>Ga0209012_1000268_pt1 | contig 80012 bp, 64 predicted proteins | sample RS3BMetagenome_FD_184735 | JGI IMG/M metagenome (GOLD analysis project Ga0209012, IMG submission 184735) | Ferric oxide microbial mat and aquatic microbial communities from Rainbow Spring, Yellowstone National Park, USA - RS3B (SPAdes) (version 3) ... | reverse complement strand
TCTGGTTGACCGACTGGTCGAAACCTCATCGTCTGGATCTTGGTAAGGTCGTAGCGTCGATGGCCACCGGGGGTCACCTCAGTTGGTTTTAACAACCCATCACGATCCCACCGCCTGAGTGTCTTCATGGACACACCAAGGGCTTGCGCAGTCTCACTGATGGTCAACATGTTTCCCATTGAGACTACATTACAGCACATATGTCAAAGAATACGTTCACTGTAGCGTACCCGTGTTGAGTTACGAGCGTGACGGCAGACCTGCGAAGTGGCTTTCGAGTGGTTTGCTTCTTGTGCTCTCGAAGCGATGGCTTCGCTGCAATCGTATTCATCACTGCAATTTTTGCATTTTTGCACAACGCGCTGCGATTCGCGCAACCCCCTCCGTTGAAGAGGAATCCACTGATGGCCAGAGAGGTTATGTTTCGACGTATTCTCGCGGTAATTCGCCTCGAGTTAGATAGTCACCCGTGCGTTACGTCGAGAGCGCTACGGCGACCGAGCCGGTGAACCCCTCATAGGCCAGTACAGGCGTCAAAGGACTGACTGACATCGCGATGAGAGGCGGAAGTAGCCGTTCAGGGCTACGAGATGGTTTGGCGAACCTAGCGACTGAGACGCGATAAAACTCGAGGGTGAGAGGGTCTTTGGCCTGGCTACCGTTATGGTCGTGCAGGATCCGGCTCCGATAGTCGTTGGACTGTCAAGAGGGGGTCCCTGGTTCAAGTGCTCAGTTGGTTGGGTCCGTCTACACAAGATGAAATTGCTCGGGTTTGGTGCCTCGCCCATTGCCGTGGTACCAGCGCCCATGTTGAGCTGTGTGAACGAAGGTTCATGAGGATGCATTCGTAGGAGCAGTCACTCACGAAGGAAGTCGTGAATGACAAGGCTCGATGTCGGCCGCGCAAGAGTAACGGTAGTGCCAGGCGCACTGGCCTTCTGACGGCATACCGGTTGCTCCGGCTACTGACGTGGGCTCAGGTGAATAAGGTGATCGCATGGTACTGCTATTGGGTTGTTTGTGCTTGCTCTTGGCCTGAACCGACGACGATGTCGAGGCTTGCTGAGCCGTCGTTTCCGAGAGTTACGGGTGGTGGTAGTTGAGCGACGGCTTCGCGTAAGGTAGCAAGCTCTAGTAGAAGATCGGCGAGTTGCCCCGTTGTCGTCGTGGCCCACTGTTCGGATGGATCTCCGACACCATGGCGCTTGTGGATCATCCAGCCGTAGCGGGCGTTGGCGTTGGCTCGTTCGCGTAGCGTCTCTTGCCACCAGGCTGAAAGTGCCAGCGTTCGACAATTCTTTGCCTCAAAGACGTGGTCGGGGACCCGCGCTGCAGCGACATCGCCTTTGTCATTGGTCCCCTGAAGCCCGAGTCGGACGGCTTCGAGGCCGCGGAGATTGAGCGCCTCGACGAGGTCAACCTCGAGCGACCGGCCAGCTGCCTTTGCTGACGCACGCGTACGTTTTTTGGCTTCCATTGGCCTCCTCAGCTGGCTTGGATGCAGGGTTATCGGATCCACGCTAGCTTGCGAGAACGCTCGTTGACTCTGTGGTGAGCTTCAGATGGTGAGCGTCTGGTTTTTGGTTCGTCTGACGTCGTCACCGTATGAGCGGGGCCTCCCCAACACTTCCTGCCATCGTGCGATAACGAATCCGGTTCGAGGCATCGAATGTGTATGCGATTGCTCGCGTGCGGATAACTATTGTCTACCTGTTGACAAGGCGTGTGCGTTGCCCATCGTGTAAAGTTGGACCGCGCGGCCTGTCGTGGTGTTATGGCCGGTAGTAGAGCGGCATCCGGCCGGTCGTCGCCGGTGGGTTGGGGGACACGGGAACTCGGTGCCGTTTTGCCAGAGACTTGTCACACTCGCGGGTCGACGTCGCGACTATACCAGGTTGCAGATGGCGTTGGTCTCCAACGAGTCGTCCCCGATACCCAGACGCCCTCGGACCTAGGTGTGCCCAAGGGGGTCTGTGACGGTACCGCTGTCGACTTCGTTGCTAAGGAATGCGAAGATCATGCCTGGTTGTGGCAGTCGTGATTTCGTCTTCGGTCAGCGTGCTCATGTCAACGGGTGTGACGAGGGCCAAATGTCGGCCAACCGGACAGTATTGGAGTCGCCACCAGAGAAGCCGGAGTGCCTTGAATGAGATGCCTGGGACCCACCAGGTTGTGAAGAGGTGGTCTTGAGTACACCGCACCACGGTGTCAAGCGTAAAAGTCGCGTCACGCCGTCGCCACAGCACGATCGTCTCTGTGATGATGGCGATGAGACCAAGCGTGATGCCGGTGACATGGGGTTTGCCTGTCATGCATAGTGCTCTGAGAGACGTCCGATGACGGATGCAGGATCATCGCAACTGAGCAAGATTTCCGAAAATCGTTCTGTCGCGTTGAGACGGATGCGGATACCATCGCGATGTTGGTGGTGGACTACCGCAAAGACCTTGGAGCCCTTCGATACAAAGGTTCCGATGGCAAATTCACCTGTTAGTCGGGCACCGATAAGCTTCATCCCATGTACTTGCCCAGAGATGTCTTGCACAGACTCGATGGCGACCACGTCGGCTACCGCAATGGTGATGTCACCATGGACGGAGGCGGCCTTCTCTGCCAGGGTCAGCCGTACATGCAGCGACTGCCCTTCTCGAATGATATCTGCCACGGTTAGCTCCTCCCTCACGGGTTGGTATCAATATCGCTATCAATACTAATAACAATTTATCTACTGTAGCACGTTTCGGCGGTTAGGATGCAGTTGTGAACAGTGCTTCTCTTTTGCTGCATCCGGTACGTTTACGTATTGTCGAGATATTCCTTGGAGATCGTGCCTTGACTACGACGCAGATCGCGTCGGAACTCGCAGACATACCCATTGGAAGTCTCTATCGGCACATCGCGATCCTCGTGAAGGCCGGAGTCCTGCAGGTGGTTGCGGAGCGTCGGCGGCGCGGAGCCATTGAGAGGACGTACGTGTTGCGACCAGCGCGAGCGCAGGTGAGTGCTTCGGATGCACAGGCCATGAGCCACGATGAGCAACAGCACGCCTTCTTGGCGTTTATAGCCAATCTGATAACCGAGGCGGATCGGTATTTTGGAAGTGAAGATTCAGATCCGGTCCGTGACGGAATCGGTTATCGAATGAGCGGACTGTGGCTCAGCGATCAGGAGTTGCATGAGTTCTATCGAGACCTGGTGGCACTGTTGGGACTGCGCCTCGCAAATCTTCCGGAAGAAGGTCGCAAACGCCGGATATTCTCGTGGATCGCACTCCTGGCGCCCGAGGAGCGAAGGGGTGTCGAGCGCGGATAGCCACGTCTCGTTCACGTGGGGCGCTCTGGTACTGTACGTAGCTTGCTGTGGTTACGCAACCTTGGTCGTTGACCCAACGAGTTGTCCCTATCAGCGAGGCGGGTGCAACACACGGTCTCTCCTGTTGGACAGGATCGTCGTTCTAGCCAATCGCCCCACGGCTCTAGGGCCGAAAGTCCCAAACATCGCATTGACTGCTCACCAGGTTAGGTTGGTCGCGATACGCTAGGGGGTATGCAAAAACTTACGGTCAGCCCCGTTGTGAATGAGCCGAGCTCGCGGCGAGTCGTCGTTGTTGGTGGGGTCGCGGGCGGAATGTCAGCGGCCACGAGGCTTCGGCGCCTCGATGAACGTGCTTCCATTACAGTGATCGAGCGCTCAGGGCATGTGTCTTACGCCAACTGTGGTCTCCCCTACTACGTTGGCTCGGTCATTGAAGATCAGGAAGATCTGCTGTTGCAGACGCCTGAGCGTCTGCATGCTCGCTTTCGTCTGGATGTGCGTGTCGGGACAGAGGTGATCGGGATCGATCGAGCGCAGCGTCGGGTTCAGTTTCGACCAACCGATGGAGGTGCGGTGGAGACGCTCGATTACGACAAGCTCATCCTGAGCCCCGGAGCTTCACCGGTGCAGCTGGATATCCCTGGGTTTGAACGGATGCGACCGCTGCGCACGGTTGAGGATGCGGAGCGACTCGTGAATGATGTTGCCAAGACGCCACGAAGCGCCGTCGTGGTAGGCGCGGGTTTTGTCGGGCTCGAAACCGCAGAGAATCTTGTCCATCATGGGATCATCGTGACCGTTATCGAAGCGGCTCCGCAAGTGCTACCAGCCCTCGACCCCGAACTTGCAATCCTCGTGGAAGACGAGCTCATTCAAAACGGTGTTGCGGTGATCACCGGTGCCTCCGTTGCCGAGGTGCACGATTGGGGCGTGACGCTGAGTGACGGCCGCGAGATCGAGGGCGAGATGGTGGTCGCCTCGGTGGGAGTTCGGCCAGATACCGGCCTAGCCCAGATGGCTGATCTTGAGATCGGACCACGAGGTGGAATCGTGGTTGACGAGGCGATGAGAACGAGTGACCCCGATATCTATGCCGTAGGTGACGCGGTCGAGAAGCTTGATGCCATCAGTGACACGCCATCGTTGATCGCGTTGGCAAATGTCGCCAATCGACAGGGCAGGCGCGTCGCCGACCACATCTGCGGTCTTCCCTCACGCCACGCGCCGTCACTCGGCACCGCGGTCGTTCGGGTTTTCTCACTGACCGCCGCCATCACAGGCTGGAACGAGCGTCGATTGCAGAATGCAGGTCGCCCGTATCGGGTCGTGCGTGCTCATCCGATGAACCACGCGAGCTATTACCCAGGGGCTGAGCCGATGTCGATCAAGCTAATGTTCGACCCCGATGATGGCACGATCCTTGGGGCACAGGCTGTGGGAGGTGCTGGTGTCGATAAACGGATTGACATCGTGGCAACCGCGATGACAGGGCATCTAGCCGTTGAGGAGCTGGCCAACTTAGAGTTGGCCTATGCGCCACCGTTCTCCTCGGCGAAGGATCCGGTGAACATGCTCGGCTATATGGCGGAGAACATCAGATTCGGTGAGTGTGATGTCGCTGAGACGGATGAGATTGAAGAACTGCTCGCTGGTGGCTGGACCTTGCTCGACGTAAGAACCGAAGCGGAATATCGCCAAGGTACGATACCGGGCAGCATCTGTGCTCCAGTCGATGAGCTCCGTGAGCGGATCACAGAACTTGGAAACGGTCCATTTCTGGTGTACTGTGCCGTTGGCCTTCGAGGTCATGTCGCGACAACCTTGCTCAAGCGCCGTGGCCTCACGGCGAGAAATCTCAACGGTGGGCACCGGACCTATACAGCCGTGCGGGCTGCGCAACGCACGAGGTCGACGCAAATGCAGGAGTCGATCCAGCGCACATAGACACAGCGAATGTGTTCATCGATGGCCCTTTGCACGTGCATGCGAGTTGAATGTAGGATCGAGGGCATGACGATCTGTCTTGGGAACCTCGCGGTACCCTGGGTATCGGATGCCAATCGGTAGCCTGATGGTCGCTGATGGGGGCGTTCATCAGTGTTGTTCCTACGACTGAGTGCGGTGGTCGATCGTTGTGGGTATGCCTTGTCATAGGATCAGCACGATTGTCCGCTCAACCGCATCCGCCCACGGCCGTTGCTAGTCGTCGCGTTCCATCCCAAGGAGGCTACGTAGCCGATCAGCGTTGAACGTGGCTGCGTTGGGCCCGACGGTTGGGTTGTAATCGAACTCGTTCAACAGGGCTACGAGCTCCTCTCGACGCGTTGGATCCTGTGCGGCTTGTCGAGGGGTTAAGCCATGCAAGGCCGGTATCGACTCGTCAAGCCAGGCGATCTCCCTCTGCCGGATAAATGTTTCGAGAGCAGCCTGCATCTCGCTTGAATCGATTTCGTCGTCTGACAGGGAGCGTCGCCCAACGGGTGAGGAGGGGACGTTCTTTGCGTCTTCGAGCAGTTGCTTTGCCTCCTCGAGGTCTCTGTGTGTGGTTTCGATGATCTCCAAGTCGTCGATGGCAAAGCGCAACATCCCAAGGATACGCTCCTCACGTTCAACTGCGTTAGTGGTCACCACCAAACGGTCGTCCCGTCGCTCCAACTCCCCACGGATGACCCCATCGATTGTGTTGTGATCGATGTCTGCCCATCGTTGGCCTTCTTCGCGGCGGTCGAACATGTCATCGAGCACCATCGCGATCTCCTGCCAGGTTGAGGTTCTAGGAACCAACACACTTTGACAGATCACAATCCTTTCGCCGTCTGAGGTTCGCATCATGGCAGGGATCGTCAATGTCCTCACCCAAGTGGCAAGTCGCTCGGGCTCGCCGCCCGCGCGGAGTGCACTTGCTAGGGTCTCCCTCTGGATTGCTGACAACCGCAGCACCATCCCGATGATCTGGAAACCGGTTCCATCTGGAACCATATGCGCATAGACATAGTCACCAGCGCGCACCTCCCTTGACATCGACTTCTCGGCCACCACGTGAGAAACGCCCGTCATGGTGTCAAGCATGGTGATCGAGGTGCCGGGGTCAACCTCGAGGATCTGCCAACACGATGGACCAATGCCGATCCACTCTTGAACCAGATGGCGTTCGTCGGCAGGCAAGATGACCCCTCGAGCGTCAATGAAGCGTTCCAATGCCTCGTCGCTCAAGGATACGAGATCGAGGAGGAGGGTCAGGGTAGTGCCATCGTATGAGTCCGAGGGGTCGTCCATGAGGGAGGCAAAGATCGGTTCCGCGAGGTAGCGGTTTTGTGGCCGTAGCGTGAAGGCGCGGATCTTTTGGTACAGAAGACCAACTCGTCTCGCGATCGGCCAAGTCCCGCCGTTGAGACAACAGAGCTTGTACTTGCGCCCAGATCCGCAGGGGCAAGGATCGTTACGGCCGACCCCCCGTAGTGGCGGGGATAGAAGATCCAGTAGGTACGACCGTTGGGGGTCATCCTCGTCGACTTGAGCCCGTGCGTAGAGCCCATCGGCTCTCCGTAGGTCTCCGCTATCACTTACATACCAGGCCAACTCCTCCAACGCTGGGCGATACCATGGGTCGAGCCTGGTAGCGATCTCGAGCTCTTGTCTCGCTGCTAATACCTCGCCATCGCGCTCGAGATTGAGCGCTTGTAGATAGTGGGTCTCGGCTGATTCAAGCCCATAGGCCTGGAGCCGTTGGAGAAGTGCGTCGAGAACCGGACTCGATTCATCGCTGGTATCCAGGATAGTGTCGGCAAGCGCTGGGGCTACGTTCTCATGGGCGAGATGTTCGAGGGTGAGACGCCAATGCTGTGTCTCATCAGTCGATGTCTCTTCGTCATCCAGCTCGATGTCTCCTGTTGCTCTCAAAACAGAGACGAGCACCGCCGCAAAGGCCGACTCACAGCAAGGATCGAAACCGAATCGTTCGCCAATATCGTCTAAGCTTGGCTCCTCTTCGTCGCCAGGTTCAGCTCCAACCTCATAGACGTCGTCTCCATCAGCGACCAGCTCAATGCGCGCAAACAGATCGGTGATGGGCGGAACGGGAGAGCGAAAGAGGGTTGGGTCACGTGCGAGTACTTCGAGCAGGAGCTCGTGAATATCAAGTGGCCCTCCGGAGACGCTCCATTCATCGAATACTTGTCGCATAGCATCGGCCTCACGAGTACCATCAGCTTCGAGTTCGCCGGGACCAACTGATATCACCCCATCATGGCGCGACAGCATTACGAGCGAAGGCTGGTCGATGTCACGCAACCAGTGTGGGTCTCCGGTGTAGAAGAATATCGGCTCACCATCTTCATCATTCTCCCCGGCGATGCCGAGCTCCCCGTCATAGAGCAACTCGAGCTCCCCACCGCCAGCGAGCGGGACGTCGCCGTCGGCGTCGCAATCAATAAGGATCAAGTCGGGGGAGGCCGTAAGTACCTCATGTTCGAGTTCGAATGGCGTCGCCCAGTGAGTGAGGTGGATGCCATCGAGCATCACGTCAAGTTCCACCACCATATCGGTATCGGTGAGCCAAAATTGATCACCCAACAGTACGAGCTCGTGTCGAATCATATCCGCGAGCTCATTTGTTGAGAACTTGCTCAAAAAAGCAAGATCCTCACGCTCGTGGAGTCGCTCAGCGAGGACATCGACAGCCAGCGGACGTCGACCCAACTCCTCTGATATAGCGGTGAAAAGTTCTTCAGCGAAGTCCATCCCACCTACGCTAGTGTGGATCTAGACGCATGCCGACGTGGGGTGCGCGACGACTATACCGCTCTCAACTGCCGTGCCTCATTGTCTCCAGGAGGTTGGTTGTCACCGATCAGTCGGTGAGCGCGGATCTACTCGTGCCCCTTGCCTACCATTCTCAGCATGCGAACGTTAAACAGCGCAAAGCGCAACAGTTGGTACGCCAAGCTCTGGCGGGTTTTCAGGGTTCGTCGTGTGGGCAGTGGCGCGTTGGCGATGTCTTGGTTAACGTTATCCATAGTTGTGTCCTTTCGAGCGCAGGGCTACGAGTTGATTCAACATCATTCCGGGATGAGGTACCAGCCAGGAAGGGCCCGGGCCTTATAGATGAAGAGATAGTGGAGCAAAAGCTTCGTCCAGTGGCCGCTTCGCCCAATCTCCCCAGTCGTTGACTTGGTGTCCCTGCCGGTGAGCGGATACTTCTGGTAGTCAGGCACAATTGGGAACATGGTCATGGCGGCAGCAGACCCAGTGCGCAGGTTAGCTCCTGCAGAGGCAATACAGGCGGCACCCATCGTTGCCATGGAGGCCGTCTTGGGGCCCGTTGTGGAGCTGGTCCGCAATCTATGGGCGATGTTCTCGGCAACCACGCGGCCCATCACCCCAGAGGGCATTCCGGTTCGCGGGGGAGCGGGAGAGATCACGGTCCCATTGACGCTGGTGCGTGGCCGAGATATCGGATGGGGCGGTGCGAAGGCGATACCGATGCCAAAGAGATTATCATACAACGGGCTTTGGTAGGTCTTCGGCCAATCCGCAGCGCTCCAGTCTTCATAGGGTTTTGCGGAGTAGTCGGCGTCAACGCGGAGAAAGCCATTGGGCGCAAACACCTCTTCGGTAATATCTTGTCCGGATCGGTCGAAGGCCTTAAGACCAACGCCTCGGAACGGAGGGAGCAACATGGCAAAGTCGTAATTGATCGACCCCTTTGAGCCGTCGAGTTGCTCGTAATGCACCGTGTCTGGGTCGACACGTTCCACATGAGCCCCAAGGATTGCCTTCACGTTACGTTCGCGAAACAGTGACTCTGTCCAGATCTTGGAGTTGGTCAGGTATCCGTTTTGTGAGAACTTCATTCCATCCACACCAAAGTCACCCAGCTCGTATTCGTTGGAGAGATCCACCACTTCGGCCTTGTCACGAACACCGGCTTGCCTAAGTTCGTGTTCGACGTTGAAGGCGTATTCAAAGGCGGCGCCCTCGCAGGTGCACGATCCGTGACCCATCCCGACCACAAGGGTCTTCTTCTCACCACGGCGAAGAGCGGCTACGATCTCGGCAAATGCCTCTGATGTCTTTGCCGCGTGCTCTGCGGTGCAGACCGACCATGAGTTGTGATCCGGTCCAAGTCCAGGTGTGGCTTCGAAGTTCAGTTTGGGACCCGTCGCGTTGATCAGGAAGTCATAACGTAGCAGCTCGGTTTGACCCTGTCGTTTTGCGTCGGTGTAGACAATCTCGACAGCGCCCATCGGGTTGGTCTCGTCACCCTCAGGCCAGATGGTAACCGCCTTGGCCTGACGGAAGTCGATGCGCTTTCGGCGATAGATTGGTGCGAGCGCGAAGGTGACCTGTGACGTGGTCATCTTACCGACGCCGACCCAGATGTTTGATGGAATCCAGTTCCAGTCGGCGTTGGGTGACACCACGACGACCTCGTGCTCATTCTTGAGTTGCCGCTTGAGGTGGAGCGCTGCGGTGTGGCCAGAGATCCCTGCTCCCAAAATAACTATCCTTGCCATGGCAATCTACCTTTCGTTGAAGACGCCGAAGATATTTGATGGATGCAGTACCCTTAACTTGCGTTCTGGGGTAACAAAACGTGGAGCCCAAAAGGTCTCCCTCTCTGCGCACACCACGATACTCATCGATCGATTCCTCGACTACACATACCCATAAGGGTATTGGTGACGTAGCGTCTGCGCCTTCGAATTACTCAAGAAGAGGACTTTCGGCCTTGTCAGAACGATCAAAGGTCCCCTGATTGCGGTGCTCCCCTCGACGAGGAACCCGTTGTTGACGTTGGACTCGTGCTAGAGCCGCCACTAGCTATGCTACGGGCCCACGCGTGTTGTGGGGCAGGCGTGTCGATCGACCGGCCCCGGATCATCGATGTGATGGGTATCGACGCGATGAGTGCATCTTGTAACGGATGCCTGTGCTTGGTTGGCTACGTCGCGCCTGGTGAACGCATTGGGGCATGCCCTGACCTCGTAAGCATGATGCAGTGACGTTCGTACATACTGACCTTCGTTCGTCCACGACGTCGGAGGATCATGTGATCGGCTCCTGGGCGTGGCGCTAACGTCAGCGGCTTTGTTGATGTCGCCACCCGATCAGACGAGGATGGTGATGGGTGAATAATCTATGTCTAGTTGGCCTGATCGATGTCATGGGCGCTCGGGTTCGCCGGTCCACCAGTGCACACAAAGGTTCAACGGTTGGACCGGCGACCCCGGTTCAGGAGGCAACCGAGTACTGCGTATTAGGCGTCGCCCTTGGTGAGGTAGCGACGATACCAGGTGAGAATCTCGTCCAGTCGATGGATGCGGTTCCACGGTTTACCGTTGCGACTCATGCCGTGAAACTCGTCCGGGTAGCGAACGAAGCGAACCGGCACCTGGTTGAGGTAGCGCAGCGCGGTGTAGTACTCCATCGCTTGTTCGATCGGACAACGAAGGTCACCCTCTTGTGCTTCGATGAGAACGGGGGTGTGAACGTTGCCAACATAGGTGAGTGGACTCTGTTGCCGGTACCAGCTGTCGTCCTCCCATGGATGCTTGCCGCCGGCACGAAGGGCCTCATCCCAGCCGACATCACTAGACCCGACCATCGAGACCCAATCGGTGACCGGGCGACCGACGACGGCCGCTTGATAGCGGTCGCTGTGTCCAATGATCCAGGCGGTCATGTAGCCCCCGTAGGACCCTCCTCCGATGCCGAGGGCATTGCGGTCGATCATCGGATATCGGTCACAGGCCGCATCGACAGATGTCTCGATATCCGCCCAGTCTCGTTCGCCCCACCGATCAAAGATGGCCGAGCAGTGGGCCTCGCCATACCCTGTGGAGCCCCGTGGATTTCCGGCAATGACGGCAAAGCCCTGGCTGGCGAGTAGTTGGAACTCAAAGAAGAAGGCATGAGCGTACATCGCCATGGGTCCGCCATGGATCTCGAGTACACCGGGAACGGGCTCAACGTAGGTCTTGGGCGGTAAGTACACCCACGTATCCACGGTGTGTCCCTCGTTGCTTGGGGCTTGAAAGTAGTCGGGCTCGATGAAGGCAACCTCACCAGCGAGTTCAGCGTTCACATCAGTCAGTGCTACGCTCTCGCCGTCGATGAGGCGAAAGAGCTCGCTGGGTTTGCTAGCCGTGGTGATGACCGCATAGAGTCCGCCATCGACCGAGGAGCGCGCAAAGGACGAGATGACGTGATGGCCGGCGGTGATCTTGGCAATCGTGTGATCCGCGAGCGAGATATGGGCGATCTCCACGGACCCTCGCTCAGAGATCAATCCAAAGAGACTCTCGCCTGGCTTATCCCAGACGAGGGTGTCACCAGCCGGGCTGAGAACGTCGCTGAGTGCCTCGTTGCTGATCGGGTAGTCAAAGGTCGGGCTCACAAGCTGTGGGTTCTTTGCCCCTTTGGGGAGGAGGTAGAGACGTGCGTGATCGTACCCGATCGACTGAGGATCCTGCCAGGTGTAGACGAGTGCTCCATCTGGTCCCATGAGAAAGGCCTGGGCGCCTGGGGCGACAAGCTCGTCGATGGTGCGAGTCGTGAGGTCGAGAGCGTAAATGCCTTCGTCGGAGCCACGATCGTAGTCCTCACCACGTCGAGAGCGAAAGAGAATCGTGTGTCCATCTGGTCCATAGTGGGCCTCGCTCACCCGATAGGGGTAGTAGGTGTACTGCTCGCAGGCGTCGTTGGCAAGATCGATGGTAAACAGATACGGACGATAGGGATCAAAATAGCCGTCACCATCATATTTGTGGAGCAACTCAGTGATGACCTTGATCTGGGTGGTGTGTCGTTCCCGAGGCGTGAGATGGGATGGATCTCGTACCTCAAGACTGTTGTCGTTAGCGACCCGGCCGACGACGACGAGGTGGGTGCCATCGGGCGACCAATCGAATTCGTCAACGCCACCGGGGAAGTGCGTGACACAGCGGGGCTCGCCGCCATCGAGGGGTAGCACCCAAACTTGATTGACGGTATCGACTCGACGCAAGAAGCCGAGCGCTCGGCCGTCGGGTCGAAAGCGTGGGTGCGTGTCAGAGGTACCCTGCGTGAGATCGATTGGCTTGGCACCCGCGACGATGGTGCGGATGCGTTGGCAGTTGGTGTTGTGTTCTTGATCGATCCACTGTTCTACGAAAACGACTCGGTTCTCGATCGGTGAGGTCCGAACGTCACCGACGCTCCGGAGTCGTGTGAGATCCTCTGGCTGCAATGGTCGCATGTTGTGGCCCCCTTCATGAATAGGCATCAAACTTGTGAGCGTTCGATGGGTCAATACTGGTCGTCAGGTTCAAGTGATCACAACCCGCTATCGGCGCCAACGATGCCCGAACGGTTGGATCTTGTGTCATAGTTCAGCGTAGGACCATGGCGCTGCAACCACCATCAACGCTGAGGCGCAATTTCCAAGGTCCTTACATCGAGACGCCACGAGCACCTGCCCCACGATGGATCGTCGTCGTTGAGGCCCCGATCATGGCGACCCTCGGGCCCGACGAGAACGGACCCTCACAACCCAACAGCTCTTAGCAATCGAGCCCTCGTTGACCCCGAGTCTCGCTCGTGGGTCGCAACCGGAACTCGGGTTAGCAAGGAACGAGGCTGAACGAATTGTGCAAGGCTATGAGCGAACTCGCATGAATGGCATGCGGTTCGGCTCCCTAGGAACGCTACGAGCCACGCACCCAGAAGTCACCAGGACAATGGCCCATTCGTGTTGACGAACGCTGCCGGCCCGTCGGGCCTTACTAGTCGACCACCGCCTCGCTCGGTGACGGCTCGGCCGCTTTCTCGGCTCCATGGACGTATTTCTTGCCGCGCAGCAACGAGGCAATACCAGCCAGGACGCAAGCGATAGCGCCAAAGAGGAAGGCCAAATTCAACCCGTCTGAGAATGGCTTGCTGAGCAACGTTGGGAAGAAGCGGCGTCCACTCAAAATTGCGGCCGAATGCGCAGGCAGATGGCTCAAGAAGGCAGTGCCAAGGATGCTCTTGATGGGATCATAGCCCAGCAGCGCGGCGAAGAGGCTCGAGATCGGCGGCAGGTGAGAGACCTTGGTGGCCACCGCACTCGGCACGTTGTTGACCACCAGCCCGTGATAAAGCGCAGCAGGCAAATCCGAGGCGATCCCCGAGATCATCAGGGTGAAAAAGATACCCATCGAGAGGACCATGGCGGCATTTTGAAACACGCCCGACATACCGGCTCCAGCACCACGCTGATCGGGAGGCAGACTGTTCATGACGGCTGCACGATTTGGAGATGCAAACAGGCCCATTGCGAGCCCATTGCCGAGCATGAGCAGCGCGAATGGGAGATAGGAGAAGTTGATCGGGAGAAAGTCAAAGCCAACAAAGGTCAGTGCCGCGAGCGTCATCCCTGTCGTCGCAAAGGGTCGGGCCCCATACTTGTCAGACAGGATGCCAGACACGGGACCTGCGATGAGGAATCCGAAGGTGAGGGGAAGCATGTAGATGCCTGCCCAAAGTGGGGTCACCGAGAAGTTGTAACCATGGAGCGGCAACCAGATGCCCTGGAGCCACATCACGAAGATGAACATCAACCCGCCACGCCCAATGGCTGCAAGCAGTGATGCGAAGTTACCGGCTGAGAACGCCCGAATTTTGAATAGCTGGATTCGAAACATCGGATATTTGACTTTGGTCTCGGCGACGACGAACGCCACCAGAAGAATGAGACCAACCGCGAGCTCGATGAGGACTCTCGGGCTCCCCCAACCCATCGCCGAACTCCCATACGGCTCGATGCCATAGGTGATGCCAACGAGGAGGACGGTGAGTCCGACGGCAAAGAGCACGTTACCAAGCCAGTCGATCTTTGCTGGTGTGCGGACTCCGTTGTCGCGGAGCTTGAGGTAGGCCCAGATGGTCCCGGCGAGCCCGATCGGGGCTGAGACGATAAACACGAGCCGCCAGTCAACCGGTGCCAAGAGGCCACCGACGACCAGTCCAATGAACGCCCCGGCGATACCAGCGATGTTGTTGATACCAAGCGCAAGCCCTCGCTGGTTGTTTGGGAAGGCGTCGGTCAAAATGGCGGACGAGTTCGCAAAGAGGAAGGCACCACCGACGCCCTGGCCGAGGCGCATGCCGACGATGAAGGCACCAGCAGCTTGCCCGTGGAGCCAGTTGATGGAAAGCAGGATCGAAAAGACGGTAAAGATTGCAAAACCGAGGTTGTACATTCTGACTCGACCGTAGATGTCGCCGATGCGCCCCAGCGTTACCACGAGAACGGCGGTAACGAGCATGAAGCCGAGCAGAATCCACAGTAGGTAGAACGAGTTCGCTGGGATCAGCGGGTTCAACTTGATGCCGCGAAAGATCGCTGGTAACGCGATAATGAGAATAGACTCGTTGATCGCAACGAGCAGGACGCCAAGTGTCGTGTTGCTGAGTGCAATCCACTTGTACCGGTCTTCGTGTGACGTTAACGTTGTCATGGTACCTCCGTTACACCTCCACAGTTTATTTGCTGGTACCAAGTAACTGTCTGCCAAGGGCGCGAATTTTCTTTGAACTTCTTGGTTACCACTGCGGAACAGTACCGAGCGCAACACGAACAATGACCAGTTCTCCCGTCGATTTTGGGTGTTGAATCGTCGATCCTGTGATTGTGCAAGCCCGCAAAGCGTTGCGCTCCGGGTTAACCTGAAGTCATGCCTGGATCAATACTTGGAACATCAGTCGTTCGCCTTGAAGACCCAGCCCTGCTCACGGGGGCTGGCACCTACGTTGACAACACCCCAATCACCGACGCGCTACATCTGGTCTTTGTACGCTCTCCGTTGCCACATGCTCACATCGACCGCATCGATGTGAGCCTTGCCCAACAAGCCGAAGGGGTGGTTGGGGTCTTTAGCGCCAAGACGCTTGGCCTTCCGGCATTTCACGGCTTTGCTGCGCTCAACAAAGCCGTACCTCGCCCGCCGTTGGCCGATGATACGGTGTACTTTGTCGGTGATCCAGTGGTGGCAGTGGTCGCACGAACGCGGGCTGAGGCCCTCGACGCTGCTGACATGGTGGCTATTGACTACTCGCCTCTCGAGGCCGTCGTTGACATGGAGCATGCCCTCACCGAAGGCGTTCCTCAGCTCTACGCCCAAGCCTCGCGCAATGTCGCCGCGGGCTATCTCGATCCCAACGATGCCGATGTCCTCGACGATGCCGAAGTGATCGTCCGTGGGCGTTTCATCAATCAACGTGTCTCAGTGGCACCAATGGAGGGTAACGCCATTTTGGTCGTACCGACACCGGAGGATGAACAGCGCCCGTGGACGGTCTATATCTCAACGCAGATGCCACATGCGGTAGCCGATCTCTTGGCCGGTGTTTTCGACGTTGATGCCTCATCGATACGGGTGATCGCGCCTCATGTTGGTGGCGCCTTTGGGGGTAAAGCCGGTATCGTCGCTGAGCACGCGGTGGCGTTCGCACTGGCAAGACGTCTCATGATGCCGGTCAAATGGGTAGAGAGTCGATCAGAGAACATGGTGGCCATGCCTCAAGGTCGTGGTCAGGTCCAGTACGTCGAACTCGGACTCACCCGAGAGGGAGTCATGACGGGATTGCGTTGCCGGATGATTGGCGATGGCGGTGCCTATGGTGGCTTTGGTGGTGGGCTGGTCTTGGGGCCGACTCGAGCCATGGCACAAGGGGTCTATCGGATCCCAAAAATCGCCTACAGCGCCGTCGCTGCTTTTACGAATACCACCCCAGTCGGCGCATTTCGAGGAGCGGGACGCCCCGAAGCGGCTGCGTTCTTGGAGCGAATCGTCGATATGGCAGCGGACGAGCTGGGTATTGACCCAGTCGAGATTCGTCGGCGCAACCTCTTGGACGCGGATACTTTCCCGATCACAACCCAGGTTGGCACGACCTATGACAGTGGGGATTACCACAAGGCCTTGAATCGTCTTTTGGAGGCTGTCGATTACCAACAACTTCGTCAAGAGCAGGCTCGCCGTCGAGAACAAGGAGATGCGATCCAGCTCGGCATTGGTGTCGCGACCTATGTCGAGATCACCGCGGGTGGAGGTCAAAACGAATATTCGTCGGTGGAGGTCCATCCCGATGGATCGGCCACGATTGACGTTGGCACCTCGGCGCACGGCCAGGGACACGCGACCTCGTTTGCGATGATTGTGGCCGATCGTCTTGGTATTCCACTGGATCAGATCGAGTTCCGCCAGTCAGACACCGCCATCATTCCCCGCGGTGGTGGCACCGGAGGTTCGCGGTCGCTCCAGATCGGAGGGTCTGCGGTTGCAGGCGCTGCGACGCTGGTGCTTGATCGTGCGCGGCGGTTGGCGGCCAACCACCTTGAGGCGGCGGAGGATGATATTGTCGTTGCCGAAGAAGGGGGGCTGAGCGTGGCTGGCGTTCCAAGTGCCCATCTCTCATGGTCAGAGCTAGCAGGGCTCGCCGTCCAACAGGACGCTCCGTTGCGTGAGATATTCGACTTCACGCAGGCAAGTGCGACCTTTCCGTTCGGAGCTCATCTCTCGGTCGTAGAGGTCGATACCCAGACCGGCAAAGTACGGCCCCTCCGTCACGTCGCGGTCGACGATTGCGGACGTATCCTCAATCCGTTGATTGTGCATGGCCAACAGCATGGTGGCATTGCACAGGGAATGGCGCAAGCACTATGGGAAGAGGCTATCTTTGATGGCGATGGGAACCCTCTCTCGGCGACGTTTGCCGACTACGCCATCCCTTCGGCCGCCGAGCTTCCATCGTTCGAAGCCTTCAACACCGAGACCCCCACCCCCTATAACGAACTTGGAGCGAAGGGGATCGGCGAGTCGGGCACGATTGGTTCAACACCCGCCGTGCACAACGCGGTCGTTGATGCTCTGTCACATCTAGGCGTCCACCACATTGATATGCCGTGTACCCCGGAGAGGATTTGGCGTGCGATCGCAGATGCCACCAATGCGGACCACAAGTCCACGTGGTCAGAGCCGGGCGACATCTTTGGGGACCTGCCGATTCGTGGTTCTGGCGCATCTTCTGACGCCGCCGATGTCGATATTTGAGGGCCAGACCAGCGCGCCGGCACGCCATGGGGCTCATGGCGTGCCGGCGGTGACCACGTTTTCGTAGGCCCTTGGATGCATTGGTCAAAGGTGGCTGTTGGTTTGATCTGGTACGTGAATGTCATCGGGTAACGGTGGTAATCTTTCGACGACGTCAAACTTGCGCTTGTGTTTGATTCCTCGGCACCGACGTGGATAGCAACGCCCACAAGCATTATGACAACGTGTATTGATCGGTTGTGTCATGAGCTTCATGGCTAAGGCCATGGCACGCTAGGGTGGTCATATGCGTGCTCGACTCTATCGCTTGGTGCCAAGTCTCGCGGTCTCATCGGTGATGCTTGTCGCCTGTGGAAACACAAAGGTTCAATCGAAGGCATCGCGCCCGGTTGATACGTCATCGGAGCCCACCTCTATCTTGGCAAGGCTTCCCAAGAGCTTTCCGGTTCGGGTGGTGCCTTTACCCAAGGGTGCCCCGCTCATCAACGTTGCCAACGATTCGACCAAACATCGGGCTCAGTTTCAGCTCACCTATGCCCCCAGCCCATCGTCGCAAGCGACTTTCATGAATCTTTACGTCAAGACGCTCAAAGGCCTTGGCTTTATCCTGAAGCAACACTCGTATGCCAACACGCCGTCGGCCCTGTACAGCTTGGACGATACCCATTGGGAGGTGCTGATAGAGGGCAGCTCATCGACGGTTGGCGTCTCGGTCGTCGCCTTGAAGTGACCGAGGTGGTTCTGGCTTGACGCCGACTGACACCTAGGCCGTCCATTCGCGCCGATTGCCAGAGAGCTAATCGCCATGGAACCAGGGGCCCTCAAGATGCGATGTTGACCTGTAACCATTCGCGTCGAACGTGGTGAGAGCCACAACTGGGCTATCGGATCGCTTGTGCTCTTGCAATGACCTGCGTGTTCGGCAGGAGCGGTCCACTGACAGAGTTCAGTCGTTGCTTTTGGTGTCGATGGTTACCTTGAGTAAAACATCAAGAGAAAACAAGGGGCGCATCGTGACGAGCTGTGAAACCTGTGGAACCTATCGGTCAACTGATGTGGTAACCGATCATCCGGGAGTCCTGGTGATCACCGATGATGAGTTACGCCGCCAGATACGTCAACGTCTGGAGCGTGCGGGTATCGATTGTGTTGCACAAGGCACGGTGTTGATTCCAAACGATGTCACGATTGATCAGGTTACTGCGCTCTTGCGTGATGGTAATCGCCTGACAGGATTCCAACAAGATCGAATTCGCATCTATCGCGTCGATCCATCGTCAGGTGATCTTGGTTGGTTGGGAACGTCAACAACGCTCGGGACGCTGGTGGCATCGACAGAGATGACCGAGGTGGGCGCCTGCCTTGAACGTGGAGACATTGAAACACATTTTCAACCGATCGTTGGTGTCCAGGCTCACCAGATCGTTGGTTATGAGGCGTTGAGCCGGGGACGTGATCGCCATGGCGAGATCATCACGCCATATCAACTGTTCAGCTATGCTCGACAAACCGATTCGATCTTTTATCTCGACCGCCTTGCGCGAGAGACGGCGATCCGCTCGGCAGCAAAGGTGGACATTGAGGGGAGGCTCTTCATCAATTTCCTCCCGAACGCTATCTATGACCCGCGTCAGTGTCTCAAGACGACGCTAGCTATTGCGGATGCAAGTGGATTCGACCCTAGCCGCATTGTCTTTGAGGTCAGCGAGAGCGAACAGATCGTTGATTTTTCTCATCTCAAGACCATCTTTCGGTACTATCGCAGCCATGGATTCCAGGTGGCACTCGATGACGTCGGTAGCGGCTATGCCGGGCTGAACACCCTGATTGGGCTGGTGCCCGATGTGATCAAGCTCGATCGTGACCTTATTCATGACATCGATCAATGGCGCTTCCAACGGGCGATCGCCGCCGGTCTCATCGATGCTGCAAGAGGAGAGGGCATCGAGGTGGTCGCCGAGGGGGTCGAGACGGTCGCCGAGCTCGCCTGTGTCGTCGACCTTGGCGTGACGCTGATCCAGGGATTCGTCTTTGCCAAGCCTGCTGCTGACCCGCTACGCAGCATTGATTGGCCAGGGGCGATCTAGAGCGAATTGGATGGCCGAGATGACGTGAGAGTTGGTCGAGGTCAAAGCGCATGGGTTAGCCCCAAATGCAGCGGGGTAGCTAGTCTCATGAAGCTTGTCGATCACACCTTATGGTTGTCGGATGGTTGCTGGTCAGATATCTCACTGGGTTGCTTGCGTTCGCGACGACTATTGATTCTGATAAGGGCGAAGGCTATCCAACCGATAGGTATCATCAACCAATAGGAGATGAAGCGATAGACAAGAACGCCGGTGATTGCGTGACGCGCTAGGGTTCCAAAGGCAATAAGTACTGCACTCAGACTCCCTTCAATGGTGCCAAGCCCGCCCGGGGTGATGGGAATGACGCCGACGATCTGACTCGCAGCGTAGCCAAGAATGACACTAGTCCACGGGATCGAAAGCCCGAGAGCTGGGAAGACGAGGATGAGACAGCCGAGGTCGAACCCCCATTCGGCGACGCCGAGGAGCCCAATAATCAAGCTGTCGAACACTCCAACATGGATGTCTCCAAGGAGCGCTCTCGATCGCAGGAGTGCTGGCTGAAATCGGCTGCGAAGCCGGAGAGGCAGATGTTGGCTGATTCGAAGACTCCAGTCAATCACTCGGAGCCAAAGCGATACCCGCGTGAGCACGGTCACCATCACGACGAGCACAATGACAGCGAGCACTCCGAGCTCTGCTGACCCGTGTTGGCCGCCAAAGATCAAGGAGATGAGGAGCCCGAGCAGGGCTAACACGGATAAACCAAGGGCAAGAGCAACAAGGACGGTCACCATGACCCAGGTCGCGTTGGCTGCGTCGACTCCGTGGCGGCGATATTGGGCAAATCGAAAGGCGCTGGAAAAGACCGGCTCGCCCGGAAGCGAATCGGCGATCGCGTCGGTGGCCAGCGTGATACTCATGAGGAAACGCAGTCTGATGCGTGAACCGCTGACGTTGAGAAGCTTACGTTGGAGAAGGGCATAGCTCACCACAGAGAGGAACTCCGCAAGTCCAGCCAATAGCATCCACCCAAAGCGAAGCGTCCTGAGCCGGTCGAGTGCGAAGGCAAGCTCTGATCGGGAGTGGAACAGGATGGCGAAGACAACACCCGCGACGATGATTCCTAATAGAATGCGAACGATCGGTCGAGCAAAGAAACGCCGGAGGTGCACTACCTAAGTGTAGCGGTTATGTCGGTGCCGAAGAAGTTGCAAGTACCGCTCGATCGCTGTTGACGTCAGTCGTTCGAGGACCGGGTCAGGCGGGCCGAATGCAAGAAAAGCTGGGCTCGAACGTCGCCGGCGACCGGGTTAGAGGAGGAGGGTACCCAATGGAATTCCATGGCACCATCGGTCGGGATTGGCGTACTTCAGTGCCTTGGTGGCCAGAGGAGCCCCGCCCGAAGGTGGGGAGTCCGAACGTGGTGATGATCGTTTTGGATGATGTGGGCTTTGCCCAACTGGGCTGTTACGGATCTGACATCGCAACGCCGAGAATGGATGCTCTTGGAGCCAGAGGTGTGCGAATGGCAAATTTCCACACCACCTCGCTGTGCTCACCAACGAGAGCCTGCCTGTTGACGGGTAGAAACCATCATCGCAATGGTATGGGCCGTGTGGCCGATCTGGCTATCGGCTTCCCTGGTTACTATGGCAAGCCTCCCAAGGAAAACGGATTCCTCTCAGAGGTGCTGCGATCGCAAGGTTATGCTACCTATGCAGTCGGTAAGTGGCACTTAACCCCAGATGATGAGACCCATATGGCGGCCTCACGTGCGTCGTGGCCGCTGGGACGCGGCTTCGATCGATGGTATGGATTTCATGGAGGAGAGACACACCAGTTTTACCCAGCGCTCTATCATGATAACCATTCGCTGCGTCCACCACGTTCCTACGACGATGGCTACCATCTAACAGAGGATCTTGTCGATCATGCAACTGCGTTCATCGCAGATCTTCGGGCCGTCGAGGCTTCACGTCCCTTTTTCTTGTACTTTTGCCCTGGAGCCTGCCACTCCCCCCATCAACCCCCCAAGCGATGGGCAGACCGATACCGAGGCGCCTTCGATGAAGGTTGGGACCGCTGGAGGGAGGCAACCTTCGCTCGGCAGCTGGAGAGTGGGATTCTTCCTTCGAGTACTCGTCTTTCAATGCGCCCAGATTGGGTGCGTCCTTTTGAGGAGTTGGACCAGACCGAGGCCACGGTCGCCGCGCGTTTCATGGAGGCCTTTGCCAGTTTTCTCTCCCACACCGACGAACAGATTGGACGCCTGCTCGACTTTGTCGAGGATCTTGGTGAACTCGACAACACAATCGTCGTGCTCGTGTCTGATAACGGAGCGAGTGCCGAGGGCGGACCAGAGGGCACCATCAACGATATTCGGCTTGCTAACCTCGATCCAGCTACGACGCAGGAGATGTATGAACGCATCGACGAGATCGGTGGACCCTTGACCCACAACAACTATCCGTGGGGTTGGACGATGGCTGGGAACACGCCGTTTCGGCGATGGAAGCGTGAGGTGCATGAGGGGGGTGTTGCTGATCCTTGCATCGTCTCTTGGCCAAATGGTCGTCTCGATGAGGGAGGAATTCGACATCAGTATGGCCACGCTATCGACGTGCGTGGCACGATTCTCGATCTCCTAGGCATCGCCGAACCCGCTGTGATCGACTATGTGCCCCAGACGCCGGTGGATTCTCTGAGCTTTGCCTCGCTACTTCGGCCTGATTCAGCGGAGGCTCCTGCACTCCGGACGACCCAGTATTACGAGATGTTCGGCTCGCGAGCCATCTACCGCGATGGCTGGAAAGCCGTCACTTTCCATCCCATCGCACCACTGTATGACGACAAGAACCCGAACGACGACTTTGACGATGATGTGTGGGAGCTTTACCACGTCGCGAGTGACCTGTCGGAGACGCAAGATCTCGCAGGCCAACACCCCGAGCTGTTGGCGGACCTTGTCCAACAGTGGTGGCTGGAGGCAGAGCACAATCAGGTGTTGCCGCTCGATAACCGTATTCTTTGGGCCTTAGTACATCCAAAGCCGGATCAGCGTGTCAACCCCGATCGCATGCGTTATTTCCCCGGAGCCTCTCAGGTCCCTGAGATGGTGGCGATCGATCTCAAGTACCGTTCCTATCGTATTGAGGTGGAGTGCACCGTACCTGTTGGTGTGATGCCCCAGGGGGTGCTCATTGCCCAAGGGTCTGCACTGGGTGGCTGGTCGCTCTATGTGCTGGATAGACGTGTCCACTACACCCACAACCTCTACGGCAAGACGCGTCACACCATCGCGATCGATGATCCCATTGGAGTTGGACAACACGTGGTGAGCCTGGTCTTCAGTAAGGATGGTCGCGATGGAGGTGAGGTGACGCTCAGTGTTGATGGGGGTCAAGCTACCTCGATCACGCTTGATCGAGTGCCTCCTGCGGGGTTTAATGGGGTAGGTGCTGGCCTGACCTGTGGTTATGAATGGGGGCCATCCGTCGGCGATGGCTATGAGGCGCCCTTTTCGTTCACGGGGACCATTGAGCGTGCCGAGATCGAGGCAATGGGTCCACGAGTCCGTGATCCGCTCGCTGAGATCGAGGCCATTCTCGCCCAACAGTAGCGGGACGCAAACTTTTTCTCAGCTGTCGCCACGTCTGTCCCTTCTCCGAGGCACGGGTCGCGCGGCAAGGCCATCCGTCGCAATGTATTAGGGGTTTGTGAGGGAATTGTTAGTGATATATTAGGGCAGTCGCTAATGAATCTTCGTAGCTGACGCTGTAAATATTTTTAAGCATCTCCCAGGGATAACACGTTAGGATTGCATTCGTCTCTATATCGTTCATTGTGTCGAAAGTCAGGTTCCATGGCACAGCATTGGAGACGGTGGCAACGCGTCGCGACGGGAGTCATCGTCGGATTGGCGCTTGTCGGCGTCGGTTATGGTCTGAGGGGTTTCACCACATCCGGGACGAGCGCGGAGGGCTTTGCATTGGTCTCACGGACGCTAACCGTCTCGGAGACATCTGCTTCTCAGCAAGTTACGGCCTCGGGGACGGTTGAGCCAAGCCAAGATCAGACGGTTGATTTCCTGACTTCAGGAACGGTCGCCTCGGTTGCGGCCACGGTGGGTGAAGCGGTGACGCCCTCGACCTTGTTGGCCAGCCTCGATATCGCTCCGCTGCAGGCGGCTGAAGACCAGGCCCAGGCACAGCTCGCTGCTGCTGAGACGAAGCTCACCACCGATCAGGATGCCGGTGTTCCAAGCGCAACCATTCAAGCAGATCAGGCGACCGTTACTGCCGATACCACGGCCCTAGATAACGCTAAGCAGAATTTAACAGACGCATCGTTATACGCTCCGTTTGATGGGACGGTGACGGCTGTCGATCTCACTGCCGGTCAAAGCGTTGGTGCCTCCACCGGAACAAAAATGGTCGGCATCACCATTGAGTCCTCGAGTTCCTGGATAGTCAACGCTGCTGTGAGCGATGCTAACATCTCGGGGGTCCAGCACTCTGAACAGGTGACTGTGAGCGTGCAAGGGGCGACGAGCAATGTTTATGGTACCGTCACATCGGTTGGTCTTGTGGCGACGACCTCCAATGGCGTAGCGACATTTCCCGTCACGATCTCAGTCACCGGAGACCCAAAGGGTCTCTACGCAGGATTGCCGGCCACCGTCAGTATCGTCACCAAGGTGGAACCTGACGTCATCGAAATACCGACACTGGCTGTACATTCGTTGAACTCCTCACCATACGTTCTTGAGTCGACTCGGTCGGGCCAACAGAAGGTTCCGATCACCATCGGTTCTATCATCGGAGCTAGGGTGACGGTGACCAAGGGTCTGGTCGCCGGTGACAAGATCGTTGAAGATGTTCCGTCCTTTGCGGGCGCGGGCGTCGCACCAACTGGGAGAGGCGGCTTCGGTCGCAGAAGAGCCTTCCGTGCCGGCGGCGGATTCGGTGCCGGCGGCGGATTCGGTGCCGGAGGAGCCTTCGGTGGCTGATGTGATCTCCGTTCGCGACGTTACAAAACGTTATCTGTTGGGCTCGGTGGCGGTCGAAGCTCTTCGCGGAGTGTCGATGACGGTCGAGGAGGGGCAGTTTCTCACGATTACCGGACCATCCGGGTCCGGTAAGTCGACGCTCATGCACCTTCTTGGTTGTCTCGATGTCCCAACTACTGGACAGATACTAATCGCAGGCGAACGAGTGGATCAGATGGGAGAGGTTGAGCTCGCTCGTTTGCGGAATCGCAGAATCGGATTCGTCTTCCAGCAGTTCAATCTCTTGGCGTCAGTGGATGCGGTGGCGAACGTCGAGCTAGGTCTACTCTATGCTCGGGTTCCAAAAGCCGAACGTCGTGAGCGCGCCAGCGAGCTCCTCGATCGGATCGGTCTCGGTAACCATCTACGTCACCGACCCATGGAGCTCTCAGGTGGCCAGCAGCAGCGCGTCGCTATCGCTCGCGCCCTCGTTGGCGATCCGGACCTCATCCTGGCGGATGAACCCACGGGGAACCTCGACTCGGTGAGCGCCGAGGAGATTTTGACGATTTTCGATGAGTTGAACGCTGGTGGCAGGACCATCGTTGTGATCACCCACGATCCTCAGGTGGCTGCTCGAGGTTCGCGTTCCCTGGCCCTGCGTGATGGACGGATTCTTGGAGACGCGGCATGAGATTCGGCGAGTTGCTTCGTGTTGGAGCCGAGGCGGTGCAGTGGAATCGGATGCGCTCGGTGCTGACGATTTTGGGTATCGTCATCGGTATCGCTGCTGTGATGGTGACGGTTGGGCTTGGCGAAGGTGCACAGGCCAAAGTCACGAATGAGATCTCCGCACTCGGATCAAACCTGTTGACGATCTCGCCGGGTGGGTCGACCGCATCGACGGCTGCCTCAGGCGAGGTACTCACCCGCCAAGACGCGCTGGCCCTCGCGTCGCGTCGCGTGGCCCCAGCGATCGAAGCCGTTGCACCGTTGGTGCAAGGCAATGAAACCATCACCTATGGCACGACGAGCACATCGATGATCGTCTACGGGTCGACACCAAATTGGCTGACCGTTCGGTCTCGATCGATGGTGGCTGGTGAGTTTTTCACTGCCAACGACGAGACGGAGGGAGCTAACGTCGTGGTGCTTGGCTCGCAAGCGGCCTCCGAGCTCTTTGGAGGGCGCGATCCGGTTGGAAAAACGGTGACGGTTGGTACGACCCCGATGACGGTCATCGGGGTCCTGAACTCGGTTGGTTCCGGCACCTCGCCAACGTCGAACCAGGACGATCTGGCCGTTGTGCCATTGACGAGCGCCGACAATTCGTTGTTCGGTACGACCTCCAACGACGCGGTCGACTCCATACTGGTGAAAGCGACGAGTGGATCAACGTTGTCGGCTGCCTATCAAGAGGCTGACGACGAACTCCTGATGCTCAACCAGATCTCTAACCCAACTGATGCAAACTTCACGATCACGGCAGAACAGTCGCTGGTGACGGCAGCGACATCGGTGAGTTCAACCTTGACAGCTCTGTTAGCTGGGATCGCTGGGGTATCATTGTTGGTCGGCGGTATCGGGGTCATGAACATCATGTTGGTGTCAGTGAGTGAACGTACGCGCGAGATCGGATTACGCAAGGCCCTAGGGGCTCGACCACGCGATATCAGAGCACAGTTTCTTGTGGAAGCACTATTGCTCGGCATCTTGGGTGGCGGTATCGGCGCTGGTATCGCCCTCATCGCTCAACACGTGTTGCCATCGGTGATCTCGGATCCAATCAGCATCCCGGCATGGGTAACGGCGGGAGCCATCGCCATCGCCATGGTGATCAGCGTGGTTTTTGGTGTCTACCCGGCGACCCGAGCAGCACGACTTTCACCGATCGAGGCGTTGCGGACCGAATAAGGAGGAGTGATGAAAGAGACCAAGTGGATTGGTGCAGTGGTCGTGTTTGGGGCTGGACTGCTCTTGGCGGCCTGTGGGTCGACGGCGAGCACCAAGGCGACGTCAGCGAAGACGCCGACAGCATCGTCGGGTTCGACGGCTTTGGGAACATCAAAATTCCCTGCACCCTTTCGGCGGAAGGGTCATTTTAGGCCACCAGCTGCAGCCGGAGAGATTGCAGCCATCTCGCCGAGCGAGAGTATGCAGGTTCAGGGAACTACGACAGGTGAATCGACCGTCAAGTGGGGTGCATCGACCACCTTTGCTCAGACCGTGACGACGAAGACGAGTTCGTTACGTGCTGGGGAGTGTGTTTCGGCTGTGGAGGTAACTCCATCTGGTTCATCGACGCCCCGGGTGCGAGCTCTGACGATTCTGCCCGCCACCAACGGTTGTTCCGCAGCAACATCTCCGACGGGCGGTACTCGGCCGGGGGGAACGTTCGGGTCAGATTCCTTGAGGAAGAAGAAGTTTAAAATCGGTGGTTTTAAGGTCATTGTCGGGACGGTCAAGACCGTGGAGCCTGGCTCGGTGGTGGTTACACAGACAAAGGGGTCGACTGTTGTCACGATTCCGGTCTCGAGCACCACGATCGTGAAGGAACATTTGTCAGCGACGGCATCGGATCTGGCTGTGGGTAAATGTGTGACGGTGAAGGGAACGACGAACTCAATCGGGGTCGTCACAGCAAAGTCAATTGCTATCTCGAACCCAACGAATGGGAGCTGCTCTGCCTTGAGAGGCGGCTTCGGTCGCAGAAGAGCCTTCGGTGGCGGGGGCGGATTCGGCGGTGGAGGAGCCAGTGCCTAGGAGGCGGGTGGTCGGCGCGGTGGCGGTCGTGTTGGTCTTGGCGGTTGGTGTCGCTATCGGTCTTCGCCACTCCCAAGGGAGCTACCAGGTTGCTGATGTGACGCGCGGCTCGGTTGAGTCGACGGTGGTCGGCGTTGGTATCTTGGCCCCGGCGTCGCAGGTGTCGGTCGTGCCGTCGGTCAGCGGGACGGTGGCTGCATTGAATGTACGTGTGGGCCAAACGGTGTCACAAGGAGCGACGTTGGCAACGCTGGATCCATCTCAACATGCGTCCGCGTCGTTGCAAACGGAGGAGGCTGCACTCGCCGAGGCGGAGACGGCGCTGGCCGAGACTGAAGATTCAGCGTCGTCGGAAACAGGCACGACGAGCCCACAGGCTAGGTCAAGCCATGCGTCGCCGACCGGTGCTGCCCAGGCTTTAGCTACGTTATGTACTAAGCCGACCCCGCAACAGCAAAAGGCGTGTTCAGCCCTGACCGCTGCGTTAAGTTCTCAAGGGAAGGGCAATACGGCGGTGACCCCGACTCAAACAGTTTCGACCACGGTGATCGCTGATGACCAGGCCGTCGTGGCAGCAGATCAAGCCCAGATTGCTTCGTTGCAATCGTCCAATGTGGCGAGTCTGATCGCACCGATTACCGGTAAGGTTGTGAGCGTCGGGATCGCTCAGGATCAGCAGGTAACCCCGGATAGCTCCGCGGATTCCATCACCATCATTCGCCCCGGGGCGATCATCGATGCGGTGCCCGTGAGCTTGACCGATATCGCCCAGCTACACGTTGGCGATGGTGCGGTGGTGGAGCCGGTAGATTCTCGGGTTCGGTATCATGGAACGGTCGTGGCGATCGGCACAACGCCGACCACAAACGCTACTACCGGTTTGACCACCGTGCAGGTAACGGTGCAGCTCAAAGCTGCAGACCTTGCGATCTTTGACGGTGTGACGGCGACAACGACGATTGACACCGCTAAGGCTCACAATGTTGTCGTGGTGCCAACGTCGGCAATACGAAGGACCGGGCGTCGGATGTTTGTCGATCTTGTCAAGGGAGGCAAACTTGAGCCAGTTACCATAATCGCTGGAGTAGTCGGTGTCGTCAATACCCAGGTGAAGAAGGGAGTGGTCCTCGGTGAGCAGGTGGCATTGGCGATGCTCGATAAACCCTTGCCAACGACCACGACCAGATTTGGTAGGTTTGGAGGCTTCGGTGGCGCGCGGGCATTTGGTGGTGGTCGCCGAGGTCGTGCATTCACAAGCGGGAGAGCTGGCCGAGCTTCGAAATTTGCTGGTGGCGTTCCGTAAGAGTTTGTCCATCGCCAAACGAATGGGAGTGTGCACACTGATGACCTGGGGCCTTTCGACCTGGCTTGTCGGCAAATCTTCCTGAGGATTTGCACCTGATCACGATCGGTGCAGCATGTCCGGAGACAGTCGATATACTGTATCTAACGATATAACGTTAAAGGAGGAAACGATGAACGAACATGGAATGCACCAAGGCGAGGTACGAGGCTGTAGCTGTGGCCAGCAACACGGAGGAGGTCCAAGAATGATGAACGAACATGGAATGCACCAGGGGCGGATGCATGGTGGCGGTCGTGGCGGCGGCTGCGGTGGTGAAGGTGGCTACGGTGGTGATGGCGGCGGAGGCATGCGCCGACGCCGGTCTCCCCGAGGTCGCGTTCGCCGCGAGATTTTGGTGCTCTTGGCGCAAGGGCCCAAGCACGGTTATGAGCTGATGCAGTTGATCGCTGAGCGCAATGGCGGCGTGTGGCAGCCGAGCCCGGGTTCGATCTACCCGACACTGTCCATGCTCGAGGACGCTGGGCTGATTGTAAGTCGGGAGGAAGAGGGCCGAAAGATCTACACCTTAACCGATGCAGGAAGAGCCGAAGCCGAGACGATGACCTCCGGGCCCGATGAAGAAAATTTGGGGCGAGAGATCGATCTGGGTCGTGAAATTCGGGCGGCCTTTCAGGCGTTACGGCAACTGGATTTAGTGGGCACCCTAGAACAACGTCAACGCGCACGAGGGTTGCTTGCTCAACTGCGCCGTGACCTCTATCAGATGCTTGCTGAGGATCCGTCGACGCCGCAAGAGTAGCGATCTGATGGGCCACCCATTTCGATGTGGTGATCCATCACGACATGATCAACGCCTGACAAGCCTCCTCGCGGGGGCTTGTCAGGCGTCAACCGGGGCTTGGTGAGTCTCGTTGCCACCGAGCAGAGGACCCCAATACGATCCCACTAGCCGTGGTGCAAGTTTGGTATCCGCGACGGGTGGATCGTAGATGGCGAGATCAAACAGGAGGGGTATCTGAATACTGTGGAGTCCAGATGCTGCCGGCAACAGGTATGAATCAGGATCACTCGCACTGTGGCGCCAGGTGAATGCAGCATCTTTGGCACTGGAGCTGATGAGGTCGACGTGGAGCGTGAGGACGGCGAGTGCTCCACCGTTGGCGGTGGTCATGGCGATCATGTGGGGGTGCCCCGCGGTAACGGTTGCGGCCGTGGCGAGACGCTTGGACGAGCTCGTGGAGACATAGGGGTTTGTTGAAAGGGGAGGAAGCGACCAACACCGAGCTGTCGTCGCGAAGTCAGCTTGGTTCAATCCCCGCGATAGGATCCCTTGCTGGTAGTAGGTTGTCAGCGCCAAGGCATAGTACTTGGCAAGTCGAGCAAGCGGGACAGCGAGCTCGGTCGAGGCCTTAGGGACGATCCCAAGGTCGCCACTTGCGACCTTGACTTTTGGCAGGAGCGTTGAGGTGACGGTGGGCTCGTCAGTCACCCGCCAAGGTTGCGACGACGAGTTCTTGACAAATACCCCAAGGAAGCGGCAGGCAGAACGGTTGGCTGTCTTCGGGTCGCTCGTGTACTGGGCATCGACGGTGACGAGCAGCTTTGGGTAGCTCTTGTTCGATCCAAGCCGCAGCGCACTATCGAGTTTCTCGTAGAACGGTTTATAGCTGGCACCCTGGGCGGTCTGGTAACCAGCATCACGTGAGAGCGCAAAGTCGGTGTCGTCGATTGCGGCCGCCGTGCCCTGTTCGTCACGGTTTTGAGCGGCGATACTCAGTGTCTCGTTGGCATGGTTGTTTGCAGTGGAGTATTGATGTACGATGTCCGCAAGCGAGGTCTGTTTCCGGTTCACGGAGGTCAGGGTGACGGTGGCTGTGGATGTTTGACCACAGGCGGCGAGCAACGTAGCGCCAAGCAAGGTAGCGCCGAAAATGAGCAACTTACCCGGCACCACGCCACGACGTCGAGCATCCACGCGGCTTCGATGGTCCTTGGTACTGATGGTCATCGAGTGGCCGCACCAGCTTGGCTGTTATCCCAAGTCGAGCTCAGGTGGCATCGAGGGTCTACATCATGGAAAGATCGGTGACCGATCAGTTGCACCATATGCTCACGCTAGCTGAGTTGGGCACGATGATGAACCATGAAGGCGTGGTTGTGCTTCAGTTTTCTCCGCCTCCAATCAGGCGGTGACATCTGGGTCATCAGGATAGTACGGCGTGCGCGAGATGCCCTCTGGATCGTCTGGGGTTCGGTTCTTGAGGCGTTGGAACGGGATTTGGCGCTGACCCGAAAGGCGTCGTCCACTCCAGGGTGCCGGTACCGCATCGATCCGATTTGCAAGGAAGTAGGCAGCTTCTTCGTAGTTGACTCTCCACGCGCGAAAGTGAGGCCAGGCTTCGTCGTGACTGCGCTCCATGGGGAGGCCTGCAGCGATGAGTCGATCGATACCACGGTCGAATTCTGCACGCTCAAGCATGATGGGGTCCGTCGGTGATGGATCTTCGGAGACTGGATGGCCAAGCGCCGCACTGAGTCGACGAAAGCAGAGGTAGCCCATGCGGAGCGCCAGCCGTGCTTCAACGGGTGTCTGTTCTGGTGCGACCGAATGCAAGAGTGCCGCCGAGTCGCAGATGCCCAACAGGGCGATAGCCCACGAAGAGTAGGCGCTCGGAGAGCGAAAGAGCATCAGCGCTGGGTAACTGGCGTGGCTCTCTTGTACGTCCGCTGCCCAGCGCTCCCATTGGCGATAGAAGTCTGCTAGGTCCTCTGTCAAGGACATGAGCTGCGTGCGTGCAAGGATCTCTGGCCCCCAGACCGGCTCACCAGCGCGGGCAACGAGCATGGTAACCTCGGTTTCGCGCCGGTTGTATGCGCCATAAATCGTCGGAAGGTAGGCGATTTGTAGGGTGACCACAAAGAGGCCTGTGAGACCTGCCAGGATGTCGATGGCTTCGGCCCATCCTCGTGGAGAGCTGATAATGCCGAGTGTTACCAATGAGGAGCCGGCCTGGGCAAGGGCCTTAGCGGGACTGTGGACACTCGGGAGTAACAGAAGACCCAGGGCGAGAAGATAGCCGAGTACCCAGACCACGAGTAACACTAACAGCGACAGGGGTCCCTCAAAGGCGAGGATGCGGTCGCGGGTTTCGTAGTGTTGTATCTTGTGTCTCACGATATGGCCTGGAACCGTGAGGGTCCGGATGACGAACCTGAGAAGGCTTGAGCGATCGACTCGAGGAACGAGCAACGATCGCACGACATTGAGCGACACGATGAGATAGATGGCTCCGCCGACAAGAGCGAGCACGAAGCGCAGGGTTGTCATGGCATTAGTCCAGTGAACTTGGGTTAGTCGTGCCGGACCGGTGTTGGTGGATCACACGATATCGGGGATCTTTGGTGAAGTTCAGGCTTGCTAGCATGGATCTATGCTAATCACGTGCTGGGTTCCTTCCCGGTGAAGGTCTCGCTTCGGGCAAGGATCGTGCTCGGATAAGAATCTCGGATAAGAATCTCGGATAAGAATAGGGCGTGAGAGTCCACTCGTGATCGATCGTGATCATCGGGTGGCGCATGAGATATGGTGCTACAACCTTGAGAAGGATGATCATGATGCAACAACGACAGTTGGGCCGCCAAGGCCTCCAGGTTTCCACGGTAGGTCTTGGATGTATGGGGATGAGTGAGTTCTATGGGCCGGCAAACGATGCTGACTCGATCAAGGTCATCCATCGGGCTATTGAGCTCGGCGTGACGTTTCTTGATACCGCTGACATGTACGGACCTTTCACGAACGAGGTCCTGGTTGGCCGTGCCCTGAAGGGTCACCGCGACGAGGTGACCCTGGCCACCAAGTTTGGTAATGTGCGTGGAGAACACGGTGAGTTCCAGGGCATCAGCGGTGACCCTGATTACGTCCGGCGGGCCTGTGACGCATCGCTGCTCCGGCTTGGAGTCGATTACATCGATCTCTACTATCAACACCGAGTCGACACCAAGGTTCCGATCGAAGAGACGGTGGGGGCGATGGCTGAGCTGGTCGCAGCCGGCAAGGTCCGCTATCTTGGACTTTCAGAGGCCTCGGCTGCGACGATTCGCCGTGCACATGCGACACACCCTATCAGCGCATTGCAGAGCGAATATTCGCTCTGGACGAGGGACCCAGAGACCGAGGTACTCCCGACGCTACGAGAGCTCGGTATCGGCTTTGTTGCGTATTCGCCACTCGGGCGTGGCTTTCTCACCGGTGCCATCAAGAGCATCGACGATCTCGATGAGAACGACACCCGGCGGAGGCACCCTCGTTTTGCTGGTGAGAACTTTGCCAAGAATCTTGAGCTCGTTGCGACGGTGCACGAGTTGGCCGAGCGTGTTGGCCATACGCCGGCTCAGGTGGCGCTCGCTTGGCTTTTTGCACAGGGCGAGGATGTCGTGGCAATTCCGGGCACGCGGAGTCTGGAGCGTCTCAGCGAAAATGCCAACAGCATCGATGTCGTCTTGGCGCCCGAGGAGCTGGCCCTGATCGATCAGGTCTTTCCGATCGGTGTTACTGCTGGCGATCGTTACCCTGACATGTCCACGGTGAACCGGTAAGACCTGGGTCGTTATTGTCCTTCGATGAGCTCGATGAGCTGGCGGCGTGCATTGGTCACGCTTCGTTTGCCCGCGGCCATCAGCCGTTGGGTCTGTCGAAAGTCGAGCGCATCGACGGAGTCTGCGGCACTACACTCAAGCGTCACAATCTCGACCGTTGAGGGCCCTCGCGCAAGTTCACGCTTTGTGAGCGCGAGTTGCGTCAGACTATAGCCCATCAAGAGCGTGGCGAGCGGTCGTCCCTTGCTGTGAAAGAACGGGGTCAACGACCCGCAGAGGAACAGAACGATTGTGCGAGCCCCGAGCTCGATGGCGCGACGGACTGGGTTGGGGTCGACCATGCCTCCATCGATGTAACGGTGACCGTTGAACCGAAGGGGAGGTAGAACTCCCGGGATGGCCGCGGAGCCGTAGAGTAGATCGACAGCAGATCCCTGGTTGAACCAGGCTTCGGTACCGGCGTCGGTGTCGGTCAACAAGACGTGGAGTGGCACCTTCGTGTTGGCGAGATCCTCGATGCTCAGGTTGTCACGGATGAGTTGTCGTAGTGGTTCAGCTGGATAGACCGCCTCACGGTTCGCGAGGTAGCCAAGGGTCCGGCGGCGAGGGAAGAGGGACTGAAGCCGTGCCGTTGACCAGAGTTGCACCAGACGGTCGAGGCCGCTGTCGTTGGGCTCTTCGGCAAAAACGGCGCCGTTGAGCGCCCCAACGGAGACTCCAAGCAAGAGATCGGGGTTGAGTCCACGCTGAAAAAAGCCTTCTTCGAGAAGCCCCAACAACATGCCAACCTGGCAGGCTCCGCGAGCACCACCACCACCAAAGACGAATGCAAGTGGCTGGTTGGGAGCCAACGTCTTAGTGTTCGCCTGAGGGTAGGCCGTCGTCGAGCTTTGGTGCTGAGCAGCTAACGGGGTCGGTCAGTGTGCCACCGAGGTCTTGTGAAAACCGATCCAGCAAAAGGATCAACTGCTCGATATCGCTCTCCTTCCACGAGGAGAGGGCACCGTTGATCACGGTAAGCCGTGCCTCGACCAGCTGGTCGAGAATGCTTGTGCCGAGCGCGGTGAGTCGCACCTTCGAAACGCGACCATCGGATCTGTCAGAGACTCGTTCGATGAGCCCACGTGATTGCAACAGCTTCAGTTGGCGCGACACAGTAGAGATGTCTAAGTTGAGCGCTGAGGCAATCTCGGATACTCGCTCCTCGCCTCGGTTGCCTAACAAGACCAGCTGCCAAAAGCCAGAGCCGATCGCGTAGGCGTAGTCCGATTCATCGCCAATAGAGATACGCAGACGACGCAGCGACTGCCCGAGCGTGAACAACACCTCGTCGAGGGTGTGGGTGGTTGTGGGGGTAGCGGCGGGCATCAGAACTCCTTGGTTGTTGGGTCCACCTGGACTGCCGTATGACATTGTATCAGGGTTACTCAACAACGGGGAACCTATCCACGATTCGTATAAACTCAGGGCTTGGCTACCGTTCATTGAGGAGGATTCGTGCATCGTCTTGACGAGGAGACGCTCAAGCTAGAAAAGGCGATCGTCCAGTACGCGCTGCAACGGGTAGCGCTTCAACCGCCCCCTCTGGATGGACCCAAGAGTGAGGCAGAATTGAGCGCACTGTACGGCCCGAATGTCACCGACGAAGGCATCGGTGGACAAGAGGCTCTCCGTCGCTTCATCGAGGGCTACGCACCAGCAACGCTGTCGAGCGACCATCCTCGGTTTCTCGCCTTCGTACCGGTCGCTCCGACGAAAGCGTCAGTGCTTTTTGATATGGTGGTCTCCGCCTCGTGTATCTCAGGTACATCGTGGCTGGAGGCTGCAGGGGCGGTGCATTGTGAAAATGAGGCGCTGCGTTGGCTCGCCGATTTGGCGGGTATGCCACAGAGCGCTGGCGGTACCTTCGTGTCTGGGGGCTCGCTTGCGAACCTTTCAGGTCTGCACGCGGCACGTCAGCGTGCCAAGGAGAGGCGAGACTTCCAACGTCCTGACCGTTGGCGAGTGATGTCGTCACACGAGGCTCACTCCTCGATCGCTTCAGCGGCAAGCCTGATGGATCTCGAGGTCATCTACGTACCCACGGGACCTGATGGCAAACTCACCGGTGCGGGCCTCGACGAGGTATGGAAGCAATTGGACGACGAGATTCGTGGCTCGGTGGTCGCGGTGGTTGCGACCGCAGGGACGACAAACGCAGGCTTGGTCGACGATCTGCAATCGGTGAGCACCTTTGCTCAGGCGAACGATCTGTGGCTCCATATCGATGGAGCCTATGGTGGTGCAGCGCTCGCCTCGAAGGAGCGCTGGCGGTTCGAGGGAATTGAGCATGCCGATTCTCTGGTGATCGACCCACACAAGTGGTTATTTGCTCCCTTTGATGCAGCCGCTATCCTCTATCGGGAGCCAAAATATGCCAAGCATGCGCTCACCCAGGAAGCCGCCTATCTGGATGACATCAACAAGGCCGAGGAGTGGAATCCCTCGAGCTATGGCTATCACCTCAGTAGAAGGGTGCGAGGGCTCCCGTTTTGGTTTTCGTTAGCAACGTATGGGACGAAGCGGTACCAGGAGGGCATCCAGGCCTCCATCGACCTCTCAAGGGTGACGGTCGCCGAAATCCAACGACGTGAGTATGTCGAGATGGTCATGGAGCCGGAGCTGTCTGTGGTGCTCTTCCGCCGGCTCGGCTGGGATCCGGAGTCCTATGACCGATGGTCGGCCCAGGCGCTCCAGGATGGCGTTGGCTTCGTATTGCCCACCGAGCACCGTGGTGAGAAGGTGTTGCGATTCTGCTTCGTCAATCCTCTCACAACCCTCGATGACGTTCGAGCGATTCTTGACTCCTTGGCTTGGGACCCACGCAGCTAGCTAGTTCTTGTGGTCGCTTGACTCCTGTCGCCCACAAGCACGACAAACGCGAGGCCTTTGGAGCACGATGGTCGGTCAGTTGAGCCTTCCCAAGGAAGGGAACAACCCACCTTGATGCATCCCTAGGTGCCCATTATCTAGCCAGCGCTTGGCTGGTTTTGAATGGAGATTCGCTGGCGTGGCGAGACGGCGTTCGCCATGGCGCTGGATCACTGCGCGCTCTGAATTGGCGGGGCACTGGGGGCGTGCCCCGCCAATTCGTTTACTAGGCCCGCCCCTTCAACATCAGATTCCAATACATGAACGGGAGTCCGTAGCGCTTGAGAAGCCACATGTCATAGCGTTCCTTTTGGGTGTTGATAACCGGGATCGTTGGATGAGGCTTCATGGTGTAGTCGAACTCAGCGAGAAGCATGCGATTATGGGCAGTTACCAGCGGGCATGATGCATAACCGTCGTATTCGGCAGGTAGCGATTGGCCTCGCATCTGCGCGAGTAGGTTGGCCACGACGACCGGAGCTTGCTTGCGAATGGCTGCGCCGGTCTTTGAGTTGGGAGTATTCCCGGCGTCCCCGAGCGCGAAGATGTTGGAATACGTTGGATGTTGGTGTGAGTTCTTGCCCACCTCGACATAGCCATTCGGTGTCTTGTCGCTGATCGGAGAGCGCTTGATCCAATCAGGAGCGCTCTGAGGCGGGACTGCATGAAGGAAGTCAAATTTGATCGTGGAGGTCGTGTCCTCCTTGTTGTCCTTGATGACGACCTCGTGCTTGTCTCCATTGATCTCGATCATCTCGCTTTGGAAGCGAACGTCGATGTTGTACTTTTTGGCTACTTCGTCAAGGACCTTGGAGAACTCTGGAACTCCGAACATGCCAGGAGTCGGCAGCACAAGGATCACGTGAATATTGTTGAGCACTCCTCGCTTTTGCCAGTGATCGCTGGCTAGATAGGCGATCTTTTGGGGAGCTCCGGCGCACTTGATAGGTCCGGACGGCATGGTAAAGACGGCGGTGCCCGAGGTCATGTCCTTGAACATCTCGTACGTCTTGGGGGCGAGATCGATCCGGTAGTTGCTCGAAACCCCGTTCTTGCCCAGTGTCTCGGTGAGCCCGGGCACCTTTTCATAGTCGAGCTGAATGCCTGGACACACGACGAGGTAGTCGTAGTTGGCGACGACACCCGCTGCGGTGGTCACGGTTTGCGTATCAGGATCGATTTCCGTGGCGGCGTCGCGGATCCACTTGACCCCCTTTGGCATGACGGAGGCTTCTGGGTGCAAAGTCTCTGACGCCTTGGCGAGGCCTGCGCCAACGATGGTCCAAAGCGGCTGGTAGTAGTGATCTTCAGAAGGTTCGATGATCGCAACATCGGCCTCTCCTGCATTGCGTAGTCGGGCGGCTACCGTGATACCGGCAGTCCCCCCTCCGATGATTACAACCTTATGATGAAGTCCATCAGCCATTGTAATCCCCCCTTTCTTGGCACATAGGTGTGGGTTGGGCCCACAAAGAGGACATTAGTCCTATTTTTCGAATGACTTCAGTCCTTTTACTCATGAACTCAATTGCTTGAGATCCAGTTATGGCGGCCAGTGGGTGCCGATTGCGGGCCGCGATTAGCGGTACACATATGGGGATGAACATACGTGCGCAGCACAGCAGCTGCTCCAATTGTCCATATGAGCTGGGATAACGTGAGGCGCCGCGGTGTCCGAGATCGGCCTTGGGGTATTGGTCAGACCGAACGAGCAGCCGTCGCACGGGCGCAATTGACCGCAGCGATTCGATCGTGGACGACTATTCGTTGCGTTATGGATTCATAATCAAACGACGAGAGGAATGGAGAACGGTGGCAAGAGTGTGGAGGTCCGCCAAAGCCCCGGTGGGTTCAATATTCGCCGGTGATGACGTTCAGCAGTCCAAGGCCCTTGCTATAGCGTTCGATGTTGCGGGTCAGGAGCTCCAGCGCACGTCGATGGAACGCGTCGGTGTCGCCACCGATGTGTGGAGTGATGAGGCAGTTGTCCATGCGCCAGAGCAATGAGTCGGGCGGTAATGGCTCGGGATCGGTCACGTCAAGCGCCGCCGAAATACGCCCGGTCGAGAGGGCTTCGATGAGTGCGTCGGTGTCGACGACGGGCCCTCGCGCGACGTTGACCAGCAGTGCTCCATCACGCATCAGTTCAAGAAAGTGTCGATTGACCATGCCCCTCGTGGTGCTGGTGAGCGGTACGATCAAGATAATGACGTCGGCCTTCGGGACAAGTTCGTCGAGTTCGTCATAGCCCAAAACCGCTGGGTTGAGTTTGGGGGTCCGCGCGACACGAATGATCTCAGCTTCGAAGCCGTTGAGTCGTGCCTCAATCGCGGTGCCGATGGAGCCGTAACCGATCAGTAGAACTGTACGGTCAGCGAGCGATGCATAGCTGCGATTATCCCATACTGCGTCGCGCTGGAGATCCCGGAAGGCTCCAAGTCCACGCAGCGATGCCAGCGTGAGCGTCACGGCGATCTCGGCGGTAGCGGCGTCATGGACGCCCTTGGCGTTGCAGAGGGTGACCCCGGGAGGGATCACCGCACGCACAGCATCGACCCCTGCGCTCAAGATCTGAACTACCTCAAGGTTGGGCATGGCGTCAAGGTGTGCCATGCCAGCTAGCCCTGACATGTAGTCAGGCACGTAGAAGGTTGTCGCGGCGATACGCTCGTCAAATGCCTGCCCAGGCTCTTGCACCACGATCGGCAGTTGGGGGTAGCGGCCCACAAGTTGCGCGAAACGCTGGGGAACGGTGATCTGCATCCTTCACATGCTAGTAAACCTTGTGTCGCGCTGGTCAACCCGTCGCTGAGGCTGGTCGTCGGTGTCGAGGTCGCGCCAGCCCTCGAAAGCGCGCTCTTGGTACGTCAAAGCCGATCGGTATGAGAGGAAGCGGCAAAGCTCGACGAAATTCGTCCAACTGATCATGTACCTTGCCATGGTCGCTCTACAATGGTGGGTTACGGAGAGGTGCCAGAGAGGCCGAATGGGACTCACTGCTAATGAGTTGACCTGGTAATGCGGGTCCGAGGGTTCAAATCCCTCCCTCTCCGCCACAACCCCCCCGATCCCTCCCCTCGGGTCATTAGTCCCTGCAGTCTCCCCCTCGGGTCATTAGTCCCTCCAGTCTCCCCCTCGGGCCATTAGTCCCTCCAGTCTCCCCCTCGGGCCATTAGTCCCTCTAAGGTCCCTCCCTTTGCCCCTTGGTCGATCGCCTTCGTCTCCCTAGACCCAAAGGTAGCTCTCCAATGAGCACTGATTGCAAGCATGGTAAGTGCCTGATACACGTGTCTGATTGCAAGCATCTGATGGGAAAGGAATGATCATGACGAATCTTATGAGACAACATCATCTCGAATCGACAGATACGAACGCCACCATCGACGTCACCAACATCGAGGAGCCACGAGCTGCTCGCTATGTCTTTGCTTCCAAGGCGGCCTCGTGGATTTGGCTCATCGTCCGGCTCTGGTTGGGCTATGAGTGGATCAACGCCGGTGCCTCCAAACTCTGGGGGGCTGAGTCGGCAGGCTTTTGGAAGACCGGTCTTGGGGTCAAGGGGTTTGTCCTTGGTGCCATTGCTGAATCCAAGGGACCCAATGCCCAGGTCTCCTATGGCTGGTGGGTCGCCATCCTTCGCCACGGGGTACTCCCTCATTATCTCTTGGTTGCCAGGGTCGATGCCCTTGGGGAGTTCATCATCGGCATCGCTCTCGTCCTTGGAGCCTTTACCGCCATCGCCGCCTTCTTTGGATTGGCGTTGAACTTCACCTACGTCTTCTCCGGTGCCATCAGCACGAACCCGGTCTTTATCATCCTCGGTATTCTCCTAGTACTGGCATGGAGGAACGCTGGATGGCTCGGACTCGATCGTTATCTGCTCCCTCGGATCGGAACCCCATGGCAGCGAACTAGCTCCCACACAACGAGTGAATCAGGCACCCCGCGCAACACCTGATGTAAACCAAGACCCCATCCCTAGGCACACACCAATCCCCCTCACTTGAGGGGGATTGGTGTATTGATGGGTCCAACCCCACACCTTGGCTACATGCCGATTCCGGCGAAGGAGAGGCCAGCAAGGATGAGGATGATCAGGCCAGCCAGTGTGTAGAGCAGGCGTTGTGAGAGGTGTTGGGTGAAGCGGGTGAGGGCGACGGCCGCCGTGAGCGAAATCCCCATCCCGAGCGTGGCGGCGATCCCGACGAAGATTGGGGATCCGGTCGCCAGGGCGAATCCTGCGGTGGTGGCCTGGGTGACGTCGCCAAGCTCGGCGAGGAAGAAAATCAGAAAGATCTTTGCCCAACTTGTTGTGCGTTGGTCCGGGTCAACGTCCTCGTCCTCGGCGCGGAAGGCTTTGATCAGCAACAGGGCTCCGATCACTGTCAACACGATTCCGACCACGATGTGAATCAGTGTCCCGCGCAGGATCAGTCGAATCGAGTTAGCGATGAACGCGACGAGAAAGGCCTCGATACCAACTGCTGTGATGGCTGCGGTCAAGGTGGTAACAGGTCCATTACGGCGGCTCAACAAGACGGCAGCAACCATCGACTTGTCGGTGAGCTCGCCGGCGAGCGTGACGCCGAGGATGACGAGGAACTCGGTGATCGTCATGGCTGACAATCACCGAGGGGGTTGTTGTTGTATGGGGATGCATCGAGTGCGGCCGCAGCTAAGAGCGTTGGTGAGCCGCCGGTCTTCTGACTTGATGGATGCATGCGCTGCGCTCATCCTCCCTCTTTGGCCTCAGTGACTGATCAAAGGGTCTTGATAACGATCGACTGCTCTGCAAATGGCTCTGTGTGGCAGCGATGCTGATACGGGTATCAGCGTAGTGTGAGACCAGCGAGCTGTTGACACTCTGGGCTAGTGCCACTGTCGCCACCAGATTTCATCTTGACCTGATTTGCCTTTTGAAGCCGGTCGTTGGCCTGAGACAGCCAGAGGTATTGGTCAGATATGCGCTTGGGTGATGCGATCAGGAGGTCACGTCCCGTGAGCCAGTGGGCACTCATGACGTCGGACACAAACGGCTTGGTCATGCCGCAGCCAGGGGCGTGGCTGGACGGTTGATGAATTGACCTTGGGGAGGTTGTAGCATCGAGCACCTTCGTTATGGTAGGGGAGATCTGACCTGTGCGATCGGAGTGCGATGAGCGTCGGTCCGCTATCGTTTGCGACCCAATGCTGGCGCACGTTGCGTTCAAAGGGGGCAGAGCAAGCCGTCATGGGCTGGGTTCTCAGTGGGATCGGCGTTTACGCAGAGAACTAACATCGGCGAGCTGGGACTGACTGGCCCGAGGTCACCCGATGGCCTGCTCAGTCAATGGGTCGGGGTCAAGATACACTCCGCGGTTGGAACGATGCCGTAGTGGTTGGACATGTGCGTGGTCGCACCGATACGGTAGTTCGGTGGTGGGCGAGGGGGGACTTGAACCCCCACGAGGTTGCCCTCACAGGAACCTGAATCCTGCGCGTCTACCAATTCCGCCACTCGCCCGGAGCTCTCATCCTATCGTGGATACGAGCCATCTGCTATACTCCTTGAGTTATCAGGGCGAAAAGAAGGCTGGTTTCATCGATTCCTGGTTATAGTGCTAATGGAGTGGGTCTCGAATCGTTCGAACGTAAGATCGCGGCTGTGGTGGAGTCAATCTTTGCCAAGGGAAGTCCGCGAGGAATTGAACCAGCTGAGCTGGGTCGTAGGCTCGTGCGCGAAATCGAACGCTCCAGTCGTGTCGGCGTGCGATCGAGTGTCGCCCCCAACGTCCTTACTGTTGGGTTGTCCGTCGAAGACTTGCGCGAGTTGAGTCCGTTGCGCAATCGGGTAGAGAGCGAGCTGCGCGTGCTGGCCGAAGAGACCGTTGAGGGGGGTGACTACGAACTCCTAGGACCGATCGATCTCCAGCTGATCGAAGACCCTGAGCTCAAGTCCGGGACGTTCTACATCGATTGCACATTTCGTGAGGAGCGTGGCTTCGGTGATCGGTGGGCGGTCGTGATGCCCGATGGCACGCCGGTCAAGCTCACGATCGGAACGTATGTCATCGGAAGGCTTGCGGGGTCTGATATTTTTGTCGATGATCCTAGGGTTTCACGACGGCATGCAGAGATTGTGGTCGATGAGGGCAGCATCACCGCCTTTGATTTAGGGTCCACGAACGGCACTTTTGTCAATGGCGCAAAGATTTCGAGGCCGACGGAGCTGAACCAAGGTGATGTCGTGACGGTCGGGACGACGGATCTCTCGGTACGCAAGGGTTAATCGATGCCGCTTCTGTTATTGAGCGCGTTAAAGTACGTGCTGATCGCCCTCATCTGGCTGTTCTTCCTCTTTGCCATGCGTGCGGTATGGCGAGAGACGAGGCGTCAGGCCCGGACCACCGTCGCGACAAACCTCGTGTCCGTACCCATGAATGAACCAGTTTCCAAGCCCGTGAGTGTCGGCACCCATACCGATAAAACTTCAGGCAAGCTCCTCGTGTTAGAGGGGCCCTATGCCGGCCGGTCGTTCGTCTTCGAGACCCCGTCGCTGGTTGGACGCGACAAGGCGTGTTCGATCGCGTTGGCTGAGGATAGTTTTGTGTCCCAACGTCATGCAGAGATTTATCTCGATCGTCGGCACTTGGTCGTCGCTGACCTGGGTTCAAGGAACGGGACGTTCGTCAACGGCGACTTGCTCGAAGCTCCGATGCGAGTCACGAAAGGCGATGTGATCCAGCTTGGCAAAACGGCGATGAAGGTCGTTGCCAAGTGAACGTGACCTACGCTGCGGCGACCGATACCGGCAGGGTGCGTGCCCAGAATCAGGATCGTTTGTTTGCGGATGGCTCCGTCTTCATCGTTGCTGATGGCATGGGCGGCCATGCTGGCGGTAACGTTGCCGCTGAGGTAGCCGTTTCTGAGACGGTGGCTTCATTGAAGGCTGGGTACCACCCAGAGGTAGCAATCGATAACGCGAACCGATCGATCCTCGATCGCGCCGCGCACGAAGTAGCGCTTGAGGGTATGGGCACGACGTTGACGATGGCGTTGGTCAATGCCGAGGAGTCGCGGGCGGACATCTTCAATGTGGGGGATTCTCGTGCCTACCTTCTGCGTGATGGTGAACTCACCCAACTCACGAACGACCATACGTTTGTCCAGGAGTTGGTGGATGCTGGCTCGATCACCCGCGAGCAGGCGACGACCCATCGAGCACGACACGTGCTGACTAGGGTGCTCGGTGTTGCCCTCGATGTCTCGCCTGACCACTTTCAGGTGCCGTTACAAGCTGGCGACGTCGTACTGTTGTGTTCGGATGGCCTGATCAACGAGGTTTCCAACGATGAGATCGCTCGTGTGCTTGCAACTCAGAACCCCGAGGGAGCTGTCGACGCCCTCATACGCTCTGCCAATCAGCATGGAGGAAACGACAATATCACGGTCGTTGTCGTCAAGATCGATACACCCGGGCGTGGAGCAGTGCGATTAGGGGAACATCACCAAGAGCCGATGGAGGCTCCCCAGGTGGTTCCGGTCGGGGAGCGAGCACTCAAGAGCAGCCGAATTCCATCGCCGCTGCCAAATAGCATGACCCAACGTTCGGCGATCTCTCGTCCACTGGTAAGAGCCGCGCTATTCCTCATCCTGCTGATTGTGTTTGCTGGCGTGGTCGTATTTGCCATCGATCTCTATGTCCACCACTCCTACTTTGTGACCGCATTGGATAATCGCGTGGCGATCTATCAGGGTCGACAAGGAGGCGTGCTATGGTTCAGTCCCCACGTCGTCGACCTCACCAACATTCGTCTTGATCGGCTTGCCGAGGGCGTTCGGTCACAGATCCTTCACGGCATCACCGAGGGGTCTCTGTCACAAGCAAAGCAGTTTGTGCACAATGCGACCCAACAGTTCTCATCCACCACCATCGCCTATGGAGGTGCGCTATGAGACGCCGGATTACCTTTGTCGGAGCGCTCTTCCTCTTGATCTTTGCGATCCTTTTCCTCCAGCTCAACGACCTTCAAATCGTGAAGGCCAATAGCCTCGCTGATGCACCTGGCAACTATTCAGCCATCATCAAAGCATTTTCGACGCCCCGAGGGGAGATCCTCACGGCTAATGGTCAGGTAATGGCGATGTCGGTTCCATCGAGTTCGCAATACAAATTCCAGCGCGTCTATCCGCATGGATCTCTGTACTCGGATGTGACCGGTTACTACTCGCTGATCTATGGAACCTCTGGCCTCGAGTACGAGTACAACCAGTATCTTGAGGGCAAAGTCGCAACACCAAGCTCATTTTCGCAACTGCTCTCGAAGAGTTATACGACGGATTCGCTGGTAACGACCATTGACTCGAAGCTGCAAGCGACTGCCTACAAGGCCCTTGGTGCGCTCAAGGGCGCGGTGGTTGCGCTCAATCCGAAGACGGGAGCAGTCCTCGCCATGGCGTCGAACCCGACGTACAATCCGGTGCCCCTTGCCTCCCCGAGTGGCACGGTGGAAGAGGATGCTTGGAAGAGTTACAACGCGAACTCTCAACAGCCGCTCTTGAACAGGGCAATCTCACGGGCCTATCCCCCTGGATCAACCTTCAAAATCGTGACAACCTCTGCGATCTTCGATCACGATCCGAAGTTAGCGAGGGTTAACTTCCCACCCGTGGCCACGATCGCGCTTCCCGAGACGACCCATCACCTGCACAACTACGCCTATGAAGTGTGCGGTGGGGAGTTGCCCGTGTTGTTGGCGGTCTCCTGTGACACCGGCTTTGCCCAGATTGGATTGCGCCTTGGTGCGTCGAACCTGCATGCCGAGGCTGAGAATTTCGGCTTCAACCAGGTACCCCCGATCGATTTACCAGGTGCCGCCGCATCAACCTTCCCACCGACCTCGTTCTTCTCGCAGAATCTTCCCCAACTCGCGTTTTCGGCCATCGGCCAGGGTGATGACCAGGCGACGGCGCTCCAAATGGCGCTCGTGGGTGCCGGTATCGCCAACGACGGCTCTATCATGGCCCCTCACGTGCTTTCACGGATCATCTCAAATCAAGACTCTACGGTCCTGTCATACCAGCCAAAGGTGTGGAAGGTGGCTACGTCTCCATCGACGGCCGCAAAAGTCGCACAGCTCATGGTCGGTGTCGTGAAGAACGGTACCGCCACAGGGATCGCCCTTCCTGGTATCGAGATCGCTGCCAAGACCGGAACGGCGCAGACGACTTTGACCCGGCACTCGAATATTGTCGGCCAATCCGATAACTGGATGGTGGCATTCGCGCCGGTGCAAGATCCAAAGATCGCCATCGCGGTGGTTGTCCCCAAACAGGTGGGCCTCTCGGCCAACCCTACCGGGGCACAATACGCGGGCCCGATCGTTAAGGCGATGATTGCAGCAGCGTTAGGAGTCAAACCGTGAAAGCTGGCTTAGATGACTGAAAATCCACAGGGTCAAACCTTCGGGACTCGCTATCGTCCTGAACGCCTCATCGCTCGAGGCGGTATGGCCGATGTGTATGAGGCGCGAGACCTTCTATTGGACCGGCTGGTGGCGCTCAAAGTACTCTTCCCTGAGCTCTCGACGAACCCAACCTTCGTGGAGCGCTTTCGACGCGAGGCGCAGTCGGCTGCAGCCCTATCGCACCCAAATATCGTGTCGGTGTACGACTGGGGGCCAGCAAATTCGACATACTTCATCGCAATGGAGCTCGTGACGGGCTCAACGCTTGCCGATGTGATCCGAGAGTCTGGCATGGTCGCTCCAGGACGTGCGGCCGTTATCGGAGCAGACGTTGCATTGGCGCTCGCTTTTGCCCATCGACATGGGGTTGTGCATCGCGATATCAAGCCGTCGAACGTGCTGCTCACCGAGGATGGGATGGTCAAAGTCGCAGACTTCGGGATTGCGCGGGCGGTGACCAACGATGAGGACCTCACCCAGACTGGGGCCGTGCTCGGCACTGCGACCTACATCTCGCCAGAGCAGGCCCGAGGTGAGGATCTCGATGGACGAAGCGACGTCTACTCGCTCGGCATCGTGCTCTACGAGATGCTCACCGGTACCGCCCCGTTCCTCGCTGAGACCCCGATCGCCGTCGCCTACAAACACGTCACCGAGCGACCCGCAGCTCCGCGTTCGGTCAACCCTGCCATCCCTCCGGCCCTCGAGACAATCGTGTTGAAATGCCTCCAAAAGGATCGTGTCAATCGATACAGTGATGCCGGTGAGCTTCGCTCTGATCTGCTCCGTTTTCTCGATGATCGCCCCATTCATGCCGGGACGGTAGAGATGGCAAGTGTTGTGGCCGCCGACGCCACCATCGTCGCCAAGCCGGTTACCAACACCGGGCCACGTACACAGTTCATCACGGCGATCGAATCCACCTCGTCGATCCCGGTGGTGAGCGCACCCCCGACCAAACAGCGCCACCGCGTATGGCCATGGGTCTTGCTGGTGATCGTGATCCTCCTCTTGGCGGGTGCAGGTGTTCTCTTTGGCAAGCGACTGCTTGCCTCGCAGGCTAAACCCAAACCCACAACGGTCGCCAGCGTCTTGGTACCGAACGTAACGGGAGCTGGTGAGCAAGGCGCCGCCTCGGCGTTGAGTCGAGCTGGATTGCAGTCAAATATCGAATTTAGGAATTCGTCTCAGTCATCGGGTACCGTCATCGGCGAGTCACCTCGGGGTGGATCACACGCCAAGAAGGGCTCAACGGTGACGCTGGTCGTCTCCAGTGGCCCTGCATCGGTAACAGTCCCGAATGTGAACGGACAGTCGTCCGCGAATGCGGAGTCCGCGTTAATTGCCAAGGGATTTAACGTCTCGACCAATTACAAGCACGCATCGGCCACGCAAGGCACCGTTATTGGCGAATCACCTGGCGCTGGTCAGTCGGTTGCGAAGGGCTCGACGGTTATCTTGACGGTCTCCAGTGGCCCATCGCAGTTGACCGTGCCCAACGTCGCTGGCGAGAGCGTTGCTACAGCGTCGAACAAACTAGGCTCAGATGGACTGCAGGTGGGTACCGTCACCTATCAGGCCAGTTCGACCGTCACTAACGGGGATGTGATATCGACCTCTCCCGCGTCTGGCTCACAGGTTGCTCCCAACAGCTCAGTGAATTTGATCGTCTCGTCGGGGAACACCACCGCAGTCCCCAATGTCGCTGGAGACACGGTGTCGGCGGCCACGACGGCGCTACAGAATGCCGGGTTCACGGTCGCTTCGCAGAACCAATACCAGTCCAGTTCGACCGTTGCCAGTGGCGACGTCATTGGGACGACCCCTGCCGCCGGGACACAGGAGCCAGCGGGCACCTCGGTCACCCTAACGGTCTCGAGCGGCTCGTCCCCGAGCGGTCCGAGCTCGCCAGGCTCGCCAGGCTCCGGATCACCTCCAGCCGCAGGTTAGTCAATCCCTGTCGCCCTCAACGGCTTGAAGTTGGTCACAAGTCGTTGGGCGCGAAGTGCTCGTTTATGAGTATCTGCTAGAGAGTGGTCGCCCGGGGTTATTGATCGAGGAAGTTGCTGATCATGCGTAGTCCATCGTCTGAGAGGATGGACTCAGGGTGGAACTGGACACCCTCGATAGGGAGCGATCGATGGCGTAGCCCCATGATCACCTCGTCGTCGGTGCGACTCGTGACAAGCAGGTCCTCGGGAACGGTTGTGGGATCGACAACCAGCGAGTGATAACGGGTGACGGTCAAATGGGGGGCTAGTCCCCGGTAGATACCAGCCCCGTCGTGGGTGATGACTGACGTTCTCCCATGCATCACCGTCCTGGCCCGGATGACGCTGGCACCAAAGAACTCACCTATGAGTTGGTGACCTAAGCAGACGCCGAGTATTGGGGTGTCTGGCCGGCTGTTGAGGACGGCGATACCACCGAGTGATGTGGAGGGCTGTCCTGGTCCAGGTGAGATGATGATCGCGTCTGGCGAACCGATCATGCTGGGATCTCGGGCGATCAAATCCTGTCTGATCACCTTAGGGCTTCCCCCTAGCTCGCCAACGTATTGGGCGAGATTGTAGACGAACGAATCGAAGTTGTCGATGACGAGGACGTTGTGGAGCATCTCCACCATCGTAGCTACACTAGGAGGCGTGGCTCGCCAGAAAAAGTCAAAGCACCCCCAGGGAGGCCGGTATACGCCACCGAAACCTCGGCCCGAGAAGTCCAAGAGCAACCTGATCTATCTGATCCTGTTTATCGGGTTGGGACTCGCGGGTGCGTTGATGATCATCCTCAACTTTTTATTGGTGCTGCCGGGATCGCAAAGTGGCTGGTACACCATCGGAGGTTTGGTGTTACTGGCAGGCTGCTTTTACGCAGCGACAAAATACCATTGATGGGGCATACGCAGTGATATCGACTGTCCATGGCCTTTAACGGTTGGGATGCGAAAACACGATGATGGTTGTGCATCTCGCGCTATTCGGATCTCGTGCCGCCACCTGGGTCTGCCTCAATGGTGGAAGGACGAGTGAACGCGGGGTGCTCGGCAATTGCGGGCACCCCGGTCGCTGTCGTGCGTTACAAGTTGTAGCGGCCATGGTTCGACCAAATACGTCGACACATCAGCATTGTGCTTGATCGCTGGCTAACCTAAGCGCTCGATGATGTAGGCATTAGCCATGCCGCCACCTTCACACATCGTCTGGAGCCCGTAACGCCCACCAGTGCGCTCGAGTTCGTTGACGAGGGTGGCGAGCAAGCGAGTTCCTGACGCTCCCAAGGGATGCCCAAGGGCGATGGCTCCTCCGTTGACGTTGACCCGATCGAGGTTGGGATGGAGTTCGTGCTCCCAGACAAGGACAACCGAGGCAAAGGCCTCGTTGATCTCGATCAGATCGATCTGGTCGAGGGTGAGCTTGGCCTTGTCGAGCACCCGTTCGGTGGCGGGGATGGGGGCTGTCAACATCATGATGGGGTCAGCCCCGACCACGGTGAAGGAGACAAAACGTGCGCGAGGGGTGAGCCCGAGTTGGGCAGCTCGCTCGCTGCTCATGATGAGCGCTGCTGAGGCACCGTCGGTAATCTGTGAGGAGTTGCCGGCGGTGATCTTGCCATCTTCCTTGAAGGCCGGCCTGAGACCGCCCAATGCCTCAAGGGTTGTGTTAGGGCGGATTCCCTCGTCGACGTCAAGGATGGTGCCGACAGGGTTGCCATTGGCATCTTTGACCTCGATCGCTAGGAGTTCGTTCTTGAATCTCCCATCGTTCGTCGCTTGGGCAGCACGTTGCTGGCTTCGAAGGGCATACTGATCCAGGTCGTCGCGGCTTAACTCCCATTTTTCGGCGATCAGCTCGGCGGAGAGTCCTTGATGAATTAGGCCACCGCGGTCCTGGTAACGTGCCCCAAGGGTTGGTCCAAAGGGGGCCCCGGGACCCTGTCCCATGGACGATCCCATCGGCACTCGGCTCATAGACTCGACACCACCGGCGATAACGATGTCAGCAGCGCCAGCAAGGATGGCCTGGGCCCCAAATGCAGCCGCCTGCTGGGACGAACCGCACTGACGGTCAACGGTGGTGCCGGGGACCGACTCTGGAAGATGGGCCGCAAGGGCTGCGTTCCTGGCTATGTTGGCTGACTGCTCGCCTACTTGGCTCACACACCCAAAGATAACATCGTCGATCTGGGCGGGGTCGAACGCATTGCGTTCGAGCAATCCTTCGATGGCAAATGCCGCCAAGTCAACGGCGTGCCATCCTGTGAGGCTCCCGTTGCGCTTGCCTCCCGGTGTGCGAACGACATCGACGATAACAGCATCTCGCATGGCTGATCCTTTCATTCCTTATAGCTCCACTGTAGTTGCATGAGTCCATGCGCGCACGGCACCAGTCCTAGCGACGTCGAGGCCGGGCCGACGTCGCTCTCAGTTGACGACGAGCGGCGTTATTTGAAAACTCTCCACATCGATCAGGCCCTGGTCGGTTAGCTTGAGCGACGGTATGACCGATAGCCCGAGGAACGACAGGGTCATGAACGGCGCCTCAAGCTCAGAGCCGAGGGCCGTTCGAATGGTGTCGTGGGCACTCGCGACCTGTTGGCCCAGGATGTCGGCACCGATGTTGTTCATCAAGCCAGCGATTGGCAGCGCCACCTCGGCAATAATCTTGCCATCGAGGCAAACGACCTGGCCACCGCCGATCGTGGCGACATAGTTGGCAGCGGTTGCCATGTCTTGACGTCCCTGCGCGGAGTTGGCACCAACGACCATGAGATTGTGCGCATCGTGAGCGACGGTTGAGGCGATCGCTCCCCGACGGAGACCGAAGCCCATCAGGTAACCATGCCCACTGCGTCCAGTTGCGTGGTGTCGCTCGATGACGGTGAGCTGGTTGAGGGCTGGGTCATCGTCAACGAATGTGACCAACCGGGATTTGGTGGCGAGCGAATGTTCCACAACCTCGATGGCCCGAATCGTCTGGCCCGCTTGCACCGAGGTTGCAAACGAGTCTGCATCGAGCGCTGATGGCAAATGTACGGAGTTCAGCAGAGCTTTGGGTGGTGGCATCTGACGAAGCGGAATCACCATCGAGCCCTTACGGGCCACGATTGTGCCCCTCTGTAAGACCATGTCCGGCATAAGGTGATCCATCGAGGTGTAGATATTGAGGTCTGCCTGATATCCGGGCGCCACCATGCCAAGGTGTCGAAAGCCGTGGTACTCCGCTGCATTGAGGGTCGCCATCACCAGCGCGTCTTCGAGGGTGATGCCGGCGTCGCGGGCAACGTCGATGCAATGATTGACGTGCCCACGTGAGACGATGAGGTCGGGTTCGCGGTCGTCACTGCAGAGTGCGACGCGACTCGTTCCGGCCTCGATGACCGTTTGAGCGAGGGTAGCGAGATTTTGACTCGCCGATCCGTGACGCAGAAAGACCCACATCCCCTTTCGTCGCTTCTCGACGACCTCTTCATAGGTGAACATCTCGTGATCTGATTCGACCCCTGCACATAGATAGGCGTCCAGGTCGCGACCGGTGAGCCCAGGTGCATGACCATCGACGCGTGCATGACCAGCGGCAGCGATTTTGGCTAGTAGCTCCGGATCCCCTGCGATGACGCCGGGGAAGTTCATTACCTCGGCCAGGCCGATGCCGTTCGCATCAGCGAGCAACCAACGGATGTCGTCGAGGTCGAACGTCGCGCCAGGGCTCTCGAACCTCGAGGCAGGTACGCATGACGAGGCCGAGAATCCAAAGGTAAAAGGCAGGCCGCGGGCTGCCTCGATCATGGCGCTGACACCTATGCGTCCCATCACGTTTGCCATTTCGTGTGGATCGTTGGCGACGGCGGTCGTTCCCCATGGGAGCACCGCGGCCACGAAGTCCGGAATCCAGAGTTTGGTCGACTCAATATGCATGTGAGCATCGATGAAGCTCGGCGTAGCCCAGGCGCCATCGAGGTCGAGTACTTCGATGGCGTCACGGGCTCCCCACCCGATCACCGTGCCGTCGGCGATAGCGACATCGGTGGTGAGCCATTCCTTGGTGGTGGGTACAAACAGGCGTAGTCCGCGCAGTAGTAGATCGGCAGGGAGGTCGCCTCGCGCCTTTGCGATGAGGTCCCCAGAGTGGCGGCGGTAGCTTTCGAACACTGTTTTAGTGTAGTTGGGGCTAAATGACCATACGAGGTCGTTGAAGTTCATCAAGGCGTCACCGATCTTGGCCATACGATCCGGTACGCTGGTGTCGGCATTGGTTGGGGGTTCTGGTCTGGAGGGTGTCGTGAAGAAAGCGTTGGAGGTACCTGTCGCCGAGGCAGGAACGCTCATCGAGACGAGGGGGATCGACTTCGTTCCCGAAGCCGAGCGATGGGCTCGCCCTCGTGACCTGTTTTGGATGTGGGCGGGGGCTCTCTTTAACGTCGAATACGTGGTCTACGGCGCCCTCGCGATGAGCTTTGGCCTCTCGTTCGCTCAGGCAGTTGGGATCATCTTGATCGGCAACCTCTCATTCTTCCTTCTTGGTCTCACCAGTCTGCAGGGGCCAGATGCCGGGACGACCACCTTCACGATCAACCGGGCGGCCTTTGGTCCAAATGGCTCCAAGTTGTTGTCGCTGTTTAACTGGTTGACCCAAGTCGGTTTTGAGACCGAGGGCCTTGCGTTGATTGTGCTCGCAGCGATTGCACTGTTCCACCAGGGTGGCATCGACGCTGGCACCGGACTCAAGATCGTCTTCATCCTGGTTGCGGCGCTGATCCAATTGATTCTGCCCCTGTTTGGCCACGGTGCCATCCTGAGAACCATGCGAATTTTGTCAGTTCCATTTCTTATCCTGTTCGCCCTGATGGCCGGCCTCTCGGTGGGCAAGCTGAATGTGCATTCGGTGGCGCACGGAGCGGGCTGGCAGGTGATGTTTGCCGTTCTCGCGGTCATCATCTCGGCATCTGGACTCGGTTGGACAGAGAACGGAAATGACTTCTCGCGCTATCTTCCCAAGACCGCTTCCAAGCCCAAGACGGTGATCTGGGTATTTCTCGGAACAGCGATCCCCTCGATCCTTCTGATGGTCTTGGGGGCGGCAATCTTTACGTTTGTGCCGAGTGCAACCAACCCGATTAGCGGGTTGCCGCACGCCTTCCCTGCGTGGTTCTTAACGCCCTATCTGTTGATCGCGATCCTGCAACTATTCGCTATCAACAGCCTGGATCTCTACTCTTCCGGGGTGACGCTCCAGGCGCTTGGGCTCAAGCTCACTCGCCTGCAGGCGGTAGTACTGGACACCGTGATCTGCGCGGCCCTCACGGCTTATGCCACCTTCTCGAATAGCTTCAATACGTTGCTTGGCGACTTCGTCCTCTTCATCATTGTCTGGGTTGCTCCATGGACGGCGATCTACCTCACGGACTGGCTCCTGCGCCGGCGTCGCTACGACGCCGAAGCGTTGCACGCCGAGAAGGGGGGTCTGTATTGGTCCAAGAACGGCGTACACTGGCCCGCCATCATCGCCCAGGTGCTCGGCATGCTCGCTTCGCTGGCCGCTATCAACACCACGATCTTCGTCGGGCCCCTGTCGAAGGCAAGCGGTGGAGCCGACTTCTCAGTTTTCACCGGCATTATCGTCGCCGGCGTCGTCTACTGGCTCCTCGCTCACAACTCAGTCCGAGTTCACCCGTCGGCGGACGCCCGTTCTGATGCGTTCGACGATACCACCGCCTGATTTCACGGCACCTCGACGTGGGCGCTCACGGGCGTAGCTATCAATAGGCATGGCCATCAATGGTTTAGGATCGTCATCTCAACACGATCGGCTCTGGCTTGATCGGCTGCGACTTCACAGGGCCCGACTTGACCGGCCCGACTGGAACCTGGCATGGGCTTGATGATCGGAGCTGACAGGTCTGATTGTGACAGAGTTTGCTCGTGGCTCAGCGACTACCAGCCGCTCGCTGATTTCGACGACGAACTCGAACTCGATGAGGTGGTTGAGGCGTAGGTGGAGCCTCCACCGGAGGAGGTGATCTGCTTACCGGATGGGCTAATCACGTACCAATAACCGCCAAAGGCGTTGATGCCTTCGCCAGTGATTTGGTGTGGACCACTATCGCTCGCAAAGGTGTACAGAGGATGTCCGTCGTAGGTGACCTGTTTCTGGCCGTTGGATCGGGTGATTGTTCCCACAAGTTTGGACGATGCTCCCCCGGAGACCGAAGGCGTGCCAGTAACGGGAGGCCACGCTTTGGCACAGGCTCCGGTGCAGTTTGATTTGTCCTTGGTATCCGCGGTGAAGATGTAGTAGGTCTGTCCGGCCTTTGAGGTGAGGATAGTGCCATATCCTGATGAACTCGACGTGGCTACGGTTGCGCCTGTGCTGACCGTGGATGCGTTGGAACTCTTCTTCGACGTGCTGGACGCAGTCGACTTGGTCGAATTCGATGACGAACTCGTCGTGGAGCTTGACGATCCACACGCCGCCAATGTCAAACCAGCAAGACCTAAACTCACGACCGCTAATCGAATGTTCATCGTTACTTCCTCCCGTGATGCTTTGCGATGGCTGTGGTAACCATCTCAACGCATGACCCAACAAGGTCAGCTGGTTTCTATTCCTGATGAAACACCGCGAAGGGACGCGATTGCTCAGAGGTGCCTTAGGATTTGTGGGGTAGGAGGTAATTATGCAAGCTCCTCGCCCTATGAGGGGAATGAGAGATATCCTGCCCGGTGAAGCTGGTGTCAGGTTGCACACACTGCAGGTCATTCGCGATGCCTACCGTCAGCACGGGTTCTTTGAGATTGAGACCCCCATCGTCGAGACGATGGAGACGTTGACGAGTTCTGGCGCAGGCGAGAATGAGAAGCTGATGTTCAAGGTCTTAAAACGTGGCGAACGGCTCGATGCCGCGCTCGGGGGATCTGAGGATGATCTCGTTGATGCGGCCCTGCGTTTTGATCTCACCGTACCACTTGCTCGCTTCTACTCGATCAACCAGTCAAAGCTTCCCAAACCGTTTTATGCCATGCAACTCGGCCCAGTGTTTCGGGCGGAGCGGCCACAACGCGGGCGCTTTCGCCAATTCATGCAGACCGACATCGATGTGCTGGGGGATCCGAGCTATCTCGCTGAGGTACAACTGTTGATCGCTGCCACCTCGGCATTGCACAAGATCGGCCTTGAGGGATTTGAGATTCATCTGAACGACAGGAGAATCCTTGAGTTCATTCTCCATAAGCTCGAGATCCCCGATGATCGTCACATGGCGGCGATGATCGCACTCGACAAGCTCGACAAGCAAAGTGTGGCCGAGGTGATCGCCGACTTGGAGGCCAAGGGGATCGAGGGTGATCGTGGGACCCAGCTGGTTGGCGTGCTTGGACAACTCAGCGATGCCTCCAGTCTGAAGGCTCTTGGGGATCTTGGCGTCCCCAAGGAGTTGAGCGCCAATCTGGGAGCAATTCAACAACATGTTGGGACATCGGTACGAGATGTTCCGGTCATTTTTGACCCCTTGATTGTTCGAGGGATCGGTTACTATACCTCCACGGTCTACGAGATTGTCCACCCCCGGTGGTCAGGCTCCATCGGTGGTGGGGGACGCTATGACCAGTTGTTGACTCGCTTTGGCGCCGATGCTCCGGCCTGTGGTGTCTCGTTGGGCTTTGAGCGGGTCGTTGGACTTGTTGAGGAGCTTGGTCTCTTGCGTGAGACTGGGTCACGCAGGCTGACCGTTATTTTTGAGCCGGATCATCAGACCGCCGAGGCCTTGAGCAAGGCACGTCATTTTCGTCGTGAAGGCTTTCTGGTCACACTTTTGGCGCATCAGAGCGGCGCTCGCTCCCCGATGAAGCGCCTTGCCCTCGCCGCCGAAGAGCTCAAGGCAGAGGGGTCGGTCGATAGCTTTTACCACTACACCGTCGGCGTTGACGAGGCCCCCAGACTCCTCATGCAGTGAGGCAAGCCGAACACGGACCCAGTTCAGCTCCTTCTGCGTCTCAGTGAGGGGGTCAATGAAGAGGACACTGAAACCCATCAGAAAATAAAATTGCGGGTTTTTGTGTTTCTGCCAACATAACGCCGATCGTTTTGATAGAGTTAGTCCGGCGTTGGTTTGGCGCCTGCTCGGTCCACATCGTGGGTGGAGTGACTACCTATAAGGGGGTTTCGTTGAAAAAGAGATTAGTACGGCACGCAATCACGCTCGGAGCGGCGGGTGCGCTGAGTGTAGCGACGATGGCGATGGTCTCGCCGGCAGCGTCGTTAACCGCTGCACAGGCTCCGGCGCCGAAGGTGAGTGTACCTGGTGGGCTGGCACCAGCGATTGCCGCCAAGTCGACGTCGACAGGCACAACGGCAGGCTCGACCCAAATGCGAGTCTCCTTTATTCTTAAAGGCCAGAATATCACAGCACTCGAAAACAAGGTTGACGCGGGTTGGACGGGTCCCTATCTGACGACGGCCCAGTTTGCCTCACAGTACGGTCAGACGCCACAGTATGTTCAACAGCTCATCGCCTATCTAAATTCGTTTGGCATCCATGCTAAAGTTATGGCGGACATGCTTGATGTCACCTCACAGGGCACGGCGGCCCAATACCAGAACGCCCTGTCGGTGTTGTTCAATAACTACGAGGTCCCAGCGTCTGCGGTAACACCTGCCGGGGCAGCGGGTGCTCCGGCAGGCCCGGGACAGGCACAACAAGTCTTTGCGACGCCGAATAACCCACAGCTTCCTGCCAACCTTGCAGGCAACATCGAGGCTGTCCTCGGTTTGACCAACTACGCGCCGTACGAGTCACTTTCAATCCCGGGTAGGCGGCAGGCACAGCCAGGAACTACGACGGCGACCGGCACGACGATTCCAACGGGAACCGCTCCGAGCTCCCAGCTTCCCCAGGCGTTCGAGAAGGACTATAACCTCACCTCGGTGCTCAACGCCGGTAACCAAGGTCAGGGACAGACGATGGGTATTGTGACGTTGGCGAGTGTGAACCCCAACGTTCCGAAGTACTTCTGGAAGAATGTGGCTCATATCGCAGTGTTGCCCAATCGACTCACGTTGGTCAATGTCGACGGTGGCGCAGGTGCGGTAAGTCTCAACAACGGATCCGATGAGACCACCATCGATGTCGAGCAGTCGGGATCGATGGCGCCACAGGCCAAGATCGTCGTCTATCAAACCCCGAACACCGACTACGGCTTTGTCGACGCTTTCTATGAGGGCGCGAGTCAAAATATCGCTGGTTCGCTGTCGGCGAGTTGGGGCGAGTCAGAGACGGCGATCCAGTACGCCGTTGCCGCTGGTGAAGAGTCTCCGGGTTATGCCGCGGCCTTCAATCAGGCGTACCTGGAGTCGGCGGCACAGGGACAGTCGGACTTCGTCTCCTCGGGCGATCAGGGCGCCTATGATCCGACAGGTGATATTGGGACGTACAACCTTGGTGTTGATAACCCAGAGGACTCTCCGTACGTCACCTCGGTTGGTGGAACGACCTTGCCCGGGAGCCAGGTCTATCCCATCACGAAGACAAAAAAGTCAGGTAAGGTTGTGACCACCGGGTATGAAGAGGTCAAGATCCCGAAGCAACTGACGTGGGGCTGGGACTACCTATGGCCGATGTACCTGTCTTCGGGTCAGACGTCTGAGCAAGCGGCAGCTGCTGGGCAAATTGTTGGTTCCGGTGGTGGCTACAGCGTGCTCTTTGGCAACCCGTCCTATCAGAATGGGATCGGTGCGGACACCTTCTCTGATTATGAGTTCATCAACCCGACCGCTTATGAGGAGATCCCCCCGACCAACTTGAGTCTGCCAACGAACTTTACGCTGAACCCAGCACCGACGCTGAGTTCCGGTAACATCGACGCTGGTTTCCGGGCGACCCCGGATGTGGCTTTTAACGCCGATCCTCAGACTGGCTATGTTGCCTATGATCCGCAGTTTGTAAAGCCGTATGGGTCAGCCTTTGCTGACTTCGGTGGTACGAGCTTCATTGGGCCACAGCTCAACGGCGTCACGGCAGACTACGAGAGTGCGCTTGGGCACAGGATTGGCTTCTGGAACCCGAACATCTATTCGTTCGCCGAGTCGACTCACTCTCCGTTCCATCCGTTGGATTCGAACACTGTGTATGGTTCTAGCTATTATTCAGGTGAAAACAACGGGAGTCCTCTGTCGATTACTGGCGAGTTCACCAACACGAATGATTACTACACCGGCACTCCTGGGGCGATCTACAACCCGGGATCTGGTTTGGGGTATGCAAACCTTTCGAAGCTGCTGGATAACTTTGCAGCGGTGACCGGCGTTGCAAGTGGACCGGGAGCACCTGGCGGACCGGGAGCACCGGGAGCACCGAGTGGACCTGGAACACCTGGCGGACCGGGAGCACCTGGCGGACCTGGCGGACCGGGGGCACCTGGAGCACCGTAATCATTGAGTAAATAAGTATCTCCATGAAGAAGGGGTTGTACGAGGAAACTCGCGCGACCCCTTCATGCTGTGGTTCAGTTTTGACACGCTGCAATATGGGTGGGGCCAGGCAATGCAAACCGCGGATGCGCCCGTTTGGAGTGGCGAGAGAGAAGGTGGCGGAGGGAGTAGGATTCGAACCCACGAGGCTTTTGGCCCAAAGCATTTCAAGTGCTTCGCATTCGTCCGCTCTGCCATCCCTCCGCGTGAGAGAACATCTTAGAGCCTGTGCCGCCACGGTGAGGCTGGTCGGCTCTGGTGGCTACGAGGTGGCAGGTGGTTCGATCTGAGCTAGCAGTTCGTTAATCAATGGGTCGGTTGTCGTTGTAGGCTCCCGTCGTTGTTCGATGCTGACGAAGGTAGGATACGAGCCTAGGAACTTGACGTGACCGAGGTAACGATTGAGGTCGCTGATGACCTCTTGGACGCGCGGTTGGGCGATGTGGCCGGCCAAGTCAATAGCAAAGCAGTAAATTCCTATGCCGGTCTTTGTGGGTCGAGACTCCAATTTGGTTAAGTTAATCCCTCGTGAGGCGATCTCGGCGAGGATGGAGAGCAGCGAGCCTGGCCGATCCTCAACCTGGAAGCAGACGAGGCTCGTTTTGTCGTTGCCGGTTGGCTGAGGGATCCGGTCGTTGTTGAGGAGCAGGAAGCGGGTGGAGTTGGCGCTGTGGTCATCGATGTCAGCGATGAGGACGTCGAGGCCATAGAGTTGTGCGGCTCGTTTGGGCCCGATCGCAGCGATTGACGTCGAGTTGGCTTGTGCAACCAGGTGCACCGCCTCCGCCGTGGAGTTTGTGTGCTCAAGTTGGGCGTTGGGTAGTCGTTCGCGGAGAAAGCGACCGACTTGGGCAAGCGCATGGGCATAGGAGTAGACGGTTTCGATCTTGTCGAGATGCGTCCCTTGGGCGGCGATCAGTTGCTGGCGCACTGGCAGAATGAATTCGGCATAGATCTGGAGTCGGAAACGGAAGATGAGCGCGTCAAGGGTTGGTGTTACCGTACCTTCGATCGAGTTCTCGATGGGGACGAACCCGTATTCGCAGGAGCCCGTTGCGACGTCGGCCAAGACTTCTTCGATGGTTGCCCGGGCGATGCCTTGGTAGGGGCGTTGGCCCATAAAGTCGATTAACGCCTCCTCCGTGAAGGTTCCGGCTGGCCCGAGATAGGAGATGCGCGATGGGGTGGATTCATCCATAAGAGGAGACTAGCCGTCCAGGGCATGCCCGGTAGGCTCGAATCGTGGATGAAAATTCGAGTGATCGACTGCGTCGAGGCGAATATGGTTGGTTTGATGCGGGCCGAAGAGCACGTATTGGGTTGCCGGAGGCGATCTATGCTGCGAGCAAGAGTGATGCGGCCCTTGTCGAGATGATCGAATTCGCGCTTGATGGCTCGGGCCCGGTGCTGGTGACCCGGCTCGATCCGACGCGATTTGAGCTCATTGCAGGGCACGCGCCTTGGCTTTCCTTTCCTGCCATCGAAGAGGGAAGCGACTATGTGACCCTGGTGGCTCGACCACTGGCGATGAACACGACTAAGCGCGTCGGTATCCTGGCCGGAGGCTCCTCTGACCGTGTGATGGCACTTGAGGCCAGGGCGGTGTTGACGGCACTCGGGGTCGATTCGCACCTTATCCTTGACTGCGGAGTTTCTGCCATCGAACGGACGATGGTTGCCCTTGATGAGACTCGTGATGTCGAGGTTTTCATCGTGTTAGCGGGTTTTGAAGGAGCGCTGGCCACCGTGGTCGCCTCGATGGTTTCGGTGCCTGTCATTGGCGTTCCCACGTCGATCGGCTATGGAGTGGCTCGCGGCGGTGAGACGGCAATGGCATCGATGCTTGCCTCGTGCGCTCAGGGGCTAATGGTCATGGGGATCGACAACGGTTTCGGTGCTGCCTGTGCAGCGCTTCGCATCCTCGGGATACGCTGAGGCCAGATGCGAACCTTGGTGATCAACCCAGCCAACGGTGTGGCCGGCGATATGTTGATCGCAGCGCTCGTTCAAGCAACGAACTCGGGTAACCGGCTCCATGAACTGTTTGCGCCGCTCACAGCGCAAGGCTGGTGCACCCTCTCGTTCCGAGAGGTCACGCGGTCGTCGGTACGGGCTACCTATTGTGAGGTCACCCTCGGGGACCAAGCACCTTCGCTTTCGCTTGACGAGCTGGGTTGGTGGGTGGGTGAGCTCGTCGACGAACCCAGGGGAGTCGAGATCGCCATGGCGGCCCTCGATCTTCTGGGTGATGCCGAACAAGCAGTGCACGGCGGTACTGTGCACCTGCATGAACTCGCCTCGGTCGATACGCTGGTCGATATCGCCGGCGTCGCCTATCTTTGTGCGCTGAACCGTCTCGACGGTGTCGCCATCATGCCGATTGGGGTTAACTTCGGCTCGTTGTCGATGGCGCATGGCCATCTTCCCTTGCCTGGACCTGCGGTTGCTGCGTTATTGGCCCAGACGCAGTTGGTTGTGACGGCGGCACCAGGCGAGGAGAGTGTGACGCCGACAGGAGCTGCCCTTCTTGCCGCGCTTGCCAAGGTACTCGTGAACTCGAATGCCGTTGGAGCCATCCAGGGTGTGGGATACGGGGCAGGTTCGCGTGATAGCCCTCACGTGGCCAATGTCTGTCAAGTCATGATTGTCGATGACACGGAGAGCAGCGGCGGGACCCGCGACGACAGAGTTTTCATGGATTTTGGGTTCAACGGTTCGCGCTCTCTTGACTCTTCCTCTGCAGGCACCCTGCCCAAAGCGGTAGAACCCACAACTACGCCGCCTACCGATGCTGCCTTTGTCGAGCCAGGGCCCATGACCAAGACGCCAGGCACTCCGAACGTCTGGGTAGAGCAGGTTGGGGTGATCGAGACCTATCTCGATGATGTCAGTGGCGAATTGGTCGGTGCGTTCATTGAGGAGAGTTTGCAGGCAGGAGCGTTGGATGCATACGTGACGGCTGCCACAGGCAAGAAGTCACGTCCTGGGATGGCCTTGACCATGCTGACCAAACCACAAGATGTCGAGGCGATGGCCCAGCTGGTGCAGCGTCGACTTGGATCTCCAGGTGTGAGATTTCGTATCCAACAGCGCCGCCGGCTCGAGCCAGGCTTTGTCGAGGTTGGGATCGATGGCCAGGTAGTCACCGTGAAGGTCACATCGGTTGGGGCAAAGCCTGAGTTCGAGGATCTGAGGAAGGTGAGCCAGCGACTGGGCATCGAAATCACCGAACTTCGTGATCGGGTGATGGCGCTCTATCGAGCCAAGCACGCTGGGGCCGATGACAACCAAACGTAGGCACTCGATCAGTCAAGGCGTCGCCCCTCGTGCGGGTGCATGAACGCAAGACACACAACCTCTTGGCTAGGCACGGACAATGATAACCAAAGCCTCGCAGCCAACGCAAGCAATAGGATCATAGGGACAACACAAAAGCAAAAGCGAGGAGATATCATGAGATTTCGTCAGTTGGGTCAGTCAGGGTTACAGGTGTCAGAGGTTGGGCTCGGCTGTAATAACTTCGGGGGCAGGCTTGAGTTTGAACCTTCAAAGGAGGTGATCGTCGCGGCCTACGAGGCGGGTATCACCCTCTTCGACACGGCCGACATCTACGGGGGCAATGGAGCTTCCGAGGAGATCATGGGTGAGGTCATCAAGCCCTTTCGTCACGATATCGTGTTAGCCACCAAGTTCGGGATGGATATGGGCGACAAAAATGTCGCGCGCGGGTCACGTCGCTACGTGATGCGGGCGTTAGAGGCCTCATTGCGCCGCCTCCAGACCGACTACATCGATCTCTACCAGCTACACCAACCCGATCCGCTCACGCCGATCGAGGAGACGCTGGAGGCGTTGACCGATGCGGTGCACCAAGGTAAAGTCCGCTACATCGGATCATCGAACTTTGCTGGATACCAGCTTGTTGAGGCCGAGCTCATCGCGCGTTCGATCGGCACGCAACGGTTTATCTCTGCCCAGAACCACTACTCCGTCCTCGAGCGTGTGGTGGAGGCTGAGCTTGTTCCAGCAGCCACCAAGTATGGCGTTGGTATTTTGCCGTTCTATCCACTGGCCTCGGGTCTTTTAACTGGTAAGTTCCGTCGGGGGCAGGCACCGCTCGAAGGGACCAGGCTTGCGTCGCGCCCTGAGCAACTCGAGCGGGCGCGATGGGACCAGGTTGAACAGCTGGAGCGCTATGCCAAAGACCATGACATGGAGTTGCTCGATCTCGCGTTCGCCTATCTGCTCGGTGAGCCGGTGGTGAGTTCGGTCATTGCTGGCGCAACGTCTCGGTCGCAGGTGGAGCGCAATGTTGCGACCCAGCACCATGTGCTCTCTCCGCAACAGCTTGGTGAGATCCGCGCCCTCATTGAGGCAACGACCGAGAAGTAATAAGCCTCTGATCTGCTGGGTCATCTGAGCTGTTGGGTGATCGGCATCGTCAACGTCGGGGATGGGGCAGTGCGCCTTGGCGCACTAGTGGGTTCGTGGTGACGAGCGTTGCTGGCATGCTCAACCGAGCGTGGGCCCAACCTACCGGTGAGACTGCGAGTATGTAAGGAGCTCAATGGCTAGTGCTAATTGGCCAGAGCTTGCTGGCCAAGGGGTCGTAGTCGACCCCTTGGCCTCGGAGCGGAGGAGGTGGGATTCGAACCCACGGTGAGTTGCCCCACACGCGACTTCCAATCGCGCCGATTCGGCCGCTCTCGCACCCCTCCAGACCCCAGAGCCCTGAGGCTCCAAGCGTGCTACACTAGCTTATAGTTTCCAAGGGCCGTGTCCATCACGGAGGTCGGGCCCCACGTGGCGGGACCTCGTGAACCGGGTCAGGGCCGGAAGGCAGCAGCCCTCAGCAAGGTATCTCGGGTACCGTGGGTCGCCTGACTTCCGTGATGGACACGGCTCGTCTCTGGCGGGCGTTTGCATCGGGCCCATGACATTAGGATTACCTCGTGCCCGCCAATTACCAGTCCTTGTATCGGAGGTTTCGACCCCAGCGCTTCTCCGAGGTGCTCGGCCAGGACCATGTGACGAGGGCGCTCAGGGCTGCGGTCGCCTCTGACACGGTCGGCCATGCCTACCTCTTCTCGGGCCCGCGTGGGACGGGCAAAACGTCAACGGCGAGAATACTGGCCAAAGCTCTCAATTGCGAGCATCCGGTTGACGGCGAGCCATGCCTGACGTGCGGGTCGTGCGTCGCGATCGCGTCGGGTGCGTCGGGTGAGATTGAGGAGCTTGATGCTGCGTCGAACTCCGGTGTTGATGCTATGCGATGGCTGATTCAGACGGTTTCGACGGCGGGAACCGGGCGCTGGAAGGTCTACATCATCGACGAGGTTCACATGCTCTCAACGGCGGCGTCGAACGCGTTGCTCAAGACACTCGAGGAGCCTCCACCACACGTCATCTTTATCCTGGCAACAACGAATCCCCAAAAGGTCCTGCAGACCGTGGTCTCGAGGACGCAGCACTTTGAGTTCCATCTCCTCGATGCCTCTACCGCTGGTGAGGTCGTCGATGACATCGCTGCTCGTACCGGTGTCGAACTGAGCGCTGCGACGCGACAATGGGTGTTGCGTCGAGGACGTGGATCGGCCCGGGACACCCTTTCGGTACTCGAGCAGGTCCTCGCCCTCGACCAGGTGATCCCTGAGGTCGACTCCTCGATCGAGCATGCGGTTGCTAGCCTTCTCGAGCTTGACGCGCGGTCAACGGTTCTGGCGGTTGAGGACCTGCTTGGTGCAGGCAACGATCCGCTTTGGGTAGTCTCTGAAATCCTGGTTCGGTTGAAGGACCAGTTTCTCGCGAACCTGCGAGGGCAGGGGGGTCCCTACCCGCTTGCACGAATCACAAAGGCCATGGAGACGCTTGGACGCCTCAGTGTCGGTGTGCGCGATGCTCTGGATCCAGGTGTCGTGCTCGAGGCCGTCCTGGTACAACTCATCGCCGATGCGGGCATGAGCGACGACCTCGAGGAACGTGTTCGAAAACTTGAGGCGTCTCTGCGCGGTGATGCGAATGGTCTCGCGACGCCTGTTCGGGCTGCGACGATACCTGAGCGAGACACAACCGCGCAACCAAAGCGTGAAGACGCGCCAACACCCCGATCATCGAAGGCCGACCTCCAGCGACTACGTGGTGCCATCGGCCGACCTTCAACCCGTGGTGGCCTTGGCGAGGCTCCGCCAGTGCCTGATGATCGGTCGCTATCGGTTCAGCCGGTCACTTCACCGCCGATGATGCCCACAACCCCAGCGCCAGCAGTCGGTGGTGGCCAGACAACACGGGCTATCGAAGGCACACCCAATGCGGAGATAACATCTGAGATGACATCGAATGCACGGGACACAACCGATGCCACGCAGATCGCTGAGACAGCTCCTGATACCGTGAAAGTCGATCACGATGGTGGTGCCGAAGCCTCGGATGGGTCACGGGATGAGACATCAGCTATCGAAGCCGACCCCGTTCCCTCGTGGCAAGCATCCTCGGCGCAAATGGATTCCCGTCATCAGAGCGACGATGCGCGAGTCACCAGCATCACCGACGACGAGACGTCGAGCTCCGTCGATCAGACACCGTCGGGTCCGAAGTCACAACCTAGCACCACGACGACATCGTCATCGGCCCCTACCCGGCACCGCGAGCATGATGCTCTCCGAGAGGCCGATGTCGATCATCCCCTGGGCTCAGAACCGTCGGCTGGTGGTGCAACCGCGCGTCGTGACGCAACGGGTGACAAACTTGACCGCGCAGCCACCGAACACCTACGATCGTTGATCCAGGCACAGTGGCTTGATCGGTTCGTCCTCGCCTTCGATCAGCGCAGCCTTCGTACTTGGATCCGCGATACAAGGCTTGTGGTCATCGACGCGGGTGAGATCGGCATTGTGCTCGATCACGAGACCCGACGGAAAAAGTTGGAGCCATACGTTGACGACATCGTTGCCACTATGCGTCAGTTGTACGGCGCGAATATCAAGGTGCGGATGCTACTCGAGAGTGAGACTGACGACGCCGGGCCGACCGAGGCCCCGGAGGTTGAAGAACCCGAGGAGATGCTGATTGAGCCTGACGATGTGTCGACGCCACCTCAGTCAACCCAGCGCTTCAGCGAGGATGCGATCGTCGCCAACGTCACCGATGTCTTTCCTGGGGCTAAGTTGATCCAAGGAGAACTCTAGGCCATGTACCCTGCGTCATTGGCCAAATTGATGGATGAGCTCTCACGGCTTCCCGGTATTGGACCCAAATCAGCACAGCGGATCGCGCTGTTCATGGTCAAGCGTGGCCCCCAAGACGCCCAGCGGTTGGCCGATGCGTTGCTGGCAGCTGCCGTCAACACCAAGCGTTGTCGTGAATGTTTTTCACTGAGTGAAGAGGATCTTTGCAGCGTCTGTGCCAACGCCAGTCGAGACCGCTCGGTGATCTGTGTGGTGGAGGAGCCACGGGACGTCCTCGCCTTTGAACGAGGCCTTTCGTTTCGTGGCCTGTACCATGTGCTCGGCGGGGTCATCAGCCCGATGGACGGGGTTGGCCCAGAGCAATTGCACCTGGGCGAGCTGCTCAACCGATTGCGAGACAGCACCGTGAAAGAGGTTATCCTCGCCACCTCCTCGACTATTGAGGGTGAGGCGACGGCAACGTACCTCGCAAAGCTCATCGCACCCGCGGGTGTCAACGTGTCACGGCTGGCTACTGGGGTGCCTGTCGGTGGTGACCTCGACTACGTCGATGAGGTAACCCTCTCGAGGGCCCTTGACGGCCGTTATCGCCTCTAGCAGCTGCTAAGGCTGACTGGGGTTGACCTTCGTTTGAGTTGGCCCCTCCTGGACCAACTCGATCAGGGTGCCGTTGGCACTGTGAGGGTGGACGAAGGCCACAAGCGTACCCCGTGAACCCGGACGAGGCTCGGCATCGAGGAGCTCGAATCCCTGTTGTGCTAGCTCGCGAAGGGCTTCGGCGCAATCTGGCACACGAAGACCCAGATGGTGCAGCCCTTCCCCCCGTCGGTTGAGAAACCGTGCGACGGTGGAGGACTCGCTAAAGGGTGAGACCAGCTGGATATAGGAGTCTGCTATCTGAAGCAGTACCTCATCGATCCCGTCCGATGTCACGCGCTCTCGATGAACCAGCTTTGCGCCTAGCTTCTCATAGTGCTCGATCGCGGCATCGAGATCGATGACGGCGATCGCGATATGGTCGATCTCGGTGGTATTCATCAACCCTCCATTTGCTTGCTGTGGGCGAATCGCTCGAACAGCGTGATCTTGTCCTCTCCAACCCGAGCACGAAAGTCTGGGTCGCTGATACCGAGACCATCAGCGGGGCTGAGGCAGCGGATCCCGACCTTTCCCTCGTGGAGGTTGGCCCGGACCACATTTACCGCCTCGCCGACGTTCACAAGATCGTAGGTCGCCGAGAGCACGGGCTGGACCATCCCCTTGGCGATGAGTTTGTTGGCCTCATAGGCCTCACGGTAGTTGGCGAAGTGGCTTGCCTTGATGGACTTGAGTTTCATCCAGAGGTGGCGATTGTCGTATTCGATGCGATAGCCCGAGGTCGCAGCACAGGTCATGATCAGACCACCGCGCTTAGCGACGTAGACCGAAGCCCCCATCGTTTCACGTCCTGGGTGCTCGAAGACGATGTCGGGGTCCTCGCCGACGAGTGCTCTGATGTCGGTGCCGAATCGACGCCACTCGGTCTCATCTTGGGTGTTCTCGTCCTTCCAGAACCGATAGCCGTTGGCAGATCGGTCGATGATGTACTCACAGCCCATCTCGCGCAGCAGCTGGGCCTTCCTCGGCGATGAGACGACGCCCACGGGGATACCTCCACCGTTTAATACGTACTGAACGGCGTAACTGCCGATGCCTCCCGTGGCCCCCCAGATGAGCACCACCTGTCCCTGGGTCATGTGGGCCCCATTCTTCGAGACGATCATGCGATAGGATGTCGAGTTACACAAGGGATTGATCGCCGCCTCCTCCCAGGTGAGGTGGGCTGGCTTGGGCATGAGTTGGTTCGCCTTGACGATGGCGAAGTCGGCGAGTCCCCCAAAGTTGGTCTCAAAGCCCCAGATGCGCTGCTCGGCGGCCAGCATGGAATCATCATGGGACGAGGGATCCTGATCGTCTACGTAGTTGCAGTGGATCGTCACCCGGTCGCCGACATTCCAGCTCCGCACCGCTGATCCAACTCGGACGATGATACCGGAGGCATCGGAGCCGAGCACATGATAGTCAAGATCGTGGCGTCGGTTCCAGAGGTTATGCGATCGTCCCATTCGTTTGAGAAAGTCGAAGGTGGGTACCGGTTCAAACAGAGACGACCACACGGTGTTGTAGTTGATCGACGAGGCCATGACCGCGATCACCGCCTCGTCAGGGGCGAGCTCGGGCATCGGGACCATGTCCACGTGGAGTGAGCGTGATGGGTCTCGTTCGGCCGAGGGTACGCCGTCAAAGATGTTGGTCTCTTCTTTGCGGAGAAAGGCCGCCCGGTAGTCGGTGGGTAGGGGCAGCTGGGCCAGCTCCTCTCCGGTGGCGTTGGCGTTGATGGCATCGATGAGCTCGGTTGTCATGGGGGTATGCTACCAGTTGGCTTCCGATATTTGCTGTCAGCCGAGTGGTCAACATCACCAGAGCTTCAATTTCTGGTCCCTTCTGCCTGGCTCCTATACTGGTGCTGAGAGGAAAGGACGTAACATGGCGAAATCTGTGATCGTATCCGGGGCCCGTACCCCGATCGGTAAGCTCTCTGGGAGTCTGGGTTCCTTGACGGCTATGCACCTTGGATCGACCGCGATCAAGGAGGCACTCAAGCGAGCAGGACTCGCCCCAGAGGTTGTTGAGTACGTGTTTATGGGGCATGTACTCCAGGCTGGTCAGGGTCAGATCACGGCTCGCCAGGCAGCCGTTGGCGCAGGCATTCCGATGTCAGTTCCCTCCACCACCGTCAACAAGGTCTGCCTGTCCGGACTCAACAGCATCCACCTAGCTGATCTGATGATCCGAGCTGGTGAGGCCGACATCGTGGTTGCTGGTGGCATGGAGTCGATGACGCAGGCGCCGTACTTCCTTCCTGGGGCTCGCAATGGCTTTCGCATGGGTGATGTCCAACTAATCGACGCGATGCTCTATGACGGGCTCTTCTGCGCCTTTGACAAGATGGCCATGGGGCTTGCAACTGAACACTATCTCGACGTCGCGCCGATCTCCAGGGAGCGCCAGGATCACTTCTCGATGCTCTCGCATGAGCGCGCGGCCAAGGCCATCAAGAATGGGCGGATGGCCAAGGAGATCGCCCCCGTTGCTGTCCCCCAACGTCGTGGGGAAGACCTGCTCGTCGAGACCGACGAGGGTGTTCGCCCAGAGACATCGATGGAGTCGCTTGGAAAACTTCGTCCAGCGTTCGATCAAGGTGGTACTATCACCGCTGGCAATGCATCCCAGATCAGTGATGGGGCAGCCGCGCTGGTGATTATGTCGGAGGACAAGGCACGGTCGTTGGGCCTGACTCCACTTGCGGAGATCGTTGGCTATGGACAGGTTGCTGGCCCGGATACGTCCTTGCTCCATCAGCCATCGAATGCGATCAATGATGCGTTGGGACGTGCTGGAATGTCGGTTGGCGACATCGATCTCTTTGAAATTAACGAAGCCTTCGCGGCGGTTGCCATCGCCTCCATGGACCATCTCGGCATCAGTGAAGACATCGTGAATGTTAATGGCGGTGCGATCGCATTGGGTCACCCAATTGGGGCCTCTGGTGCTCGCCTCGCGCTCACGCTCGTCACTGAGCTCGTTGAGCGTGGTGGTGGCCTGGGCGCTGCTGCCCTTTGTGGCGGTGGTGGTCAAGGTGATGCCTTACTCCTCAGGGTGGAGCACTAGCGGTCAGCCGAGAAGGCCCATCATCTGAGGGAGATGGTGCTCATCGGGGTCAGCCGATTCAAGAACCCTGCGGGTCCGCCGAAGAGTGTATATGAAGCTCGATGTGGTGGTGCTCTGCGATAAAACGGCGGAGCCCGCGGATGTTATGGCTCTCGCAGGAGTTTTGCTGACTTACAAAGAACGATTGCACTCAGTACGAGGGCTCGCAGTCGACGACATCGGAGGTCAGTACTGGGACGCGATGGCTTCCAGCAAATCATTTGAGTGTTGGCTGGAACCATCTCGTACTGTCGGCGACGCTCAATCAGCGTTGGTTGACCTTGTCGGCATGCCGTCGGATTGCAGCGAGATGCTGGTGTTGGTCATGCCGTTGACGTGTGTGGACTATCAAGCTTGCATGGAGTTTGCCCTTGGTCGCGCAATCACTCAAGGTGTGGCGATGTTGAGACTCCCTGCCTCAAGACCCAATAGGGCGCGCTCGCCGGGTCACGATGACATCCTCGTTGTCTGTCTGGGTGAGGGTGCAAGGGTCATTGACCAACGAGCGTTGTCGCTGAACACCTCGCGTGAGACGTTGGTAAGCCTGGCAGTTGCATTGATCGACAGCAAGGCCCCCCAGTCGTTGGGTGACGAGGATGGTGTCTGGCGAGGGATTGCCCCTGGGGACGCCCCGGTGCTCGAGCCTGGACTCGACCTAGAGTTGAGTATCGTTGTTCCTACCTTGGATGCGTCCTCAGATCGATTCCAGCGATTACGACGATCGCTCTATGAGCATACCGATGTCCCCTTCGAACTTATTGTAGCAGATAATGGCAAGAGTCCTCAAGGATTTACTGGGCCTGTAAATAGTGGTGTTCGGGCGTGTTCCGCGCGGTATGTTGCGATTATCAATGACGATGTAGAAGTCACTCACGGATGGTGGTATCCATTGAAAGACGCCATGCAGGCTGGTGCCTGGGTCGTATTCCCAACGACACTAGGTCACATGCGCACGGACTTTGCTGCATGGTGCTTTGTGTTGGATCGTGCCTCGATGTCTGAGTATGCGTATTCGGAATCTGATCTATTCGAACCGGCATTTAAGATCTGGTTCCAGGATTCTGATTTGTATCTGCGTTTGGTACGTAGAGGTAAGCCGCCAGTCATGGTAGAGAGTAGCTATATTCGGCACGAGTTATCCGTGACGGTCAACACAACATCTCCTCACCTACGTCAGTGGATCGACCACGTTATCGACGAGGACCAGAGAAGGTTCCGTGATAAGTGGGGTAGTGGCGCACTCGATGAGGTTGGTTTCGTTGCGCCAAGCAGTAAGAGCACGACCAGTCAGGGATAGCGTCACTTAAAATATCATGCGCGTAGATATGTCGAGCCGGCATTGACTAATCCCCAATATCTATTGGACCTGAGTGGCTGAGAGCCTGGTTGGATGGTTGGCAAAAGATCAACTCTGTGCGATTATGGGAGAGCTAAATCTTGGTGAGTATGGGAAGGCAGCTGGATGAAGGATACCACCGGTTGATTTGAGAATGATGACTAAACACTAGCGTCCATAGGCTTGCTTGGCTGCTCACATTCGTGGGCTAACCGTCGGAAGCGTGATTGTTCGTTCTGGTTGATCTCTTCATATCGCAGGTGGCTCGGATGCCCTTCACCGGCGCATCGGGGACGGCTGTTCGACGACCTGAATGATTCCAAGTCAAGTCGGATCGGTACCGCGACGAAGCTATGAGAATGTTGTTGAATCGAAGGGGAAGTGAGTCGTGTCACAACCAACTATAACGATTGTCGCATTGCTGGCAAACGAAGAGGCCCGTCGGCGAACCAAGCGTTACCTCGCTACTGTGACCCCTTCGACTTTTCCTGTCGTCTGTCTCGTTGAGGGTCAGTCTCTCGATCCCAGAGACAGGGAGCGGATCGCGAGGGCAACGCATGCCATCGTCCTCTCGCCAACCACATCGGTGGCCGGTGGCTGGACGGACGAACTCTGTGTCGCGGTACGGGGACAACAAGATGCCATTGTAGTCCCTGTAAGTCCAAACGTACATGGTCCCCAGCGCACTATGTTGGAGACAAACCAAAAAGTGCAGGCAGTATGCGACCAGGTGATCTACACCAATGAGATGCGCAAGGTATTTCATGGTGTCGTGCAACCGATCCATTATGCTACCGATCTTGTGGCGTGTGCGCCAAGTGAATGGGTTCTTGACGCGCTTGGCGAAAGTGATGTAACCACCTCAAGCGAGGTGTTCACGCGACTCTATCGCTCACGCCCTCTCTTGCTGGCCCAGGGTGCTGCGGTCTTCTCGTCCGAGGTCAAGCAGCGTCTTATTCCTGGTGCCAAGCCTCAGTCGCCGTTGGTATCACTTTGCATGATCGTAAAAGATGAAGAGGTGATGTTGGGAGACGCTCTGGACTCGGTCCGTGGGCTCGCGGACGAGATCATCGTCTACGACACTGGCTCAAGTGACAGTACGGTCGAAATCGCGAGCGCGCGCGGTGCGACCGTCATTGAAGGCGAGTGGCGAGATGACTTCGCCTGGGCAAGGAATCAGACCCTGAACTACGCTCACGGCCTCTGGGTGTTGTGGATCGATGCTGATGAGCGTGTGCGTGGGAACAGTGAAGCAATGAGGCTGTGGCTCGAAGACCCCTATGCGCCCTTTGAGTCGTATTCGGTGCGCATTGATAACGCGACAGGGGCGGGACTGACGACTACCCAGCACCATGCGAATCGACTCTTCCGTCGCAAAGACTGTTATTGGCGAGGAGCTCTTCATGAGACGGTGTGGTATCGTGATAATCGTCGGACATGCTTTGCAGCACAAGCTGACGGAATCTACCTGGAGCACCTCGGCTATCTCAATGCGACCATGACCGCCAAGAACAAAGCCGAGCGCAACATCCATATTGCGGGACACAACGACTCGGCGGGGTCCCCAGAAGAGATAGCACTACATGAAGCACGATCACTCACGATGGCGGCCCGATACGATGAGGCTATAGAGCTTATCGAAAACAAGGTCTTAACAGGGAACTCCCCTGCCATGGAACGTATCGCGACGTTGGCGTTGGGTTCATGGTTGCGAATCGTCGGGCGCTTTGGGGAAGCTCTAGACGTCATCGACCGATACGAGTCGATGGACTTCGCCCCTGAGTTCGCTGCGAATGATCGGGCGATGGTGGCCTTCGATCAGGGTCAATGGGCTGATGCTCTCGAATACGCCAGCCAAGTCACTCGCGTCGTGGCAGATCGCGATGGATTCACGGTCCAGTCTGACGGGTTAATTGGAATGAAGGCACGGGCACTGATCAAGTTGGAACGCCCAGCCGAAGCTGCCCGGGTGGTGATCGAAGGTATTTCACGTGGCGTCATGGACGTGCATTTGGGTGAACTGCTTGACTTTATGGAACGCGGTGACGTACCGATCGTCGAACTGCTCGACGTGTTACCCGAGGACAAGAAGCCTCTTATCATCGCCCAACTTCTCCAGATGGATCCAGTCGTTGCCGATGCCGTCTTAGTGGAGATGCACGCCTTGCACCCCGACGACCGGACGATTCTGGCCGCAGGATCCTTGGTGGCTCGCCACCTCCCACAGGAGAGCCAGGTCTATTGGGATCACGCCCTTGCACAGCATGGGCTTGTTCCTGCCGGCAGGTAGCGTTGCATTGCCGCCACATGTTATGGGCGATTGTATGGCTTCTTATCCCAACACGTCGGTGAGGGCGACCCGTTCTGGATCCTTTATGCGTGAAGAGCGCAGCGCAGTTGTGATCGCGCCTATGCGAGCCTACAGCACATTGGCTACCTCTTTGATTCACGGACACAAGCTTGCCGTGCAGGCCACAAGTGCTTGAGAGGCGAGTAGAAAGTCTTGGAACATCCAAGGTTGTCGTCGCAGCTCTTCCATGCCAAGGGCTCGGAACAAGATCGTCAAGGTAAGCGTCAAGAAAAGTTGCCCGGGCGTTAGGCGCTGATACTAGCGAGGTCATTCCCTTGCTCCACGAGTTGTCAGGCGTCTCGCCACACTCGCATGGGTGATGATAACGCATCGACGGCTTCGTTGCGTGACGACCGATGATTTTAAGGTTTGGCTGCAGTAATAGGCCGATTGAGAACGGATAGTAGACAGCAGCCGCTGCACCGCAAACGGTGGTGACGATCCTGTCATACAGGAGAGCGACGATCGCTTGGGCATTCTTTAACTCACGACGCACTTCTTAGGGTTATTTGCACCCCTCCCTCGTTGCGCTTTGACCATCGCCTCGTCCGCCGAGCTGGTCGATGACGAACTGCAGGCGAGTCGAGGCAAAAGGCGGCGTCTGTGACATGTTGGCGATAACGCCACCCCCTAGCGTTCGAGTTTGTGCTCCTTGTGTCTACAGGGGATTGCCGACAGTTATCATAGCAATTGACCATAATAAGTTCTATTGAACTCGAAAGAGTGGGCACTTGGCTAAGGCATACACCCTGAGGCTGCATATCGCGGGTTGAGAGCCGGAACTCCACCGCTGCCAGTCCCTAGACTGGGCGGGGTGATATTGGCGGGAGATTGACTCTGCTTCATCCAACAGGCAATCTGGCTGGACTGTGATCTGCACCCGTGCGTCCCTACAGGACCAGAAGGCTGACATTGACCGTCAAGTTGTGCGTGTGTTGACTTGGGCAATGGGCAACCGATATTCGATCCGCCAAGTGGTCAACTAGGTCGGCTCGGCTCGCAATGGGCATCGTAAGAAGTTCATTAATTTCTTAAAAGACCTAAGCATCACTACCATGCTCGTCGCGCACCTCGACAGGTTGAGTGCCGATTAGGTCCAGGCAGCCCTCGATGCATAAGCCCGCCGATTGGTTGTCGTTGATCCATCGGAGGCGAATGATCTTTTGGGAGACATAACGTGGATGCCTGTGTCGCTTTGCGCTTGGTTGTCCTGTTAACGTTGGCTGCGAACCAAGCCAAGAAGGTTGCGCACAGTGTCTGTGTAGATGGTCGATAATGATCGTGTATATGGGGAAAAGGCCCAAGTGCAAAGGGTCATCCAGTACTCTCCTCCACTACGTGAAAGGTAACCCGACGGCGCGAGTGTGTGATGCAATGGAACCCCGCAAGGGGTGCATTGGCGTGAGATATCGCTAAAGCTCACTTTGGTGCATCGGTTGACCTACTGGTTATTACCCGCCGGTCGGGAGCTGGGCTATTTCGCCAGACAGGTAGCTACCTTGATTCTTTAGCGTTCCCAACTGGGCTTCCATGTTGTTAAACTCTTGCTGGAGCATCTGTTGCTCATTTTGGATCATCGGCGTGTAGCTGTTGTACTGTTGCTGCAAGCTCGATATCTGCTGGTTGATACTCGATATTGTGCTTGAGAGGGAACCGGTGATCGGGTCAGACGCACCGTACCCGGTGGTGCCCATCCCGCCGGCGATACCTGCCGTGTAGTTAAAGTTGCCGAGATCGGTCGCACTGGTGATGCCGGTAGCGGTGACTTGAAGCGAGATGCCCGCCAGCGTCGGGTTGTCGAGTGGGGCGGTCAGGAACTGTCCACTTCCGGTGGCGGCGACACCGTCGATGGTCCCGGCGACGTCGGTTCCGGTATAGGTGGTGCCGTTCGCTGTGAGACCCAGTTGACCGGTAGTACCGCTGGTGGCTACCGTAAAGCTCTGGGATGAGCCGTAGTTCTGTGACGAAATCACGAGTTGGGAGCCAGATGAGGTCGTGTTGACCGTTGCCGCGAGTCCAAGACCTGCTGAGGCAAACGATGCGTTAATGCCTGCGGCGATGCTCGAGAGGGACTCGCCTGCGCTAGCCGAATACGTCGCGGTGGCCCCACCAGAGGTGAAGGACAGCGTCTCGGCGCTGCCGACCGCACCGCTAGCGACAACACTGCCGGTATCGACGGCCTGGGTGGCTGAGTGTGATACGACGATATTGTAGCTACCAGGCTGGGTGGCGTTACCGGCATAGCTTAATGTGACCGATCCAGAGTAGGCGTTTGAGGTGGCATTCAGGGTGCCGCCCTGGGTGAAGACGGATGCCACCTGGGATGGGTTGGCATCGTAGGCATTGGCAAAGGTGGTCGCGTTGAAATCGATCGAGCCGTTCTTGTTGAGTGTGATACCTGCATTGGCTGCCGTTGTGCCGTTGGCTCCTACGGCGTTGGCTATCACACCTAGTATTTGAGACGTCAGAGCATTTAGGTCAGCGTTACCCATCAGCGGGCCACCCTTGCCGTTATTATAACCGGCATACTTGTTGATGTCAGAGAGCGCGGTGTTGGCCGCAGTGACGAGCGCCTGAACTTGGGTCGCCATTTTGGTTCCGTCGGGTGTGACCGACAGTGTGATGGGAGATGAGCCTGGGGCCTGTGCAGACACGAGGTTGATGTTGACGCCCGGCAATACACCAGATACGGTGTTGGTTTGCGAGGAAAGTTCGTAGCCCCCCGAGCCACCGACGCTGATGAGGGCATTCTGACCGGCGGTCACCGTGTTGAAGCCCCCCACCGAAGCCGAGAACGGCGATGTCTCGACGGTGATGTTGCCGTCGGTTCCGGTTGAGTTTGACGAGAGTTGTAGAACGTAGGCGTTCGTGCCAACCTGAACCGCCGATGCGGTTACACCAGTGTTGGCTGCGTTGATGTTTGAGACTACCGAGCTCAAACTGCCGCTACCTGCCGAGATCTCTGAGGCGCTAAAGCTGCCCTTGGCTATCCCGAAGGTGCCGATTCCCATCGTTACCGTTCCACCAGTACCGTCGGTGAGTGAGGCGGTGGAGCCGGACTGGACATTGTTGATGGCCGTAGCGGTCCCGTCGAGCGTGATTGACCCTGCGGTTCCAACCGAAGCTGTTGACTGGGTGTTAAGTCCCAGGGAGGATAGGGCAGAGCCTCCGGTGATTTGGAGCGAGGCCGAACTGCCTAGAAGTGACGTGCCAACCTCAAGTTGTCCGCGTGTGTTGACCTGGGCATTGAGAAGGGGAGTGCCTGATCCGCTCGTCGCGGCGCTCACGGCCTGGGCAAGTTGAGACTGGGTGTAGGTGCCGCTGGCGATCGTAAAGCTCTCGGCTGTTCCGTTGACGGTCGCATCGATCGTATCATTGGACGAGCCGATCGTGACCGAACTAGCTAGCGCGGTTGAACCGGTTGCCGTGCCCCCGGTGAGAGCTTGGGTGACGTTAAAGGAGTGGTTGCCAACGGCGAGACCGCTGCCAGCGAGGGAGCTGACGCCAAAGCCTGTGGCACTCGAAGAAAGAAGGAAGTTACCGGAGGCGACGGTGGACGAAAGTGAACTGACCGTATTCGCTCCGGCGAGAACGTTGCCTTGGGCAAGCTGATCGACGTTGAAGCTGATCGTCGATGGGGTGGCTCCCGAAGTGGTGGTTGCGGTCGCCACACTGGGATCAGAGGTGGTGGCCGAGGTTACTTGCCAATCAGAGGGTGAGTTTAGGTTGTTGGCCGCATTCTGGAGGTTGAGAAAGTCTGATGAGAGCTGCTGGTAGTCGTTGAGGTTGTTGTTAAGAGAGGTGATCTGGTTCTGGATGTCAACTTGGGGCTGCTCGTAGGCTTGCATCAGTGCGCTGATGATGGAACTGGTGTTGAGACCAGAGATGACGCCGTTGAACTGGATAGGAGGGGCGTATGGGCTCGTGGTGTCCGACGAGGTGGTCGAGCCCGACGAGGTGGTAGAGCCCGTTCCCGTGGTGGTGTTCGTTCCAGTTGTTGGTGAGATCGAAGACATGCAACCTCCTTGATGTCTCTTATGTTCTCTTGCAATATCTTGCCGGTGCTAGCGGCGATGAGTACTACCCAAAATGGGCCGCGGATGAGTACCCACGGCCCATTTTGAGAGTAAGAAAGGACTAGGGAAGAAGCTTGAGAATCAGCTGCGGTAACGCTTGTGCCTGAGACAACATCGCGACACCGGCCTGCATTAACACCTGCTGAGACGAGAAGTTCGTCATCGCCTTAGCCATGTTGGTGTCAACGAGTGTCGAGTTTGCCGACGTCACGTTTTGCTGGGCAACCGTGTCGTTGGAGATGATGTCTTGGATCTGGTTCTGCGTTGCGCCGATCGCAGCCTCAGCAGAGGCGACCTGGGTGATAGCTGCCTGAACCGAGGCCATTGCAGAGAACGCCGCCGACGCCGTCGAGATGGACGAGCCAGAAACACCTAGCGATGCCGAGCCGAGATTGCCGATGCTCACCACGACCTGATCGACCGTGGACGCATAGGCGCCGATCTGGAACGACTGCCCAGTGTAGCTTCCATCGAGCAACTGAGTCGAGCCAAACTGAGTCGAGTTCGCGATCTGGTCAAGCTGGCTTTGCAGCGCAGTAAACTCTTGCTGATCGGCGTTGTTAGACGTAGTGTTGTTTGCACCAGCGTTGGCGGCCTGGGTAGCGAGCTGGTTCATGGTTTGCAGAATCGAGATCTGCTGGTTCATTGCGCCGGTAGCGATCTGAAGCACCGAGACAGCATCTTGGCCGTTGTTGATTGCAACACCCAAGCCATTCGCCTGCGTCTGGAGTCCCTGTGAGATCACATAGTCCGCTGCTCCTTGAGAAGCGTTCTGGATCTTGAGGCCCGACGACAACTGGTTGATTGAGGTCTGCATCGCGTTGTTCGTGGCGTTCAAGTTATTGTACGCCTCGATGGCAGAGATGTTGGTGTTAACCGATAGGGACATGAATCCTCCTTGAATTCCCACGTAGTTGCCTACGGAACACCAGTATCAGCCTGGTGTCCTAGGAGTCATCGTCCCTACTCTCTGTTATCTTGAGCTCTTTTTTCGAATAGATGCAAAGTTGCCCTCTACCTGGATGTCTCAAGACCATCGGGAGGGATCCGATACACCTTAGAACACCATGCGATGTGACGCAGGAAAGGATCAACCCATGGAGATTGTCTTTGAAGGAAACACTCGCTTCGACAATAGCTATGGCATCGTCAACCTGAACCTTGCTAACGAACTACGAGCGCGTGGACACCGGGTTCAATTTTGCCCGTTTGATGCAGATGAGGACGGCTTTGACGCTAGCTGCATGCAGTTAGGCATTGCGCCTTTTCCCTTAAGATCGGTGGGAGAGCATGACGTCTGTATCCGTCAGTTCTGGCCACCCATATGGGATCGACCGAAAGCCCGGGAGGTATGAACAAAACTTGTGTATGGCCCACGGATGAGCGCGGAGGAAAAAGTTTGGGGTGAGTGACCTGGTTGGGTGGGATTTCCTACTGAAATGTCAGTAAGAAAAAAACAACAATCAGAAAGGAAATCCCATGACCATGATAACCCCTGACTTTTCGGACAAGCCCACCTTCGTTGTAACTGATGCCGTAACCGAGTTGTTGCGCGTGCATGCTCGGCACCTGAAATGCTACTGCTCTCGAACTCGAGGTGACTCAAGTCATCGAAGAGCTCAAAAGCGCAGGTAGGGACGTTGTGCGCAATGGTTACCTACCGGAGAGATCGGTCACGACCGCAGTCGGCGACATCGAGGTTGAGGTACCGAGAATCCGCTCTTCAGATGGCAATGGGTCGATCAACTTCTCTTCCAAACTTATTCCTCCGTATCTGCGACGTTCCAAGTCAATCGATGCCCTCGCGGCCTATGCCTACCTGAAGGGAATCTCAGAGCGCGATATGGCCCAGGTTCTTGAGGTCGTCCTTGGCGAGGGGGCCAAGAAGTTGACACCAAGGGTTGTCTCGTCCCTGAAGGTCGAGTGGAAGGCCAAGTTCGACGAATGCCAAGAAGCGTGATCTCTCTGGAGATACCTACTCCTACATCTACGCCGATGGCATCTACCAAGAGATCAGGGGGGATAACCGGAAAGCTCTGTGTGCTCGTTATCATCGGAGTCGATGATCAGGGCAAGAAACACCTCCTGGCCGCAGAAGACGGCGTGAGGGAGTCCACTCAATCCTGGCGAGAGGTCCTCATTGATCTAAAGAGCAGAGGAATGAACGAACCCTTACTCGCCGTTGGGGATGGAGCCCTCGGTTTCTGGGCGGCACTCGCACAGATCTGCCCCAACACCAAGCACCAGCGGTGCTGGTTCCACAAGACGGGCAACATCTTCCGACTACATGCCCAAATCTGTTCACTTGCAAGGCTAAAGAGGATATCCGCGAGATCTTCCAAATCTGCGAACAGAAAGGATGCCAAGCGGGCTATCACCACGTTTGAGACCAAGTACGGGGCCAAGTACCCAAAGGCCGTCCATTGCCTGACAAAGGATACCGATGCCCTCTTGGCCTTCTACGACTTTCCAGCCGAACATTGGTCACACCTTCGTACGACCAACCCCATCGAGTCGACCTTCTCGATGGTCCGTCATCGAAGGCATCAAGGTCAAAGGTGCCTTCTCTCGTGAGTCTGCCCTCTCGATGCTCTACCAGCTCGGCATGGAGGCCGAAAAGTCCTTCCCGACGCATCACCGGCTACGAGCGCATCGCAGAGGTCATTTCTGGTGTTGTCTTCGTTCGCGGTCTACGCCAAGGGGCTCGTAGCGCTTAGGAGCTCTCCAGGGCCACGGTGTGCACAATTGGGCCCAACACCCAAAACCATGGGTGCTGGGCCCAAATCGTCCTCTCATTGCCCAACATCAAGGTGTCCGCTGCTAGCTTTGTTGGGGACATTGCTGTAGGAATCACACCCGCTTGGTCTATCCGGTTATCAACCGCACCCAAACTGGTTCCGACCACGGTTTTGAGGTGGTCCGTACACAAAATTTGTGCATAGCTCAAAGCCCGGGTGTTCATTGTGATCCAACCGTGGGAGTTTGGCGGTGTGCCTCGTGCTTGGGTAGATGCACTTGATCAGGTCGACCAGGTATGGGCCTATACCCAGTTTGTTAAATCCTGTTGGGTCCAAGGGGGCGCAGATCCGGCCAAGATCCGCGTTGTCCCGTTGGGTGTCCATCCGAACAACGTGGGTCATGCCGAGAAAGTTCCCGGTCAGCTTCTCTTTCTCGGGGGTGGCATCTGGCGCAAAGGGGTTGACCTGTTCGTCAGAGCACTTGATGGTCTGAGCCTGGATCCACCGACGCACCCCGGTCTCGGGGTGAGGCGGTGGCCCTGAGGCTGTGATGTTGTGTCGGTGAGCTAACCCGTGGCTCTGGATCGGTTCTGACTCAGAGTTGGGACGTAGTGGGTTAAGGATCTGATTTGGTGTTTCATTTGTGG
>Ga0209012_1000264_pt1 | contig 80635 bp, 62 predicted proteins | sample RS3BMetagenome_FD_184735 | JGI IMG/M metagenome (GOLD analysis project Ga0209012, IMG submission 184735) | Ferric oxide microbial mat and aquatic microbial communities from Rainbow Spring, Yellowstone National Park, USA - RS3B (SPAdes) (version 3) ... | reverse complement strand
GGACGAGCTTCGGAAGGCACCCGACGAGGCTCGGAACGTGCGCGACGAGCCTCGGAAAGCGCCCAACGAGGCTCGGAACGTGCGCGACGAGCCTCGGAATGCACCCGACGAAGCTCAGAATGTGCTCGACGAGCCTCGGAATGCACCCGACGAAGCTCGGAACGTGCTCGACGAGCCTCGGAATGCACCCGACGAGGCTCAGAACGTGCTCGACGAGCCTCGGAATGCACCCGACGAAGCTCGGAACGTGCGCGACGAGCCTCGGCGACCGCCTGTCGGCCGAGAGTACGCGCTCAGCGTGTCAGGCGCCTCACGGTTGGTGCCGCGCCAGGTCCCTCAGCGCCGCGACGATCCCGTCCACCTGCGGCACGCTCGCCCGCTCGAGGTTGTCCGCGAGGCCGATGCCGGGCACGTCGGCGCCCGCGAGGAGCTTCGGCGGGGCGAAGAGCTCGTAGAACAGCTCCTCGACCGCGCGGCGCAGCAGGTGCTCGCCGAAGTTGGTCACCTCGGTGTCCTCGTTGAGGAAGAGCACGCGGTTGGTCTTCTTGATGCTCGCGCGGATGGCGTCCCAGTCGTAGGGCGCGAGCGATCGCAGGTCGATGACCTCCGCGTCGACGCCGTCCGCCGCGACCTGCTCGGCCGCCTGCATCGCGACCGGCACCATGCGTCCGTAGGTCACCACCGTCACGTCGCGCCCCTGCCGACAGGTGCGCGCCTTGCCGATGGGGACGAACAGATCCTCCACGGCCGGCCACTCCGGCCGCCACCGCGAGCGGTCGCCGAGCGGAGCGTCGATCATCTTCGAGAGCACGCGATCGTCGTCCGGCTCGCCGGGGATGCGCTCGTTCGGCGCCGCCTTCGCGCGCAGCAGCGCCTTGGGAGCCAGGAACATCACGGGGTTCGGATCCGCGATGGCCGAGAGCAGGAGGCCGTAGGCGTCGAGCGGGTTGCTCGGCATCACGATCTTCCACCCCGGGATGCGCGTCGCCTGCGCGTCGAAGGAGTGCGAGTGGTACAGGCTGCCGCGGATGCCGCTGCCGACGGGGGTCATCAGCACCATGGGGCAGTTGTAGTCGCCCGCCGACGACCAGCAGACGCCGCCGGCCAGCTTGAGCAGGTCGACGGTGTTGAACGCGTAGTCGCAGAACTGGATCTCTGCGACCGGACGCTGTCCGGCCAGCGCGAGGCCGATGGCGGTTCCGACGATCCCGCGCTCGTCGAGCGGCGAGTTCCACGCGGTCCTCAGGCCCTGGGATTGAGTGAAGACGCCGCCGAGCGGGGGCCCCACGTCCTCGCCGAACACGTCGGTGACTCCGTGGCGCTCCTCGCCGACGTGCAATGCCAGGCGGATGGCTTGAACGAGGGTGGCCATCAGTGCGCTCCGTTCCCGCCGCGCGGGCGCTCGGCCGACTCGTGCACGAGATCGCGGTCGGCGAAGACGTGCTTCCAGATGTCCTCCCCGCGCGGCTGCGGCTCCTCGCGCACGCGCTTGCTCGCCTCGAGCAGCTCCTGCGTGAAGCGGGCCCGCAGCTCGTCCATCGCCGCGCGCGCGAGGATCTTGCGCTCCTCGAGCTTGCGCTCGAACAGCGGGATGCAATCCGCCTCGTCGGAGATGAAGTTTGCGCCCGAGGCCGACGAGTGGCCGTAGAGGCGCGAGACCATCGCCTCGAGGAGGAACGGCTTGCGCTCGGTGCGCACGTAATCCATCGCCTTCCTGAGCTCGCGGTAGGCCGTCTCGGGGTCGTTGCCGTCGATGACGGCGGTGCGGATGCCGAACGCCTTGCCGCGATCGGCGATGTGCTTCTCGCCGTGCTGCTCGGATGCCGGGGTCGAGATGCCCCAGTGGTTGTTGGTGACGATCATAAGGCAGGGCAGCTCGTTGCCGGGGCGCGAGCACCACACGAGGCACGACGCGAAGTCGCCCTCGGCGGTGCCGGCGTCGCCGCCCTGCACGATCGTGATCCCCCGCCCGCCGGCGCGCTTGTTGGCGATGGCCGTGCCGGGCGCCATCGAGAACTGCACCTCGATCGGCGACGAGACCGGCACGACGTTCCACTTGCGCACCGAGTAGTGGTTGCAGAAGTTCCGGCCGCCCGAGTACGGGTCGGTCGCCGTGTTCTTCATCTGACGCAGGGCGTCGACCGGATCGGCGCCCATGGCGAGCAGCGTCGCGCTCGAGCGGTAGTGCAGGTGCAGGTAGTCGTACTGCGGTCCCTGCCCCTTGTGCACCAGCAGGCCGAGCGCCGCGTTGAGCGCCTCCTCGCCGGGGCCGCCGATCCAGAAGTAGCCGTCCCCCTGCTTGTTCATCCGGATCAAGCGCTCCTCGAGGCAGCGCGCCCGGACCATGATCTCGTGCATGCGGGCGAGCAGCTCCGGCGCGAGCGCGGTCTCGTCCGCGCCGGTGCTCTCGCGAGGGGTGGTCGTGGTCACGCGGCACTGTTTAGCGCGTGCGCGCGCTCACAGGAAGGACACGCTCGTGGTGCGTCGCGTCACAGCCGCGAACGGCGGCTCACTGGAGCGGCGCGCCGTCGTAGGTCGGCGTCGGTTGCGGCGTGCAGCCGCAGTCGCCGTAGTCTTGCTGGTTGTCGTCGCAGCTCGGATCGTCGGCGCAGCCGCCGCAGCTCGCGTCGACGCAGCCGGGGCCGTCAGGCGGGACGACGATGCCGCCCTCGTTGTCGCTCACGCCGGAGCTGCTGCCGCTGGAGGTGCCGGCGCCGCTGCTGGAGCTCGAGCTCGAGCTGCTCGACGAGCCGCCGCCGCTACTGGAGCCGCAGTCGTGGCCGCCGCCGCCGTCGTCGAGGTTGCCGGGGGGCGGCGGGGGCGGAGGCGGGGGCGGCGGAGGAGGCGGATTGCACGAGCCGCCGTCCTGCATGCCGCCGCCGCTCGATCCGCCGCTGCTCGCGCCGCTCGACCCCGAGCCCGTGCCGCTGCTCGATCCCCAGCCGCTGCTGCTGCCGCCGCCGCTCGATCCTCCGCTGGATCCGCCGCTCGACGACCCGCCGTTGCTCGACCCGCCGCTGGAGCCTCCGCTGGTGGAGCCGCTGCTGGACCCGCCGCCGCTGCTGCCGCTGCTGCCGCTGCTCGAGCCGGCGTCCGGATGGCACTCCACGCTCCACTGCAGGCTGTCGGGCGGCGGGCTGCACGACGCGATCGAGTCGATCCACTCCTTGAGGTAGTCGACGCGCGCCGCGTACATGCGGCCGCTCTGCAGGCCCTTGCCGGAGACGACGCCGTAGATGGTGTACGAGCCGGGATCGATGAGCGCGCCGCCCGTGTCGACCTGGCTCTCGAACAACGCCGCGTCCGAGTAGTACTCGAGCGGGAAGCCCTTGTCGGTGCCCTGGTACGCGGGCCCCTGCACTTCCTCGAACAGGATCTTGTCGGTGGAGTACGCGTCGCTTCGGCGCATGCGCGAGAGCCGCGTGCCGTCCTCGGCGATCGAGACCGCGATCGTCGGGTACCTGGAGAGGAGGATCGGCCGGTCGAGCAGGATGACGCCGACGTCGGAGTGATCGGGGTGAGTCCACTTCGACTGGAAGTTGCGCCACGTCGTCCACACGCGCGCGCCCTTCGCCGTCTGACCGTCGGCGCCGGGTGCGGTGATCACCCACTGCTTCGCGGCGACCACGCAGTGGCCCGCGGTCAGCACGGTGCTCGAGCTGACGAGTGTTCCGCTGCAGGAGCCGATGTGATGCCCCTGGTCGTCGCGTAGGTCGATGGCGACGTTCGCCGGGTCCGACACGGCGGCGATGTTCACGCCCGTGCCGCTGGAGTCGCTGCTGCACGCGACGACGCCACCGAGAGCGACCGAGAAACCGAGCAGGCAGAGACGAACCGCGCGAGAGCTCATGACGCGTAATCCTCCGGCGAGTTGCCCGGACGCACTGCACGGCAGAGGCCAAGGCCCGGCGCGCGACCGATCACGCGCGCTTCTCCGGAGTTCCTGGCGGTTCGCCCCTCGGGGGCCGCGCTCGGGGCCGTCGCGTGATGCGTGATTTCGTCATCAGTTGGATCCCCGGAGGCCCAGCAGCGCGCGTCGGCCGCAATTGCCGATTCGGATATTTCCAATTCGGCCGATGCTTTCGTGCATTTCAATCGGCGCGGATCGGCGTGCGTGCTTCTTGCTTCGATGGGCCGCCATGCGTGCCCTAGCTGCGCTCGTCCCGCTCGTCGCCGTCGCCGCGCTCTGCGCCTGCAGCGGCGTCGACGGCAACACGTTCGCCACCCCGCCGGCGTCCGACGCCGGCCCGCTGACAAACGGCGGCGACGCCGATCTGTCGCCGCCCTTGGAGTCCGGCGCGGATTCCGGCGCGCCTTCGATCTGCACGCCGCAGAGCGTGACCGGCTTCCAGGCGTCCTGGACGCCGCCGGAACAGTGGAAGCAGAACGTTTGCACCACGGCGCAAATTTCGGGCTTCTACACGGCGTGTCTGACGCCGCCGATCGACCCGCAGACCTGCCAGTCGTTCATCCAGCAAAACGCGAATTGCACGTCCTGCCTGCAATCGCAAGATACGGCTTCGACCGCCTCGGCGATCGTGTGGCACGAGACGAACCGCTACTGGACGGTGAACGTCGCCGGATGCATCGCCGACGCGACCGGCGACATGACGGCAACCGGGTGCGGGGCCAGCTACGCGGCGGCGATCGCCTGCCGACAGCAGTCGTGCAACGCGTGCTGGGCCGGCCAGGGGACGACGACCACGTTCCAGGAGTTCTCCCAGTGCGAGTCGCAGGCGGGCCAGACGACCTGCCAGTCGTTCGCGCAGGCCGTGCCCGCCAAGTGCGGCGATCTCGCGAAGAGCCCCGCCGGCGTCTGCATGCCGGCGGCGGGGGCGACCGCGAAGGACGCCTACATGCAGGTGGCGCCGCTCTTCTGCGGCATGTGACGCCGGCGCGCGCTCGTCACGGCTCGTAGCCGAGGTTCGGCGCGAGCCAGCGCTCGACGTCGGCCACGCCCATCGCCTTGCGACGAGCGTAGTCCTCGACCTGATCGCGCCCGACCCGCCCGACGGCGAAATACCGCGCCTCGGGATGCCCGAGGTACAGGCCGCTCACGCTGGCGGCAGGCAGCATCGCGCCGTGCTCGGTGAGCGAGACGCCGATGGCCTGCGCGTTCAGCAGCTCGAACAGCTTGCGCTTCTCGGTGTGATCGGGGCACGCCGGGTAGCCCATGGCGGGCCGGATGCCCCGGTATTTCTCGGCGATCAGGTCCTGGGGCGAGAGCGCCTCGTCGGGCGCATACCAGGCGCGGCGCACGCGCTCGTGCAGCATCTCCGCGAGCGCCTCGGCGAGTCGGTCGGCGAGCGACTTGGCCATGATGGCGTGGTAGTCGTCGAGCTCCTTCTCGAACGCGGCCGCGAGCTGCTGCGCGCCGATGCCGGCGGTGACGACGAACGCGCCCGCCCAGTCGGCGATCGGCCCGCCGCGCGGCGCGACGAAGTCTGCCAGGCAGCGGTACGGCTCCCCTTCCGGCTTCTCCTGCTGCTGGCGCAGCATGCAGAAGCGGGCCACCTCGCGCGTGCGCGACTCGTCGGCGTAGAGCACGATGTCGTTGCCGTCGCCCTGCGCCGGCCACAGGCCGTACGCCGCCCGCGCGACGAGCTTCTTCTCGCGGACGATGCGGTCGAGCAGCGCGCGGCCGTTGTCGTACAGCTCGCGCGCGGCGGCGCCGTGGCGCGCGTCGTCGAGGATGGCCGGGAACTTCCCGACCAGCTCCCAGGCGGTGAAGAAGAACGTCCAGTCGACGTAAGGGACGACGTCGGCGAGGGGGACGTCCTCGATCACGCGGAGCCCGGTGAAGCCGGGCCTGCACACGTCCTCGGCCCGCCACGCGAGCGGGGTCCGCCGCTCGTTGGCGAGCGCGTAGGACGCGAGCGGCTTCGCCCGCTTGTGCGCGTGCAGCCGGCGCAGCTGCTCCTGCTCCTCGCGCGTCTTGGCGACGAAGGACTCCCGCTGCTTGGGGTCGAGCAGCGCCGACACCGTCGACACGGCGCGCGAGGCGTCGAGCACGTGCGTCGTCGCGCCGTCGTACTCGGGGGCAATCTTGACGGCGGTGTGCTGCCGGCTCGTGGTCGCGCCGCCGATGAGCAGCGGCTCGTGCATCCCACGCCGCTTCATCTCCTTGGCGACGTGGACCATCTCGTCGAGCGACGGGGTGATGAGGCCCGACAGGCCCACGATGTCGCAGCGCTCCTTGGCGGCGGTGTCGAGGATGGTGTCGCACGGCACCATCACGCCGAGGTCGACGACGTCGTAGTTGTTGCAGCCGAGGACCACGCCCACGATGTTCTTGCCGATGTCGTGCACGTCGCCCTTCACCGTCGCGAGGAGCACCTTGCCGTTCTTCTGCGCCGCCAGGCCGAGGCGCTGCTTCTCCTCCTCCATGAACGGCAGCAGGTACGCGACGGCGCGCTTCATCGCGCGCGCGCTCTTGACCACCTGCGGCAAGAACATCTTGCCCTCACCGAACAGGTCGCCCACGACGCGCATCCCGTCCATCAGCGGCCCCTCGATCACCTCGAGCGGGCGAGTGACCGTGTGGCGGGCCTCCTCCACGTCGGCCTCGATGAAGTCGACGATCCCGTGCACCAGCGCGTGCGAGAGCCGCTGCTCGACCGGCGCGTCGCGCCAGGCCAGATCGTGCTCCTTCTTCTTGCCCTGCCCCTTCACCGTATCGGCGAACGAGACGAGGCGCTCGGTCGCGTCCGGGCGGCGATCGAAGATGACGTCCTCGACGTGCTCGAGCAGATCCTTGGGGATCTCCTCGTAGACGCCGAGCTGGCCTGCGTTGACGATGCCCATGTCCATCCCGGCGTGCACCGCGTGGTACAGGAACGCCGAGTGCATCGCCTCGCGCACGACGTTGTTGCCGCGGAAGGCGAACGACAGGTTGCTGACGCCGCCCGAGACCTTCGCCCCCGGGCACGTGTCCTTGATGACGCGCGTGGCCTCGATGTAGTTGCGCGCGAACGCGGCGTGCTCCTCGATGCCGGTGGCGATGGCGAGGATGTTCGGGTCGAAGACGACGTCGGTCGCCTCCCACCCCGCGCGCTTCGTGAGCAGATCGTAGGCGCGGCGCGAGATGGCCACCTTGCGCTCCACGGTCTCGGCCTGGCCCGTCTCGTCGAAGGCCATCACGACGGCCGCGGCGCCGTAGCGGCGAATCTTCTTCGCCTTGGCGAGGAAGTCCTCCTCCCCCTCCTTGAGGCTGATCGAGTTGGCGACCCCCTTGCCCTGCAGGCACTTGAGCCCCGCCTCGATGACGCTCCACTTGGAGCTGTCGACCATGACGGGCAGGCGCGTGATCTCCGGCTCGCTCCCGAGCAGATTGAGGAAGGTGGTCATCGCCCGCTGGCCGTCGATCATCCCCTCGTCCATGTTGACGTCGAGGACGTTGGCGCCGCCGCGCACCTGATCGAGCGCGACCTCGACCGCCTTGGCGAAGTCTCCCGCCCTCACCAGCTCGGCGAACTTCTTGGAGCCGGTGATGTTGGTACGCTCGCCGATCATGATGAAGTTCGAGTCGGGCCGGACGACGAGCGGCTCGAGACCGGAGAGGCGCGTGTAGCGCTCGACGCGAGGCGGCGTGCGCGGGGCGACGCCGTCGAGGCGCGCCGCGATGGCGCGCACGTGATCGGGCGTCGTGCCGCAGCAGCCGCCGACGACGTTGACCAGCCCCTCGGTCGCCAGCTCTCGCACGAGGGTCGACGTGGTCTCGGGCGTCTCGTCGTACTCGCCGAACGCGTTGGGCAGCCCGGCGTTCGGGTAGCAGCTGACGAACGTGCCGGCGATGCGCGACAGCTCCTCGACGTACGGGCGCATCTCGCGCGCGCCGAGCGCGCAGTTCACGCCGACCGACAGCGGTCGCGCGTGCGCGACCGAGATCCAGAACGCCTCGACCGTCTGGCCCGAGAGCGTGCGCCCGCTCTTGTCGGTGATCGTGACCGAGATCATGACGGGCAGCCGCGTGCCGAGCTGCTCGAAGACGTCCTCGATGGCGACGATCGCCGCCTTGGCGTTGAGCGTGTCGAAGATCGTCTCGACCAGCAGCACGTCCGCGCCGCCCTCGACGAGGCCGCGCACCTGCTCGGCGTAGGCGTCGCGCACCTGATCGAAGGTGACTGCGCGGTATCCCGGGTCCGCGACGCTCGGCGAGAGCGAGAGCGTCTTGTTGAGCGGCCCGATGGAGCCGGCGACGAAGCGCGGCTTGCCGGGCGTTCGCCGCGTCCACTCGCGCGCGCTCTCCTTCGCGACACGCGCGGCGGCCACGTTGATGTCGTACGCGGCGGTCTCCAGACCGTACTCGGCCTGCACGATCGTCGTCGCGCCGAAGGTGTTGGTCTCGGCGATGTCGGCGCCGGCGTCGAAGTACTGGTCGTGGATCGAGCGCAGCACGTCCGGACGCGTGAGCGCGAGCACGTCGGTGTTCCCCTTCAGGTCCCTGGGGTGGCGCTCGAAGCGCGCGCCGCGGAAGTCCCCTTCGGACAGGCCGCGCCGCTGGATCATGGTGCCCATCGCGCCGTCCAGGACGAGGATGCGCCTGGCGAGGAGCTCGCGCAGGATGGTCTCGGTGTCGCTCATGCTTTGCCTCGGGCGGTTTTGGTCGCCAGCGTGGTGACGACGCGGAAACACGGGGGTCGCGCGTCGCGGCTGGTCACGTCGCACGCGTCGACGTCGAAGCCGGCGCGCGCAACCATACGGCGCAGCGCCGCCGGGGCGAAGCCGGCGTGGACGTCGCCGTACGCAGCGGTCGTCTCGGCGTGATCGTGCGCCTCGAGCGCGACGGCCACCAGCGTGCCCCCCGGCCGCAGCACGCGAGCCGCCTCGGCCAGCGCGCGGGCGGGTGCTTCGAGCTGCGTGAGTACGTGCAGCATGAGCGCCGTGTCGAACGCGCCGTCGCGCGCCGGCAGCTCGTGCGCGTCGCCCACGACGAAGTGGACGTTCTTGGCGCGCCCCAGCCGCTCGCGTGCCGCCCGGAGCACCCGCTCGCTCCGGTCGACGCACGTCCAGCTGCGCGCACGGCCTGCAAGGAGCTGCGCCACCGTGCCGTCGCCCGATCCGATGTCGATCACGTCGCCCAACCGCACGAGGCCCACCATGGCGCGCGCCAGCGATTCCCACGTGCGCCCCGGCGACCAGTGGCGCTCCATCTCCCCGGCGACGGCGTCCGGCCAGACCCCCGCCCGATCGCGCCCCCGCACGACCTTGTCGGCGCGCTGGCGGTCGTCCTCGAGCAGCGCGTCGCGCACCTCGCCGCTGAGCAGCTCCCAGAGCTTCCGCGCCGACCCGGGCATGGCGCCCTCGTTGAGCGCGTAATAGGTCGACGCGCCCGCCTTGCGGTCGCGCACGAGGCCCGCCTCACGCAGCTTGCCGAGGTGCGTCGACACCGTCGACTGCGCCAGCTGCGTGACGGCGACCACCTCGGCCACGGTCAGCTCGGCGTGGGCGAGCAGCGCCATGAGCCGCACGCGCGTGGGCTCGCCGACGATCTGCAAGAGGTCGACCGTGGCGCCGAGGGTAGTCATCTTCCTATCGTCATCTTCCTATCCCGATGGGTCGATGGACACCTTGCGACGGCGCGCCGAGGCAGTCAAGCCGGGGTCGAGCGCCTCGTGCCACCGCTTCGGCCACCTCTGTTTCGTGCGGTGCTCGGCGCGGCAACTGGGGCATACTGCTATCGGGAGCATGTCGCAGACGGACAGGCCGCGGCGGCCGAACGCCAAGCAGGCGCGGGATCGCGCGCGCCCGCGGGGGCGCGATCCGCGCGTCGACAGCTCGCCCCCGCCGGCCGAGGAAGCCGTCTCGGTCGCCGCGCGCGTGTCTCGTCCGGCCATCCCGTCGGTCCCGGGCGTCGAGCCGCTGCCGGCGCGCATCGCGACGCTGGAGCTCGAGGTCGAGCGACTCCAGCAGCAGTGCGCGGCCGACGCCGACGAGATCGGCGCCATGCTGGCACGGGTCGCCGAGCTGCAGGGGCGCATCGGGGACCTGGAGGCACAGCTCGAGCGCAGCCATGCCGAGATCGTGCGCAGTCAGGAGGAGGCACGCGGCCTCGCCGAGACGCTCGAGACGACGACCCGCCGCGCGCTGATGGCGGAGCGGGCCGCCTCCGACGGCGCCGAGGCGCTCGAGCGCGCTCACGCCGAGCTCCAGGCGGACCGGGCGCGCGTCGTGGATCTCGAGGCGAAGCTCGCCCGGGTGCAGTCGCAGCACCGGACCGAGATGCAGACCGCGCGCGCGGAGACCGGCGCCGCCGCCGATGCCGCGCGACGCGAGCAGGCCGAGGCCGAAGCGGGCGCCAGACGCGAGCTCCAGCGGGCCGCCGAGGAGGAGCGCTCGGCGGCGGCACGCGCGCGCCAGCAGGCCGCGGCGTTGGAGGTGAGCCTGGCCGAGGCGCGCGACGTCATCGCCCGAACGACGAAGCTGCTCGATCAGGTGCGCCGCACGTTGACGGGCCAGGCGCCGCCGGCGCCGCCCGCCGAGCGCGGTCGGAAGCCGCCGCTGCCCCACGATCCCGCGGTCGACGTCGTGTCGCTCGAGGAGCTGGACGTCGACCTCGCCGAGCCGTGACGGATCGAAGGCGGCACGCGGTCACGCGAAGACGAAGGGATCGCGATCTTCGCGGCTGCGTTCCACCGTCACGCCGGGCAGCGACTCCGCGAGCCGCCTCTCGAGCGCGGTGAGGGCCGCCCGCTCGCTCGTCGAGTGCCGCGTGCAGATGACGTCGAGCCCCGCCGCGGTCGCGGAGAGAGCGTCGTGGTGACGGAGCTCGCCCGTCAGCAGCAGCTGCGCGCCCGCGCGCGCCGCGTCCTTCACCAGATCGGCACCGCTGCCGGCGCACACGGCGGCCCGCGTGACCTCGCGTTCGAGGGAGCCGGCCAGGAGCACGTGGTCGGCGCCGAGCGCGCGCTTGACGCGCTCGGCGAGCGAGCGGACGGTCGCGCGCGGCACCGTCCCGACTCGGCCCAGACCCCGGCCCTCCGGCGTTGCCGCCAGCCGCACCAGGTCGAACGCCGGCTCCTCGTACGGGTGCGCCGCCCGCAGCGCGCGCACGACGCCGGCGACGCGGTCCATCGGGACCACGGTCTCGAGGCGCAGCTCGGCGGCTTCCTCCAGCCGCCCGGCCCGACCGACGACGGGGCTCGCCCCCTCCTCCCCGAAGAAGGTCCCGGTGCCGGGCGCGCGGAAGCTGCACGACGAGTACTTGCCGATCCGGCCCGCCCCCGCGTCGAACACCGCGCGGCTCACGGCCTCGACGTGCTCGACGGGCACGAACGTCACCAGCTTGAACTCGACGTCGCGCGCCTCGACCGCCCGCAGCGGCGCGCGATCGGTCATTTCAAGCGCGTCTGCCAGCACGTCGTTGGTCCCGCCGTCGGCGACGTCGAGCGCCGTGTGCGGGCTCACGATCGCAATGCCGGAGCGCGCGGCGTCGAACGCGGGCGAACCGGCGAGAAATCTCTTTTGCGCCTCGAACACGGGGGGGTGGTACGACACGACGGCTCCGAAGCCGCCGCGCACCGCCTCGTCGAGCACCGCGCGCGTGCAGTCGATCGTGAGCAACACGCGCGTCAGGTCCGCGGACTCGTCGCCGACGATCAGCCCGACGTTGTCCCAGGCGGCGGCGAAGCGCGCGGGGGCGATGGACTCCATGGCGCGTGCCAGATCGGCCACCTTCACTTCGCTTCGCTCCGTAGTCCTCCGTGTACTCGTGCGGCGGGCTGCACTCGTGCACTCCGGTTCATGGCCCGGTCGAGAGTAGCGCTACCGTCGCGCGACAGTCGAGCCTCGGGGGCATGTACCTGGCAGCGGCCGGGCCCCCATGCTGAACCGAATCGCGGCCGAGCCGCTGATCCCGAAGATGCCCGGGGCCGAAAGGCCCTCCGCACGCGACGCGACGGCTCTTCCTGATGGAGCGCAGCCCTTCGCGGCGCCCATCGAGCGCGGGAGCCGGTCGTTTACCGAGGCGCTGGCGTCGTGGCAGCGTCTCGCCCGGGAGGCTCCGCCGATGCTCTCGCCCGAGTTCTTCCTGCTCACCGCACGGCGCGTGCGCCTACGCGAGGCAACTCTCTTCGGCGCCCGCCGCGGCCATGATCTCGTGACGGTGCTGCCGCTCGCTCGCGACGGACGGAAGCTCGTGCCCGTGCTCAGCGATCACACGCCCCGCTTCGACCTGGTGGGAGACCGGGCGACCATGCCGCAGCTCTGGAGCGCCGTGCGCGAAGCGGGTCACTGGGATGTGCTGGACCTCGGCCGCGTGCCGTGTGACTCCCCGATCGCCCTCGAGCTGCCCGCGCTGGCGCGGGCCGACGGCCATTCCGTCACGGTGCTCGAGACGCACGACGTGCCGTGGTTTTTGACGGACGGAATCGAGGAGCGCATCCACCGCCGCTTCCGCGGCGACATGCGGCGGCTCGAGCGTCAGCTCGGCGGCGTCGAGCTCGAGCGCGTCGACGCGTTCGACCGCGGGGCGCTGCAGGAGCTCTGGCGTCTGGAAGCGGCGGCGTGGAAAGGGGCAGCCGGCACGGCGATCGCGTGCGACCCGGCGCTGGTGCGCTTCTACACGGCGCTCGCCCGCGTCTTCGCCCGGCGCGGCAGGTTGACCGTCGCGTTCCTGCGCGCGCGTGGACGTCGCATCGCCGGCTGCTTCGCCCTGGAGGACGCGACGACGTTCTACCTGTTCAAGATCGGCCACGACCCCGAGTACGCGCACTACGGCCCCGGACAGCTGCTCGTTCGGGAGACGGCGGCGGACGCTTCGCGGCGCGGACTGCGGCGATACGACCTGCTCGGCCGGTCGACGCCGTGGAAGGCGAAGTGGAGCGACCAGTCCGTCGGGCACGTCGGTATCCGGATCTACGCGCCGTCGGCGCGCGGGCGAGCGCTGTACTTCGCTCGCGAGATCGCGCGTCCGCTCGCCGGACGAGCGCTGCGCACGCTTCGTGGCGTACGGAGCCGGGTGCCAACCTGACACGACGCCCGGCCGCCGAAGACCGGCCGCATCCACCCGCCAGACGTGGCGCGGCCGAGAATCGCAGCGCGCCGGCCTGGGTTCGACCGTTGCACACCGCCGTAGCAATGGACCGACGACAGCTCGACCGGACCGGCGGCAAGCCGGTCCTCCTTCGAGGCCTGATCGCGTGCGTCGCCGTCGCTGCGGGGTGTCGCGCCGGCGTGGGCTCGAATCAATCGCCGTCGCTGGGCGACGACGTGGGCGCGCCCGACGCCGCGACGCCGACCGATTCGGCAGGCGGTGGCCCGAATGCAACGCCTGACGGCGGCACGTCGCCGCCGGATTCCTCGGCACCCGGCCCCGAGGCGTCGGACTCACCTCCCGGCCCGCAGGCGTGCGGACTGTCGGCCTGCGCTCCGGGCGCGCCATGTCCGGACCTCATCGTCGATCGCGACGACCTGCTCGCTTCCATCGAGATCGACACGCGAACCTTCCAGCCGAACGACTGCGCGCTCTTCGAGGGCTGCATCGCCCAGCCCGGAACGCGCCGCCTGCTTCGGTTCGACACGGGGACGGCCAACGTGGGCAATGCCGACATCCAGGTCGGCAACCCCACGCAGAACGCCTGCTTCTCGTTCTCGCAGTGCCACCAGCACTACCATTTCAAGGGGGTCGGCCAGTACACGCTGTACCAGGCCGACGGCACGACCGTGGCGGCGGTCGGCCACAAGGAGGGGTTCTGCCTCGAGGACGTCGAGCCGATCCCGTGGCTCAACCCGCAGCCGCCGCAGCCGAGCCAGGCCTACGACTGCAACGACCAGGGCCTGCACGCCGGATACGAGGACATCTACCCCAACGACATCGACTGTCAGTGGATCGACATCACCGGCCTGCCGGCCGGGCAGTACGTGCTCTCGGTCCACGTCAACGAGCAGGAGTACCTGCCCGAGTCGAACTACGACAACAACGAGGCGCACGTGCCCGTCACGATCCCGCCGTGACAAAACGAAAGAGCGCGATCCTCGAACGAGGATCGCGCTCCCTCGCGCGTTCCGATCGTCGCCGGGCACGAAACCCGGCGACGTCCGGAGGCGCCGGTCACTCCGCCGGCTTCGGCTTCGCCTCGGCCGCGGGCAGCGCCTTGGCGCCGGTCTCGATACGCATCCCGTAGAAGCTGCGCCACACGAAGTACACCGCGATGGCGAAGCAGATGGCCGCCACGACGGCCGTCGTCTGGCGCGGGATGGGGTGCGCGTCGTCGTTCGCGAGCTCCACGGCCAGCAGGCCGAACAGCGTCGTGAACTTGATGATGGGGTTCATCGCCACGCTGCTCGTGTCCTTGAACGGGTCGCCGACCGTGTCGCCGACGACCGTGGCCGCGTGCAGCTCGCTGCCCTTCTCCTTGAGCTCCACCTCGACGATCTTCTTGGCGTTGTCCCAGGCGCCACCGGCGTTGGCCATGAAGAGCGCCTGGAAGAGGCCGAAGAGGGCGATCGAGATGAGGTAACCGACGAAGAAGAACGGATCGAGGAACGCGAAGGCGAGCGTGCCGAAGAAGACGACGAGGAAGATGTTGAACATCCCCTTCTGCGCGTACGTCGTGCAGATCTCGACGACCTTCTTGCTGTCGGTGATCGACGCCTTCTCGACGCCCTCCAGCTTGATGTTCGCCTTGATGAACTCGACCGCGCGGTACGCGCCCGTCGTGACCGCCTGCGTGCTGGCGCCCGTGAACCAGTAGATGACCGCGCCGCCGGCGATGAGGCCGAGCAGGAACGGCGGGTGCAAGAGCGACAGCTTCTGGATCTTGTCCGGGTTGGTGAGCCCGTCGGTGAGCAGCACGATGATCGCGAAGATCATCGTCGTCGCGCCGACGACCGCCGTGCCGATGAGCACCGGCTTGGCCGTCGCCTTGAAGGTGTTGCCGGCGCCGTCGTTCTCCTCGAGCAGGTGCTTGGCCTTGTCGAAGTGGACGTCGAAGCCGAACTCCTTCTTGATCTCCTCCTTGACGCCGGGGATGCCCTCGATGACCGACAGCTCGTAGACGCTCTGCGCGTTGTCGGTGACCGGACCGTACGAGTCGACCGCCAGGGTGACCGGGCCCATGCCGAGGAAGCCGAAGGCGACGAGGCCGAAGGCGAACACCGGCGAGACGTCCATCGAGCCGATGGTCATCGTCGCCCCGAGGCCCATCTGGCTGACGAAGTACGCCGCGCCCATCAGGGCCATCATCACCATGCCGAGCCAGAAGCCGCTGAAGTTGCCGGCCGTCATGCCCGAGAGGATGTTGAGCGACGGGCCGCCCTCCTTGGAGGAGGTGACGACCTCGGCCACGTGGGCGCTCTCGGTCGACGTGAAGACCTTGACCAGCTCGGGAATGATCGCGCCGGCGAGCGTGCCGCACGTGATGATGGCGCTGAGCTTCCACCACTGCGAGGTGTCGCCCGCGATGTCCGGGATGATCGCGTACGAGGCGGCGAAGGTGAAGACCACCGACACGATCGAGGTGACCCAGACGAGCTGCGTGAGCGGCGCCTCGAAGTTCATCTTGTCGGCGTTGCCGTAGCGCGCCTTGGTGATGGCCTCGTTGACGAAGTAGCTGATCGCCGCCGAGATGATCATCAGCACGCGCATGACGAAGATCCACGTGAGCAGCTGCACCTGGACCTTGGGGCTGGGCACCGCGAGCAGGATGAAGACGATGAGCGCCACGCCCGTGACGCCGTAGGTCTCGAACCCGTCGGCGCTGGGGCCGACCGAGTCGCCCGCGTTGTCGCCCGTGCAGTCGGCGATGACGCCGGGGTTGCGCGCGTCGTCTTCCTTGATCTTGAAGACGATCTTCATGAGGTCCGACCCGATGTCGGCGATCTTCGTGAAGATGCCGCCCGCGACGCGCAGCGCGGCGGCGCCCAGCGACTCGCCGATGGCGAAGCCGATGAAGCACTTGCCCGCCCAGTCGTGCGGGACCAGGCACAGAATCCCGAGCATGAACGCGAGCTCGATGCTGATGAGCAGCATGCCGATGCTCATGCCGGCCTTCAGCGGGATCGCGTAGACCGGGTACGGCTTGCCCTTGAGGCTCGCGAACGCGGTGCGCGAGTTGGCGAACGTGTTCACGCGGATGCCGAAGAGCGCCACGAGCGCGCTGCCGGCCATGCCGAAGATGCTGAAGAGCATGATGACGGCGACCGTCACCGCCGACTCGCCCTTGAGGACGCCGTAGTAGACGACGATGACCGCCCCGATGAACACCCAGAGCAGGAGCAGGAACTTGGCCTGGGTGAACAGGTACGTCTTGCAGGTCTCGTAGATGAGCTCCGAGACCTCGCGCATCGACTTGTGGACCGGCGCGTTCTTCAGCTGGAAGAAGACGACCAGGCCGAACACGACGCCCAGCGCCGAGACGCCGAGGCCGAGCAGCAGCAGGTGGCTGGCCGGCATGCCGAAGAACTCGAGCTTGTCGAGCATCGCCGGCACGACCAGCGAGTCTTCGCCGCCGCCATGGTGGGGCACCGGCATTCCTTGCGCGAACGCCGAGAGCCCGAACAGGGTGACGACGAGGAGCGCCACTGTGCCGAGCAGCGCTTTCATGGACTTCATGCGAACCTCTCCGGTTTTCGTGTGAGCCACGTCGGCCACGGACGGCCGACAAAGCCCGCGATTCCGAGTGGTTGGCCGCCTGCGGTCGCGCAGACGCTTCAGCACGCCTCGTCTCGTCCGGGATCCCGCCGAAGGCGGGGCGAACGAGCGGCGGTGCCTTAGCAGGCTTCCCGAACCTTGTAAATCTCGGCCCCCGCTCGGTCACCCCGGTCAGGCCGGGCCGCGTTCGAACCCCGTGCACGAGACCACGGGCAGGCGCGGATACCTGACGAAAGTCGCCTCGTTACGGGCCCGTCCGCATTGGACGAAAATCGTGCGCGAAGGCGACCCGACCAGGCGGAGGTGGACGCACTCGGCGCAGAGGCCGGCGTTCGACGGACAGGCGCGCGGGGGCGGCGTCGTGGGCACGAGGATCCCATCGTAACGCACGTCCCCCCGGAGGCGGCTCGCGGATGGCCGCCCCCGGGGGGAACCCCACCGATCGCGCGCGAGCCCCCCGCCGCTGGCGGGGCGGCGCGCCGCGATCACGCCGCTTTCGTCTCCGGCTTCAGGATGACCTTCGTGAAGCCCGGCCGGCGGTGGTCGAACTGGTCGTAGGCGTCACGCGCCGCGTCGAGCGGCAGCCGCTGGCTGACGATGAAGCTCGGCTTCGCGCGCCCCGCAATGACGAGGTCGCGCAGCATGCGGTCGTAACGCTTGACCGGGCATTGCCCCGAGCCGATGCGGAGGCCCCTCTCGAAGACCTTCGCCCACGGAATCGTGTAGCTCCCCTTCTTCGCCGCCTCGCTCGAGGCACCCGGGTCCTCGGTCATGTACACGCCGACGACGCCGATCGCGCCGGTCGGGTTGACGACGCGCAGCAAGTCCTCGATGACCTGAGTCGGCCGCTCGTGGTCGGGCGAGGATTCGTCCTTGGCCTGGTAGCCGACCGCGTCGATGCCACACATCACGCCGGGCATCTTCTCCTCGCCCGGGCGGCGCGCATCGGCGACGGGCGAGGCCGCGCTGCGCAGCTCGAAGATCGTCTCGACGGGGTCGCCCTTCGTGAAGTCGACGGGGATCGCGCCGATGCCCTCGGCGCGGTCGAGCCGCTCGGGGATCGCGTCGACCACGTACACCTCGGCCGCGCCGCGCAGGATCGCGCTGTAGGCGGCCAGCAACCCCACCGGGCCCGCGCCGAACACGGCGACGCTCATCCCGGGCTGCACGTCGGCGAGAACGGTCGCGTGGTAGCCGGTCGGGAACACGTCGCTGAGCAGCACGAAGTCGTCCTCGTAGTGGTCGTGCGGAGCGCCCGGCAACTTCAGGCAGTTGAAGTCGGCGAACGGCACGCGCAGCCGCTCGGCCTGTCCGCCACGGAAGGGGCCCATCTGCGCGTACCCGTAGCCGGCCGACACGCCCTCGGGGTTGGAGAACAGGCATGCGTTGGTGAAGCCGCGCTCGCAGTTCAGGCACGTGCCGCACGCGATGTTGAAGGGCATGACGACGCGGTCGCCCTCGCGGATCTGGCGTACGGCGCTGCCGACGGCCTCGACCACGCCCATGTTCTCGTGGCCGAAGACCGTGCCCGGCTGGACCGGCGTCCGCCCCTCGTACATGTGCAGGTCGCTCCCGCAGATGCCCGTGGACGTGATGCGCACGATCGCGTCCGTCGGCTGCTCGACGCGCGGCTCGTCCACCTCTTCGACGCGGACGTCGTTGGCGCCCTTGTAGACCACCGCTTTCATGGCCGGCCTCCTCGAGCGGCTCCTCGCTGCAACGGGCACACCGGCCGCAGGCCCCGCCGCAGGACGCCGGCGGTTCAGTGGCCGTACTCGCCCGTGCGGACCCGACCGCGCATCGAACGGAAGAGGTTCGCGAAGTAGAGCACGGCCAGCAGGAGGGCCGGGATCCACCACGTCAGGCCGAGCACGAGCCCGTGGTGACCCGAGGCGGCGGCGTCCGCGGTTATGTCGAGCTCCCGGCCGAGCGTCGACGGAAGGAGGGCCGGGTAGAGCACGCCGGCCGTGGCCAGCAGGAGCGACGCGATGAACGCGGACGACGCGGCGAAGGCCCGGCGGTCGGCGCCGCGCCCGAGCGCCCGCAAAACGACGACGGCGCTCGCGACGGCGATGGCAGGGGCCGGCCACACCCACGGGCGCCGGCCGAGCGCGGCCAGGAGGTCCGGACGCTCGAAGCCCGTCGCCAGCGTCGCGCCGGCCGTCACGACGAGCGCGATCGCCCACGCGCGCCGCGCCATCGCGACGCAGCGCTCGCGCAGCTCGCCGTCGGTCTTCCACGTCAGGTACGCCGCCCCGTGCGCGGCCAGCAGCACGACCGCCACGAGGCCGATGAACCCGGTGTAGGCGTCGATGGCGCCCACGCCCCCGAGAGCGAAGAGATCGAGGTGGAACCAGCCCGTCCGATCGATCGGCACGCCGCGGATCACGTTGCCGAGCGCGACGCCGGCCACGAGCGCCAGCACCGTCGAAGCCAGCGTGAACGTGCCGTCCCAGCCCGTGCGCCACAGCGGGTGGGGGATCTGCCCGCGCAGCTCGATCGCCATGCCGCGGAACACGAGCAGCCAGAGGACCATGAAGATCGCCAGGTACATCCCGCTGAAGGCCACGGCGTACGCGCGCGGGAACGCGAAGACGAAGACGCCGCCCGCGGCGATGAGCCACACCTCGTTGCCGTCCCACACCGGGCCGATCGCGGCGAGCACCATCCCGCGCTCCTCGTCGGTGCGCGCGACGATCCGCTGGACGATGCCTGCGCCGAAGTCGAAGCCGTCGAGCACGGCCCACGCCGTGAGCATCGCCGCGAGGATCGCGTACCAGGTGGCGTGCACGTTCCGTCCTCTTCCCACTCACGCCGTCGCCGGCGTCGTCGGCGCGGCGGCCGACGAGGTCCGCGGCGCGGGCCCCCGCGCGATCTGCCGCGCGACGAGCAGCAGGAACAGCACGCCGACGAGCAGATACAGCCCCATGAAGCCGACGGTCGTGAACACGACGTCCCCCGTCCCGACGTTGGGCGACGTGCCGTCGGCCGTACGAAGCAGGCCGTAGACGACCCACGGCTGCCGTCCGAGCTCCGCCGTCAACCATCCCGCGGTCGTCGCGACGTACGGAAACGGAAACGCGAGCATCAGCACCCAGAGCATCGGTCTGAGCGCGTAGAGCCGCCCCCGCCACAGGAGCGCGGCGCTCGCCAGCATGACGGCGATGAGCAGCGTCCCGAGGCCGACCATGACGTGGTACGCGTAGTAGAGGAGCTCGACGTTGTCGGGCCAGTCGGCGCGCGGCACGTCGTTCAGGCCCGTGATCGTGGCACCGAACGATCCGTACGCGAGAAAGCTCAGCGCGTAGGGCACGACGACGGGGTTCTCGAGCCGGCGCTCGTCGACGTCGGGTTGCCCGATGATGGCCAGATCGGCGCGCGCAGCGCTCTCGAATTTGCCTTCCATCGCCGCGAGCGCCGGGCGCTGGTGCTCGGCGACGAGCTTGCCCTGGCGATCGCCGGTCGGAAATAGCTGCGCGACGCACGCCACGACGCCTGCGACGACCGCGACGCGCAGCCCCAGGCGCGCGTGCTCCTGATGCTGGCCGGCGAGCAGCCAGTACGCGCACACCGCCGCCACGACGAACGCGCCGGTGATCGTCGCCGCGCACATCACGTGCGCGTACTCCCAGACCGCCCACGGGTTGAACAGGTACGCGCCACCGTCGGCCAGCGTCAGCCGGCCGTGCTCGCCGATCGCGTAGCCGCGCGGGAACTGCATGAAGGCGTTGGTCGCCACGATGAAGTAGCCGCTCAGCCAGGAGCCGAGCAGCACCATCAGCGCGACGAGCGTGTGCGCGCCTCGGCTCATCTTCTTCTCGCCGAAGAGGAACAGCCCGAGGAACGCCGACTCGGCGAAGAACGCGAACATTCCCTCGAGCGCGAGCGTCAGGCCGATGACGGCTCCCGTCCGGTCGCTGAAGCGCGCCCAGTTCGTGCCGAACTGGAACTCCATCGGGATGCCGGTGACGACGCCGAGCGCGAAGTTGATGCCGAAGATGCGACCCCAGAATCGGGCCAGATCGTCGTAGCGATCGTCGCGCGTGCGCAGCGCCGCCACCTTGAAGACGACGAGCAGCAGCGCGAGCCCCATCGTGAGCTGCGGGAACAGATAGTGGAACGTGATCGTGAAGCCGAACTGGAACCGGTGCCACCCGAGCGCGCCCATCGAAGCGGAGCGCCGAGGGTGCCGAGCGACGGCACGTCCGTCAACGCTCGAGTCGCGCGCGATGCGTCGCACGTCCGTGCCACGGGCGCGCGCACCGTGGCGCCCCGCCGCGACCGTGGCGTGCCGGAGCGCTCATCCTCTCGAAATCGGCGGTTTGCGAACCGATCGCGGCGGCACCGCCGTTGCAGCGGACCCGTCGGCGTGGAGGCTCAATCATGAAGCGTTCTTTGTGGATTGCGGCGGGGGGGATTGGCGGCATCGTCGCGGCGCTCTCGTGGTCGTCCCCGTCGTTCGCGCAGGGCACCACCGTCGTCGAGCAGCCGGCGCCGGCACCCGCCTACGCGCCTGTTCCGGAGCGCACGACCGGGTACTCGGGGCCGAACCGCGCGCTCATCGGCACCGGCCTGGTGACGTTCGCGGCCTCGTACATCCCGGCGGTCATCGTCGCGGGCGAGAGCCCTCAGCCCGCCGACCACCACCTGTACGTGCCGATCGCCGGTCCGTGGCTCGACCTGGCCAACCGCCCCGGGTGCGGCGTCGCCAGCGTATCGTGCGACACCGAGACGACCAACAAGGTCCTGCTCGCCGTCGACGGCGTCTTCCAGGGCATCGGCGTGCTGACGACCATCGCCGGCTTCCTCTCGCCCGAGCACGACGAGGAGACGGTGGCGACGTCGGCCAAGGCGGACAAGCCCACCATCCACGTGTCCCCGGCCGAGATGGGGGCGGGCGGCGCCGGCCTGGCGGCGTTCGGGACGTGGTGATCGGCTCGTCGCGCTAAGCTGCGCGGGTGACCATCGACCTCGATCGCCTCTACCTCGAGCACGTCGCCGCCCTCGAGCAGCGCTCCGCGCGCGTGCTGTCCGAGCGAGGCTGGGACGCCGTCGCGATCCACTCCGGCTCGCTCGAGAAACGCAGCCGCTACGACGACCAGTACTGGCCCCTGCGCGTCTGCCCGCATTTCCAACACTGGCTGCCGCTCGCCGAGCCGGAGTGCCTGCTGCTCGTGCGCCCCGGCGTGCGCGTCAAGCTGCTGCGGATCGCGGCGGCGAGCTTCTGGGAGAAGCCGCCGCCGCCCGAGACCGAGGCGTGGCGCGAGGCGATGGACGTCGTCGAGCTGCGCGATCCGGCCGAGGCCAGGCAGCACCTCGGCGCCGGCCGCGTGGCGTTCGTGGGGGAGGACGCGGCCTCGGCGGCGGCCTGGGGCATCGCGGCCGACCGCGCCAACCCCGCGCCCCTGCTGGCGGCGCTCGACGCGCTGCGCACGATCAAGAGCGCCTACGAGGTGGCGTGCCTCGCCGAGGCGAATCGGCGCGCGCGCGCCGGGCACGACGCGCTGCGCGACGCCTTCCGCGCCGGTGACGCGCCCGAGCTCGACCTGCACCTCCTCTTCTTGCGCGCCACGGCGCAGGACGACTGGCAGACGCCCTACAAGAACATCGTCGCGCTGGGCGAGAACGCCGCGACGCTGCACCACATCGCGTACGGCCGTCACGCGCCCGGCGGGCGGACGGGAGAGTCGCTGCTCGTCGACGCGGGCGCGACGTGCCGGGGCTATGGGTCGGACATCACCCGCACGTGGGTCAAGGGCCGGGACGCGGCCGCGAGCGCGTTCGCGCAGCTCGTCGCCGGCGTGGAAGCGATGCAGCAGCGCCTCTGCGCCGCCGTGAAGGTGGGGATGAGCTACGAGGCGCTGCACGACGAGTCGCACCGGCAGGTCGCCGCGATCCTGCGCGACGTCGGGCTGCTGCGCGGCTCGCCCGAGGAAGCGGTGGCCAGGGGCGTCACGCGCTCGTTCTACCCGCACGGACTCGGGCACTCGCTCGGACTGCAGACCCACGACGTCGGCTGCGCCCTGCGGCCGCCGCGGGCCGACAACCCGTTCTTGCGCAACACGAGCGACGTCGCCGTCGGCCAGGTCTTCACCATCGAGCCAGGCGTCTACTTCATCGCGCCGCTTCTCGACGCGCTCCGGACGCGCGCGGAAGGGGCGCTGGTCGACTGGGGCGTCGTCGAGGCCCTGGCGCCGCTCGGAGGCGTACGCATCGAGGACGACGTCGTGGTCGGGGCGCGCGACGTGAGGAATCTCACTCGCGAGCAGCTTCCCGTCGGCGGCGCTGCCGTCGCCTAGGCGCGATTCAGAAGAGCATCCCGAGCTGCAGCAGGTCGATCGTCGGAAGCATCCCGGCGCCCAGCCACCGCACGGCCGCCTCCGCCCGCGCGGCGTCCGGGATGGTCGACGCGCGCGCGAGCGCCACCTGAGGCAGCGTGGTCGACATCGACGAGGAGATCGGCAGCTGCACGCCGGCATCCATGCCGATCGTCAGCCCGAAGCTCGAGGTCCAGAGAAAGCCGATGCGCGGGTTCACGAACCACTCGTCGTAGGCCATCGACTCGGGCATGGCCCCGAGCATCGGGAGCGAGATCGTCGCCGACAAATCGAGGTTCTGGTGACCGACGGCGGCCCCGACGAAGAACGCGCCGCGCAGCGGGAAGAAGCGCAGGTCGGCGGCGACGCTGGTGAGCGTGGTGCGCACCCCGTCGACCGTCGTCGCCGGCAACGTTCCATACTCGGCGCCGATGGAGACGATGCGATCGATCTTCGCGAGCGCCTCGAGCGAGAGGGGCGCCGGGAAACCGACACCGCCGAGGGCGCCGAGGCGAAAGCGCTCCCCGTCACGCGAGGCGGCTTGGTCGTCGTGGACGCTGGGGCGCACGGGCGCCGGTGCGGCATCCGGCGGCGTGGCGAGCGCGTACCGCGCAGGCCCGACGACGAGCGCCCCGGCGACGAGCGAAAAGGCCACGAACTTCATCCGCGTCGGCACCGTGGTCGGCGCTGCAACCCCGGGGCCGGCCGCATCGGCACGGCCCGCTGCATTCGCTGGCCGGCGCCCGTGCCGGGAAGGCCGGCAGCTCGGCCGCACGCCCGGCGCATCGAGCGTCGGCGTGCACCGGCTGCGCGGCGCGCACTCGTGCGGTCGGCCGGCCCTCTACTTCGCGACGCCTTTCACGGCTTGACCGTGCTCGACAGGATGTCGCCGCCGCTCGATCCGGCCGAGGCGGAGGGAGACGGCGCGGCGCCTGGCGGCGGGGCGAGGTACGGGTACGGCAGCATGAACGCGCTCTGCAGCGAGGGCACGCGCGGGAAGAGGAAGCTCGGCACGTGCGCCCAGTCGCCGAGCACGATCGTCGTGCCCGTCCCGCCCAGGTGGCCGAGCGCGTCGTAGGCGTGCTCCATCACCTCCATCGGCGTGATCCCGGCCGTCTCGGCGCGCGCGTCGGCCGCCTTCGCGCTCGCGAGCTGCTTCTCCGCCTCTGCGTCGGCCTTCGCCGCGATGATCTTGCTCGCCGCCTCCGCCTGCGCCTCGAGCCTCTTCACCTCGAGCTCGGCCCGCGCGGCCTTCTTGCGCGTCTCGAGCGCAGCCAGCTCCTGCTCGGCCTTGAAGCGCTGGGTCTCGGTCTCCTTCGCGAGCTCGAGCTTCTGCTCCTCGGTCTGCTTCTCGAGCTCCAGCTTCTTCTCGGCGGCCTGCGACTCGATCTCGGCCTGCTTCTGCTCCTTCGCGATGGCGATCTCGCGCTCGCGCTGCTCGTCGTCGGCGTTCATGATCTGCATCTTCTTCGCGTGCTCGGCGGCGATGACCGCTTGCTGGCGCGCCGCCTCCTGCTCGCCGGCGATCTTCTGGCGGATCTTCTCGGCGATCTCGGGCGCGTAGTCGACGCTCTCCAGCGTGACGCTCGAAATCTCGACGTGCTTGCCGGCCGTGCGGCGGCGCACCTCCGCCTCGACCTCGTTCTCGATCGACTCGTTGTGCTTCTGCAGCTCGGTGTACGAGTGGCGCGCGAAGACGCCGCGGCACGCGCTGCGGAACTCCGGACCGACGACCTCGTCGTAGTAGTTGGGGCCGATCTCGGTATCGAGCTGGTAGAGCTCCGAGACGATGGGGCGATAGATGACGCTGAGCTTCAGGTGCAGATTGAGACCTTCGGCGCTCTTGGTGTCGATCTCCTCCTGGCGCGTCGAGTAGGTCACGTCGAAGTCGTCGATGCGGTTCGGCGTGCAGTACATGAAGCACCACCCGAGCCGGTACTTGCCCGGCTGCAGCACGTCGCGTTTGAGGCCGCCGTCGTTGGGGGCGAAGTACAGCCCGCGGTGACCCGGTTCGACGGTCGTCGTCGCGCACCCGGTGGCGCCCAGCGCCGCGACGACGAGCGCCAGGCAAGAGACTCCGGACTTGTTCATGGTGGACCCCTCGCTCTCTGTTTCGTGTCGGCCGCGCCCCGGCGACGGCCGGAGGCGGAACGTCGTCGTCGGCGCTCATCCCGACGCGGGCGGCGGCGGATCGAGCGGCACCCCGCCGCCCAGCCAGCCCGCCAGGTCGCGCCCGATGCGCATCATGCAGCGGTAGACGACCGGCGCGCCCTCGTCGGCGGAGACGAGGCCGCCCTCGTGGCAACCGAGCTGCGTCTGACCGAGGTAGACATTGCCGTTTCGCGTGCGCAGCGTCGCGCGCACGTCGAGACCGACGACCAGCCGACCTCCGCGCTCCAGCTCCGCGTCGGCTCCGATCACCTCGACGAGCACCGTCCACCCGCCGTGCCTGGCCACCGGGTGTTCGCGGTGCGCCGCGGCCCAGGGCGCCGTGGCGGTCGACACGGCGATGCCGATCGCCGACTCCAGATCGCCGTAGACGAAGTCGGAGCCGCGCACGGGCAGCGGATCGGGGACGGCCGTTCCACGGCTCACGACTTCGAGAGGAGCCGACAGGTTGGGCGTCACCGGCGGACCCGCGGCGCGGATGAGCGGCACGATCTGCGGGGCTCCCCCGCAGGCCGCCGGCGCAGCGCCGACGGCGAGCAGCGACAGCAGCGTGAGCGACGCGCGCGACGTGCGCATGGCTCGAACGCTTCAGCAAGCGACGAGCCACGCGGCAGAGATGCTTCGAGCCGCGCGTCGATCGGCGTTTTACCGGGGCTCGACCGATCCGAGACAGAGCGCCGCGGGACCGCGCGTCCCGGAGTCCGCGCGCGGCTGCGCCGGAGTGGCCGCGCGATTGCACATGGCGTCGGTGGAGCCTCGTCCATGTCTCGGCAGTTCCCCTATTTCGCCGCCGCCATCGTCACGAGCACGGTCGGCGCCATCGCGAGCGTCGTCTGGGCCGCGCAGGTCCCCGTGCATCCGGTCTCGATCGGAGCGCACCCCGGAGGGCCCCATCCGGTCGCCGTGGCGCCCGTGCCCGTGCCGGACAACACGAATGTCCCGACGGAGTCGCCGGTGCATCCGGGACAGACCGTCGTGACGCCCGGGTTCGGGGTCGCTCAGCAGGTGGGCACCGGAGGCGCACCGGGCGTGCCGTCGTTCACGACGGGCTACGGGACGACCTCGCCGTTCGGGCAGACGCTGATGAACCAGCCCGGCCAGCCGCCGTTCACCGAGGGCTTCTCCGGCAACCAGGGAGCGTTCGGCTCGCAGCTCGACGTGCCCGGGCAGCCGGACTTCTACGATGGCTTCGGCTTCAACCGCGGCGTCGTTCCCCCGAACCAGGGCGCGAGCCCGATGACGCCGTACCCCAACCAGACCGTCGCGCCCTCGAGCCCCCCGCCCTCGCCCAACAACGGCACCGGCGCCGTCCTGACGTCGCCGAGCGTCGGCTTCTACAACGGCTTCGGCGGCGGACAGCCCGACTTCGGCTTCTACGCGGGCTTCACCACGCCCCGGTGAGACGACGGGCCCGATTCGGGCCGCCGGGTGCGGGCCGCTTCCCCATCGCGCGGCTCGACGTTCCGTTGATTCGGAATTGAGACATGACGCGGTGCGCCGAAGCGTGCATCCTCCCCAGGCTGTCTTTCAAGGCGGGGAGCTCGCAGGTGAATCATCGAGGCTATCGCGGCGGGCTGGTGGTCGGCGCCCTCGCGCTCGGTACGGTGGCGTGCACGTCGTTCGACACGTCGCGGACGACTCCGCCTCGGGGCACCCTCGGCCAGGAGCTGTTCATCGCGCTCTGCGATCGAGTGGCCGCGCAGGCGCTGCCGGAGGACGTCTCGGGGATCTCGTGGCACCCGGTCTGCCACCCGACCGCCGAAGGGCAGTGGGCCGACCACGTCGACCAGTCCGAGCTGGTGCCGCTCGACCCGAACGCCGTCGACACCGACGGCAACCCGGTGCCGCTCGCGCTGCAGCAGCAGCACCGTGCCTACCGCGTCGCGCGCATCGAGGCGCTGGCGCGCGACCGCCAGGAGCTCATCGCGGCGTTCGACGCGGCGTTCCCCGACGAGACGATCCCCTACGAGGACCTCGGCAACGCGGACCCGACGCAGTCGTGCTCACCGGCCGGGACGGGGCCGCTGCAGAAGGAGCTCGCCGACGTGCTCGGCCGCATGGTCGACATGGAGAACGACCGCACGGTGCCGCTGATGACCGAGGCGCTCGGCCGCGTCATGGACGACGTCAAGGCGGCGCCGGACACGCAGGCCGCTCTCGCACGCTTCGACGCGCGGCAGGGGTACCGCCCGCTCGACATCGCTCTCGGCGCCGCGCGCCCGGTGCTCTCGTACCCCGGGCTCGTGCCGATGGTGCAGTCGCTGCTCTCGCTGCTGGCGACGGACTCCGATCCGTACAATCCGGCCGGGGCCATCGATCCGTCGAAGCCGCTCGGGCCGGGCAACCGAAAGCCCATCCCCGGAAAGGCGGCGGCGCAGATGCAGCAGCTGCTGCGCGTGGGGCGAGAGGAGCTCCGCACGGCGGCGGCGCCTTCCCCGCTCGCGCCGCTCACCGTGACGCCCGATCCGCTCGTGCCGACGTGGCAGAGCCTCTCGCGCCCGCGCACGACCCTCGAGATGTCGCGGCAGATCCTGCTCCAGAGCGCCCCGGCGTTCGACGTCGGTCTGATGTCGCCGCGCTACGTCGTGCAGCGCGACGCGCGCGCGTACGCGGCCGTCCCGCTCGTGAACGGCGCGGTCCCGCCCCCGTTCGTGGACATGGACGGCGACGGCCTGCCCGACGTCGACGCGCTGGGGCGCTTCGTGACCTCGAACGGGCAGCCCGTCCCCTCCCCGTTCTTCTCGCCCGACGGCGTGGACGGCCCGCGCGACGCCGACGGGCGCGCCATCGGCCAGGCCTCGCCGACGCTCTACGGCTACGTCGACGTCGGGCAGACGTTCATGGCGTCGCTCGAGGACAACCTGCGCCCGCTGATCGACCCCGATCCGACCCACGGCCACGAGGCGCTGATGAACGTCCTCGGCGGCGCGTACGTGCTGTTCGGCGATCGCGACCCGGGCGCGACGACGACGCGACAGTACGCGCCCGATCCGACGAGCGATCAGCCGACCCAGCCCGTCACCGTCAGCTACAGCGCGTTCCATCCCGAGACCTCGCCGCTCGTCGACCTCGTCTACGCGCTCGGCGTGATGATATCCGACCCGGAGATGGACGACCTGCTCGCGCTCGGGCGCAAGCTGATGGCCGAGCACCCCAAGGAGCTGGCGCGCCTCGTCGGCATCGGGCTGAAGGTCAAGTCCATCGCCGACGCGCACCCCGAGGCGCACATCCCGCAGGACTCGACGCTCTGGGACGAGCTGCTCGACGTCATCGCGCAGATCGCGCACGTGCAGGACAACGTCGGCGCCGGCGGCATCCTCGAGGACCTGATCCTGGCCTTCGCGCAGGACTCGACCGCCCAGCTGCAGCAGACGTTCGCCGCGTACGTCCAGTACAAGGACGGCCTGACCTACGACCACGACTCGACGAGCGGGGGGCTCACCAACGCCCTCAACGGCCCGGCGTGGAACCTCGTGTCGATGGACACGCAGCCGCTGCACACGCCCGTCGATCGCTCGCAGCCCGACGTCGGCGACAACCGGAGCAGCTTGCAGAAGTTCATGCAGCTGCTGCACGACGCCAACGGCCTGGACGTGTGCACCAAGCAGGGCGCGGTGGCGCACGTGACCTTCAACGTTCCGCCGTTCGGCACGGTCAACTTCGACTACCCGACCAACGCGCTGAGCGGCACCGCGTGCGCCTTCGTCGGGGCGCCGGCGCCTCCCAACCCGATGCCCCTCTGCGGCATCCTGCGCATCCGCAACGTCGACGCCCTGCTGCTCGACGTGGCGCTGAACCGGGCGCAGTTCGACATCCGCGATCCGTGCCTCAAGGCGCTCATGAACTCGCCGATCACCAACGTGGTGGGCGGCGCCGACCAGTTCCTGGAGACGCAGTCGGGCATCGCCGGATTCGACACGCACCCGACCGTGCAGGGCGTGGGGCGCCTCGTCTACTTCGACACGCCGCACGACGGGCTGCCGGGCGACACCAACCCGAACACGATGCAGACGTCGACGTTCCTGAGCGGTCTCATCGACCCCGCGCCGACGATGGTCTGCGATCCGGCGCCGTTCACCGACACCGACGGCACGGTCGTCAACCTGCGAAGCTGCAAGACCTTCGACGACACGATCCGCGGCCGCGACCCGGGGTTCCTCTTCCCCATCGAGGAGTTCAACTTCGTGCAGAACGTGCAGCCGCTCGCGTCGGCGTTCGACGACCACGGCAAGCCGCTGCTCTTCGTCGACCTGTTCGACACGCTGCACCTGCACTGGGCCGACGCGCAGCAGCCTCCCGACGTGTGCGACCCGACGCTGCCGAAGACGAACGCGCGCTGGTGCTCGCAGGACGGCGCGGTCAGCTACGAGCCGCTGCTCGCCGACATCCTCACCAACACCGACCTGTTCCAGGCGCTGCACGACACGGTGCCCGTCATCGAGCAGACGACGATCACGCATTGCGACGCGCAGGATCCGACGACGCACGTCTGCACGAAGACCAGCACCCGAAACGGCGTGCAGGTGCTGGCGCAGGCGGTGCGCGTCATGGTCGACCCTGCGCTCAACCAGGGGCTGACCGATCGCAACGGCGTGCAGACCGCGCCCCGAAACGACGGCACGACCAACCCGCAGGTGACGCCCATCTACCTGTTCATCGACGCCCTGAAGGGCATCGACGCGGCCTTCGCGAAGTGGGCCCAGGCGCACCCGGGCGACGACCGGCAGGGCAAGTGGCGCGCGGCGCGGTCGCAGCTCGTCGACCAGTTCTTCAGCGTCACGGGCACCGGCGCGCAGACGGACTGGGCCAACCCGGCCGTGCCGGCGATCGTGCCGCCGCTCGTCGACGCGGTGGAGCAGCAGATCCTCGCCCAGTGCCCCGATCGCTCCTCGCGCGCCGCCTGCACGTACTTCATGCAGGACATGCCGCAGAACCTGGCCGACGTCGTGGGCGGGCCGACGTTCGCCGGGGTGCTGGACCTCGTCGACGCCATCCGCGGCGACGACACGGCCCGCGCCGCGCTCGAGAAGCTCCTGCAGTACCTGCTCGATCCGGCGTCGGCCGACGACGCGCGCGCCGCCACGATGGCGGCCTCGGTCGACGTGCTCCAGGTGCTCGACGACGACACGAACCTCGCGCCCTTCTACCACGCGGCGGCCGACGTCCTCGGCGCGCAGGTGCTCGACGACCACGGCCAGGTCGCTCGCCGCGGGCTGGCGGATGCGGCGATCGAGGTGCTGGCGCACGTCTTCGCGCAGGCGCGCGACGCGCAGGGCCACGAGCTGTGCTCCGAGGAGGTCGACCCGGAAGGGGCCATCGCCGTCGTGCTGCGGCACTTCGTCACGCCGATGGGCCCGAACCAGCTGTCGCCCATCGAGGTGATGATGGACGCCACGGCCGACGTGAACCGGGCGCACCCCGACCAGACGACGAAGCTCGACGGCGCCGACTACGCCAACATGGCCAACGAGATCAGCGAGTTCTGCCTCGATCCGGCGACGGGGCTCGAGCAGGTCTACCAGATCGTCCGCGCGGCCACGATGCCCGATCAGGGCCGGTGAGCGAGCACGTCGCGTGAGAGCCGGCCGTCTCCTCGCGATCGCGGCGCTGCTCGTCGCGAGCTCGGCGGCCCCGTCCGCGCGCGCCTCGGGGCTCTACTTCACCGATCGCGGCGTGCGGCCGATGGGGCGCGCGGGCGCGTTCGTGGCCGGCGCCGACGACCTCGGGGCCACCTGGTACAACCCGGCGGGCCTCGCCGACGCGGGCAACAGCTTCCTCGCCGACTTCTCGTGGCTGCAGTTCTCGGTCGACTACACGCGCGTGCTCCGCGTCGTCAACGCCGACAACACCGTCACGTACCCGACCGACCCGAGGGTGCACGGCAGCTCGCCGGTCATTCCCCTGCCGACCATCGCGGCGTCGTACGTGCTCGACCGGCAGAAGAAGTTCACGCTGGCCGGCGGCCTGCTCTCGCCGTACGTCGCGCTGGCGAGCTACCCCGAGTCGATCGTGTACCCCGACGGCACCGTGCGGCCCTCGTACACGCGCTACACGCTCTCGTCGTTCGACGGATCGCTGCTCGCCCTTCCGGGCGCGTGGATCGCCTACAAGCCCATCGAGCAGCTCCGGTTCGGCCTCGGGATGATGGCGCTCGTCGGCATCTTCCAGGCCGACATGACCTTCAGCACGTGCCCGCCGGACCGCCTGCTCTGCGCGCCCGAGCAGCCCGAGTACGACGCCAACGCGCAGATGCGCGTCGGTCCCATCTTCGCCCCCTCGCTCTCCAGTGGCGTCACGTGGGTGCCCGACGAGCACGTGCGCTTCGGCGCCAGCGGGCAGCTCCCGATGATCATCAACTCGGACGCCACCTTCCAGGTGCGCATGCCGAGCGCGGCGGAGTTCGACCACGCCTCCGAGGACGGCGACAAGGCGCACGTGCGCTTCGAGCTGCCCGCGGTCGTGCGCGCCGGCGTCGAGGTGCGGCCGGTGCGCGATCTGCGCGTCGAGCTCGCGTGGGTGCACGAGTTCTGGTCGGAGCACAAGACCATCCAGGCCGTGCCCGAAGGGGTCACGATCGACGGCGTCACCGGGCTGCCGCCGAAGCTCGCCGTGCCGACGATCGACATCCCGCGCGACTACCAGGACTCGGACTCGTTCCGCCTGGGCGGCGAATACCACTTCGTCGTCGCGGGCTACGCGCTCGAGGCGCGCGCGGGCGTGGCCTACGAGACGAGCGCGGTGCCGCCGGCGTACCTGTCGCTGTCGTCGCTCGATTTCCCGAAGTGGATCACCTCGCTCGGCGGCAGCATCCACGTCGGCAAGCACTGGCGCTTCGACGCGGTGCTGGCGCACGTCTTCGCGCAGAGCGTCTACGTCGACCCGAACGTGGCGCAGATCCAGCGCATCGACCCGCTCCCCAACAACGCCCCCCCCGAGGCGATCAACGGCGGCCAGTACGACGCCAGCGCGAACATCATCGGCGTGGGGTTGAACTACCAGTTCTGAGCGCCCGCGCGGGCGACGCGCTCGTCTCCTGCGCCGACCCGACCGGGGCTGCACTATGATGACCGCGCCTTGCCGGAAACGCCTCCGCCTTGCCTGCACTGCGGCACCTGCTGCTTCTCGAACGACGAACGCTCGGTCCGCGTGACCGGTGACGACTACGAGCGGCTGGGCGAAGCAGCCGAGGGACTCGTGAATTTCCTCGGCAACCGCGCCTACATGCGCCTGGCCGACGGCCACTGCGCCGCGCTGCGGGTCGAGCTCGAGGGGCGGTTCGTCTGCACCGTGTACGAGACGCGTCCGGACGCGTGCCGCGAGCTCGAGCGCGAGTCCCCCCACTGCGCGGGGGAGCGCCACGCCAAGCACGGCCGGGCGGCGGCGCGACTGGTCCAGCTTCGAAAGGAGGCCTCACCGTGATCGAACGCACCCTCTTCTCCGACGACCACAAGCAGTTCCGCGACTCCTTCCGGAGGTTCCTCGACAAGGAGGTCGTGCCGTTCCACGCCGAGTGGGAGGAGCAGGGCTACGTCGACCGCCGCGTGTGGACGAAGGCAGGCGAGGCGGGCTTCCTCTGCCCCTCGATGCCCGAGGAGTACGGCGGCGCGGGGGCCGACCGCCTCTACTCCGTCGTCATGATGGAGGAGATCGCCCGCGCGAACGCGAGCGGGATCGGATTCGGGCTGCACTCGGAGATCGTGGGCCCCTACATCCTGCACTACGGCTCCGAGGAGCAGAAGAAGCGCTTCCTGCCGGCGATGGCGCGCGGCGAGATCGTCGGCGCGATCGCGATGAGCGAGCCGGCCGCGGGCTCGGACCTGCAGGGCATCCAGACCTCGGCCGTGCGCGACGGCGACTCCTACGTCGTCAACGGCAGCAAGACCTTCGTGACCAACGGGTGGCACGCGGACCTCGTCATCACCGTGGCCAAGACCAACCCGGCCGCGGGGGCCAAGGGCACGAGCCTGCTCCTTCTCGAGCGCGGGATGGCCGGCTTCGAGAAGGGACAGCGCCTGAAGAAGGTCGGCATGAAGGCGCAGGACACGAGCGAGCTTTTCATGAACGACGTGCGCGTGCCGCGCGCCAACCTCCTCGGCCAGGAGAACCAGGGCTTCGTCTATCTCATGATGGAGCTGCCCTGGGAGCGGATGCAGATCGCGATCGCCGCCGTGGCGGGGGCGCAGGCGGCCATCGAGTGGACCGTCGAGTACGTGAAGTCGCGCAAGGTGTTCGGCACGACGGTGGCGAGCTTCCAGAACACGCGCTTCACGCTCGCCGAGCTGCAGACCGAGGTACAGATCGCGCGCGTGTTCGTCGACAAGTGCACCGAGCTGTTGCTCGAGAAGAAGCTCGACACGGCGACGGCGTCGATGGCCAAGTACTGGTGCACCGATCTGCAGGGCAAGGTGGTCGACGCGTGCGTGCAGCTGCACGGCGGCTACGGCTACATGTGGGAGTACCCGATCGCGCGCGCCTTCGCCGACGCGCGGGTGCAGCGCATCTACGGCGGCACCAACGAGATCATGAAGGAGCTCATCACGCGATCGATGGGGCTCGGGGGGAAGTAGCCGCGCCGCCGAAGCGGCAGGAGCGAGTAGACTCCGCCGCCGTGGACGACGCACGCCGCAGCCGCACTCGCACCGCTCTCGACGCGTTCCTCTCGACGCCGCTCGACGCGCTTCTCGCCGAGCACCGCGCGGCCGATCCGGCGGCGCGGGCGATGGCGCTCTTCCAGCAGACCGCGCGCGAGGTCCCGGCGTACCGCGCGTTCCTCGAGCAGCACGGCGTCGACCCCGCCCTCGTCCGCACGCGCGACGATTTCGGGCGGCTGCCCCTCCTCACCAAGGACAATTACCTCCGGAGGCACCCGTTGCCGGCGCTCTGCCGCGGCGGCGACCTCCTCGGCTCGGACACCATCGCGGTCTCGTCCGGGTCGACGGGCGAGCCCACCTTCTGGCCGCGGTCGATCGCCGACGAGCTGCCGATCGCGGCGCGCTTCGAGCAGGTGTTCGCCGATGCGTTCGAGAGCGACCGCAGGCGCACCCTCGCGGTCGTCTGCTTCCCGCTCGGCACGTGGGTGGGCGGGATGTTCACCGCGGCCTGCTGCCGCCACCTCGCGGCCAAGGGCTACCGCATCTTCACCGTGACCCCCGGCAACGTGAAGCCGGACATCCTGCGCGTCGTGCGCGAGCTCGCGCCTCACTTCGAGCAGACGGTGCTGCTCGGCTACCCGCCGTTCCTCAAGGACGTCGTCGACGCGGGCCTCGCGGCGGGCGTCCGCTGGCGCGACCACGCGATCAAGCTCGTGCTCGCCGGCGAGGTGTTCACCGAGGAGTGGCGCACCCTCATGGCCGAGCGGGCGGGCATGACGCGCCCGCTGCTCGACTCGGCGTCGCTCTACGGCACCGCCGACGCCGGCGTGCTCGGCAACGAGACGCCGGTGAGCATCGCCATCCGCCGCTTCCTCGCCGCCCACGCCGACGACGCGCGCGCCATCTTCGGCGAGGCGCGCCTGCCGACGCTCGTGCAGTTCGATCCCTGCTCGCGCTACTTCGAGGAGCATGCTGGCACGCTGCTCTTCACCGGAGACAACGGCGTGCCGCTCGTCCGCTACCACATCTCCGACCGCGGCGGCGTCGTGCCGTTCGACGTCCTGATCGAGCGCGTGCGGGCGCTCGGGTTCGACGCCGTCCGCGCCGCCAGGGAGGCGGGCGCGCGCGCCGTTCGCGACCTGCCGTTCGTGTACGTGTTCGGCCGCTCCCACTTCGCGGTCTCGTACTTCGGCGCCAACGTCTTCCCCGAGATGGTGAGCGTCGGCCTGGAGCAGCCGGACCTCGTCGCCCACGTCACCGGCAAGTTCGTGATGCAGGTCGTGAGCGACGCCGACCAGAACCGTCAGCTCACCATCGCCGTCGAGCTCGCGCCCGGAGTGGCCGGCGACGAGGCGCTCGCGGACGCGATCGCCGACTCGATCCTCGCGCAGCTGCTCCGGCTCGATCCCGAGTTCGCGGCGTACGTCCCCCGCGAGCGGCAGCGCCCGCGCGTCACCCTGCACGCGCCGGGCGATCCGGCCTACTTCCCCGCGGGGGTGAAGCACCGGTACTCGCGGGATTGAGGCGCTGCATGGCCGGCGGCGTCCCCCGCTGCGTTCCAGCTGGAGCGGAAATGCGTCGCCGGCCGTTCAGTGCGCCGGTCACCAAGTCTTGTGCGCGGTCGACGAAGTCTTGCGCCCCGCTCACCAAGTCTTGGGGTGGGCGGAGGGCGGCGGGTCAGGAGGGCGGCTCCGCGCGGATGCGAGCGTGGGGCTTGCCGCACCCAGCCCCGGAGGCCGCCGCAGGCCGGGGGGCCCCTCAGGCCGACCGCGAGATAGTTCGGAGTCCGAACCATTTCTGGACGATCGGAGACACCACCTGCGTCCGCGCTCCTCGACGGCTCGAGGATGCTCGCGGCGGCAAGCCGTGCCCGACGAGCACGTGGCGCTGGGCATGCACGCCGACGTCTCGCAAAAGCCAACCGTTCTCGAGACAAAGCGTCACGGACAGACGTCTCACGCCGCGGGAAGTCTGTCCGTGCGACGCGGTCGGACGTCGCGCGGCGTGAAACGTCTTTCCGGGCGACGCGGACAGACGTCACACGGCGTGAAACGTCTTTCCGCGTGACGCGGACAGACGTCGCGCGGCGTGGAACGTCTTTCCGGGCGACACGGACAGACGTCGCGCGGCGTGGAACGTCTTTCCGGGCGACACGGACAGACGTCGCGCGGCGTGAAACGTCTTTCCGGGCGACACGGACAGACGTCGCGCGGCGTGGAACGTCTTTCCGGGCGACACGGACAGACGTCGCGCGGCGTGAAACGTCTTTCCGGGCGACGCGGACAGACATCGCGCGGCGTGGAACCTCTGTCCGGTCGACGCGGACAGACGTCCCACGCCGCCCGACGTCGGGCCGCGACACGATACGTGCTGCACCGTGGCGGCCGCCTCCGTTCAGTACGTCACCACGCTGCGGATGGATTCGCCGCGGTGCATGAGGTCCAGCGCCTCGTTGATCCGCTCGAGCGGCATCACGTGCGTGATCATCTCGTCGATGCGGATCTTCTTCTCCATGTACCAGTCGACGATCCGCGGGACGTCGGTGCGGCCGCGCGCGCCGCCGAAGGCGCTCCCCTTCCACACGCGCCCGGTGACGAGCTGGAAGGGGCGGGTGGCGATCTCCTCGCCCGCGCCGGCGACGCCGACGATGACGCTCGTGCCCCACCCCTTGTGGCAGCACTCGAGCGCCTGGCGCATCACCTTCACGTCGCCGATGCACTCGAAGCTGAAGTCGGCACCCCCCTTCGTTAGGTCGACGAGGTGCGCCACCAGGTCGCCCCCCACCTCGCGCGGGTTCACGAAGTGCGTCATCCCGAAGCTCTCCGCGAGCTCGCGCCGCCGGGGGTTGATGTCGACGCCGACGATCCTGTCGGCGCCGGCCATGCGGGCGCCCTGCACGACGTTCAGGCCGATGCCCCCGAGGCCGAAGACGACGACGTCGTCGCCGGGGCGAACCTTCGCCGTGTGGATGACGGCGCCGATGCCCGTCGTGACGCCGCAACCGATGTAGCAGACCTTGTCGAAGGGGGCGTCCTCGCGGATCTTCGCGACGGCGATCTCGGGCAGGACCGTGTAGTTCGAGAAGGTCGACGTCCCCATGTAGTGATGGAGGGGGCCCGGGCCGAGCGAGAAGCGGCTCGTGCCGTCGGGCATGACGCCGCGCCCCTGCGTCGCGCGGATGGCCTGGCAGAGGTTTGTCTTGCCGCTCGTGCAGTACGCGCACTCCCGGCACTCGGGCGTGTAGAGCGGGATGACGTGGTCGCCTCTCTTGACGCTCTTCACGCCCGGGCCCACGTCGACGACGACGCCCGCCCCCTCGTGCCCGAGCACCGCCGGGAAGAGCCCCTCCGGATCCTTGCCGGAGAGCGTGTACGCGTCGGTGTGGCACACGCCGCTCGCCTTGATCTCGACGAGCACCTCCCCGGCTCTCGGCCCCTCGACCTCGATCGTCTCGATCGCGAGCGGCTGTCCGGCCCGGTGGGCCACGGCGGCGCGAGATTTCATCGGCGAGCCTCCCCGTTGGAACCGAAGAGCATACTATCGTCGGAGGACCATGGCCCGCGATGCCGACTCCAGCGTCGATCGCGCACCCTTCAAGGCGAAGGGCCTGGTCTATCTCGGCGCGCACGACTTCTACGCCGAGCGGGTGCCGGGGGGCTGGCAGGCCGTCGTCGCGCAGCTCGAGCCCGAAGCGGCGCCCTTCTTCGAGCAGCGCTTCCTCACCGGTGGCTGGTACGACGTGATGCCCATCCTCACCCTCAGCCGCGCGGCGGCCCACGCGGCGTCGTCGCCCTGGCCGCGCATCGTCCACCAGAACGCGGTCTGGATGGCCGAGCGCGACCTGCGCGGCATCTACCGCGTCATCGTGTCGATCGCGTCCGTCGAGCGCGTCGTCGAGCGCTTGCCCGAGCTCTCGCTGCGCTACTTCGACTTCGGCGACGCCGCCGGCAAGATGGTGGACGACAAGGTCTTCGAGGCGGACCGCTACGGCATCCCGGAGCCGCTCGCCGAATGGTTCTCCATCGTGACGAGCGGCTTCGTGCCCGTGGCCCTCGGCCTCGCCGGCGCGCAGAACGTGCGCGTCCGCACCCTGGGGAACGACCCCGACGGCGAGGCCCACGGCGTCCCGCTCGTCCGCAGCCGCTACCACATCACGTGGGACTGAGCCGGATGCCTATCCGGCCGCGGCGCGCTTCCCCTTGAGGAACCGCCGGAACCAGGCGGACGCACGACGCGCGACCTCCTCGAGCGCGCCCGGCTCCTCGAACAGGTGGCTCGCGCCAGGGACGACCTCCATCTGCGCGGGGGCGCGCATCGCGGCGCACGCGGCGCGGTTCCACTCGATGACCGGGTAGTCCTCGCCGCCGACGAGGAACAGCGTCGGCGCCTGCACCTTCGCGAGCTCGTTCGCGCTCACCAGGTCGGGGCGCCCGCCGCGCGAGACGATGGCCGCGACGTCGTCCGGCCGCTCGATGGCCGCGGCCAGCGCCGCCGCCGCCCCGGTGCTCGCGCCGAAGTAGCCGATCGGAAGCCACTCGGTGTCGGGGATGCGCGTCGCCCAGTCGGTGGCCGCGACCACCCGGCGCGTCAGAAACGCGACGTCGAAGCGCAGCTCGCCCGACGCCGCGTCGCGCTGCTCCTCGCTCTCGGTCAGCAGGTCGAAGAGCAGCGTCCCGACCGAGGCGCTCGACCGCAGCGCCATCGAGACGTACCGGTTGCGCGGGCTGTGCCGGCTGCTGCCGCTGCCGTGCACGAACACGACCAGGCCGCGCGGATCGGCCGGCAGCGCCAGCTCGCCCTCGAGCACCGCGTCGCCCGTCTCGATCCGGACCAGCCGGATCCAGTCATGCGCCTGCGTGCCGGGCTCCATGCTCTCCTCCTGCCGCCGCTCTCGGCATCTCGTGCTCCGCGCGCTCGAGCAGCTCGCGCACGCGATCGTCGCTCACCTCCGAGAAGTGCTCGTACCAGAGGCCGACCGCCACGAACGGCTCCGGGGTGGCGATGCAGACGACCTCGTCGGCGTCTCCGAGCAGGTCCTCGCACGCGTCGCGCGACGCGACCGGCACGGCGACCACCACCCGGGCGGCGCCCTGGCGGCGCACGGCTCGGACGGCGGCGCGCATGGTCGCGCCCGTCGCCAGCCCGTCGTCGACGAGCAGCACGTGCCGGTCGTGCACGTCGACCGGCGGTCGCTCGTCGCGATACAGCCGCTCGCGCCGCTCGACCTCGCGTCCCTCCATCGTTGCCACCAGCTCCACGATGCGCGGCGGGATGTGGAGCAGCTCGAGGATCTCCTCGTTCATCACGCGCGTGCCACCCGACGCCATCGCGCCCATCGCCAGCTCGGCGTGGCCCGGGACGCCGAGCTTGCGCACGACCAGCACGTCGAGCGGCGCGATGATCGCGCGGGCGACCTCGTAGCCGACCTCGACCCCGCCGCGGGGCAGTGCCAGCACCATCGGGTGGCCGGCGGCGTAGGACATCAGCCGTGCCGCCAGCCGCCGGCCTGCATCGGCGCGGTCGCGGAAGCGAGTCACGGCCAGGGAGCGTGCATCGCGTGTGCCCGCGGGGGCAGCGCGGCCGGCGAGGCCGATCAGCTCCTGCAGCGCGCGATGAGCCGCACCAGCCACTCCCTTCGGCCGCCGCTGCTGCCGTCGAACGGCGAGCCGGGGGCGTCGACCTGCTGGGCGATGCGCGCCAGCGCGTCGGCGTCCCCCACGGCACAGGCGCAGATGGCGCGCTGGCGCAGCAGCTCGCGGCCGATGCGCGGCGTCGGCGCGCCCGCGTCGAGCGCCCGATCGAGCCACGCGGCGGCCCGCTCGTAGTGCCCGCGCGCCGCCAGGTTCTTGCCGACCAGGTACGCCGCGAGCGGCTCGTGCGTCTCCTCGGCCCAGCTGCCCAGCGAGATCGCGCCCAGCCACGCGTCGACGGGGCGCCCCGGCTCGCCGATGAGCAGGTCGATGATGGCGCGGCGAGCCGGCGGGTTGTCGACGGCGAGCGCCTCGACCTCGAAGGTCCGCCCCGCGTCTTCGTCGAGCGTCCGCGCGGCGAGCGCGCGGTACGCCGCAACGGCGCGCTGGTCTCGACCGTGCGCCAGATCGTCGTCGGCGAGCGCCTCCTGCGCGCGGTCGCGCCAGGTGCGCGGCGCGCCCTCGTCGCCCGCGATGCGCTCGAGCGCCTCGCGGCCGCGCTCCTCCAGGTTTCGACCACGCCCCGGCGGAGCCGGGGACGTGCCGTCGTTGCCGTACGAGAGCTCGATGCGCGCGCGATCGAGGCGCGCGTGCCAGTCGTGCGGGTCGCGCGCGAGCGCTCCGGCGTACAGCGTGGAGGCGCGCGCGAAGCGGTGCTCGTCGCGGCACCGGTCGGCGCGGCCGACGAGCGCGTCGACGACGTGCGGGCAGCGGCGCGCCCACACGCTGGGGCGCTCGAACCGAGCCTTCGCGTAGGCCGATGCCTCGGCGGGCATCGGCAGCGTGCGCAGCCATTGCTCGAACTGCGACTCGAGCGCCCCCCAGCTCTGGCCGGTGAGCGCCTCGACGGACCCGCCGCCGTACCAGCCGCGCACGACGGGCGCGCCCCAGCGGTCCATCACCCACGAGACGAACGCGCCGGCGACCGTGTAGCTCATCGACGCGTTCTCGCCGAGGAACCCCAGCGAGAAGAGGCGGTGCACCGGCGGCAGCACGCCGAGATCGAGCATCGCGCGGGCCCACTGCGCGTCGGTCAGCTCGTCGTCGTCGGGGGACGTCGCGACGGCCGTGCCCTCGATGAGCCCGGGGTTGGGCCAGAGCCCGCCCGCGCCGGCGGCGATCCGGAACGGCCCGTGGCCGAAGCTGCCCGCGACGACGTGCGCGATCTCGTGGCCGAGCACCGGGTGCGGGTAGCCGGCCATCTGCACGTACACCTCGCGCCGCCACGGCTTGGCGATCGAGGTCTGGGCGGCGCCCATCAGGCGGCGCTTCTCGTCGGCGTCGCGGAAGAAGAAGGCCGTCAGCCGGCCGTTCAGGTGCGCGCCCAGCCGCTGCTCGTCGGCCGCGAGCTCCTGCTCGCAGTCGCGCACCAGGAGCGCCGCCTGATCGGGGAGCACCGAGTCGGGGTAGACGACGTCGCAGCGCGGACCCGAGGCGCGCGCGCCGAGCGCGGCGGCGATCGAGTCGGCGGTCTGCCAGTGGCCGAGCGCGGGGCCGTCGGCCGCGAGGCCGATGCCGACGAGGAGCGCGCCGATGCCGAGCGCGAGGCGCGCCGCGGCGGGGCCGTTGCCGCGAAGCGGCCGGAACGCGAGCTTCCCGTCCCTGGTGCGAAGCAGCGCCGAGGCGACCAGCGCCGCGCCCGCGATCGTCGCGAGCGAGCCGGCGCGGTACGTCCACAGCTCGGGCCGCACGTCGACCACGGTGTCGTACAGGGTCCCGCTGAAGTACCCGAAGAACGGGTCGTACGCGAAGATCATGGGCGACGCGTAGAAGCGCGCGACGCTGACGACGATCCCCGCGACGGGCCCGGCGATCGCGAGCAGCACGCACGCCAGCCGGCGCCGCTGGCGCCCGCGGCACGACTCGGCGACGACGGCGCCCCAGAGGCCGCCCATCACCGCGCCGAACCCGGCGGTGAGCACGAAGAGCAGGGTGCCGCCCCAGAAGTCGCAGATGCCGACGCGCAGGCCGTGCAGCAGCGCGGTCACGTAGGCGACGCCGGCGAGCAGCGCGCCCGTGCCGACCCCGCGCCCCACCGCGGCGAGCGGCGCGACGTCGCCCGTGGCCGACAGCTCCAGGGCGACGGCGATCGCGGCGGCGACCGGCACGATCAGGCCGCTCGCCAGCGAATGCTCGTACCCCGGCCCGCCGAACAGCGGCAAGAAGCCGATGGCCGCGAGCAGGACGAAGACGACGACCGCGGCGATGCGCCGCGGCGAGGAGAGCCGCAACGAGATCAAGCGCCGAGGGTTCTAGCGCAGATCCCGTCGCCCGCCGGCCTACAGCTGCGCCTCGCTCTCCCCGTCCGGCTGCGCCTGGGGCGGCGGGTTGCGCGGGGGCTCGAGGACGAGCGGCAGCACCTCGTCCACCTTCTTGATGAGGTGGATGCTCAGCTCGCCTCGGACGTCCTTGGGCACCTCGTCGAGATCGCGCTCGTTGCGGGCCGGCACGAGCACCTCGCGGATGCCGGCGCGGTGCGCGGCCAGGAGCTTCTCCTTGATGCCCCCCACCGGCAGCACGCTGCCCCGCAGCGTGATCTCGCCGGTCATCGCGACGTCCTTCTTGACCGGGCACTTCAGCAGCAGCGACGCGACGGCGCTGAACATCGTCACGCCGGCGCTCGGCCCGTCCTTGGGCGTCCCGCCCTTGGGGACGTGCAGGTGCAGGTCGGTGCCCTTGAGGAACTCCGGGTCGAGCCCGAGGTCCTTCGCGCGGCTGCGCACGAACGACACCGCCGTCGCGGCGCTCTCGCTCATCACGCTCCGGAGGTTGCCGGTGACCATCACCTCGCCGCGCCCCGGCATCTGCGTCGCTTCGATGAACAGGATGTCGCCGCCGCTCGGCGTCCACGCCAGCCCCGTGGCCACGCCCGGCAGGCTCGTACGCTCGGCCAGGTCCGGCATGTGCCGCGGGGGGCCGAGGATCGACTCCACCGTCGGTCCGTCCGCGACGAGACGCAGCCCGGTCTCGCCCTCGGCGACGCGCATCACGACCGCGCGGCACACCGCGCCGATCTCGCGCTCGAGGCCGCGCACGCCGGCCTCGCGCGTGTAGCTGTCGATGACGCGCTCGATCCCCTCTTGCCTGAACTCGAGGCGCTCGTCGGTCAGCCCGTGGGCGCTCAGCTGCTTCGGGCAGAGGAAGTCCCTGGCGATGCTGAGCTTCTCGGCGCGGGTGTACCCCGGGCAGTCGATGACCTCGAGGCGGTCCCAGAGCGCGGGCGGGATGGTGTCGGGGTTGTTCGCCGTGCAGAGGAACGTGACCTGCGACAGATCGTAGGGGACGTCGAGGTAGTGATCCTGGAAGGTCGCGTTCTGCTCCGGATCGAGCACCTCGAGCAGCGCGGCGGCCGGATCGCCGAGCAGGTCGACGCCCATCTTGTCGATCTCGTCGAGGACGATGACCGGGTTCTTGACGCCGACCTTCTTCATCCCCTGGATGATGCGCCCCGGCAGCGCGCCGACGTACGTGCGCCGGTGGCCGCGGACCTCCGCCTCGTCGCGCACGCCGCCGAGGGCGATGCGGTGGTAGCGCCGCCCCATCGACCGCGCGATCGACCGGCCGAGCGACGTCTTTCCGACGCCCGGCGGCCCGATGAAGCAGAGGATGGGCGCCTTCTTGCTGCCCGCCAGCTTGCGGACGGCGACGTACTCGATGATGCGCTTCTTGATCTTCTCGAGGCCGTAGTGGTCCTCGTCCAGGCAGCGGCGCGTCTCCTCGACGTCGAGCTTGTCGGGGGTGCCCGCCTTCCAGGGCACGTCGGCGAGCCACTCGAGGTAGGTGCGCGTCACGTTGTACTCGGCCGACTGCGGCTGCATGCCCGTCAGGCGCCCGAGCTGCTTGCGCGCGACCTTGTTCACCTCGTCCGGCAGCTGCGCGTTGCGCAGCCGCTCGCGCAGCTCCTCGACCTCGTCCTCCTCGCCGCCCTCGCCGAGCTCCTCCTTGATGGTGCGCATCTGCTGGCGGAGGATCTGCTCGCGCTGGTTCTTCCCCTCGTCGGCGATCATCGAGGTGACCTCCTTCTTGACGCGGAGCATCTCGAGCTGCCGGTTGATGATGCCGAGCACGGCGCGCACGCGCGCCTTGGGCTCGAACGTCTCGAGGATCTTCTGCTTGTCGGCGACGCTCGCCTGCTCGGGCGCGAGGTTGGACGCGATGAGGTCGGCCAGCGCCCCGCTCTCGCGCACGTTGTCGAGGATGCCCGCCGTCTCGCGCGGCAGGTTGGGCATGAGCGCCAGCACCTGGCGCGTCCCCTCGCGCAGCGAGGCGCCGAGCGCGTCGAGCTCCGCGTCGCGCTCGAGGTCCTCGGGGATGCGTCGGGCGCGCGCGCGCATGTACGGCTCGAGCGTGGCGTGCTGGGCGATCTGGAAGCGCGCCAGCCCGTGCAGCACGACCGAGTAGTTGTTCGGCCCCAGCCGCAGCACCTTCACGACGCGCGCGACCGTGCCCACCTCGTAAAGGTCCTCGAAGCGCGGCTCGTCCACCTCGGCGTCGCGCTGGCTGACGATCCCGACCACCGCCCGCTCGTGGCCCACCAGGTCCTCGACGAGGCGCACGCTGCGCGGGCGTCCCACGTTGATGGGGACGACGCTCGCCGGGAACACGACGCTGTTGCGCAGCGGCAGGATGGGGAGCAGCTCGATGTCCATCGGCGAACGAGGATCGCTCATCACCCTTGCGTATAACGCGAAATCGGTGCCGGCGCAGGGATGACGCGGCACGCCCGCGTTCGTCCTCGCATCCGGCCGTGCTACAGCAGGGCGCATGCATTCCCGGTCGCTCTTCGCTTGCGCGCTCGCGCTCGGCGCGCTGGCGATCGGCTGCGGAGCCGCGCAGCACCCCGGCGGCGACCCCGAGTCGGTCCTGCACGCCTACGCGCGCGCCCTCGACGCGGGCCAGGCCGACCAGGCCTACCGCCTGCTCTCGGACGAGGCTCGCCGCGGCATCTCGCTCGAGGCGTTCCGCCGCATGGTGAAGGACGACCCCGCGGGGGTGCGCGAGATCGGACGCGCGCTCGAGCGGCCGACCGCGCCGCCGGTCGTGACCGCGACCGTCACCAGCCCGGGCGGGCAGGAGCTGCACCTCGTGCTCGAGGACGGCCACTGGCGCGTCGACGCTTCGTCGATCGACCTGTACGCGCAGGACACGCCGCGGCACGCCGTGCAGGGGTTCGTCCGCGCGGTCGAGCGCAAGCGCTACGACATCGTCATGCGCTACGTGCCCGACGCGCACAGGCAGGGGCTCGACGCCGCCAAGCTCGAGGCCGCGTGGGAGGGCCACGAGAAGGACGAGATCCAGCAGGTCGTCGCGGCGCTCAAGCAGGCCCTCCCGACGGCGACGATCGAGGAGACCGGCGAGCGCGCGGCCATGCCCTACGGCGCCGGCACGATGCAGCTCGTGCGCGAGCACGGGCTCTGGAAGATCGAGAACTTCGACTAGTCAGCGAGCACCACGAACCCTGATTGAGATCCCGCGGTCGCTAGGGCGAGCAAGCCGCGTCACCGACCCAGCCCGGCGCGCACCCGCCGTCCGCTCCCTGGCTCGGCCCCATCCCGTTGAACGTGCCGCCCCCGTACGGATCGGTGTTGACCGGCGACGTGACCGCGCAGCCGCTCGGCGTGTAGTCCCACTGCGGATCGATGCTCACGTGCTGCGCGACGATCTGCCAGCCGTAGCCGCCGCGTCCCGAGTAGTCGCCGAGCACGTCCGAGCTGTGGACCGAGTCGAACGCGATCGTCGATTCGACGAGGGAGCGGTCCGTGTTGCCGCAGACGCCCAGGCGCTTGTCGATGCCGGCCTGATCGAAGTCGGAGTCCTGGTGCCAGTGGTGGAACTGCGGCCCCTCGGACTGCAGATCGTAGAACGCCCTGTACCAGACGATCATCTCGCGCTGCGTGAAGGGCGCGTGCGGCCCGGCCAGGTCGTCGGACTTGACCCACTGGTTGTAGCCGGCCGTGGCGCTCGGGTTGGCCTCTGCGAAGTTGCGCATCACGCACTTCGCGAGGTCGTCGAATCCGAGGTAGATGCGGTTGTAGTCGTTGCCCCCGCGTCCGCTGCCGTCGACGCCCTGGCCCGCCATCGGGCCGTTGATGCTGTAGAGCGCGACGGCGTGATCGAGGGCGGTCTCGAGGTTCCCCGCGCCCGGCGGATACAGGCGGCTCGAGGTGTCGCCGAAGTATGCCGTGTCCATCAGGAACGTGTAACGCTCGGCCAGGTTGAGGACCGACCAGAGCGTGCAGCTGTCGGTGCACTTGCGTCCGGCCAGGTCGGCGACGAGGCGGTCGCGGTTCGCTTGCAGCGTGTGCACGCCGCCGACGTCGCACGAGATCGCGTAGCAGCCGGCGTCCGCGCCGGCGTCACCGCCCATCGTGCACGTCACGTAGGGCGTGCCGGCGTCCGATCCGTCGGGCGCGTCCCCGGTCGCGTCGTCGTCCCCCGATGGAGGCGCCGAGACGTCGGCTTCCGCGCCGCTCGTCGCGTCGTCCGCCGCTCCGCCACCGTCATCGCCGCCGCCCGTGGCCCCCCGCGGCGGGTTGCCGGCGCACGCGACGAGCACGAGGCCGAAGAGAGCCACCCACCGCTGCATGGCGGGTGTATTATGACGATTCTGCAACGATAGAACGAACGAGGCGCCAACAAGACGCGAGGGAGACGCGCCGCGCCTCGTGCTCGCTTCGCGCTCAGGCGAACGTGGCCACGACGGGCGCGTGGTCGCTCGTCCCCACCTCGGCGAGGACGCGGCACTCGGTCGGCGTGAGCCCGCGGCCGGCGCTCGCCAGCACGTAGTCGATGCGCCAGCCGTGGTTTCGCTGGCGCATGTTCCGCCAGGGGGGCCACCACGTGAACATCTCGTCGTCGTCGGGGTGCAGGGCGCGCGCGACGTCGACCAGGTCGCACGACAGGATGCGCTCGAAGAGGTCGCGCTCGTCGGGGCGCTGGCCGATGGCGTTCGGCTTGCGCTCCTTGACGTAGACGTCCTGGTCGGTGCGCGCGACGTTCATGTCGCCGCACAGGACGAGGCGCCCGCCCGCCGCGTGCGCGCCGTCGACGTACGCGCGCATCTCGTCGAGGAACTTCAGCTTCGCCTGGTAGTCCTTGCCGCCGTTCGGGACGTAGATGCTCGCGACGACCAGACCGCCGTCGAGCTTGGCCTGCACGACGCGGCACTCGACGTCGAACTGCGGGTGGCCGAACTCGGGGCGCGCCGGGGAGACCTCCTTGCGGACGTGCAGCGACACGCCGCTGTAGCCCTTCGGACCGCCGTGCCAGTAGCTCCAGTACTCGGGGAGCATCGTCAGCGTCTCGCCGAGCTGCTCGGGCGTCGCCTTGATCTCCTGGAGACAGACCACGTCGGGGCGATCGCGCCGCATCCACTCGACGAACTGCGCCTCGCGCGCGCGGATGCCGTTGACGTTCCAGGTGGCGACCTTCACGCTCGGGCTCCTCCGGGCTTGGGCATCGTGATCTCCGGCGGCCGAACGTAGATCGGCTCGAGGTCGTCCGCATCCTCGGCCGGACGCGCGAGCGCGAGCCGGCCGACGGCCGAGGCGTGCGGGAGATCGTGCGGAGGATCGATCCGCAACGACACGGCCGCGCCGACCGCCGACCAGTCGACGTCGCGCGCGGCCTCCCCGACGACGACCAGCGGTGCGCCGGCGGCCCGCTCGGCGCCATGGGGGCCTGGCCCCATCGCCGCCGCGACGACGCGCGCGGCGACGTCCCCCGTCGGGACGTGCGCCGGGCCGAGCACCATCCGATCGCCCGCCCGGACCTGCACGAAGACCTCCCCCTTGCCCGCCGCGACGACGCTCGCGACCGCCGGCGCGCGGACGCCTTCCGCCAGCGCGTCGAGCGAGGTGACGCCGACCAGCTCCGCCCCGGTCGCGAGGGCGATCCCCTTCGCGGTGGCGACCGCGATGCGAACGCCCGTGAAGCTGCCGGGCCCGAGGCCGACGCCCCAGCGCGCGACGTCGGCCGCCTTCCAGCCGACGCGCTCGAAGAGGGCGCTCAGCATCGGCAGGAGCGACTCGCCGTGCGCGTTGGAGACGCGGCGCGCGTCCTCCGCCACGAGCACGCCGTCCTCGAAGAGCGCGACGGAGCCGAGCGCGGTCGACGTGTCGAGGGCGGCGAGGCGCATCGGGCGCGGCGCGACGTTAGCAGGCGTCGGCCTGCCCGCCACCCCGTAGGATGGCGGGCAGGCCAGCCGTGGCCGTGCCCCCCAGGGCCCTCTCCAACGACGATCGTGACGATCGACCCACCGGTCGGTCAATGGGCCGCAGCATTTACGTCATTTACAGGGCGTCGACCCGGAGCTCGCGGCGATGCGCCGGAGCTCGTCGCGCGACGAGACGCCGAGCTTGCGGGCCGCGCGCCAGACGAGCGCGCCGACGGTCGAGGGCGAGATCCCCAGCTCGTACGCGATGAGCTTCTGCGAGTGCCCGAGCGCGAGGTAGCCGAGCACCTGGCGCTCGCGCGCGGTCAGCTTGTCGAGCGGCGATCCGCCCGGCTCGTTGCGGCGCGCCAGCACGTAGCGGCGTCCGTCGCTCTCGAAGTGGTCGAGCAGCGTCCAGCGCCCCGCGACGAGCCCCTTCCATTCCTCGACTGCACGCTCGGGCTCGCGATGGCGTCGTCGCCCGCGGGCGCGGTCCATGGCGAGCGCCGCCTCGCGAAGCGACTGGCGTGCGGCCTGCGGCTCCGCGCCGCCGGTCGCGTGCTCGATGCGGCCACTCGCGTCGAGCACCGCCTCGGCGCTCGCCGTCGGCTCCGCCGCCGAGCCGAGGGCCGCTCCGAGGGCCCGGCGCACGCGCAACCCCGCGGCGCAGTGGGCGGCGATGCGCGAAAACGTCTCGCGCTCGCGCCCGCTCAGCCGCGTGGCTTGCGGCAGCGCCGCGCCGACCCAGCACCCGACCCCGCTCGCATCGGTGCCGTTGACGCCGATGACGTCGACCACGCCGCCGGACCTCAGCAACGTCGTCGGGCCGGACTGTCGTTCGAAGCCCGGCGTCTCGGTCATGAGCGCGCACGCCTTGGACCGGTACGAGTTGCGCACGTAGTCGGCGTCCGTCCCCTCCACGATGCGGGCGACGAACTCCGGGGTCATCTGCGGCGGGGCACCGTACGTGGCGACGCGCAGCACACGCATGCGCTCCACCCGCGACGCGTCGTACGTGTACGCCACCGCGCCGAGACCGCCCCGGAACAGAGGCAGCGCCGCCTCGGCGATCCCGGCCAGCCACTCGGCCTCGCTCACCTCGACCCTGTACGCCGCCTCGATGACGGCGATGGGATCCGCACCCCCCATGGCGGCATTCTACGACGCCTTCGCCCTGCGCAGGGCGTCGACGGCGCGCCGCGCGCCCGCGTGGGCCATCACGACCTCCGGGGAGCCCTGCAGCGCGTCGAAGTACCTCCTCGGGAACCCCGTCCCCGCCTCGTCGGGCGTGAGCAGCTCGCCGGCGGCGCGCGCGATCGCGGACACCTCGGCCTCCGGGATCGCGTCCTCCTCGAGCAGCTCGTCGGCGCGCGCGGCGAGCTCGCTCACCGGGTGCAGCCAGGCGAACGCCTCGTCGTGGATGAGCAGCTGCAGCAGCGCGCCCGGACCGGCGACCGGGCCGTGCTCGCCCTCGTACTCGGCGCGCGCGATCGCCAGCAGCGCCTTGTGCACGGCCAGCAGCCCTTCGCGCAGCGCCGTCAGCTGGGCACGTCGTTCCGTCATCCCGTCCAGGCTACTTCAGATCTGCGCGAATCGCCCGCTGCGGAACGCCGCCTCGAGCAGCTGGTCGACCCGCACGATGAGCTCCTTGGCGCGCGGATCGGTGGACGCGGCCAGCGCCGACTTGATCTCGTTGAGCGCCTTGAGCTGGCTGAAGAGCTGCACGTCGTTCAGCCCTCCGGCGCCGGTGAGCACCTGACGCACGCGGTCGATCTCGCCCGCCAGCGCCTCGATGCCCACGCCCGCGGCGCCCACGCGCCGGGCGTTCGGGTGCTCGCGGTAGTGCGCGTCGAGCACCGGCGTGACGATCGCCTCGAGGATCTGCGCCTGGTCCTCGTTGTTCCACACGTGCTTGAGCACGAACAGATCGCTCGCGTCGGGCTGGGCGCGTCCGTCGATGAACGCGCTCGCGGCGAACAGCTTGAGCAGCTTGACGACGCGCCGGTCGCTGAGGCTCACGCCCTCGGCCCGGATCTGGAAGACGAGCCCCTTGTACTGCGAGAAGAAGTCCTCGCCGAAGCGCGTGCGCTGGAGCAGACCACGCTGCAGCTCCGCCAGCTCGCGCGCGGTGACGAGCGGCTCCACGGGGGCGTCGGTCATCTGCACGACCTCGTGCGCGAGCCCTTTCTGGAGCAGATCCTGGAAGTGGTACGCGTCGAGGTTGTCGCTGCGGATGCGCAGGATGAACCGATCGTAGATGGCCGTGAGCGTCTCGTCGCCGGGCACCTCGTTGGAGGCGCCGAACGCGCTGAGCAGCGGACAGCGCACGACCTGGCCGCCGCTCGCGTACCGGCGCTCGTTGAGCAGCGTCAGCAGGGCGTTGAGGATCGCGGAGTTCGACTTGAAGACCTCGTCGAGGAAGACGATCTCCGCCTCCGGGAGCATGCCCTCGGTGCGCCGCTCGTAGCGGCCCTCGCGGAAGGCCGCGATGTCGACGGGGCCGAAGATCTCGTTCGGCTCGGTGAAGCGCGTCAGCAGGTACTCGAAATAGCCCGCGTGCATGAGCCGCGCGAAGGTGCGGATGAGCGCACTCTTGGCGGTGCCCGGCGGGCCGATGAGCACGGCGTGCTCGCCCGCGACCGCCGCGACGAGCAGCAGCCGGATGACCTCGTCCTTGCCGAGGAAGCGCTCCTCCAGGGCGCGCGCGAGCTGCGACAAGCGCGACGGCAGCGAGTCTTGCTGGATCTGCGGCGCGACGGCCATCCTCGTTCGCAGGCTAGCACGCGCAATCGGGGGAGCCGCGGGCGCGCGGCGGCGGGCCGCGGGCCGGCCCAGCTCACGCCGAGAGCGCCGCCGCGCCGTCTTGCCGCAGGCGCACCTCGCGCTGCGGGAACGGGATCTCGATGTTCCGCTCGCGGAAGACGCGGTCGATCTCGAAGCGCAGGTCGCTCACGATGATCGGCTCGCGCTCGGGGGAGTCGTGCCAGACGGCCAGCTCGAAATCGAGGCTGCTGTCGCCGAAGTCCTTGAAGAGCACGAGCGGCGGCGGATCCTCGAGCACCTGGGGATGGCCCAGCGCGATGGCGACGAGCGCGTCGCGCACCAGGCTCGTGTCGGTCCCGTACGCGACGCCCACGGCGATGCTCACGCGCTTTCGCGTGGTCGGGTGGCTCTGGTTGTACACGCGCCCGCTGATGAATTCGCTGTTGGGGATGATCATCGCGACGCCGTCGCGCGAGACGATCTTGGTGGCGCGCATCTCGATCTCGACGACGCGGCCGACGACGTCGCCGACGACCACGAAGTCGCCCTTCTGGATGGGCCTCTCGATGAGCAGGATGATGCCGCTGATGAAGTTCTGGGTGATGTTCTGCAGGCCGAAGCCGATGCCGACGCTGAGCATCGCGCCGAGCGCCGCCAGCGTTCCCAGATCGACGCCGAGCGTGTCGAGGCACACCAGCACGCCCGAGACGACGACCCCGTACTGAACGATGCGGCCGACGGCGTAGCTGACCCCCGGACCGCCGCGGCGCTCGAGGTAGCGCGTCGCCGCCATCCGCGACCAGCGCCCCACGGTGATCGTGGTCGAGATCCCGAACAGGAAGACGAGGATCGAGAGGAGCGAGACGGGGGTGTCGGAGAGCTTGAACAGCTCCTCCCGCAAGAGGCTCCAGATGTGCTGCGGCATGCCGCGCACTATACGGCGCGGCGCTCGCCGGCGGCGACCCCGCTCAGCCCGTCGGGTCGACGGGCGTCGCCGGGTAGCCCTCGTCGCGCGCGACCTCGGCCTCGATGGCGCGCATGACGGCGAGCACGACGTGGTCCTTCCACGCGCGCCCGACGACCTGCACGCCCACCGGCAGTCCCGCGCTGGCCGCGTCGATGCGCGCCGCGTGCCGCTCGAGCAGGTCGCGCCCGGCCGGCCGGCTCGCCTCGTCGTCGCGCACGCGCGTGACGGGGACGACGCCGGCCGGGAGCTGCGTCGCGTTGAACGCGATCGAGTAGCTCGAGGCCAGCGTGAAGTTCTTCGACGCGCCGTGCGGCAGCGCCGGCGTCGCGTACGCGGGGCAGAGCAGCACGTCGACGCCGTGCTGGTGCATCGCCTCGAGCAGCTTCGCGCGGTACGCGCGGAGCGCGTCGGTCAGCCGCCACAGCTCGGCGACGGTCTTGTCGCCCATCGCGTCGAGCATGAGCGCGAGGTTGCCCTGCCCGAAGAGGCGCGCGGCGCGCCCGGCCACCCGCCGCGCGCGCGCGGGCACCGCCGCCAGGCGCCGCAATGGCTCGAGCACCGGGTCCACCTCGCCGCCCGCGAGCGCGGCGACGAGCGTCGCGCCCCCGTCGGCGCTCAGCGCGCCCAGGTACGTCGACAGCATCCCGCGCACGTCCGGGAGCTCGAAGCGGCGCAGCTCGCAGCCGCGTGCGCGCAGCGCGTCGGCGGCGCGGTCGACGGCGCGGCCGACGGCGCGAGAGGCGGGGAGCACGCCGTCGTCGACGAACGTGCCGACGCACAGCCCTTTCGTGCTCACCGCCCCCGGGTCCTCCCACGGCAGCGGCGGCACGCGCGGATCGAGCTCCGAGAGGCGCCGCGGGTCGAGCGCACGAAAGAGCAGCGCGAGATCGTCGACCGTGCGCGCCAGCGGCCCGCCCATGCCGCGCACCGTCTCCTGCCCGGCGAGCACGGTGCGGTAGCCCTTCATCGGGAGGCGGTCGAGCGTCGGCTTGAGCCCGGCCACGCCGCAGAAGTGCGCCGGCGTCCGGATGCTGCCGCCGATGTCGGTGCCGACGCCGAGCGGCGACATCCCCGCCGCGATCGCGGCGCCCTCGCCGCCCGAGGATCCGCCGGGCGCGTGCGCGAGCGACCACGGGTTGTTCGTCTGCCCGAACACGGGGTTCCGCGCCTCGACGAAGAGCATCGTCTGCGACAGGTTGGTGCGGCCGAGCAGGACGGCGCCCGCCTCGCGGAGCGCCTGCACGATGGCGGCGTCGCGCTCGGCGATCCGGCCGCGCCACGACGGCAGGCCCAGCGTCGTCGCGCGCCGCGCGACGTCGAAGCACTCCTTGACGGTGACCGGGACGCCGTCGAGCGGACCGCGCGACTCGCCGCGCGAGCGCCGGGCGTCGGCCGCGTCGGCGTCGGCGACGGCCTGGTCGCGGAACACCTCGGTGAAGGCGTGCACGCGGCCGTCGACGGCGTCGATTCGGTCGAGGTGAGCGCGCACGACGTCGCGCGACGACACCTCGCCGCGCGCGAGCAGCGTGGAGAGCTGGGTGGCGGGGAGCTGCCAGAGCGCCATGGGCCGCGACCAGAGCACGGGCGCCGGGCGTCAGCAACGACGCCCGCCGGCCCGAGGCCCGGCCGCGCGCCCACAGCTCACGACGGCGGGTACGCGTAGCCGGGGGACGGCTGCTGCGGGTAGTAGCCCGGCGCGGCCGCCGGAGGCTGCGCGTACGCCGCCTGAGCCGCCGCCGCCGCCATGCTCTGCAGCGCGTTCGGGTGCACGCCCCGGAGCCACGTGTGGGTCTTGTCGATCCTGGTGGGGTAGACGACGGCGCGGGCGCGCAGCGCGAGGGCCGTGATGAGCCCCGCGAGCACCACGAGGAAGCCGAGCATCATCGCGACGCCTCCCGCGCCGTCGGCGCCCACGCCGCTCAGGACCGCGCCGATCAGCAGCAGGCCCACGCCCGGGAGCCACGACAGCCACGCGAGCAGGTTCCATTTCTTCCAGCGGGCGGTGCACGGCGGACAGAGCGGGACGTTGAAGCGCGACCGCTTGGCCACCATCGCCTGGATCAAGGCGCCGAAGAGGACCGCCCAGCGCGGGACCCACTGGAACTTCTGGTCGCGCCAGCCGATGCCGTGCGTGCTGCCGCACTTGAGGCAGACGGCGGGCAGCCCCGAGCCGTTGGCGGCGACGAGCAGGTTGCCCTCGACGCGGACGGGAGAGACGCCCGGCGCGTAGCCGGCGGGCATGACGGGGGCCTGGGGAGCGGCGTAGGGGTTCTGGGCGGCGTAGGGGTTCATCTCCCCATCGTACGGGCGGCGGCGGGGTGTTCTCCCTTGCCCGGACGAATGGGGTCGCCGTACGCGTCGCGCAGCTCGACATTGCCGAACGCCGACAACGACTCGTCGATCTTGGCGCGGTCGCCGGCCACGACGATGCGCATCGCGTCGGGCCGGAGCCAGCGCCTGGCGACCCGCTGCACGTCGGCGGCGGTCACGGCGTCGATGCGGGCCGCGCGCGTCGCGTACTCGTCGAGCGGCATGCCGTAGACGGCCAGGTCCTCGAGCACGTCGGTCATGTCGTCGATCGTCTCGAAGCGCGCGGGCAGGGCCAGCTTCGCGTGCTCCTTGGCGTCGGCCAGCTCCTCGGGGGTGACCGGCTCGTCGCGCATGCGGGCGACTTGAGCCTCCAGCTCGTGGATGGCATCGGCGGTGTGCTCGGCGAAGATGGCGCCGCCGGCGACGAACGGGCCGGCGCCGTGGCGCATCGAGAAGCGCGAGTGCGCTCCGTACGTGTAGGCGTGGGCCTCGCGCAGATCGAGGTTGATGCGGCTGGAGAACATGCCCCCCAGGATCAGGTTCATCACGCCGAGCGGGATGCGGTCGGCCGTGGCGAAGGGCGCCCCCTCCTCGGCGAGGTAGACCTGCGACTGCGCGGCGCCCGGCACGTCGACGAGCACCACGCGCGCCGCCCCCTTCGCGGCCCGGGGCGCGGGCGGCACGGGCGCGCGCGCGGCCGAGCCGCCCTTCCACGACGCGAAGCGCGCCGCGAGCAGGCCGCGTAGATCCGCGGCGCCGACGTCCCCGGCGACGACCACCGTCGTCGACCGGGGCGCGAACGCTCGACGCCAGGTGCCTTCGACCTGCGCGCGCGTCAGCTTCCCGACGTCGGCGGCGTCGCCGCGCAGGCCGTGGCCGTAGGGGTGCGCTCGCCCGAAGAGCGCGGCGGCGAGGGCGTTCTGCTCCATCGACGGCGGGCTGCTCTTCTCCTGCTGGAGCGCCGCCAGCCACCGGGTGCGGAGGCGCTGGACCTCGGCGTCGGGGAACGTGGGCCGCAGCACGACGTCGCTCAGCACGTCGAGCGCCGGGCCGAGGTGCGAGGCGAGGACCTTCACGCGCGCGACGCACGCGTCCCAGTCGCACCACGCGGCGTGCTCGGCGCCCATCGTCTCGAACGCGTCCGACAGCGCGAGCGCGCTGCGCTGGCCCGCGCCCTGCTCGAGCATCGCCCCCATGAACGCGACGGCGCCCGGACGCGCGCCCGCGAGATCGCCGGCGCCCACGTTCGACACGACCCGCACGCTCACGATGGGCAGGTCGTGCTGCTCGATGAGCAGCACGCGCACGCCGTTCGGCATCGACCACGCGTCGACGTGGGGCGGCGCCCAGGTGATGGCCGGTCCGGGCGGCGGCGGGTTCTCGCGGAAGGGCGCGTCGGGGGTCTCTCGCGGCGGCTGCGCGGCGGCCGACGCGGCCGGCCAGGAGGCGATGGGCGGCGGCGCCCTGGGCGGCGGAGGCAGGGGCGGCTGACCGCCGCACGCGGCCGCGGCCAGGGCGACCAGCGAAGGGATCCAGCGCTTCACGGCGTCCTCCTGACGAGCCGCCCCGAGAGGGGCGCGCCCTGCACGGCACGCACGAGCGCCACGACGCGCCGATCGGCCGGCAACCAGGTCCTGGCGACGTCGCGGATGCTGGCCGTCGTGGCGTTCTCGTACCGGGCGATGTCCCTGGGCAGGTAGTTCGGGTCGCCGGTGTAGTGGACGTAGCCGTTGATGACGTCGGCGCGCTGGCCCACGCCTTCCAGGCCGAACGCCTCGTCGGCGAGGAACGCCGTGCGCGCGCGCGCGAGCTCCGCGTCGGAGATGCCGCCGTCCTGCACCTTCGCGAGCTCCTCGTCGATCGCCTTCAGCAGCTCCTCGGGCGTGTGCCCCGGCTTGGCCGTCGCGACGATCTGGAACTTCGACCCGAGCTGCGCCGACGCCTGGTACGCCGAGACGTCCTGCGCGATCTGGTCGTCGTAGACGAGCCGCTTGTACAGGCGGCTCGACTTGCCCGCGGTCAGCGCGCGTCCGAGCAGATCGAGCTCGCCGTCGCCGGGCGCGAAGTACGGTGGCGTCAACCACGACACGACGACGCGCGGCAGCTCCACGCCGGCCTCGATCTCGAGCCGCGTCTCGCCTTGCAGCCGCACCGGCGCCGGCGCGACGCGCGCGGGCAGCGGATGGCCCGGGATGGGGCCGAAGTACTTGTCGACGAGCGCCAGCGTCGCGTCGGGGTCGATGTCGCCGGCGATGACGAGCGTCGCGTCGTCGGGCACGTACCAGGTGCGGAAGAAGTCCTTGACGTCCTGCAGCGTCGCCGCGTCCAGGTCCTTGGGCGAGCCGATGGTCAGGTGGTGGTACGGGTGGCCCGGCGGATAGAGCGCCTCCTCGACGAACTTCGCGACCATCCCGTAGGGCGCGTTCTCGTAGTTCTGCCGCCGCTCGTTCTTCACGACCTCCCGCTGGCCGGCGAACGTCTGGTTGTCGACGTGGTCGAGCAGAAAGCCCATGCGGTCGCTCTCGAGCCAGAGGGCCAGCTCGAGGCGGTTCTTCGGCACCGTCTCGAAGTAGTTGGTGCGGTCCTGGTTGGTCGTGCCGTTGATGTTGGAGGCGCCGGCGCGCTCGAGGTAGCGGAAGTAGGTGTCCTCGGGCACGTGCTTGCTCCCCTGGAACATCATGTGCTCGAACAGGTGCGCGAAGCCGTGGCGTCCGGCCGGCTCGTCCTTGGATCCCACGTGGTACCAGATGTCCACCGCGACGATCGGCGTGCGGTGGTCCTCGTGCAGCACCACCTCGAGGCCGTTGGCGAGGTGCGTGGTGCGCGTGGGCAACGTGATCTTGGCCGCGTCCGCGTCGCCCGCCGCGCGCGCGCCCGACGACAGAAACGCGAGGGCGGCGGGCAGGGCGGCGAGGACGATGGCTCGACGGGGTCGCGGTAGGGTCATGGACTCGGCTCGGCTCGACGGCAGGCGGGCTCGCCTGCGGCGCGGTACTCTAGCAGCGATGCCTCCGCCCGACGGCTCCACCCGGCTCGCGATCGTCGAGCGCTCGCTGCAGGACACGATGGAGCGGCTGCGCGAGATGCCGGCGGGCGCTCGCGTCCGGGAGCTGCGCGCCCGCGCCGAGAGCTTCGAGCGCGCGCTGCGCGCGTGGTCGGTGCGGCCGCCCAGCGCGGATCAGCGCGCGGAGCTCCTCAAGCTGGTGCTCGAGCTCAATCTCGAGGTGATCGCGCTGGGTCGCGAGGGCAATTCGGCCTGAGTCGCGAGGCGTCCCCTCCGATCCTGGATCGCCGGACCCACAGGCTCCCACCTCTCGCCGCCTCGCCGGCAGGCGTAAGACATCGAAATGACCTGGCTTCACCTCGGGCACGCAAGCTGCTGAAGGCTGCGTGCGTGTGGGAGGAGGGTCGAGGCAGCCATGGATGAACGTCGCGCCTATCTGAAGCAGCTCGCATCCCGGTCGTCCCGGTCGTGGGCGGACGCGCCGCTGCCGCCGGCCTTCGCCGGCGAGACGCGCGTCGAGACGCGCAACACGGTCTACCGGCTGCACGACGGCGTCTGCTACGCCGTCACGCGCCGCGATGAAGCGGCGCCCGCGCGGACCCACCCGTCTGCGTTCGCGGGCATGCGCCTCGTCGGATGGCTGATGCGCGACGACCCGCGCGCCGGCATCTCGCTCGAGTGGAAGCCGGGCGCCTACGCGGTGCTCTGGAGGCCGCGCGGCGAGAGCGAGGAGCACTCGGCCATCGCGCTCACCTCGACGACGCTCCTGTTCCGGACGGTCGCGCGCAGCGTGCCGCCGCCGCTGCCGGCGCGCGCCAGCTCGGTGCGGCCGCCGACGCCGCTGCCGCCGCCCCCGCCGTCGATGACGCGCCTCCACTTCTCGGACGTGCCTCCCGCGCCCGACACCCCGACCCCGCCGCGGCGCACCTCGTCGATGCCTCCGCCCCTGCCGCCGCGCGCCCTCGGCCTCGCGCCGCTGCCGCCGCGCGCGACGCGGATGGCCGCGCCCGCGTCGTCGACGCCCGTGCTGGGGTGAGCGGAGCGCCGGGGGCTTGCCGCGGCCAGCCCCGGAAGCCACCGTTGCCCGGGGACCGCTCACGCCGACTGCGAGATAGTTAGGAGTCCGAACTATCCGTCGAGGACCGGGGACACCTGCGTCCGCCTCGTCGGGCGAGAGCCTCCGCGAAGAGCGCCCGCATCGCGGACGACGAGCTTCGTCGGCCGAGCGACGACGCTCGTTCGACGGGTCGTGAGCTTCGTCTGGCGGGCCATGAAGCTCCCATGGCGGGTCATGAGCTTCGTCTGCCGGTTCGCGAGCTTCCTCGCCCGACAGATGTCGCTCGTCTGCCGGGCGATGAGGCTCAGGAGACGACAGATGCACGACATCTGGCGGGCGATGAGGCTCGTTTGTCGGCTATCGAGGCTCGCATGGCGGGCCATTGGCGGGATGAGCCGCCACATGGGCCTCGTCTGGCGGGTCATCGATGACAATTGTCGGGTTCTCTGCTGTTCTCTGTCGGCCCCATGAGCCATCCCTCGCCCCGATCCGCGCCTGCCTTGCTCCTCGAAGCGGAGAGGGCGCTCCAGATGACGACGAAGGACCTCGCCGAGGCGCTCGGCTACTCGGAGAGGACCGGTCAGCGCTGGTTTTCGAAGGAGTCGTCGCCGGTGGCGAGGACGATGATCGATCTCGCGCGTCTGGTGCACCCGGTGAACGAACCGCTGGCGGCCGAGATCGCAGCGAGCGCGGGGAAGACGCTCGAGAGCCTGGGGCTCGTCCGTCCCGCGCCGCCCCCGGAGCCGGCTCCGCCGGCGCCTCCGCCACCTCCGCCGCCGTTGCCCGCAGAGGCGCTCGTCGACTCCGTCGTCTGCGCCGCGGCTCGCGCGGCGAACGTGCCTCCCGACGCGCAGATCGGCCCCGTGCTCGCCGCGTTCCAGCGCGCCAGGGCGCTGCGCATGTCGGTCGAGGAGGTCGTCGACGCGCTGACGCCGAAGCCTCGGGCGGGGGCGCGCAAGCCGCGCTGAGGGCTTGACGGACCCGGCACCGTCGACGAGCGTGTCCTTCGGGTCCCACAGGAAAGGAGCTTCGATGCGCCGCCCTTCGCTCGCCATCTCGTCCGTGCTCCTGCTCACCGCGCTCGGCGCGGTCGTCGCGTGCGGTGGAGGGACCGCGAACGTCGACCTCGCCGCGCACGCGGCCGCGGCGGGCTCGGGCGCGACGGCCGCGAGCGCCGCTCCCGTCGTCCCCCCGCCGCCGCCCGTGCGCGACGACGGCCGTCTGCCGGTCACCGTCACGCCGCAACGCTACGCGGTGTCGCTGCGCGTCGACCCGCGCCAGCCGCGCTTCTCCGGCATCGCCACCATCCAGGTCACCGTGCCCGCGCCGGCCCCGGGTGGCGCGGGTGGCGCGGGCGTTTGGCACGTCGTCGTCAACGCGCGCGACATGCACGTGTCGCGCGCGGTCGCGCGCGTCGGCGGCGCCGAGATCCCGGCGACGACGACGATGCGCCTCACGCACGACGGCGTCGTCCCCGAGGAGATGGTGCTCACCTTCGCGCGCCCGCTTCCGCCCGGAAGCGTCATCCTCGAGATCACCTACGACGCGCCGTTCGCCTCGGACCTGGCGGGGCTCTACCGCGTGCAGCAGGGCGGCGCCTGTTACGCGTACACGCAGTTCGAGGCGACCGACGCGCGCCGCGCGTTCCCGTGCTTCGACGAGCCCTCGTTCAAGACGGCCTACGACGTGACCATCACCGCGCCCGCCGGGATGATGGCGCTCGCCAACTCGCCGGAGGCGTCGCACCAGGCGGCGCCGGACGGCATGGTGGAGCACCACTTCGAGACGTCGCGCCCGCTGCCGAGCTACCTCGTCGCCTTCGCGGTCGGCGACTTCGACGTCGCGCAGGGGCAAGCTTCCCCCTTCCCCATCCGCGTCGTCACGACCAAGGGCCGCAGCGCGCTCGCCGGGCAGGCGCTCGAGGACGCGACGGCGCTCGTCGCCGAGCTCGGCGACTACTTCGGCGTGCGCTACCCCTACCCCAAGCTCGATCTCGTCGCCGTCCCGGACTTCGCCGCCGGCGCGATGGAGAACCCGGGCCTCATCACGTTCCGCGACGTGCGGCTGCTGCTCGACCCGCAGCACGCCACCGCCGAGTCGAGGCGCGACATGGCGCTGACCATCGCGCACGAGCTCTCGCACCAGTGGTTCGGCGACCTGGTCACGATGAAGTGGTGGGACGACATCTGGCTCAACGAGGGCTTCGCGACGTGGGCCGAGGCGAAGATCGTCGACCGGTGGAGGCCCTCCTTCGGGGCCGGCGTCGAGCAGATCGCGCAGGTGCAGCGCGTGATGGACACCGACGCGCTGCCGAGCGCGCGCGCGGTGCGCCAGCCGGTGCACTCGACGAGCGACGCCGACGAGGCGTTCGACGGCATCACGTACGACAAGGGCGCCGCGGTCCTGCGCATGCTCGAGAGCTGGCTCGGGCCGGACACGTTCCGCCGCGGCATCCAGCACTACGTGCAGGTCAACGCGTGGAAGAACGCCAGCGCCGAGGACCTGTTCAAGGCGCTCGACTACGTGTCCACCACGCGGGTCGACCAGGTCGCCAGCAGCTTCCTCGACCGGCCGGGCGTGCCGTCGGTCTTCGTGAGCTGGAACTGCAAGGGCAAGGAGCCGAACAAGCTCGAGCTGCGCCAGTCCGAGTGGCGGCCGCTCGGCGAGCCGGAGCGGGCGCCGCGCACCTGGAGGCTGCCGGTGTGCGTGGCGACCGACCTCGAGAAGTCCAAGAGCTGCTTCACCATCGCGGGCGAGCCGATCACGCGCGACCTCGGGCCGCGCTGCCCGAGCTGGGTGTACCCGAACGCCGACGAGGCGGGGTACTACCGCTTCGTCATGGATCGCCCGCAGCTGCTCGCGCTGGCGCGCGGCGCGCACACCCTCGATCCGATGGACCGCCTCGGCTTCCTTTCCAACGCCTGGGCCGACGTGCGCCAGGGCGCGCTCGAGCCGGGGGCGCTGCTCGGCGTTCTGCCGATGTTCGACGGCGACTCCAACCGCTACGTGGTCGAGACGATCGGCTCGATCCTGAGCGGCGTCGACGACGCGCTGGTCGAGGACGGCGCGCGCGCGTCGTTCCGGCGCTACGCGGTCGCGCGCATGGCCGCGCGCAAGGGGGCGCTCGGCTGGGAGCCCGCCAGGGGCGCCAGGGAGGACGACGACCGCGCGCTCGAGCGCCACGCGGTGCTCTGGAGCCTGGGCTTCGTCGGAGGCGACAAGGCGACGCTGTCGGAGGCCGAGAGGTACGCGCAGAAGTGGCTCGCCGATCCGATGAGCGTCCCGGAGGACACCGCGGCCGTCGCCGTTCCGATCGCGTCGATCGAGGCGGGGCAATACCGCATCGAGCAGCTGCTCGCGGCGCTGAAGAACGCCAGGACCCCGGACGACCGCGTCATCGCCGTGCGCGCCCTCGGCGCGTTCGAGGATCCCATCGTGCTGCGCAAGGCGCTCGATCTCGCGCTCGGCGACGACATCCGCCTCTCGGAGCTGCGCTACCTCTTCGGGACGGTGCTCGGCCACCGCGCGGCCCGGCCCGTGCTCTACCAGTGGGAGAAGGACAACTGGGCGAAGCTTCGCGCGCGCCTGCCCGGCTTCATCGGCCGCGACATCCTCATCCGCGTCGCGGGGACGACGTGCACGGCCCCCGATCGCGACGACGCCAAGTCGTTCTTCGCGAGCCACACCCAGGGCATCGAGGGGGTCCAGCGCCCGCTGGACGAGGCGCTCGAACAGGCGCGAGCTTGCGTCGCGCTGCGCGACCACGGCGCGGCCGAGGTGACCCGATACCTCGTGGGCAAGAAGTGATTCGCCCGTGCGCTAGACCCGCCCTCGACTAGACTCGTGGCCGAGTGAAGCCGCGCGTCCTCGTCGTCGACGACCACCTCGACATGGCCGAGACCCTCGCCGAGGGACTGCTCGACCGCGGGTACGACGCGGTCGCCTGCTCCTCGAGCTCGGAGGCGGCCCGCAGGCTCGAGGGCGACGGGATCGACGCGCTGGTGACCGATCTGCGCATGCCCGAGGTCGACGGGATGGGGCTCCTCGCCGCGTCGCGCAGGGCCGCGCCCGAGCGCCCCGTCATCGTGATGACCGCCTACGGCGCCGTCGAGACCGCGGTCGACGCCATCCGCCAGGGCGCGTACCACTACCTCACCAAGCCGTTCCCGCTCGACGAGCTGGCGCTCTTCCTCGGGCGCGCGCTCGACGACATGCGCGTGCGGCGCGAGGCGCGCAGCCTGAGGGCGGCCCTGCGCGACGAGAACGGCCTCGGCAAGCTGGTCGCGAGCAGCGCGGCCATGCGCGAGGTGTTCGACATCGCCGCGCGCGTCGCGGACGCGGCGACGCCGGTGCTCATCGTCGGCGAGACGGGCACGGGCAAGACGGCGATCGCCCGCGCGATCCACACGGCCGGCTCGCGCGCGAGCGGCCCGTTCGTGTCGATCAACTGCGCGGCGCTGCCCGAGGCGCTGCTCGAGAGCGAGCTGTTCGGCCACGTGAAGGGGGCGTTCACGGGCGCGACCGGCGCGCGCGCCGGCCTGTTCGCCGAGGCCGACGGCGGCACGCTGCTGCTCGACGAGATCGGCGAGATGTCGGCCGCGCTGCAGGCCAAGCTGCTGCACGTGCTCGAGAGCGGCACGGTGCGCGCGGTCGGCGCCAACAAGGAGCGGCAGGTCGACGTGCGCGTCCTGGCGGCGACGCACCGCGATCTGCGCGAGCGCGTCCGCGCCGGCGCCTTCCGCGAGGACCTGCTCTACCGGCTCGACGTCGTGACGATCGAGGTCCCCGCGCTGCGCCACCGGCGCGAGGACCTCCCGCTGCTCGTCGACCGGCTGCTCGCCGAGGCCAGGGCCAAGCACCCGCATTCGCCCGTGCAGCGCCTCGGCGCCGACGCCGGCGCCAAGCTGCTCGAGCACACCTGGCCCGGCAACGTGCGCGAGCTCGCCCACGTGATCGAGCGCGTGGTGCTGCTCGGCCGCGGCGAGGAGGTGCGCGCCTCCGACCTGCCGCCCACCATCGGCAACGCGCCGCCGCCCGGCATGCCGGCGGTGCTCGAGGGGGGCGTTCTGCCCGTACGCGAGGTGCAGCGGCGCTACGCCGCGTGGGCGCTCGAGCGCTTCGGCGGCCACAAGACGCGCACCGCCGAGGCGCTCGGCGTCGACATGAAGACGCTGTCCAAGTGGCTCGCCTCGCAGGACGACGACAAGGCGTCGTGACCGGACCATGGGTCGCCCACCGCCGAGGCAGCGGCTGGGCTACGCTCCCCGTTCGCGTACGGCCCCTTGGCGGAACGGCAGACGCAGTGGGCTTAAAACCCACGGCCCGCGAGGGCGTCCGGGTTCGACCCCCGGAGGGGCCACCGCGCCGACCTCGAGGGCGCCGCGCAGCCGGCGCATCGATTGCAGCCGCCGCGGGGCGACGCCATGGACCTCGAGGAGCTGATCGGCAACGCGCGCGATGCCATCACGGTACGGCGCGTCTACGGCGAGCCGTACGAGAAGGACGGGGTGGCGATCATCCCGGCGGCCGCGCTGCGCGGGGGGATCCGCGGCCGCGCCACGGAGCGGAGCTCGGAGCCCGGCCGCACGGCCGGTGCGTTCGGCGTGCACGCGCGCCCGGTCGGCGTCTTCGTCGTCCGGGACGGGACGGTGAGCTGGCGACCTGCGGTCGACGTGCAGGCCCTGGTGCGGGCCGTGGTGCTCGGCGTCGCCGTCGCCGGCCTGCTGTTCGCGGCTTTGCTCGGCCGACGGCGCTAGCGTTCAGGCGCGCCCTCGCCCCGGGAACTTCGCGCGGTAGGCGCTCGCGACGACGTGCGCCGCCGCCTCGAGCGGCAACGTCGCGGCGTTGACGACCAGGTCGTACGACGACGGATCCGCCGCGTCGCGGTGGTAGTGGTGGCGGATGAAGCCGTGGCGCTCGCGGTCGAGGCGCTCGACCTCGGCGCGCGCGCGGTCCTCGGGGAGCTTCCGTGCAGCGGCCATCATGCGCACGCGCGCCTCGAGCGGCGCCACGACGCGCACGCGCAGCGCCCCCTCCGGCGCCAGCACGTACTGCGCGCCGCGCCCGACGATGACGGCGCTGCCGTGCTCGGAGATGGCGTGGATGACCCGCACCAGCTGCGCGAGGTACTCGGTCTCGGTCGACTTGTCGCCCATGAGGATGCCGGCGAGCAGGTCCTCGATGGCATTGCGCGCGTGCTCGTCGACGGCGCGGAGCAGCACCTCGGGCGCGCCGCTCTGCTCGGCCACGCGGTGCACGAGCTCCTGGTCCCAGCAGCGAAACCCCAGCTCGTCGGCCACGCGGCGGGCGAGCCCGGTCCCGTTGACGCCCGCCTCGCGCGAGACCGTGACGACGGGGGGTGGCGGCTCGGGGAACGCGCGCTCGTGGCGGCGCTGCTGCTCGGCCATCCAGCGCTGCACCTGCTGCTCGACGAGATCGTGGACGGACCTCGGGGTTTGCATGGTGCCCAAATCATAGCGCGGCGAACCGCGCGCGCGCTCCCTCGCGCCGCGTCGCCGCCTCGCGCTCCCCCCCGGGCTCGCGGGCTCTCCGGCCGACCAGGTAGAAGGTCCGCATGGGCCCCTTGCCCTTGACCTCGATGACGCCGCGCTCCTCGAGCACGTACGCCTCGCGGAGGCGCTCGGCCATCTCTTCGGTCACGTGGATCGCGCCCGGCGTGCCGTGCGACTCCATGCGGCTCGCCGTGTTCACGGTGTCGCCCCACACGTCGTAGATGAAGCGCTTCTTGCCGATGACGCCGGCGACCACCGGCCCGGTGTGGATCCCGATGCGCAGCACGAGCGGCTCGCCGAAGCGCTCGCTCGCCCGCGCGGCGCGCTCGCGCATGCCGAGCGCCATCTCGGCCATCGTGCGCGCGTGCTCGTCCGCTCCATGGCCCAGGCCCGAGGCGGCCATGTACGCGTCGCCGATCGTCTTGATCTTCTCGACCCCGAGCTCGTCGGCCAGGTCGTCGAACGTCGAGAACAGGTCATTGAGGCGCCGCACGACCTCCTGCGGCGGCAGGCGGCCGGCCATCGACGTGAACCCCACGATGTCGGCGAACAGCACGCTCACCTCGGCGAAGCCGTCGGCGATCGACCGGCCGTCGGCCTTGAGGCGCTCGGCGACGCTGACCGGCAGGATGTTGAGCAGCAGCGCCTCCGAGCGCGCGCGCTCGTCGTCCAGCTCGACCAGCTGCGCGCGGATCGTGCGCCGCTGCAGGAACATGTGCCGGGCCTGCGCCTCGTTCTCGCGCGCGACGATCGCGCCGATCGCTCCGAGCGCCAGCAGCGTCGACGCGATCGACACGACGACCGGCGCGTCGGGGTGCGACACCCACGCCGCGAGCCCGACGAACAGCGCCACCGTCAGCAGCGTGTAGACGACCTGCGTGACGACGTTCATCCGCGCGATGAACGGCCCCAGCGTCACGAAGAGGATCGAGTACCCGGTGTAGATGTAGAAGCCGGCGGGCGGCGCGACGGCGCCGATGCAGAGCACCACCAGGTTGGCCGCCATGCCGAAGAGGAGCATCGCCGCCTGGTGCAGGCGCGCGTAGGCGCGCGCGAACGTGAAGGCGAAGACGGCGGCGGCCACGGGCAGGAACACGCCGTAGCGAAGCAGCCACGCCTGCTCGCGCACGGCCGGGACGACGAACGCGTCGTGCACGCCGTACGCAAGGTACACCACCGACGAGAGCCCGATGCTCAGGCGCGTGTAGCGCTTGATTCCGAGCTCGAAGTGCTCGGCGCGGAACGCCGCCTCGAGGTGCGCGTCGACGAACGTCGCCGTGAGCGGGCGGATCGGAGACGGCTCGCGCATGGCCACCGAGGAGGTTACGTCATCCGCGCCTCACGCGCCGCGCATGCTCAGCGCGTCGGCGCGCCCCAGCGCGGGTCGCCCTCGAACAGCCACGGCTCGGCGGCGACCGTCTCGGCGGCGATGGGGCCGTTGTACCAGTGGATGAACTGCCCCGTCTCGGGCAGCTTGCCGAGCACGACACGCGCGCCGACGCCGGCCTTCTCGAGGAGCCTGGCCGCGCGCTCGGCGGCGGGGACGCGCGCGCGCAGGCCGCACGCGAAGAAGACGCGCTGCCCGCCGCCCGCGGCGTACTTCGCGGCGAGCGCGCGCGTCCACTGGTCGTCGCCGCCCTCGATGAGCACCGCGCGCGGGAACCGCGCCGGATCCCGCGCGATGACGTGCACGCCGAGGATCGCGCCGAGGGAGAAGCCCGTGTACAGCATCGCGCGCTCGTCGACGTACCCGGGGTAGCGGGCCGCCAGCGCCCGCAGGTCTGCGTCGATCTCGCGCTCGAGGGCGTCGGCGCTCGTGAAGCGCGTCTTGCCGTCGGGGGTCGGCTGGCCGCGCGGGCACACGACCCACGCGTGATCGCCGAAGATCCAGCGCTGGTCGTCGCACAGCCCGTCGGGCGGATCCCACTTGCCGTGCGCCGCGACGACGACGGGCCGCGGCGAGGTGGCCCCCTGCGGCACCGACACGACCGCGTCGGCGAAGCCCTCGACCGGCAGCGGCACGATGGGGTCGTCGGCGTGGAGCGCAGGCAGAGGCGCCGGCGCGCGCGCGGGCTCGGGCGCGGCCGGGACCCGCGGCTGCGTCGCCGGCGGCGCAGGCGCGGGGGCGGTCGTCGCGGCGGCGCCGCGGGCGTGTGCCGCGAGCGCGAACGACACGGCGAGCACGGGTACTCCCAGAGCCGTCGCCAGCGCCGCCGCAAAGTTGCCCCCCATGGCCGACCTGCGGTCGATTGGGAAGCATGAAGCTCGCCAACGCCCTCCGACGCTCGTGGTCCTGGCTCCGGGCTCGCCGGCAGCACCGGCGCACGCGCGCGGTGCTCGGCGTCAGCTGGCATCCGTTCGGCAGCGCCGTCCGTCACCTGTCGACCGTCGGCGACGTGTCGCCCGGCGGAGCCTTCGTGCACACGGGACTACCCCGCCCGCCGGGCAGCCCCATCGTGCTCGATCTCGAGCTGCCCGACGGCCGCGTTCGCACGGACGTGCACGCGCGCGTCGCGTGGTGCAGCGGCGACGGCATGGGGCTGCGCTTCACCCGCGCGATCGACGGCTGAGGGCGGCCCGCCCTACTCGGCGCTCTCGAGCATCGCGCACGCGCGCGCCTGGCCGCCGTCGCACGCCCGGCGGAGGAACGCGAGCGCCTCCTGCGGGTCCTCCTTCACGCCGCGCCCCTCGTAGAGGAGCTCCCCGGCGAGCAGGCAGCCGCTCGCGTCGCCGCGCAGGCACGCCAGCTTGGACGCGTCGAAGGCGGCGAGGAACAGCAGCATCGCGTGCGGCTGGTCCTGCGGCACCCCGCGCCCGCGCAGGTACAGCCAAGCCAGGTTGTTGCACCCGGGCCCGTAGTTGCCGTCGCACGCGCGCGCGTAGAAGCCGGAGGCGAGCTGCGGCTCGCTTTGCTCGCCGTCGTCGAACTCGAACATCACGCCCGCGGCGTTGCACGCCTGCGGATCGTCGTTGCGGCACTTCTCGATGCAGCGGGCGACCTCGCCGTGGCTGCACGGATGATCCGCGAGCTCGCGCGCGTCGGGGCGGGCGTGCACGTCGGGCGGCAGGTTGGCCGACGGCGAGTTGCCGAGCTCCTCGCACCCGCAGAGGGCGACGGCCAGCGCGAGACCCCACCCGAGGAGGCGCATGCGCCCATTATGGGCTCGGAGCGCCGCTTCGCGCCAGCGCGGGCGCCGGCGCGTCCGGTCACCACGCCCCGAGGCGACGGCCCGCGGCCAGCGACTCCACGAGGAGCACCGCGCCGATCGCGAGCAGCCCGACGTGGATCAGCGTGACGAACGTGCGCGCGTGGATCCGGCGAGAGAGCGCCCGCCCGAGCGCGATGGCCACCGCGATGACGGGCAGCGACAGGAGGAAGTAGCGCGTTACGGCCGGCACCCACAGCCCGGCGACCCAGTACCCGAGCACGCCGAGCGAGCTCGCCGGCAGGAAGTAGCCCTGGAGCGTCGCCCGGAAGCGCTCGGGCGACCAGCGCCGGAGCGTGCCGAAGACGACGAGCGGCGGGCCGTTCATGCCGTAGGCCCCACCGAGCACGCCGGCGCCGAATCCGAACAGCCACGCGGCGCGGTCGTCCTTCAGCTCGGGCGGCCGGCGCGCCAGCAGCACGAACGACGAGAACGCGAGGATGACGGCCGCGAGGATCCCCTTGACCACGTGCTCGGCGACCATCGTCAGCAGCGCGAGCCCGAGCGGAATGCCGAGCAGCGTGGAGGCGACCAGCTTCGATGCGCTGCGCACGTGGACGTGCCGCCAGTCCTGCAGCACGACCGCCGCGGCCACGGTCACCGACACGAGCGCGACCAGAGGGGCGGCCACCTCGACGGGGATGACGAGCGCCAGCAGGGGGACGGCCAGGAGCGCCTCGCCGAACCCGAACGCCGAGCGGATCAGCGTGGCCAGGAAGATCACCCCCAGCACGATCGGGAGCGTCGGGTCGACGGCGAGCGCGTGCACGCCCGCTACGCGAGCCTCCCCACCCGCGCCTCCGCCGCAGTCACCAGCGCGCCCGACGCGATCATCTCCGCCACCTGCGCGATGTCCCCGTAGAGCGGCCGGTCCTCGGTGAGCGGCGCGACGCGCGCGCGGACGGTCGCGTGCGCGGCGGCCACGCCCTTGCTGGGCGTGAGGGGCGCGCGCTGATCGAGCCCCGCGGCGGCCGTGAGGATCTCGATGGCGAGCGACTGGCGCACGTTCTCGACGACCTGCTGGAGCTTGCGCGCGCTCACGCTGCCCATGCTCACGTGGTCCTCCTTGCCGGCGCTCGACGGGATGGAGTCGACGCTCGCCGGGTGGCAGAGGACCTTGTTCTCGCTGACGAGCGAGGCGCTGGCGACCTGCGCGATCATGAAGCCGGAGTTCAAGCCGCTGCCGGGCGCGAGGAACGGCGTGAGCCCCGTCGACAGCGCCGGGTTGACGAGCTGCTCGACGCGCCGCTCGCTGATGTTGGCCAGCTCCGCGGCGGCCATCGCCGCCAGGTCGAGCGCCAGCGCGAGCGGCTGGCCGTGGAAGTTGCCGCCGCTGATGATGTCGGCCTCCCCGTCGTCGCGCACGAAGACGCTCGGGTTGTCGGTGATCGAGTTGACCTCGCGCTCGAGCACCGAGCGCACCCACCCGAGCGCGTCGCGCGTCGCGCCGTGCACCTGCGGCATGCACCGCAGGCTGTAGGCGTCCTGCACCTTGCCGCAGTGCTTGTGGCTCTCCATGATCTCGCTGTCGGCGAGCAGCGCGCGCAGGTTGCGGGCGACGGTGGCCTGCCCCGGGTGCGGCCGCGCGGCTTGCAGCCGCTCGTCGAACGGGCGGCTCGAGCCCTTGAGCGCCTCGAGGCTCATCGCGCCGGCGAGATCGGCGACGGTGCACAGCCGCTCGGCGTCGAGCAGCGCGAGCGTGCCGAGCGACGCCATGTACTGCGTGCCGTTGATGAGCGCGAGCCCCTCCTTGGCCTCCAGCGCCACCGGCGAGAGCCCCACGCGCGCCAGCGCTTCGCCGCTCGGGACGAACGGCCCCTCGCCGACGCGCGACTCGCCCTCGCCGATCATCGCCAGTGCCAGGTGCGCGAGCGGCGCGAGATCGCCCGACGCGCCGACCGACCCCTGCGCCGGGATGCGCGGGTGCACGCCGCGCTCGAGCATCGCCACCAGCAGGTCGACCAGCGCGGGCCGGACGCCGCTGCACCCGAGCGCCAGCACCTGGGCGCGCAGCAGCATCATCCCGCGCACCTCGGGGACGCCGAGCGCGGGCCCGACGCCCGTCGAGTGCGAGCGCACGAGGTTCTTCTGCAGCTGGCGCACATCGTGCGCCGAGATGCGCGTCTCGCTCAGCGCGCCGAAGCCGGTGTTGACGCCGTAGACGCGCGGGCCTCCGTCGCCCGCCGCGGCGATGGCGTCGATCGCCGCGCGCGACCGCTCCGCCCGCGCTCGCGCCTCCGGGTCGAAGACGACCGGGCGCGCGCCGCGCGCCACGTCCTGCAGCGATTCGAGCGTGAAGGGGCGACCGACGAGGACCGGCTCCGGCATGGCGATCGGCACTCGAAGTACCTTGACCCGCCGCGCGGATCCACTGTCTCCTTCGCTTGCCCACCCCGTGCTGCGCCGCCCGCCCGTCCTCGCCGCCCTGGCGGCCGCCCTCGCCTCGACCCTCGCCGCTCCGGCGCACGCCGACGATGGCGTGAGCGTCCGGTCGGACGACGGCGCCGCGGCCGTGCCGACCGATTTCTCCCGCCTCGTGCTCGACACCGGACGCGTCGAGACGACCCCGGCCGAACCGGACCTCATCCGCTTCCAGATGCACGGCGAGGAGCAGCTCCGCTTCCAGGCCGAGCGCCCCTTCCCGCTCGACCCGACGGCGACCACCGTCCTCGCGCACCCCGGCGTCGCGACGGACTCCCTCGGCCAGCACGCCTTCGGCTCCCACTGGCTGCGCCTCACGCCGACGCTGCAGATCACCGACAAGCTGACGATCGTCGCGCAGGCGGATCTGACGGGCGTGCTGGTCGGCGACCTGGCGCACGACTCGTGGGCCGACCGCACGCCGCGCGACAGCTACGACGGCTACTCGAACGTGCAGCCGCGCTGGCTCTACGCCGAGTGGCTCTCGCCCGTGGGGCTCCTGCGCGTCGGCCAGCAGCCGTTGCACTGGGGGATGGGGCTCGTCGCCAACGACGGCGACCACCCGTCGCTCTTCGGCGACTACCGCTACGGCGACATCGCCGAGCAGGTGCTCTTCGCGACCAAGCCGTTCGGCGAGCGCAGCCCGTTCGTGGTGGCGCTCGCGGGCGACCTCGTCTACCGCGACAACTTCGCCGTCCTCGCCAACGGCGACCAGGCCTGGCAGGGCATCCTCGCGGCGTTCTACGAGCAGGGGCCGGACATGCTGGGCGTCTACGGCGTGTACCGGCACCAGTCGACCGACCGCACGTCGGAGCCCGACTACTTCCCGTACGCCGACACGCTCGACGTGGGCGTGCTCGACGCGGCGGGGCACTTCGCGCGTCCGATCGACCTGCCGGGCGAGACGGCCTACGTCTTCGGCAGCTTCGAGGCGGCGACCGAGATCGGGTCGACCAACGAGGAGCGCACGGCCGAGCAGATCCTCGCCGGCCAGCAGACGCAGATCCGGAGCTACGGAGGCGCCGCGGTGGCGGGATTCGTGCTCGCCGGGCACCAGGCGCCGCCGCGCCACAACGCGCGCGGCACGCGCCCCGACCTGTGGGGGCGGCTCGTGGCGCAGGTCGAGGTCGGCTACGCGTCGGGTGACGCCGATCCGAACGACGGCGTCGAGAAGCGCTTCGTCTTCGACCCGAACCACAAGGTGGGGCTGCTGCTGTTCGACGAGGTGATGCGCTGGCAGACGGCGCGCGCCGCCGTCGCAGCGATGGACCCGAACCTCTCCAACGGGCAGAGGCCGACGCCCGGCACGGGGCTGCTTCCGTCCAACGGCGGCGTCTTCGGCGCCGAGTACGTGAACCCCACAGTCGTGTACCGGCCGCGCCCGTGGCTGGACCTGAAGGGCGGCGCGGTGATCGCGCAGACGACGGCCGACTACGTGGACCCGTACCGGGTCGCCGTGCAGGGCGCCTACGTCAACTACACGGGCGGCGATCCGAAGAGCCACGACCTCGGGGTGGAGCTCGACGGCGGCTTCGAGGGGCGCGTCCCGCTCGACTACGGGTGGACGTTGCAGCTCGGCGCGGAGGCGGGCGTGCTGTTCCCCGGCGCCGCGCTGGCCGACGCGACGGGCGCGACGATGAAGACGCCGTGGATCGCCATCGGCCGCGCCGGGCTGCAGTTCTGATCGCGCCACCCCCGGGGCACCCCGCGTGCATCGCCCGGGCGCGAGGGGGATGCCATGGCCACGACGTACCCGCATTCGACGCATGCGCGCTCGACCCACCTGCCTTCGCGACCGGCGAGACTGCCGCTGCCGCCGGTGCCGCTGCCGCCGCCCGGGCGGCCTCCACGCCCGTCGGCCGCCGAAAGCGAGCCGGTGTTCGAGCTTCGCCGGCGGCGCCGTCGGGGCGCGTGGGCCAGGAGCATCGGGGTGACGTCGCTGATCCTGGCGATCGGCGCCGCTGGTTTCGTCGCGGGCTACTGGTCGGGCGGCGAAGCCTCCAGCGCCTCGCCCGCGCACCGCTGACCGCCGCGCTCGCGACGTTCGCCGCATACGAAGAAGCCCCCGAGGAAAACCCTCGGGGGCCTCGCCGTCTCGAGACGACCGGAGCGGCGCGGGAGCGCGCGCTAGCGGCGACGGCGTCGCAGCATGAGCCCGAGCCCGAGCGCGGCCGCGGCGATCGCGCCGAGACCGTGCGCCGGCCCGTCGGAGCCGGCCGCGTGGCACCCGCAGCCGTGGTCCTTGCCGATCGGCGTGTCGCCGTTGGCGCCCGCGTCGGCGCCGGTCGCCGCCGCGTCCCACGGGTCGCCGGACCCCGACGAGCTACCCGACGCGCCCGAGGACGACGCGCCGGAGGACGATCCGCCTGACGCCGGTCCGTCGAAGCCCGCGTCCTTGATTGCCGTCACTCCGCCGTCGGAGCCCACGTCCGCGCACTGTCCGGTCGCCGGATCGCACATGCTCGGCGTGGGACACCCGGTCACGAGGCAGTCGGGCACGCAGTAGCCGCCCGTGCACTCGTAGCCCTGCGGGCACCAGCCGTCCGACGGGCACGGCCCGGCGCAGAATCCGCGGACGCACTCGTCACCGGACGGACAGTCGCAACCGCCGCCCCCGCCACTGCTGCTGCCACTGCTGCTGCCGCTGCCGCCGCCGCTGGCGCCCGAAGACGAGCCGCCGGCGCTGCCCGACGAGGAGCCACTGCCGCTGCTGGACGAGCTTCCGGACGACGAGCCGCTGCTGCCGGACGAGGACCCCCATCCGCCAGAGGACGACCCGCTCCCTCCCGACGACGATCCGCCGTCGGTGCACGCGCCTCCGTCGTGTTGGTGACCGTCGCCGTCACCGTCCCCATCGTCGCCCTGGCCGTCGCCAGCTGGCACGCACGTGCACTCGCCGTCGCACGAGACGGATGGCTTCCACGGGCACGTGGGGTCGTCCGTGTCGCGGATCACGGCGTTCGGCACGTACCCCGGCGCGCAGTCGTTCTGGATCACGCATTGATCGGCGAAGTGATGGCAGCCCGAATTGGCACGGCAGGTTCCGCCCCCGGTGCCGGTGGCGGTGGTCGTGACGGGCGCATGCGCGGCCAGTGATGTCGCAAGCGAGACGATGATGAACGGGTTCATGCTTGGCTACCCCCCCTGTCGGCGGTCTTCGACGGATCGGTCGTCCTCGAAACGAGCTCGCGAGCGGCCGGCGTCGACCGACGACCCGCGTCGCCGGCGCTGGCGCGGCCCTGGTCACCCGCACGACCGTCGCGGGAATGTTCGACGTGCGGGGTGGCTGACCGGGGATCGCGCTGCGCCTTCGATTCCGGAGCATCTGTCGGTCCTTGCTCGCGCCGAGGAGCCTTCGCCGTCGCGCGATCGACTCCTCCTTCCGTCGCCACGGAGCACCCGGCGGGCCATCCGTGACACCGGTGTGCGGGTGCGCGGGTCGGCGTCGCGGGACGCACGCGCACCTCCGTCAAGCACCCGGGTGCCTTGGGCGCACGCGTCCGCCGAGCGCACGCCGACGCGCGCGCGCACGCTCGTTGCTCCGCGATCCTCACCGGCCGTGGGGGTCGAACCCGCCCGGGGCCGTCTTCGGAGGTGGGAGGAATGGACGCTTCGAGGGAGAGAGATACCGCCGCGCGCGTCATCGGCCGCTACGTGCTCTTCCGCGAGGTCGCGCACGGCGGCATGGCGACGGTGCACCTGGGACGCCTGCGCGGCGTCGGAGGGTTCGCGCGCACGGTGGCCATCAAGCGGCTGCATCCGCCGTTCGCGCGCGATCCCGAGTTCGTGTCGATGTTTCTCGACGAGGCGCGGCTCGCGGCGCGCATCCAGCACCCGAACGTCGTGCCGGTGCTCGACGTCGTCGCCTCCGGCGGGGAGCTGTTCCTGGTGATGGAGTACGTGCACGGCGAGGGCTTGTCGAAGCTGCTGAAGCGCGCGCGGGCGCAGGGTATCGCCCCGCCGGCGAGGCTCGTCATCGGCATACTGGTCGACGTGCTCTACGGTCTGCACGCCGCGCACGAGGCCCGGAACGAGCGCGGCGATCCGCTCGACGTCGTGCACCGTGACGTTTCGCCCCAGAACGTGCTGGTCGGGGTCGACGGCGTCGCTCGCGTGCTCGACTTCGGCATCGCGAAGGCGGCCCAGTGCGTGCACGCCGAAACGCGCGTCGGTCAGCTCAAGGGCAAGCTCGGCTACATGGCCCCCGAGCAGATCGCCGCGGCCAAGGTCGACCGCCGCGTCGACGTGTACGCCGCGGGCGTGACCCTGTGGGAGGCGCTCACCGGCGAGCGGATGTTCACGCAGCGCGAGCTGCCCCACCTCATCGCGGAGATCCTCACGCGCGAGCACGTGCCGCCGAGCCGCATCGCGCCCGGCACCAGCCCGGAGCTCGACGCCGTGGTCATGCGCGCGCTCGAGCGCGATCCGAAGGACCGCCACGCCACGGCGGCCGACATGGCCGCCGACCTCGAGCGCGTCGTGCCGCTGCCGTCGAGGCGCGAGATCGGCGAGTGGGTCGCGCGCGTGGCCGACGGAGCCCTGCGCAGCCGCGCCGCCTCGATCGCCGAGATCGAGACGACGACGTTCGGCGATCCCGGGGCCGTCCCGGAAGACCCCCCGTCGGTCGAAATACCCACGGCGCGCGCTCCCGCCGACGAGGCCATCCCGGTCGAGGAGGTCGAGATCGTGACCGCCGACCCGGTCGAGAGCCCGGCCGTCGTGTCGCCCTCGCGTGGCCGGCAGCGCGCGCGGGCGTGGCTCGCCGGCTGCGCGGTCGCTGCCCTCTGCGTGCCCGTGGCGCTGGTCGCGCGCGTGCGCCGGTCGTCGCCGTCGTCGGCAGACCTGCGGCCGACGGTCGCCGCCGCCACGGCGGCCGCCGTGGTCGTCGCGGCGCAGCCTCCGACCGTGCCACCGCCACCGTCGGTCGTCGCACCGCCTCCGCCCGGCGCCGCCTCGGCGCCGACCGCGAGCGCGCCCGCCGTCGTCCCCGCCGCCCAGCCGCGCGTCCCCGTCACCGAGGCGTCGGCGCGTCGTGCGCCCGCGGCGCCCACGACCGCGAAGACCGGCGCCCCGAACGACTGCACGCCGCCGTACACCGTCGATCCGTCGGGCGTCCGCGTGCCCAAGCGCTGGTGCCTGTGACGATGCGCCCGCGTCGCCCGGCGCTCACGCCATCGCGCCGCGCGCGAAGGCCACGATGCGCGCGGCGAGCTCCCGCGGCGCGTCGACGTGGGGGCAATGACCGAACCCCTCCGGCCGCTCGATGACGGCGTGGGGCGGCAGGTGCTCGCGGAAGTAGGCGAGATGACCGTCGGGCAGCAGGCGCTCGGACCGCCCCCAGACCAGCAGCACCGGCATGCGCAGCGCGGCGAGCGCCTCGGGCGCGGCGAAGTGCGCCTCGGTCGTCGACGCGAGCAGCTCGCGCACCGCCGGGCGAAGGAGCGACCCGGGCAGCTCGTGGGCGACCAGCGCGGCGATCCGCGGCATGCGGTGGTAGACGCGGCCGAGGAAGCCGACGGCGTCGCCGCGAGAGCGCAGATCGAACGCCGCCTTCAGCGCGCGCCACTCCTGCTCGGTCGAGCGCGCGCCCGCCGGCGACAGGAGCACGAGGCCGCGCACGCGCTCCGAACGCTCGCGCGCGTAGTGCAGCGCGACCGCACCGCCGAGGGAGTTGCCGACGACGATCGCGCGGTCGCCGGCGAGCAGGCCGTCGAGGGCGGTCGTCACCGCCCCGAAGAGCACCTCGGTCGTGAGCGGCTCGCTCGATCGCGGGCTGAAGCCGTGGCCCGGGTAGTCGAGCGCGACGATGCGACGCGCGTGGCGCGCGAGGCGGACCATCACGGGCGCGAACGGCGTCGCGTTCGAGCCGATGCCGTGGAGGAGCACGATGGTGGGGAGCGCGCCGCGCCCGGACGCGTCGAAGGCGTGGAGGACGCCCGTCGGGGTCGGCACCCAGCACGTGACGAACCCACGTCGCTGCAGCGCGAATCGGCCGAGCCGCTCCGCCAGCGGGATGAGCACCGGACGCATGGGGCCCATTCGACCATAAGCCGGCCGGGGCGCCCGGCAACCCCGCACGACGCGTTCGCGTCCTGGCGCTGCCCTTAGTAGAGTCCCGCCCACTTTGGTAGTCTGCCTGCTCCGCCGACGCTGCCGCTCGTTCGGGCTCCCCGCCGTCGCGATCGCCTCGCTCCTCGCGGTGGCGCCGCCGGCCCGCTCCGCACCCGCCGCGACCCCCGTCCGCTGGACGGACGCGACCCCCGACGCGATGGTGGACGACGCCGCCGCGCGCGCGCTCGCGCCCGACGCCGCGGAGCACGCGCGCATGGCGGCGCTGGCGGTGCTGGCGGAGCTGTCGGACCGGGCCGCGGAAGGCCACGCGCGCGGCGCGCTCGAGCGCATCGCGAAGGCGACGGACGTCGCCGCGGAGGTGCGCGCCGAGGCGGGCCTGCTCTCGCGCATGCTGGCCGACGACGAGGGGACCGAGGCGGGCGCGAAGGCCGATCACGCGCTCGGCGTCGTCGACGCGCTGTCCGTCCTCGGGCCGTTCCGCGACACCGGCGGCGGGCTCGACGCCCACGACGGACCGGAGGCCGGCGCCGCGCCGTTCGCCCCCGGCGAGCGCTACTCGTGGGGCAGCTACGAGGTGGCGTGGCGTCCGGTGCCGCGCGCGTTCGCGAGCGCGGTCGGCGTGCCGCTCGACCTGTTCGTGTTCCCGCGCAACGAGAGCTGCACGTGGATCGCCGCGCACCTGGTCGTGACCAGGGCGCAGCCGCTCCGGGTCGGCCTCGCCGCGACCGGGCAGGCACGCCTCGTCTTCGACGGCGCCGACGTGGCGCGCGACGACCGCGTGCACGAGTCGCTTCGCTTCGATCGCCTGGCCGCCCGCGTCGACGCCACCGCGGGCGACCACCTGCTGGCCGCCAAGATCTGCTCGGGCGCGCTCGACGACGACGGGCGCGTGCGCCTTCGCGTCACCGACGAACGGGGCGGATGGCCCGACGGCGTCGAGGAGCGCGAGGGGGCGTGGACCCCGCCGCGCCACGCGCGCAGGCCGGCGTTCCGCGCGCTGACGACCGCGCTCGCGCGCGCGATCGACAGACCGGGCAAGGACGTCGACGCCCGCCTGGACGACGCCGTGCTGCGCACGCTCGGCGGCGCCGACGATCTGCGCAGCCCGCGCGCCCCTGGTCAGCTGGCGGCCCTGGCCGACGCCGGCCTGGACGCCGATCACCTCGCGCTCGCGGCGTGGATCGCGCCGATCGGCGCGAACCGCAGCGCGTGGCTGAACGAGGCACGCGCCTCGGGCGACGCCGGCGCGCGCGCGTTCGCCGAGCGACGCCTCGTCGAGCGCCACCTCGACGCGCAGCTGTCGGACTGGGCGATGGCCACGCTGCGCGGCGCCAAGATCGATCAGGCCACCGATCCCGAAGCGGCGCTGCTCTCGGCGCGCGTGGAGACGGCGCTCGGCACCGACGCGCTGCGCGTGCGCGCCGTACGCCGGCTCGCCGCCGCGGCGCAGTCGGCCGGCAACGCCACACCGGACGCGGTGCTCGAGATGCTGGCGCAGCTGACCGAGGGGCTCGATCCCGCGCGCGCGCTGGCCGCCCGCCAGCAGCTCGCGTCGCGCGGGGAGATCGACGGGAACTACGTGCGCGTCGTCGCCGCCACGCAGGACCGCGTCGCCGCGATCGGCGCCGCGCAGCGCGCGTTCGCCGGTGGCGTCGAGGACGCCGACGACGCGCTGCAGGTCGCTCGGGCCGTGGCGCGCACCGGCGCCCACGCCGAGGCGCGCGCGCTCTACGAGCAGCTCTCGCGGTGGGCGCCCAACCGCGCGGGCGTCTGGGCGGGGCTGGCGCAGGAGATCGGCGCGACCCCGTCGGACGCGACCGGCGGGGCCGCGATCGCCGCCGCCCTGCGGCGTGCGCGCGAGCTCGATCCGGGCGAGTCGAGGTACCGCGCCGAGCTGGCGCTGCGCACGCGGGCGCCGTCGCTCGAGGCGGACTCGCGCGACGACGAGAAGTACATCGTCCCCTCGAGCGTCATTCTGGCGCGCCGCCTCGGCGTGCCGACGCGCAGGCTCGCGCAGAACGACGCGCGCGCGACCGGTCCGGGGGCGAAGGCGTCCCCTCCCCCGCCGCGCAGCGGCGACGACGCCCCCGACGTCGCCGACCGCGAGCTGCACTGGCTGCGCGCGGTGGTCATGCACCCCGACCGCCGCGTCTCCGAGATGGTGCACTACGCGCGCGAGATCGTCATCCCGCCGCGCACCGAGGACGAGCTGTACGAGGACGTCCCGGCCGAGGGCGACCTCACCGAGATCCTGCGCGCGCGCGTTCACCGCCGGGACGGCTCCGAGGCGTTTCCGGTCGAGGAGGCGAACGACGACGCGCGCCCGCGCATCCGCTGGCCCGAGCTGCAGCCCGGCGACGTCGTCGAGGTCGCGTTCCGCTCGTGGACCGCGGGGCCCGTCGGCGGACGCGGCGACCCGCCCTTCTACCGGCTCGACTACGCCGGCGCGCTCTCGACGCACCCGGTGCTCTACAACGAGGACGTCATCGAGTCGCCGCCCGATCGGCCCATCTACGCCTCGGTCGTCAACGGCAAGGCCGATCGCGTCGAGGAGAAGGACGAGAACGGGCGCCACGTCGTGCGCTACGTCTGGGACCACCCCGTCAACGTCCCCGACGAGCCGCTCGCGCCGCCGCTGAGCGAGGTCGTCCCGGTGCTCGCCATGTCGACCTTCCACGACTGGAACGCGTTCCGCGCGTGGTACTCGGAGGCCGTGCGCGGCTTCACCGAGCCGGATGCGCAGGTGCGCGAGCTCGCCGCGAAGCTGACGCGCGGCAAGGCGACGCGCGAGGCGAAGCTCCGGGCGCTGTTCGATTTCGTCGCCGACGACATCCGCTACGTCAACTACGTGAGCGGCGAGTGGTGGCTGCCCAACCGCCCGCAGCAGCTGCTGGCGCGGCGCGAGGGCGACTGCGACGACAAGGCGCTGCTCCTCATCACGCTGCTCAAGGCGGTGGGCATCGACGCGCAGGAGGTGATGGTGCAGACGCGCATGACCGGACAGCCCTCGATCGTGCGCGCCCGCGGGGTCGCCATCCCGCTGTTCGATCACGGCATCGCCTTCCTGCCCGGCCCCGGCGGCGGCACCTACCTCGACGCGACCAGCCCGCAGTCGCGCCTCGGGCCGCTGCCGTCGATGGACGCGCGCGCGGTGGCGCTGCGCATGGATGGACCGGCCGAGATCGTGCAGCTGCCGTCGAGCTCCCCCGACGACCACGGCGTGGACGCCACGTGGACGATCGCGCTCGCGAGCGACGGGAGCGCCGAGCTGCAGGGCGAGGAGCACGCGACCGGCGACGACGCGTTCTGGATGCGCTCCTACCTGACCGAGCCGGGGGCGCGGGCCCAGTGGGTGGAGGATCACCTGGTCGGGCCGTGGTTCCCGACCGTCGACGTCGACAAGAAGGTCGACTTCCAGGGCGACCTGGCGCGCGGCGCGGCGGTCGTCCGCTGGCGCGCGCGGTCCGACGGGCTCGCGCGTCACGAGGGGAGCGAGCTGGTCGTGCCGCTGTCGCCGTCGCAGACGCTGGCGTCGCAGCTCGCGCCGCTGGTCGAGAGGACGCTGCCGGTGTGGCTGCCGCCGTACGTCGCGCCCCGCAAGGAGTCGCGCACGATCCGTGTGGTCGCCCCGAAGGGCTGGGCGTTCGAGGAGCTGCCCGCCGGCGGCGACGAGAACGGCGGAACGTTCGGACGGGCGCACCTGGAGGTGATGCACGACCCGCACGACGCGCGCGCGGTGCTCGTGAAGCGCACGGTGGTGTTCGACGAGAGCGCCATCTCCGTGCCGCAGTACCGGAGCTGGCGCGCGTGGGTGCAGCGCGTCGACGCGCTGATGCACCGCGGCCTGCGGCTCGCGCCGGCGGGAGGCACGCGATGAGGGCGCTCCGGTACTGTCTTCCCGTAGTCGTCCTTTCCTGCATGTCCTGCGGCGGCGCGCCGGCCCGCTCACCGTCGTCCGCGAAGGTCGATCTGCCGGGCGCGTTCGCGACGGCGTTCCGCGCCGACGCGACGGGCGATCCGCACGCGGCCGTGCAGGCCTACCTGCAGGTCGTGCGCGCGGCCGCGCCGGCCGACGGCGACCCGTGGCAGGTGCCGGCGCTCGAGGCGTCGCTCGACGCGCTGGCGACGCGCAGCATGCCGTCGCTCGGCGAGGAGGCCGCCGGCGACGCGGGGCTGGCGTGGCGCACGCACGACGGCGCGGCCATCGCCGAGCAGCTCTCGCGCGCCGAGAAGGCTGCGCTCGGTCCGTTCGCCCGGGGCCTCATCGCCCGCGCGCTGAACGCGATGGACGAGAAGCGCGGCGACGCGGCGGCCGCGGCGGCCCAGCGGCAGACGACCGGCTGCGTGCGCGAGGCGACCGTCGTCGGGCCGACCACGTGGGCGCCGGTCACGGGCGTCGACGAGACCGGCCCGCTCGACCGGGCCGACGCGCGCATCGAGGCGTCGTACCCGGCGGGCGACGCGTTCGGCACGCGAGTCCACCCGCTCCGCGTGACGGACCGCGGGTGCGCGATCCCGCTGTCGGCCGAGAGCGCGCGCCCCGGCGTGCGCGAGGTCGTGGTCGACGTGGACGTGCGCAAGGCGCAGACCGTCGGGCTGGTGATGCGCGCCCACGGCGCCGCGGTGCTGCGCGCGGGCGGAACGCCTGTGCTGCGCCGGCCGTTCGAGCTGGGCGACGGGGAGGCGGCGCGATTCGCGCGCGTCACCGTCGCGGCGGGCACGCTGCGCGTCGTCGCGCGCGTGGGCACGGCCAAGGACGACGACTCGGTCGAGATCGACGTGCTCGGCGAGGACGGCGCGCCGCTGCCCACCC
>Ga0209012_1000261_pt1 | contig 81079 bp, 77 predicted proteins | sample RS3BMetagenome_FD_184735 | JGI IMG/M metagenome (GOLD analysis project Ga0209012, IMG submission 184735) | Ferric oxide microbial mat and aquatic microbial communities from Rainbow Spring, Yellowstone National Park, USA - RS3B (SPAdes) (version 3) ... | reverse complement strand
TGGTCGCACTGGTTCGTGCCGGTGTGACGTTCGAGAAGGGGGTGATGGTCGAACGAACTGACGAGCAAGATGAGGAAGTCGCCGCGTAGTCGGTCAGGTTCTCATCCACAGGTCTTGACTATTTCTCCTTCGGCTGTGGGTTCCATCCATCCAGCATTGCTGATGCGCGCCGAGTGGTTGTGCCAGGTATCCCACTCGTGTTGTTGTGGGGCAGGCAATAACGGGCGACGCTCGGCGCCTTGATCTTCGTAGAGGCAGTCCTCACACACCTTCCCGTCCGGTGACTCGACGGACCTCCGTCTGCCCTGCTCTGAGCACTGGTAGCGGCTACGCCGGCGGGCGCCGGAGGCTGGTCCCGCCGGCGTAGCCGGAGATCCATCGGGGGAGAATGGACACTCACCCGCTCACGAATCGGTCAGGCTCCTGTTCTCCCGGTACGCCTCCGTCGTCCGTTCCGCAAGCACCAGGACGCTCAGACCCAGGGCGTGGACGTCAGCGTCCTCGCCGAGGTCGAACAGGACCCGGAGCTGGTTGTTGCGATCTCGAGCTCGTCGAGCAGCTCTCGGGTCGATCCTTCGGGCAGCTGACCGCTGACGAGTCCAGCGGCCTCGGCCACGGCGAGGGCGGCCGCTCCGAACGCCAGGCAGGTCTCGAATCCGGCTCGGGTGACGTGGGCCATGAAGCCTTCCTCCTGTTCGTCACCACCCGGCGTCTCGCGGACCGGGCAGTCATCATTTCGAACGAGCGCTCCCCACGACGGGGAGCGACGAGGCCTCGTCGATCCCATGGGTGCGACCTGCCGGGCCGACCCGCCGGGTCCAGGGAGGGAGCGTCAGCTCCCAGCGAGGAGAGCCACCCAGGTGAGACGGTCGGGATGCACCGTCGGTGGCTCCCGCAGCGGCCCTTGACGCGGCAGTCGGCGGCCCGGCACCGACCGACGTGACCCCGCAACCAGGGGTGCAGGGGCGAAATGGGTCCGCGAACGCCCTGGTCAGAGGAAAGTCAACAGGTTAGTCAACACCCCTGTCGCCACTCTCTGTCCATGGACAGCCAGGCGACCGACAACGGACAGGGTAACCACCGAGAACTCCCAGGTCAGCGGCCCGGGAGTGAGAAAGGTGACAGGTTAGATGACACCCCTGGCTCCACCGTGGAGCCCATGTCCACCAGGTCTGCGATCCGCCGGTTCGGCACCACGAAGTCCCAGGTCAGCGGGAAAGGTCACAGGTTAGGTCACACGTTTTCCGCGACGGTCGGGGACGTGTCCACGAACCCACTCGACCACTCCCCCTCCGCCTTCCTCCCACCCGGTGATCGCCGGGCCGTCGAGGGAATCCTCGCCCGACTTCAGCGGCCGGGTGATCTCGAGGACTTCACCACCCAGGTTCGGGCCGTCCGAGGCTGCCGGCGCCCGGTTCGCCTCTCCGGGAAGGTCACGGGCACCGGGCCCGAGGGGCTCCCCGAGGTCCTGTTCGGCACCCGGCGGCTCCCCGACGGTGTGCTCCTGAAGGCCTGTGGGTCCCGGCGGGAGACGGTCTGTCCGCCCTGTGCCTCCCTCTATCGGGGTGACGCCTTCGCCCTCGTGGCCTCGGGGCTCCGGGGCGGCAAGGGCGTACCCGAGACCATCGGCGACCATCCGGCCGTGCTGTTGACCCTGACGGCACCCAGCTTCGGTGCGGTACATTGGAGACGTCCGGACGGCACCTGCCACCCGACCGGCACCCGGTGCGAGCACGGGCGGGCCCTCGCCTGCGGACTGCGGCACCTCGGGTCCGATCCCGCGCTCGGTCAGGCCCTCTGTCCCGATTGCTACGACTACGAGGGCGCCGTGCTGTTCAACGCCGGCGTGTCCGAGCTCTGGCGGCGGACCACCATCTACGCCCTACGGGCCCTCGGTGTCCTCCTCGAGCTCTCCTCCCGGGAGGCCTCCCGCAGATTCCGGCTCTCGTACGTCAAGGTCGTCGAGTTCCAGAAGCGGGGCTCGGTCCACCTCCATGCCCTCGTCCGGGCCGACCTCCGGGAGGACGAGCACGGACCGGCACCTGCGGGAGTAGACCCCGACCTCCTGGCCACGGCCCTGCGGGTCGCATCGAGGAAGGTCAGCGCACCCGTTCCCGGCTCGACCGTCGGCGCCCGACACGTATGGGGCACCCAGCTCGACACCACCGTCGTCACCGAGGCCGAGAACGGCAGGGGCCGGGCCGCCGCATACCTGGCGAAGTACGCCACCAAGGGCACCGACGAGTTCGGGGTCCTCGACCACCGGCTGCCGTCCGGGATCTGTCGCGATGCCCGGCTGCCCGAGCACCTCCGGGCACTGGTGGCGACCGCCTGGTCTCTCGGCGCCAACAAGGCTCTGGCTGACGTCGGCCTCCAACGCTGGTCCCACACCTGCGGGTTCCGAGGGCACTTCCTGACCAAGTCCCGCCGGTGGTCGACCACCTTCGGGACGCTGCGGGCGGAGCGCCAGCGGTGGCGCCTTGCCCAACGCCGTGACGTCCAGGAGCCGGAGCTCGAGGAGGCCGTCACCACGTCCGAGTGGACCTTCGAGGGTTCGGGCTACCTGACCGCAGGCGATGTCTGCCTCGCCCGATCGGTCGAGGACCAGCTGCGGCTCGGGAGGTCCATCCAGCGCGAAGCCCGGCAGACCCAGGGCATATCGTCGAACGAATCCGGGGCACAGTGATGGAGAGGATCCTGCTCACCGTCGAGGAGGCCGCAGAGCGGTTGTCCATCGGCCGGACGAAGGCCTACGAACTGGTGGCCACCGGCCACCTGCCTTCGGTGACCATCGGCCGGTGCCGCCGGGTGGCGGTCGAAGCACTGCACGAGTTCGTGTCGTCCCTCGAGGTCGCCAGCGGGGCACGAGACAGCCTGGCACTACGCTCGAATCAGCACGCCGTTGCCGATCGCGGGCGGAGCTTCCGGTATGGGGAGGCTCCCGGCTCGCCAGATGACGTACGTCCACTGAATCGGGGACGGTTTCCATGAGCATCTCTCGACGGACGACGTCCAAGGGCGAAGTCCGGTACGACGCCAGGTTGCGCGATCCATCGGGTCGGGTCTACGGCAGGACCTTCCGCACCAAACGGGAAGCGGAAGCCTTCGTCGCCACTCAACGGAGCGATCGGGCGCGGGGCCTCTGGTTCGACGTCCGTGCCGCAGAGACTCCCTTCGCCGAGGTCGCCCTGGACTGGCTCCACGGAAATCCGGCGAAACGACCGGGAACGGTGGCCCGCGACGGATCGGTGGTCAGGATCCAGCTACTGCCTTCGCTCGGACCGGTTCCGATCGGACGCATCACCCCTCGGGACGTCCAACGGCTGGTCAACGACTGGTCGGCCCGCTACCGACCTGCCACCGTCCGTCGGCACTACGCCTGTCTTCGGGCCATCTTCGGCCACGCCGTGGCCACCGATCTCATCGGCCGATCCCCCTGCCGCGCGATCAAGCTCCCGGCCGTCGAACACGAGGACCGGCCGCTGCCCGATCCGGAGCGGCTTGCCGCCGTGGCTGCAGCCATCGGCGCCGACCTCGCGCCCATGGTCTACGTCGGTGCGGTACTCGGCCTCCGCTGGGGGGAGTGCGCCGGCCTCCGCGTCCGTCACGTCGACTTCCTCCGCTCGACGGTGACCGTCGCGGAGCAGATCACACGGGGTCAGGGTGGAACGACGGTGAACGGGCCGCCCAAGACAAGGGCGGGACGCCGCACCATTGCCGCTCCGGAGGAGCTCGTGTCGATGCTCGCCGGCCATCTGACCCGCCGCGGCCTGACCGTCGATGACGGCGACGCCCGCCTCTTCGTCAGTCGCGACGGACGGGACCTCGAGTACACGAACTTCCGGGAGCGCAACTGGGTCCCGGCCTGCGAGCGGGCGGACGCCCCCGGTCTCCGGTTCCACGACCTCCGTCGGTTGGCCGCCACCACCCTCGTCGCCGAGGGCGTCGACGTGAAGACGACCCAGAACCGGCTCGGACATGCCAGCCCGCAGATGACGCTCGGCCTCTACGCGCAGGCCACCAGTTCCGGAGACCGCAGCGCCGCGAAGCGGGTCGGCAGGCGACTCATGGGAGCCGTTGCGCGCGATGGACGCGCGATGGAATCGGAGGGCAGCCAGGGCCCTGACCAGGAAGAGCACCCTGAACAGGGAAAACTGGGTGGGGCTAACAAGAATCGAACTTGTGACCTCAGCATTATCAGTGCTGCGCTCTAACCAACTGAGCTATAGCCCCGCAGACCGGACCCTGACGCTACACCACGCCCCGGCCCCGTCCGAAGTCGAGACCCGGTCCGGCCGGTGGATCCGGGGTCCGGGCGGTCAGCCCTCCCCGGACGTCTCGCCGGCGACCGGAGCGACCGCGGCGACAGCGTCGCCCCCGCCGAGGTTCATCACCCGCACACCCGTGGCGTCCCGGCCCTGGCTGGCGATCTCGCGCACGGCCGTGCGGATGACCACGCCCGACGTCGAGATGAGCAGGAGCTCGTCATCGAGGCCGGCCATGAACGCCGCCACCACCCGCCCACGCTTGGCGGTGAGCTTGATGCCCCGGACCCCCTGGCCGCCCCGGGCCTGCCGGTTGAACCGCTCGACCTTGGTCCGCTTGCCGTAGCCGGCGTCCGTCACGATCAGGATGTCCGCCTCGTCGCGGGCGATGTCGCACGACACCACCTCGTCCTCGGGCTTGAGCCGCACGCCCCGCACCCCGGCGGCGTCGCGACCCATGGCCCGGACGTCCCGCTCGGAGAACCGGATCGTCATGCCGGACGAGGTGACGATGAAGACGTCGTCGTCACCGTGGGTCTCCACCACCCGGACCAGCTCGTCGCCGTCGCGGAGGTTGATGGCGATGAAGCCCTCGCGTCGCGACTTGTCGTACTCGCTGAACGCCGTCTTCTTGATCTGCCCGTGCTTGGTGGCGAACACCAGGAAGCTGTCGGCCGGGAAGTCCCGCGTCCCGATGATGGCCTGGATGCTCTCGTTCGGGGCCAGGGGCAGCAGGTTCACGATGGCCGTCCCCCGTGCCGTGCGCTCCTTCATCGGGATCTCCAGCGCCCGGAGCCGGAAGACGCGACCCCGGTTGGAGAAGAGGAGGAGGTGGGCGTGGGACGATGTGTGGACCACGTCGTCGATCAGGTCCTCCTCCTTCAGCTTCGCCCCCTGGACCCCCCGGCCGCCCCGGGCCTGGGTGCGGAAGGCGTCGGCCGACACCGCCTTGACGTAGCCGGCGCGGCTCATGGTGACCACGAGCTCCTCGTCCTCGACGAGGTCCTCGACGTTCATGTCCCCCGGGTCGTGGGTGATGACCGTGCGCCGCTCGTTGGCGAACTTCTCGCGGATCTCCCCCAGCTCGCCGGCGATGACCCGGCGCAGCTTGACGGGGTCGCTGAGGATCGACTCGAGCTCGGCGATCTCCTCCCGAAGCTTGGCCATCTCCTCCTCGAGGTTGGCCCGCCCGAGACGGGTGAGCCGCGCCAGGGTCATGTCCAGGATGTGGTTGGCCTGCTCCTCCGAGAAGTCGAACGGGGTCGCCCGCAGTGCCTCGAGGGCGGCCGGTCGGTCGTCGGAGCCCCGGATGGTGGCGATGACCTGGTCCAGCATGTCGATCGCCTTCAGCAGACCCTCGACGACGTGGGCCCGGGCCTTGGCCTTGGCCAGCAGGAACTCGGAGCGCCGGGTGACCACCTCGACCTGGTGGGCCACGTAGTGCGTCAGCATCTGGGCCACGTTGAGGGTGCGGGGCACGCCGTCGACGAGGGCCACCGCGTTGACGCTGAAGCTCGTCTGCATCGGGGTCTGCTTGAACAGGTTGTTCAGGACCACGTTGGCGTTGGCGTCGCGCTTGAGGCGGATGACCAGGCGGGTCTTCCCTCCCGACGAGTCGTCCTGCGCCTCGGCGATGCCGTCGAGATCGCCGGAGCGGACCAGGTCCTCGATCTTCTTGGAGACCGAGGCGATCGACGTCTGGTAGGGCATCTCGGAGATCACGATGCGGGTGGCCCCGTCGCGGCCCTCCTCGATCTCGGCCACGGCGCGCAGCTTGATCGAGCCGCGCCCGGTCCGCATGGCGTCGAGGATCCCCTGGCGGCCCAGGATGAGCGCCCCGGTGGGGAAGTCCGGCCCCTGGATGAACGACATCAGGTCGTCCGGCGTCGCGTCGGGGTGCTCGAGCAGGTGCGTGGTGGCGTCGATCACCTCGCCCAGGTTGTGCGGCGGGATGTTGGTGGCCATCCCGACGGCGATGCCCTGGGACCCGTTAACCAGCATGTTCGGGAACCGGGACGGGAGCACCGTCGGCTCCTCGGAGGTCGCGTCGTAGTTCGCGACGAAGTCGACCGTCTCCTGGTCGATGCCGTCCATCAGCTCGAGGGCGAGCGAGCCCAGGCGGCACTCGGTGTAGCGCATGGCGGCCGGTCCCTCGTCCGGTCCCGTCCCCCCGAAGTTCCCGTGCCCGTCGATGAGGGGGTGCCGCAACGAGAAGTCCTGGACCATCCGGGCCAGGGCCTCGTAGATGGCCGAGTCGCCGTGGGGGTGGTAGGAGCCCATGACGTCGCCGACCACCTTGGCGCACTTGGAGTGCGGGCGGTCGGGCAGGAGCCGCTGGTCGTACATGGAGTAGAGGATCCGGCGGTGGACGGGCTTCAGTCCGTCGCGCACGTCGGGCAGGGCCCGCGACACGATGACGGACATCGAGTACTCGAGGAACGAGCGCTCCATCTCCTCCTGGATCTCGATCGGCTCGATGAACCCGGTGACGACGTCGTCGGTGGTGTCGGAGCCGCCGCGGCCCTCGTTGTCACGTCTCGGCATGGACTGTCCTCATCTGCGTGTGTCTCGTCTGCACTGCTCGTGTCGGTCCTGCGGTGACCGGGCCTGTCCGCCCGCGTCGGGATTCGGGAGCCGTTCCCGGCCTCAGAAGTCGAGGAAGCGGACGTCCTTGGCGTTGGTCTGGATGAAGTTCCGTCGGAGCTCCACGTCTTCGCCCATCAGCACCGAGCAGACCTCGTCGGCGATGGCGGCCTGCTCGACGGCCACCTGGAGCAACGACCGCTGGCCCGGGTCCATGGTCGTGTCCTTGAGCTCCCCGAAGTCCATCTCCCCCAGACCCTTCAGGCGCTGGAAGTCCGCCTTGTGGTTGGGGTGCTCCACCAGGAACGCCTCCTTGGCGTTGTCGTCCTTCAGGTAGATCTTCTCCTTGCCGACCAGGGTCGAGTACAGGGGGGGTTGGGCCACGTACACGAAGCCGCCCTCGACGAGGGGTTTCATCTGGCGGAAGAAGAACGTGAGCAGCAGGGTCCGGATGTGCGATCCGTCGACGTCGGCGTCCGCGAGGATGATGACCTTGTGGTAGCGGATCTTGGTGACGTCGAAGTCCTCGGCGAGGCCGGCGCCGATGGCCGCGATGAGCGCCTGGATCTCGGTGTTCTTCAGCATCTTGTCGATGCGTGCCCGCTCGACGTTGAGGATCTTGCCGCGGATGGGCAGGATGGCCTGGGTGCGGGGATTGCGGGCGTCCTTGGCCGAGCCGCCGGCCGAGTTCCCCTCGACGATGAACAGTTCGCTCTCCCGGGGCTCCTTCGACGAGCAGTCCACCAGCTTTCCGGGCAGGCCGGCGCCGTCGAGGGCCGACTTGCGGCGGGTGAGGTCACGGGCGGACCGGGCCGCCACCCGTGCGCGGGCGGCCAGCAGGCCCTTCTGCAGCACCTGGTTGGCCTCGCGCGGGTTCTCCTCGAACCATTCGGCGAGCTTCTCGTTGGTGGCCCGCTCGACCAGCGAGCGCACGGGCACGTTGCCGAGCTTGCCCTTCGTCTGACCCTCGAACTGGGGGTCCTGGAGGCGCACCGAGATGATGGCGGTGATGCCCTCGCGGATGTCCTCGCCCAGGAGGTTGTCGTCCTTCTCCTTCAGGGTGCCCTTGGCCCGGGCGTACTTGTTCACCACGTTGGTCAGGGCCTTCTTGAAGCCCTCCTCGTGCATGCCGCCGTCGATGGTGGAGATGCCGTTGGCGAAGGAGTGGATGCTCTCGTAGAACCCGGCGTTCCACTGGAGGGCGATCTCCACCTCCATCGTCTCCTCCTTCTGCTCGAACGAGCACACCTTCCGGAAGAGCGCCTCCTTCGAGGCGTTGAGGTGGCGCACGTAGTCGACGATGCCGTCCTTGTACTTGAAGGTCTGGGCGGACTTGCCGTCCGCCCGCTCGTCGACGAAGTGGATCTCGAGTCCCTTGTTCAGGAACGCCATGACCTGGAGCCGCTCGATGACCGTCTGCGCCCGGAACTCGACCTCCTCGAAGATGGTGGGGTCGGGCCAGAACGACACCGTGGTGCCCGTGCGCCCCCGGGGGGCCGCTCCGGTCACGGTGAGCTTGCCGGTCGGCTTGCCGCCGTCGACGAACTCCATCTCGTGATGGTGACCGTCCAGGTCGATCTCGAGGTGCAGCCGGGTCGACAGTGCGTTCACCACGGACACGCCCACGCCGTGCAGGCCGCCCGAGACCTTGTAGCCGCCGCCCTCGCCGAACTTGCCACCGGCGTGGAGCACCGTGAGGACGACCTCGGCCGCCGACTTGTCCTTGTACTTCGGATGGAGGCCGACGGGGATCCCCCGGCCGTTGTCGGCGACCCGCACCCCGCCGTCGGCCAGCAGCGTCACCTCGATCCGGTCGCAGAAGCCGGCCATGGCCTCGTCGATGGAGTTGTCCACGACCTCCCACACCAGGTGGTGCAGTCCGGTCGGTCCGGTCGACCCGATGTACATCCCGGGGCGCTTGCGGACGGGGTCGAGACCCTCGAGGACCGTGATGTCGGAGGCGTTGTAGGTGGCCTTGTCCTTGCTGCTGTCGACTTCGTCCTTCAGCGCCACAGGCGCGCCCTTTCGCAGTGTTCGAGCGGGTGGGAACCGGACGTCCCGACAGGATCCGGGCTGCGCGCACGGCACGTCCGGACCGTCGGGCGTCCCCCGATTCCAATGACCCAGTGTACCCCCCCGGTGTGTCTCGCCGGGCCGATGGTCGGGCCCTCTCCGGGCCCCTTCAGCGCTGGACCCGGACCTCCAGGCGCTGTGGCCGGTCGACGCCGGCGAGGTCGGACGCCCGGTCCAGCAGCGTGTCCCCCAGGCGCCGGACCTGGGTGGCCCACGCCGGGTGGTCCACGGTGACGACCAGGGACGTCGCGTCGATGCGTACCGGCCGCACGTGCTCCGCCATCGCCTGCCCCACGAGGTCCTCCCACCCTGCGAACAGACGCCCGAGCCCCCGGGCCCCCGAGAACCCGAACCGCCGGGACAGGGCGTCGAGGGAGCCGTCGAGGGGCCGCGGCTCCGAGTCGCGGCGGTGCGGCGGCTCCGGGCTCACGTGCCCTCCCCGGCGGTGGCCACGTGCCCTCCTCCGGCCATGCGGTACACCTTGGCCGCCGTCACTTCGGGTGGGGCCGGCTGGGCCGTCGTGAGCACGGCCTGTCCGGGGGGAAGTCCCGCGAGCAGGGCGCGCGCACGGTGGGGGTCCAGCTCGGAGAAGACGTCGTCGAGCAGGAGCACCGGCGCCGTGCCCAGGCGCTCGGTGGCCAGCTGGTGGGCGGCCAGCTGGAGGGCGAGGGCGAGCGAGCGCTGCTCCCCCTGCGACGCGTGGGTCCGCGACGGCAGGCCGGTCAGGGTCAGTTCGAGGTCGTCACGGTGCGGCCCGACCGTCGAGACCCCCCGCTGGACGTCCCTCGACCGTGCCGCACCGAGCGCGTCCAGCAGACTGCCGTCCCAGGACCGCACGTAGGTCAGCCCCACATCGGTCGCGACGCCGGCCAGGCGCGAGTAATGCTCGGCGACCCGGGGTGCGAGTTCCGCCGCCAGGTACTCCCGTGCCTCGGCCAGTCGGGTCCCCGACTCGTCGAGCCGGGCGTCCCACACGTCGAGCGTGGCCGCCTCCTCGGCACGCAGTGCCCGGCCGGTGTTGCGCAGCAGTGCGGCCCGTTGCCGGAGGACCTTCTCGGTCTCCTCGGCCGCCCGCGCCGCCTTGGGGTCGACCACCGCCAGTGTCCCGTCGAGGAAGTGCCGCCGGTCGGAGGGCCCGGCCCGGACGACACCGATGTCCTCCGGGGAGAACACGGTCACCCGGAGCGCCTCGTGCAGGTCCACCCGGCGACGGACGACCTGCCGGTTCACCTGGGTCCGACCCCGCCCGGCCGCCGTCACCTCCGCCTCGATGGTCACCGGGCGGTCGCCGACCCGGGTCTCGGCCCGCAGGATGGCCCGGTCCGCGCCGCGCCGCACGAGCGCCTCCCGGGGTGAGCCCCGGAACGACTGGAGTGTGGCCAGGTACGCCGTCGCCTCCAGCAGACTCGTCTTTCCGGAGCCGTTCCGGCCGGTGACGATGGTCGTGCCCTCGGGATCCGGTTCGATGACGGTGTCGACGAGGTTTCGGAAGTCGGTGACGGCGAGCGAGACGAGGTGCACGGGACGGGCGCGTCCGCCGGGCCGTTCAGGACACCCGTACGGGCATCAGCAGGTACCGGAAGTCGGTCTCCTCCGCCGCCCGGACCGTCGCCGGCTTGGTGGCGTCCACCGTCTCGAGCAGGACCTCGTCCCCCGCCACCGCCTCGACACCGTCGATGAGGTAGGTCGGGTTGAAGGCGATGGTGAGGTCCTCGCCCTCGAAGTCGGCGTCCCCCGTCTCGCTGGCGTCCCCGACCTCCTGGGACACCACGGTCAGGTCCACGCCGCCGTGACGCATCGACAGCCGCACCGGCGTCGTGTTGTCCCGCACCAGCAACCGGACCCTGCGCAGGGCGTCGAGCAGCGAGTCCTTGCCGACGTGGAGCCGGTTCGGGTACTCGGCCGGGATCAGCTGGCGGTAGTCGGGATAGGTGCCGTCGAGCAGCCGCGTGCTGACCTTGACGTCGCCGACGGTGAACGTGACGTCGTGGTCGCCGACCGACAGGCCGACCATCGGGGCGCCCGTACCGTCGCCGTCCGGGCCGGCCCCTCCGTCCGCACCCCGGGCACCCGGTCCGAGGGCCGACAGGCGCTGCAGCTCGGCCAGCGCCCGGGCGGGAACCAGGATCTGGGACGCGCCGGAGAACGCGTCGCTCCCCTCGATGTCCCGGAGCGCCAGCCGGTAGGAGTCGGTGGCCACGAGGCGCACGAGGTCTCCCTCCGGGGCGATCAGCACCCCGGTCAGCAGGGGTCGGGCGTCGTCGCCCGATGCGGCCCGGACGACCTGGCGCAGCGCACCGGCCAGGCCGGCCGCGGGGAGGAAGGTCGCCGGTTCCGGGGGTTCGGGGAGCGCCGGGAAGTCGGCCACCGCGAACGTACGGAGACTGAACCGCGAGCGCGCCGCACCGATCTCGACCTTCTCTCCCTCGGACTCGACCGTCACCGCGCCGGGTTCGAGCGACCGCACGATGTCGGCCAGCAGTTTGGCCGGTGCCACGCACACGCCGTCCGTGATCCCGATCGCCTCGGTGGTCACGTGCACCGTCAGGTCGAGGTCGGTCCCGACCACCGACAGCCGGTTGCCGACCGACTCGATCCGCAGGCCGCTCAGCACCATCTGCGCGGACGAGCGCGTGCCCACGGCACGGCCGGCCGTCGTCAGCACCTCGACCAACGAGTCACGCTCGCATCGAAACTTCACGGAGAAGTCCTTTCTCGCTCTGCTTCTCAGTTAGGTAATTGAGAAATCTAGTGGTGGTAGTAAGGCATGTGGATTGTGGATAACCCCCTGTTCCCCCAGTCCAGGAGGGGTGCGGTTCTCCACCGTCCGTCCCCCGAATGGAGCTCGGGGCCGCCCCCGGGAGTCCCGCACGTGTCCGGTTATGGACAAGTTCGCGCGAGTTCACAGAATTACCCCAGGGGAGACGGGGGATTTCCACAGGATGAGCACAAGCTCCGGATACCCGACGGTCATCACGACCCGCTCTTGATGCGGACGATGAGGTCGGTGACCTGGTTGTAGATCTGGTGCCGTTCCTTCATGAGGCCGGCGATCTTCTCGACGGCGTGCATGACGGTGGAGTGGTCCCGGCCGCCGAACTCGCGGCCGATGGCGGGGTAGCTGAAGTCCGTGAGTTCGCGGAAGACGTACATGCTGACCTGGCGCGCCGTCACCAGTGGACGACGGCGGTTCGGTCCGCAGAGCTCCTCCACGGAGAATCCGAAGGTCTCGGACGTGGCCTCGAGGATGACCTGGGGGGTGATGCGGCGGGGCTGGTCGGCCGAGACGAAGTCGGAGAGGACCTGCTCCGCCAGGGCCCGGCTCATGGGCTGGTGGTTGAGACTGGCGAAGGCGGTCACCCGGATCAGGGCTCCCTCGAGCTCGCGGATGTTCTCCTTGACGTGGGTGGCGATGAACTCGAGGACCTCGTCGGGGACGGCGACCCGCTCGTGCTCGGCCTTGGTCCGCAGGATGGCGAGACGGGTCTCGAGCTCGGGCGGCTGGACCTCGGTGATCAGGCCGGAGAGGAACCGGCTCCGGAGCCGGTCCTCGAGCGTGGCGATCGACTTGGGAGGCCGGTCGGACGTCAGCACGATCTGCTTGGACGCCCCGTAGAGGGAATTGAAGGTGTGGAAGAACTCCTCCTGGAGCGACTCCTTGCGCTCCATGAACTGGACGTCGTCGATGAGGAGCACGTCGCACTCGCGGTAGCGGCGCTTGAACGCCGTCGTGGAGCTGTGGCGGATGGCGTCCACGAACTCGTTCATGTAGGTCTCGGTCGTCACGTAGCGGACGTTGCGGCCGCTGAAGTTCTCGAGCACGTAGTTCCCGATGGCGTGCAGGAGGTGGGTCTTGCCGAGGCCGGCGTCCCCGTAGATGAACAGCGGGTTGTAGGAGCGGGCCGGGGACTCGGCCACCGACTGGGCCGCGGCGTGGGCGAACCGGTTGGACGACGCGATGACGAACGTCTCGAAGGTGTACCGGGGGTCGAGTACGGGAGAGGTTCCGTCGTCGGGGCGGGACCGGCCCGGGGGCCCGGGACCGCCGGGTCGCGGGAACGCCACCTGCTCGGGGAGGTCGGGGACGTCGGCGGCCGCGGCCTGGTCGTCGAGCGGGGCGAGGACCTCGAGGTGGACGGTGAGCTCCCGACCGAGGGTCCCGGTCACCGTGTCCTGGATGAGTGCGAGGAAACGGGAGTCGATGCGGTCCCGGATCAGCTTGTTCGGCACGCCGAGGAGGATCTCGTGCTCCTGGATGGACAGGGGCCTGATCCCGGACAGGTAGGCCTGCCAGATGGCGTCCGACACCTGCTCACGGAGGGCCTCCGCGCACGATATCCACAAGTCTTCGGTGTCGTTCACTTGGGCCTCCGCCCTCTGACTGCGCAATCGGTCCACAACGATTTCCACAGCTGTGGACGAGCGCCGTCCGACGCAGCACCGTCCCCGGTGGGGGGCGGGCGCCTCACTCCTGCACTCACTGCGTCCCTGCCGCACTCCGTACGTCGACCGGGTACCCGGTCGACGCACCTGCTCGCGTGTCTGGGTCGGAACGGTACACCGTGGTCGTGGGCGCTGCCCGTGGACGCCGACTAGAGCGCACCGCGCGTTTCGGCGTAGCATGTACGTCGAATGCCCGGTCCCGAGTGACGGGGCCCCCTGCCGCACGGACACCCGTGTCCGCGGTCCAGGGCGAGGAAGGATGTGGATGGATGAAACGGACGTACCAACCCAACGTGCGCAAGCGCGCCAAGACGCACGGCTTCCGCAAGCGGATGTCGACCAAGGCGGGACGGGCCGTGATCCGGGCGCGCCGGGCGAAGGGACGCCAGCGGCTGTCGGTGTGATCCCGGCACGTCCGGTGGGGACGGGCGGCGTCGCCGTCGTTCCGATCGGGTCCCGCCGGACGTTCGGCGACCTGCGGCGACCCTCGGGCCGTGGCCGGCACGGCCCCCTGTCGGTGAGCTTCGTCGACCGGCCGGACTGGGACCGGTGCGAGGTCGCCTACGCCGTGGGCCGAAAGGTCGGCAACGCGGTCGAGCGCAACCGCCTGCGCCGGAGGATGCGGGCGATCGTGGCCGAGCGGGCCGCCGACCTCTCGACCGGCGCCTACCTGGTGCGCAGCGGGCCCGGGGGGCCCGCTCTCGAATTCCATGAACTGAAGGTGGCGATGAGCCGAGCATTGGAGAAGGCGACGAGCGGGGCTTCCGGGGGCCCCCGGGCGACCCCGCACGCCTCCGCGGGTGCCGGATCGTGACCCGGACCGGAACAGTGGCAGCGACCTGGCCCGATGCCGACCCGGACCCGTCGGTGGCCGAGGCCGCCGCACGCCGGTCGGGACCGTCCCGGATCCTGATCGCCCTCATCCGCGGCTACCAGTCGGCCCGATCGGGCCGTCCCACCGGCTGCCGGTACATCCCGTCGTGCTCCGAGTACGCCGTCGAGGCCATCGACGTCCACGGCCCCGCCCGGGGGGCCGCACTCTCCGTCCGGAGGATCGCCCGCTGCACCCCGTGGGGTGGTCACGGCGTCGACCCCGTCCCTGATCGGAGGGCTCCGTGAGCTCACTCACCCACGCCATCGGCACCATCTTCCAGCCGATCCTGAAATTCATCGCCGAGATCATGGCGTTCTTCTTCGCCATCATCCCGAGCTATCCGGTGGCGGTCTCGCTGCTGACGGTGGTGGTGATGGCGGCGCTCACCCCGCTGACCGTCAAGAGCACGAAGAACATGGCCGCCATGCAGGCCCTGGGTCCGGAGATGAAGAAGCTCCAGCAGAAGTACAAGGGAGCCGAGAACCGGACGCAGCTCAACGAAGAAATGATGAAGCTCTACAAAGAGCACAATGTGAACCCCGCTTCGGGGTGCCTTCCGATGCTGTTGCAGATGCCGTTCTTCTTCATGCTGTACAGCGTGATCCGGGGCATCACCAACACGGTCGGCAAGGGTACGACACTCCCCTACACGGTCACGGCGTCGGGCATCGACCCGACCAGATCGAGTGTGTGCCACTCCGCCGTCTGCGCAGATCCCCGCTACATCTCCCCCACGACGGAGATGTACCACCACATCGTCGCAGCTCACGGGCAGCTGGTCTCCGGTGGCATCGACTTCGCGTCCAAACTGCTGGCCCACCACACCGCGACGTGGATGTACATCCCCTACGGGCTCCTGGTGATCGGCGCCGTCGGGCTCCAGTACCTGCAGATGGCCCGACTCAATGCTCGGAATCCGCAAGCTAATCAGGCAAATCCCCAGGCGGCGATGCTGCAGAAGTACATGCCACTCATCTTCGGGTTCATTTACCTGAATGTGGCCGCTATTCTCAATGTCTATTTCATCGTATCGAGCGCCATCCGGATCGGGACCCAGGAGGTGCTGTTCCGGAGGGGGGTCGTCCCGGGACCGGGGGCGCCGGCAACCGGGGCCGGCAAGTCGCGCGCCCTGCCGGGGTCCAAGGAGACCGGGGTCGAGACGACCGAGCGCGCCCTGCCCAAGCCGAAGGGCGCCGGCCCGGCCAAGGGGTCCGCACCGTCCGGTAACGGCGCGAAGCCCCCGACGGCGGGGAGTACCAACGGATCGAAGGGCGCCTCGGGAACCGGTGGGGCGAAGAAGCACCCCCGGTCGAAGGCCAAAAAAGAGAGAAAGGCGCGCTGACACGTGGAGTGGGTGGAAGCAAGCGGAAAGTCCCTCGCCGAGGCGAAGGAGACCGTCCTCGACATGCTCGGCGTGGCGGAGGACGACGCCGAATTCGTGGTGCTCAGTGAACCGAAGGCCGGATTGTTCGGACGGTTGCGGGGAGAGGCGAGAGTCCAGGCCCGTGTGCGCCCGGTGGCCCCTCCCCCGAAGCGGGGTCGTCGTCAGCGGCCGGACAGGAAGCGCGAGGGTTCGGATCGAACCCGACCCAAGGGGGCGGTACAGAAGGGCCGGAACGGCGGAGGCCGCCAGGACGCCGGCTCCCGGGACGAGAGCTCGGACACGGCAGCCGGTTCGGACGACTCGGCCGGTACGGAGATGGCGGGCGGCCGGGCGAACGGGAACGGGAGACCCCGATCCCGTGGGGGCCGGACGTCGGGCGGCGGCAAGCCCAGTCAGCAGGACAAGCAAGCATCCGGTCGACCGACCGGAGATAGTGGAGATAGTGAGGACAGCATGGAAGAGTCATTGACACTGGAGCAGCAGGGGGAGGCGGCACAGCAGTTCCTCTCCGGCCTGGTGCGAGAGTTCGGGCTCGATGCCACGGTCGGCTTCTCCGAGGTGGACGAGGACACGGTGCAGGTCTCGGCGTCCGGGGAGGACCTCGGCCTGCTGGTCGGACCCCGGGGAGCGACGCTGGCCGCAGTCCAGGATCTCACCCGCACCTTCGTGCAGCGCCAGTCCGAGAACCGGACCGACCGGATCCTGGTCGACGTCGGGGGCTACCGGGAGAAGCGCAACGCCGCACTCCGTCGGTTCGCCGAGGGCATCGTGGAGGAGGTCAAGTCGTCGGGAACCGAGCGTGCACTCGAGCCGATGTCCCCCGCCGACCGGAAGGTCATCCACGACACCGTGAACGAGATCGACGGCGTCGAGACGCGCTCGGACGGCACGGAACCGTCGCGCTACGTGGTGATCTCGCCCACCTGACCGAGCCGTCACGGCTTGACCGGGTGACGACGTGGCACCGGGTCCGCCCGGTGCCACGGTCGCGTCTGGACCGCGTTCGGCATGCCGCCGATCCCCTCCAGGGGAGTCCCCGGACGAGGACCGGCGGAGATCGTCCCGGACGTGGGAGAGTGGGGCGATGGAGCACGAGAGTCCCGGGAGCGATGTCCTCGACGGTCTGCGGTCCCGGGTGGACCCGGTGCTCCGACGGGTGTTGGCCCGGTCGTTCGAGCTCGGATTCCTCGGGTCGATGCCCGTCGACGACCAGATCGACCACGCGCTCGGGTTCGTGGCCGTGATCGAGGGCAGGATCGGAGCCCCACCGCGCAGCGTCATCGACCTGGGGACCGGTGGTGGGGTTCCCGGGCTGGTCCTGGTCTCGTGCTGGCCCCAGACCCGGGTCGTCCTCATGGACGCCAGCGAGCGTCGCACCGGATTCCTGTCGGAGACGCTCGAGGGTTGGGACGGTGGTCGGAACGCCGCTGTCGTCCGGGGTCGGGCGGAGGAGCTGGCGAGGGACACGGGCATGCGGGAGCAGTTCGAAGCGGTGACGTCACGTTCGTTCGGCACCCCGGCCGTCACGGCCGAGTGCGGGTCGGCCTTCCTGGCGTTGGAGGGTTGGATGGTCGTGTCGGAACCCCCGGACCTACCGTCAGGCCTCCGTTGGCCCACGGACGGCCTGGCCGTGCTGGGACTGGAGCCGGCGGGATCATCGCGGGTGGCGGGGCGATTCGGGTATCAGGTCCTGCGCAAGGTCGCCGCCATCGGAGATCGATTCCCCCGCCGGGTCGGGATACCGGCAAAGCGTCCCGTGTTCTGAGCCCGTTCCGCCCAGGACCTCCGAAGGCTCCCCGTTCTCCGCCGGGTCCGTGGTTTCACGTGAAACAACCGGGGATTCGCCGGGGCCCGGGGGTGGGAACGGACGCCGGGAGGCCGTCGAACCGGATCTCCCGACCTCCGTTCCGGAACCCTCCCGTGTGGACCGACCCTCGAGATCCGGCCCACCGTTGCACCGCACGCGGCCCTGCCGGTTGGAGCGGAGTCACCCGGTCGGGGACCGGACGGGACCGGGCCGCTACCGGTGTGCCGTGATTCCGGAACCCGCCGAGCTGTTCGGCGGTACCGGTTCGGGTGCAACATCCCGCCCCTCGTCCGGGTGGAGCTCCGAGATCCCGATCGACCTCCCCGGGTCGGGGAGGGCGCTACCCGACCTCCGTGATCGTCCCGAGTCCCTGCCGGTCGGCCGCATCGCCGGCCGCCCACACCCGATCGGGCGGCGACGGACGGTGCACCGGGACCTCGTACGGACGTCCGTCCCTCCGTCCCTCCGTCCAGGTCCTCCTGTTGTAGTGGTGGTCCGCCATAATTCGACATACGTCGCGCCGGGATGTGGGTCGTCCCGCCCATGACGGAGCCGCCCGCGAGCTGCCACCGAAACGGACCGTGGCGGTGCACGACGTCGCTCCGACCCTGCACGTCGCTCCCGCCGGGTGCGTCCGTGGGCGGCGCGGGTGCCGGTTGTCGGCTCCCCCACTCCCCTGGCTCCGACGTCCTTCCGGGGCCGCTCCTGTCCGGGATCCCCCACCTCGTCCCCCAGGCCGCCACCCGCTCGAGTTTGGGCGACGGCCCCGCCGCTGCACGGGCGGCGCGCCGTCCCGCGCCGTCGGCGGACGACCGGCAGGTGAAGATCGGCCCGTACGGCCCTCGACCCGGGATCCGATGGGTGGCCGAACAGGGAGTTCCCCAACTCTCGATGTTCCACGTGGAACATTCATCCCGAATGCTTGACCTGAGGGTCGTGCCGGGGGAGTATGAAGCCCTTGCACCCTGCCTACTCGAGGAGACGATAATGCGCGGCCGACGTCGTGGTCGGAACAGGCCATCCCCGCAGAGCCCTCCGTCGCAGGAGTCCGCAACGGCGGCGGCCCCCGCAGGCAATGTGTCGGTCACCCTTGTGGAGGAGCCCCGTCCGGACGAAGGGGCACACGGAACGGCCGGAGTGGTGGACGGGGATGCCACGGCCGGGCCCGCTGCAGATGCACCGGCCGAGGCGGTCGACGTCGGTGACGCCCCGGCCGCGGAGGAACTGGTCGAGGACACCCCGGAGTTGAGCTCGGACGCCGACGGATCCGGGCCCGGGCCCGGGCCCGCCCCGGACCCGGTGGTGGCGAAGGCGGTCTCCGCCGAGGCTCCCCCGAAGATCCGCCCCACCGAGACCGTCGTGGTCGGGACGGCGACCGAGGACGTCGAACCGGCACCCTCCAACCCGGGGCGCGAGGCCCAGGCGGCCTCGGGCAACCCGCTCCCACGCGTGCTCGCCGTCGCCAACCAGAAGGGGGGAGTGGGAAAGACGACGACATCCGTGAACCTCGGGGCCGCACTCGCCGAACTGGGGTTCCGGGTCCTGGTGATCGATCTCGACCCGCAGGGGAACGCGACGACCGGTCTCGGGATCGACGCCCGGAACTTCGAGCTCTCGATGTACGACGTCCTGATGCGGGACTCCTCGCTGGAGGACTGCGTGGAGCCCACCAGCATGAAGAACCTGTTCGTCGCTCCGGCCACGATCGCACTCGCCGGTGCGGAGATCGAGCTGGTGCCGGCCTTCAGCCGGGAGCTCAAACTGAAGCGGGCGATCGAGTCGGTGCTCGACGACTTCGACTACGTCCTCATCGACTGCCCGCCCTCCCTCGGGCTGATCACCGTCAACGCGCTGGCGGCGGCCACCGAGGTGCTGGTCCCCATCCAGTGCGAGTACTACGCGCTCGAGGGTCTGAGCCAACTGATGCGGAACGTCCACCTCGTCGCCTCGAACCTCAATCCGAAGCTGGACATCTCGACCATCGTGCTCACCATGTACGACGCCCGGACCAAGCTGGCCGACCAGGTCGCCACCGAGGTGCGCGACCACTTCGGGACCAAGGTCTGCCGGATCGTGATCCCTCGGACGGTCCGACTCTCCGAAGCACCGTCCTTCGGACAGCCGATCACGGCGTTCGACCCCGCGTCGCGTGGAGCGATCGCCTACAGGGAACTAGCCAAGGAGGTCAGCGGTGGCACGTCGTAGCGGTCTGGGCAAGGGTCTCAGTGCCCTCATCCCCACCGAGGTGATGGGCGACCGGACATCGGCGCTCCGCGAGGTCCCGATCGGCAACATCAAACCGAACCCCCGTCAGCCCCGGACGAACTTCGACGAGGAGACCATGTCCTCGCTGGCCGCGTCGATCAAGGAACTGGGCGTGCTCCAACCGGTCCTGGTGCGCCGTATCGGGGACGAGTCGTCCGACGAATTCGAGCTCATCGCCGGCGAGCGCCGGTGGCGGGCCTCGCGACGTGCGGGACTGCACACGATCCCGGTGCTCATCCAGACGTCCGACGACACGCACAGCCTCGAGCAGGCGCTCGTGGAGAATCTTCACCGGCAGGATCTCAACGTCCTGGAGGAGGCCGCGGCCTACCAACAGCTGATCGAGGAGTTCGGCTTCACACACGAGCAGGTGGCCACCCGGGTGGGCAAGAGCCGCACGGCGGTGACCAACATCCTCCGGCTGCTCCAGCTGCCGTCGGGAGTCCAGCGGCTCCTGGCGGAGGGGCAGATCAGCCCGGGCCATGCCCGCGCCCTGCTCGGCACGCCCGACCGCGGGTATCAGGAATCGCTGGCGCGATCCGTGGTGACGGACGGCCTCACCGTCCGGGCGATCGAGGAGCGGGTTCGGGAGCACAACGAGGAGGCGGAGGGCATCCGTGATCTCGGAGCGTCCCGTGCCGGACTGACCGTCGTGGACGGCGGGGGAGCGGAGCCGGGAACCAGGGGTCCGGCCGTTCGGGCCACGGACGGCCCCGACGGTGCCGCTCCCGGCCCCCGGCAGCTGCCACCCCCGGGGATCCTCGAGCTCGAGGAGCTGCTCGCCAGCCACCTCAACACGAGGGTCAAGGTCGACCTGACCGCCAAACGGGGAAAGGTGGTCGTGGAGTTCGCCACGTTGGAGGATCTCGAACGGATCTACAAGCTCATGGTCGGGGGTGTGGAGAGCTCGACCGTGCGGTGAGTTCACCTAGAGTGAGGTTAACTGACATAACATCAGAAATACCTGGTGAATTGAGCGCACTCCGTGGTAGTTCACATCCCTGAAGGGTAAGTAGAGCTTCGTCCACAACCTGTGCATGAGGTTGTGGATTACTCTTCCCGACCCGACCTCACGTAGAGGTGGAACGCTTCCGGTGCGTCCCCTCACTCCCAGGCCGTGTCGACCCACTCGGCCAGCGAGTCGACCACGGCGCGCGAGACGACAGCCGACCGTTCCACCAGCACCGATGCCGGGCCGATCTCGCAGATCACCGCGGGCATGCGGGTTTCGCGCAGGACCGGGAGTGACATCCCCCGGGTGCCGCCGTCGGGCAGCCCCAGGGTGCTCGACAGGGCCAGGTGGAGCAGCTCCGCCAGGCGCCGCCCCCCGGGGGAGGAGTAGCGGTAGCCGGCGTAGTAGGCGGCCGAGCATCCCTCGACCGCTCCGAGCCGGATCCCCACGTACACCTCGGCTTCCGCGGCGTTGGCCTCGGCCGCCTGGATCGACCCGTCCGGATGGTGGTGGGTGGTCACCTGTCCGCCCCGGCTGACGAGCAGGCGACGGACGGCGGCCACGGTCGCACCGAGCCCGCCCTCCTCGCCCAGGGACACCCGCCGTCCGGCCAGGGTGCGGGGGGCCTGGCGGAGCCGTTCGCGGTCCCGCACGGCCGACACGAGCTCCGAGTCGTCGTGGCGCGAGCCGAAGCGGAGCAGCGCCGAGACGGTCGTGGCGCCGGCGATGCCGTCGACCGGCAGGCCGGCATTGCGCTGGAACTCGCCCAGCGCCGCCGAGGTCAGGTCGCCGAAGATGCCGTCGACCCGCCCGGTGTCGAATCCGAGGGCGCTCAGCCGTTGCTGCAGCTCGGCCACGTCGTCGCCTCGCAGCATGGGGGAGCGGCGGTAGAGGAAGCGGTCGCCGAGCTGACGACCGGCCTCGACGAGTGCCGACCAGGTCTGGCGCCCGCAGACGCCGTCGACGCGGAGACCGCGGCGGTACTGGAAGGCCTCCACGGCGGCACGGGTGCCCTCGCGGAACGATCCGGGTCCGTCGACCCCCGGGGGGAATCCGAGATCGGCCAGGCGCCTCTGGACGTCCACGACGGGGTCGCCCTCGTCGCCGAGTTCCAGGTGGATCTCCCGGTCGGCGCTCAACGCCCCCCTCCGGCCCGTGTCCGTCCGGCCGCCCCCGGGGGCGGTCCTCCGGTGGACGCGGCTCCGCTCAAAGGTGCGCCGAGAGCTCCTGGAGCAGCTGGCCCTTGCCCTTGGCGCCGACGATCCGCACGGCGGGCTCGCCGTCCTTGAACAGGATGAGCGTGGGGATGCTCATCACGTCGAAGCGACGGGTCACGTCGAGGTTGTCGTCGATGTTGAGCTTGACCACCTCGAGCTTGCCCTCCTGCTCGTCGGCGATCTCCGCCAGCACCGGGGCGATCATCTTGCACGGGCCGCACCACTCCGCCCAGAAGTCCACCAGGACGGGAACCTCCGAGGACTTGACATGCTCGTCAAAACTAGCGTCGCTCAGGTTCGCGATCTTCTCACTCATGATCCGTGTTCCTCCTGGACCCGGTCCGGGCCCGACTGGTCTGTCCGAACGGACACGCTAGGTCAACCCGCCGCTCGGCCGTCTGATTCCCGCGGGTCCGGGTCAGTGGCCGGAGGCGGCCTGGTCCTCGAGCCAGCGTTCGGCGTCGATCGCGGCCATGCACCCCGAACCGGCGGCGGTGATCGCCTGCCGGTACCGGTGGTCCTGCACGTCCCCGCAGGCGAACACCCCCTCGACGTTGGTGTAGGAGGTCGACCCGACCGTCGTCAGGTAGCCGTTGTCCTCCATGTCGAGCTGGCCCTTGAACAGGTCGGTGTTCGGACGGTGGCCGATGGCCACGAACAGTCCGGACAGCGCCAGGTCGTGTTCGTCGCCCGACTGGTTGTTCCGCACCCGGACGCCGGACACCTTGGTGTCCCCCAGGACGTCGACCACGGAGCTGTGCCACAGGAATTCGATCTTCGGGTTGTCGATGGCCCGTTGCTGCATCACCTTGGACGCCCGCAGCTCGCCCCGCCGGTGGATCAGGGTGACCTTGTCGGCGAACCGGGTCAGGAACAGGGCCTCCTCGAGGGCGGAGTCGCCACCCCCGACCACCGCGATCTCCTGGCCCCGGAAGAAGAACCCGTCACAGGTGGCGCACGTCGACACCCCGTAGCCGAGCAGCCGCTCCTCGTTGGGCAGGTCGAGCATGAGCGCCTTGGCACCGGTGGCCACGATGAGCGCGTCGGCCGCATACGTCGGCTCGCCCGCGTCCGGATCGCCCACCCAGATGCCGAACGGGCGGCTCGAGAGGTCCACCCGCGACACCTTGGCCGTGACGTAGTCGGTTCCGAACCGGGCCGCCTGCTCGCGGAACGCACCCATGAGCTCGGGCCCCATGATCCCCTCGACGAACCCGGGGAAGTTCTCCACCTCCGTGGTCAGCATGAGCTGGCCACCCGGCTGGTCGCTGGTCGAGGACGGCTCACCTTCGATGACCAGGGGTGACAGCTGGGCGCGGGCCGTGTAGATGGCGGCGGTCAGCCCCGCCGGGCCGGACCCGATGATGACGACCTGCCGGGACTCGGTCACGACGGGGACCCGGCGGCACCCCGGTCGATGCGCTGGGACCAGGCGAGGAGCCCGCCGCCCACGAAGACCGCTCCCACGATGAGGTCCGACACCCACACCCGGTTCCCGGGGATGTAGACGGTCAGCAGCCGCACGAGCGTGATCGACAGGAGCGTCAGCGTCACGACGCTCGCGGCCAGCACGATGATGCCGAACACGATGGCTCGGGTGGCCAGGGTGAGCGGTCGGACCGCCTTGTTCTGGATGAAGTCGACGACGGCGTCCACGGCGTCCGCGCCCTTGATGGGCAGGTCGTCGAGGGCCGCCATGCTCGGCAGCGACGGCGCGTGGTGCTCGGGCTCGGGCGTGGGATCCATGCTGCGAGGATACCCCGGCGGTGGGGCGGTGCCCCCGTTGCCGCGTCACCCGGGGCGACGCGGCGACGGCGAGTCAGTCGACGGGGATCATGCAGAGGCCGATGGTGCCGGGGCCGGTGTGGGTGCCGACCACCGGGCCGAGCTGGCTGACGATGATCGGGTGCTCGGACCTCACGTCGCCGAGCAGGGCGAGGAATTCGTCGATGTCGGTGGCCGCGCCGTCGGCGACGGCGATCCGGCTCAGCGGGGGTGACCCGAGCGCCTTGTCCGCCAGGTAGCGGAGGGACCGGGCGCGCGTCCGCTGCTTCGACTCCTCGGCCACCTCGCCGTCGACCAGGGTGACCACCGGTTTGATCGACAGCAGGGAGCCGAGCAGCGCCCGGGCGCCCCCGATGCGGCCGCCCTTCTCCAGGTGCTCGAGGGTGTCCACGACCCCGAAGACCTGCGTCCGGGGCACGAGGGCGGCCGCCCGGGCCTCCAGGGTCTCGAGGTCGGCCCCGGTCGCCGCCAGTTCGGCGACGTCGAGACAGATGAGTCCGAGTCCCAGCGTCATCGAGCGCGTGTCGACGGCCCGGACGTCGACCGTTCCCTCGAGCGCCTTCGCCGCCGCCGCCGCGGCCTGGAACGTCGCCGACACCCCGCCCGAGAGGCTGAGGCAGATGACGCCGTCGTAGCCGTCTACGGCCGCGCCCTCGAACGCCTCCTGGAAGGCGCCGGGGGAGGGCGCGGCCGTCTCGGGCAGCACGTCACTGTCCTTGCAGCGGGCCCAGAACTCCGCGGTGGTGAGGTCCCGACCGTCGACGAACTCCTCGGATCCGAAGCGGATCGACAGGGGGACGATCGTGATGTCGTGCGCCTCGGCGACGTCGGCCGAGAGGTCGCACGCGCTGTCGGTCACTACCCGGATCCTGGCCATGCGTCACTCCTCGTCCCGGGGGGGCGCCTCCGCCCCCCGTCCGTCGTCCGTCCCCCCACCGGTGGTGCGGCCACCACCCGGGACACCCGGGGGCGCGGACCCCCGTCCGCCGGGCACCGGGCGCAGGTGGCGTACCGGGGGGGTGCCGGTGCCCGGGCCGAGTCTGCCACGGAACGGAACCGGCGAGGACGGGCCCGAGGCGTCGTCGGGCGGGTCGCCCGGTGACGTCCCGCCGGCCGGTGGGGCCGTGGGCGGCGCGACGTCCCCCGCGTCCGGCTCCGGCGTGATCAACCGGATGGAGGAGAAGGCCGCCCGCTCGCGGGGACCGTCGGGCGCGGGTTCGTCCGGCGCCACCGGGACGTCCCGGACGGCGGGGGGGATCTCGTCGGACCCCGGGTGCACCTGCGGGGGCCGTGGTGCGGCTCCGTGCCGGTCGGCGCGCGCTCCCAGCACCGCCGTCGTCCCGACGAAGGCGACCACGCCGACGACCACGGCGAGCACCAGTCTGGCGAGCAGGGCCGTTCCGGCGGTCGCCCCCGAGACGTTGACGGCGAACACCGTGGCCACGGCCATCACCGCGGTGGACACGAGGACCCGTGCCAGCGGCGTCCTCAGGTCGTCGACGGCGAGCCCGCCCTCCCTCGCGGCCACGACCCTCAGCCCGATGACCGCGGCGACCGAGTACGCCACCGACATCGCCAGGGCCAGGCCGCGGACGCCGAGCGGGCCCACCAGGGCGATGGCCAGTGCGATGTTGAGGGCGTTCTCGACCAGGTAGATGCGGAAGGCGGTGCGGGTGTCCTGCATCGACTGGAGCACCCGCACCACGTAGAGGAAGGTGCAGAACCCGGGCAGGCCGAGGGCGAACATGGCGAGGGTGGCCGCGGTCACCGAGGCCTGGGCCGGGGTCTCGGCGCCGTGGGCGAGCACGAGGTCGATCAGCGGGTGGGCGAGGATGATCATCCCGACCGCGGACGGGATGACGAGTGCCAGGATGCTCCGGAGCCCGAAGGCCATCCGGTGCCGGAAGGCGACCAGGTTCCCCTCCGCCCACCGGGCCGAGAGCGACGGGGTCACCGCGCTCATGACCGACACGGCGATCACGCCGTAGGGGAGCTGGAAGAACGTGTAGGCGTAGGTCCAGGCGGACACCGCGCCGGGGACCCGGGCCCCGTCCGCCAGCGCCAGCACCACCACCAGCGCCACCTGGTTGGCGAGCACGATGCCGAAGGTCCACCCGGCCAGCCGGGTGATCCGCCGCATGGCCTCGTGGCGCGGCTGCCACCGGAACCGGATCCGCAGGTCCGACCGCAGCAGCGAGGGCACGAGGAGTCCGGCCTGGACGACGACGCCGAGCGTGGTGCCCACGGCCAGCAGCAGGAGCGCCGTGTGGTGGGCGTCGATGGTGGCGAGGCTGGGATCGGGGACCAGGACGTGGAACCACACGAGGATGGCGATCACCACCACGTTGTTGGCGATCGGCACGAACATCGGGACGGCGAACTTGCCCTGCGTGTTGAGGAGCGCCGTGGCCAGGGCGATCAGCCCGTAGCAGGCCAGCTGGGGTACGAACCACCGCAGCAGGTAGGTGGCGACGGCCCGCTGCTGGTGCACGTCGGCGTGGTGGTTGGTCGCCGTGTAGAGGTCGATGATCGACGGGGTGAGGACCAGGAAGGCGACGGTGGCGACCACCAGCAGGACCACCGTCACGGTGACCACCGACGAGATGGCCTCCCACGCCTGCTTGGCGTCCTTCGTCGTCAGCTCCGAGACGAAGACGGGGACGAACGTGGCGGCCAGGACACCGCCGATGACGATGTCCGTGATGATGTTGGGCGTCGTGTTGGCGAGGTTGTAGGCGTCGGCGAACCCGTGACCGCCGACCGCCGCGGTGAGGGCGATGACACGACCGACCCCGGTGAGCCGCGACAGCGTGGTGCCGACGGCCATGCCGGCCGTGGCCCCGCCGAGGCGACGGGTGGCGCCGCGGGGGGGTGTGGGCAACCGCTCCCCGGCGGTGACCGCCGTCCCCGCCTCGACGGCGTCGTCCTCGTCGCTCATGGTCCGGGCGCCGATCCCGTGCCCCGGGCCGCCGCCCCGGTCGGCGTGTCGCCGGACCCGTCGTCGGACTCCTCGGCCCGCCGGGCCCGCCGCCGCCGCAGCGAGGTACGGACCCACCAGATGGCGAGCACGGCGATGGCGCCGACGGTCAGGACGATGCCGACCAGGGACGACGACGTGGACCGAACCGACAGCTGGCCGGTGACCAGTCGCAACGTGTCGTCGGGTGACCGCAGCACGACGTCGAGCCGGAAGACGCCGGAGGTGCGAGTGCGGACCCGGACGGAGACCACGGTGGAATGGCGGGGAGGCAGCAGCACCGGGGTGGACCACTGGGTCTCCCCGTTGGGGAACAGGAGCTTGTCGCTGCTCAGGACAAGCGTCGCCGTCACGGGGTAGCCGGCGTCCGAGTAGACGGTGACGGGGACCGGCCCGCTGCTGGCCGTCAACGTCACGGTCTGGTCCCCCTCGACGGCGAGCTGGCCGAGCTGGGCGTCGAGTGCGAGTCCGGCGTTGGCGGCCACGGCCGCCTGCTGCGGTGGTCGCAGGTCCTCGGCCTCGGCTCCGAGCACCAGGTCGCCCAGCTGCTGCGTCAGCGTCCGGGCACCGATCGTGGCGCCGCCGAACCCGTTGATGCGCGCCCGTTCGGTGCGGATCGCCGCCGCCGGGGGTCCGGCACCGGCCGCACCGGTCAGCCGGCAGGCGGTCCGGCACGCGGAAGGTGTGGGGAAGAGGGCGAACGCCTGCGAGGTCGTCACCGGCTGCACGACGGGGTTGCCGTCGAGGGCGCCCAGCAGTGCGTCGACGAAGTGGGGGTCGCCCACCCACGAGGCGGGTGCCACGGCGAGCACGGCCCGGGGGGAGACCGCGTTGGGTCGCTCGTAGTACAGCTGCGCCAATTCGGCCACCAGCTGGTGGGCGGCCAGGACCGGGTCGCCCGGCGAGGAGGTGAAGCGGGCCGTCAGGTCGGTGTCCGACGCCATGGCGGTGACCCCGGTCCCATGGGCGCCGGCCAGCAGGAACGGCTGGGTGGCCGAGCCGTCGGACGGAGCGGACGTCAGGTCGGAGGCGGGCAGGACGACCTGACGGAATCCGTCGCCGGCCAGTGCCGCGACGGTGGCGGTGTCCAGCGCGTTCCCGGTGACCCACGGGCCGAGGCCGCCGGTGACGGGGACGGGCCGCCCGATGGCGCCGTCCACCGCCTCGAGACCACGGGACACCTGGAGGGCGAGTTCCGACGAGAGTCCGGCGCCGACGAGGGCGGCGGCGTCGACCGGGGTGAACGGGGCGGACGTCAGCTGGTGCACGTCGGGCGTGGCGGCGAGCTGGCCGAGCTGGACCACGGTGGAGCCGTGCGAGGTCCCGTCCAGGAGCCCGACGGTCTGCCCGCTGACCTGGAGCGTGAGCGGGACCGTCGGGTGCGCGGCGATGGCGCTCACCGTGCCGGCCTCGGCGGCCACGGCGGAGGCGGGCGGGGTGGTGAGTGCCGCCCCGGGCCGGGCCAGCAGTGCCGGGGGCGTCGGTGCAGGCGTCGCCTGCTGGGTGAGGTGGACGGGCAGGACCACGGACACGCGCAGGCGCTGGGTCGTGGACGTGGCCTCGGTGTAGACGAGGTGGGTGGTGAAGGACCCCAGCACCGAACCACCGGGCGTGTCGACCAGCTGGATGCGCACGGGGAACACCCCGGCCGGGAACGACTGGCACTGCCCGACCACGGGGAGCAGGTGGATCGTGAACGGGGCCCCGGCCGACGGGGCACCGGTTCCCGAGGCACCCAGCACGACCGGAAGGGACAGGTCGACACCCCCGCCGGGCAGCGTCGGCAGCCCGCTGACGGCGACGGGCGACGGGGTCGACGACGCGGGCGTCCCCGACGGGCCCGCGCCCACCGACTGGTCGAAGCCGGACACGCTCGAGAGACACGCGTAGACGGACACGGTGAGCCCGAGCCGGGACGCCGGCACGCTCGTCGAGGTCCGCAGGTGGAGGTCGAAGGCCTGACCCGGGGTCACCCACGGTGTCTGGGACAGGAGTACCAGGCCCGGAGCCGGGGCGGCCCGGACCACGCCGGCCGTTCCCGACGGCGACGCCAGCGCCGGCCCGGCCCGGCCGAGGAACAGGGTCACGGTGACCAAGGCGAGGGCAGCGACGACGCGCCCGCCCGCCGCGACGCCGCGCCGGGGCCGCCGGCCCGGCGTCGAGCCCCGTGCCGCAGTCGGGAGGTGGGTGGAGACACCCTCGGCCGGTCCGTCGCCGCCGGGGTCTCCGCCCCCCGGGCAGGTTCTGGCTGGTTGCCGGTCCACGTCGAATCGCAGCCTATGCCAGCCGCACTACCCTCGGCTGCGTGTTTCCCGAGCGCCTGCGGCCCCTGGTCGACGCCACCGCCGACCTGTCCGACCGCTTCCGTTCGGCCGGCCACTCCCTCTTCCTGGTGGGGGGTTCGGTCCGCGACGCCATCGTGGCCGACGCCACTGCCGGGGCGCCGGAGGACGGCGCCGTCGACCTGGACTTCACCACGGACGCGCGGCCCGACGACATCGAGGCCCTGCTGCGGGGCTGGGCGGACGCCGTGTGGACCCAGGGCAAGCGCTTCGGAACCATCGCCTGCCTGCGGGGCGGCCGGAAGTACGAGATCACCACGCACCGGGCCGAGGCCTACCGCCCGGACTCTCGCAAGCCCGAGGTGGCCTTCGGCGACCGGATCGAGGACGACCTGGCCCGTCGGGACTTCACGGTCAACGCCATGGCGCTCCGCCTGCCCGACCTGGAGCTGATCGATCCGTTCGGCGGTCTCGCCGACCTGGCCGCCCACCGGCTCCGGACACCGCTCGACCCCGAGATCTCGTTCGCCGACGACCCCCTCCGGATGCTCCGGGCCGCCCGGTTCCTGGCCAAACTCGACCTCGAGCCCACCGACGAACTGGTCGCCGCCGTGCGGTCCGGGCACGGCCGCATGGGGATCGTCTCGGCCGAGCGCATCCGTGACGAGCTGGACAAGATCCTGGTGGTGCCGGTGCCGTCGACCGCACTGTGGTTCATCGTCCGCACCGGCCTGGCCGAGGAGTTCCTGCCCGAGCTGCCCGGCCTCGCCCTCGAGCAGGATCCCGTGCACCGGCACAAGGACGTCCTGGCACACACGCTGGCGGTCGTCGACAAGACGTCGCCCGACCGCCTGCTCCGCCTCGCCGCCCTCTTCCACGACGTCGGCAAACCCCGCACGCGGGCGTTCGCGGACGGCGGGGTGACGTTCCACCACCACGAGGTGGTGGGTGCGCGCATGACGCGCCGGCGGATGCAGGCCCTGCGCTACCCGAACGACGAGGTCGACCTGGTGGCCGAGCTCGTCAACCTCCACCTCCGGTTCCACACGTACCGCCTCGGGTGGACGGACCGTGCCGTGCGCCGGTACGTGCGGGACGCCGGCCCGCTCCTCGACCGGCTGAACGAGCTGACCCGGTGCGACTGCACCACGCGCAACGCCGCCAAGGCCCGGGCCCTCGACCGTCGCATGGACGAGCTGGAGGCGCGGATCTCCCAGCTCCGCGAGCAGGAGGAGCTGGACGCCATCCGCCCCGAACTCGACGGCGCCGAGGTCATGGCGCACCTCGGGATCCCGCCGGGACGGACGGTGGGGGAAGCCCTGTCGTTCCTGTTGGAGGTCCGGATGGACGAGGGGCCCCTCGGCCGGGACGAGGTCCTCCGCCGGCTGGACGGGTGGTGGGCGGACCGCGGCGCGCGGGCGTGACCGACCGGGTCCCGGTCCGGACGCGCCCGGCCGGTCAGTCCGCCGGCCAGACCGGGCCCGGGTCGCCGGCCGCGAACGACTCCACCATGTCGTGGGCGACGTCGTCGTGGTACTGCACCGGCGGCGACTTCATGAAGTAGGCCGACGGCCCGAGCAGCGGACCGCCGATGCCGCGGTCCAGCGCCAGCTTGGCGCAGCGCACGGCGTCGATGATCACACCGGCGGAATTGGGCGAGTCCCACACCTCGAGCTTCAGCTCGAGGTTGAGCGGGACGTCGCCGAAGTTGCGCCCCTCCATCCGGATGTAGGCCCACTTGCGGTCGTGGAGCCACGGCACGTGGTCCGAAGGTCCGATGTGGACGTCGTCGGCGTCGAGCTCGGCGTGCTCGATCTGGCTGGTGACCGCCTGGGTCTTGGAGACCTTCTTCGACTCGAGACGGTCGCGCTCCAGCATGTTCTTGAAGTCCATGTTGCCGCCCACGTTGAGCTGGTACGTGTGGTCGAGGGCCAGGCCGCGGTCCTCGAACAGTCGGGTCAGGATCCGGTGGACGATGGTCGAGCCCACCTGGCTCTTGATGTCGTCCCCCACGATGGGGAGCCCGGCGTCGCGGAACTTCTGGGCCCACACCGGATCCGAGGCGATGAACACCGGGATGGCGTTGACGAAGCCGATCCCGGCCTGCAGGCAGGCGTCCGCGTAGAAGCGCTGCGCCTGTTCGGATCCGACGGGGAGGTAGCTGACCAGGACGTCGGCGCCGGAGTCCTTCAGGGCGGCCACGACGTCGACCGGCTCGGCGGGCGACTCCTCGACGGTCTCGCGGTAGTACTTGCCGAACCCGTCCAGCGTCGGGCCCCGCTGGACGGTGACCCCCAGGTCGCCCACGGAGGCGAACCGGATGGTGTTGTTCTGGCCGGCGAAGATGGCCTTGCCGAGGTCGGCGCCGACCTTGGTGGCGTCGACGTCGAAGGCGGCGACGAACTCGAGGTCGCCCACGTGGTAGCCGCCGAGCACGACGTGCATCAGCCCGGGCACGGTCTCGCCGGCTTCGGCGTTGCGGTAGTACTCCACGCCCTGGATCAGCGAGCTGGCGCAGTTGCCCACGCCGGCGATCGCCACTCGGATCTTGCTCATCGTGCGGTTCCCTTCATGTGTGTGGATGCGCCCCGGGGGGTCGCGTTTGCCGGTGCGCCCCGGAAGGCGCGGGTTCTCATGGCGCCCCCGAAGGGGACGTCGTGGACAGGGTGTCGCCCGCCAGGGGCCCGCCGGCTCCGGTGCCGGGCACGACCGGTCCGCCGACCGGTCCGCCGACCGTCCCGCCGGCGGGAGCGGCCGTGGGTCCGGTGAGGTCGGACCGGTTCGAGGTCTGCTTCTGGCGCTCGGCCTCGATCAGGCGGTCGAGCCAGGCGATGTCGTGCTCGGTCGCCTCGGTGCTGTGCTCGACGAGCGAACGGGTGTAGACGTCGAGGCGCTCGCCCGAGGCCCGCGCCAGGTCGACGGCGAGCCGGCGGGTCAGTTGGGCGCGCCGGCGTTCGAGCAGGGCCAGTCGGGCGGACGGGGCCAGGTGGCGGGCGAAGGCCAGACGCAGTCCGAAGCTGCGGGCGTCGTCGGCGCCCGCGGTCTCCTCGCCCTCCAGGAGCTGCTCGAACAGCGCCCGGCCGGCCGCGGTGATCCGGTACACCTTGCGCGACCGCTTGGTCCCGAGCGTGGCACCCGAGCGCCGGGCCCGCAGGCCGGCGCGCTCGCCGCCCAGGGACCCGGTGGCCGGTATCGGCGAGCCGGTGCCCGCCGACCCGGTGACCGTCACGGCGCCGGACCGCTCCAGGCGGGACAGCGCAGGGTAGAGGGAGCCGAACGAGACGTTGGCGAACAGGCCCAGTTCGTCGCGGAGGCGGCGCCGGATCTCGTAGCCGTGCATCTCCTGCTCGACGAGCAGGCCCAGGATGGCGAGGTCGAGCACGTCAGCCCCGACGGCCGACGCCCGCGGCGGGCGCCCCGACTCTGGAGTTCACGGACCGCATACCGACCACGATACATCATTTCGATGTATCGGGCAGATACATCGGCGATCCGTCACCGGGGCCGGGGGTCCCGGTCCGGGCCGCCGCCATCCGGCACCTCCCGGGGAGCGAGGCGGTACCCTGGCCCGGTGAGCTTCCGACCCGGAGCGCTCGACGGCGTGCAGACCTCTCCCACCGGGGGCCGGGTCGAGTACCTCCTCGCCCGGAACTCGGTCGTCCGGGAGTTCCGCAAGGGGCGGCTCTCGCGCCTCGACGTGTGCGATGCGCACCCCGAGCTGATCCGCGCCGCCACCAATCTCGGTCGCCCCATGGGCGAGCAGTGCCCGATCTGCGAGGAGTCCGACCTCGTGGACGTGACCTTCGTGTTCGGGACGAAGCTCCCGGCCGGCGGCCGGTGCGTGGCGACCCAGGCCGAGCTCTCCCGCTACTGGCGTCGGAAGGACCCGGTCGTCTGCTACGTGGTCGAGGTCTGCTGCGGATGCCGGTGGAACCACCTGGCACGCATGTACCCGGCCGGATCGGGTGTCGACGCCGTCGCCCGCAAGCCGTTGCGGAGCCGCACCACGCCCTAGGCACGCCGACCGTCCCGCCGGCACCCGCCCCCCGTCGTGCCGCCGGGTCGCGCACTACGATGGTGTGCCAGCAGCTCGCAACTCCGCGGGGCCCGCCCCGCCGATGCCGCCGGCAGCCCGAGGGCGCTGGACGGCCGATGAGGAGGAACCCATGCCCGATCCACGGTCCGCGCCACCGACCGTCCCCGCGGTCCGCGCCGCCAAGGTCCGCGACGGCCACGCTCCGCTGGTGATGGTCACCGCCTACGACGCGCCCGGTGCCCGGATCGCCGACGACGCCGGCGTCGACCTGATCCTGGTGGGCGACTCCGTCGCCAACGTGGTCCTCGGCTACGAGGACACGTTGCAGGTGACCGTCGCCGACATGGCCCACCACGTCGCGGCCGTCGCCCGGGCCCGCCCGGGGGCGCTGATCGTGGGGGACCTCCCCTGGATGAGCTACCACGTGGACACGGCCGACACCGTCCGCAACGCCGCCGCCCTGATCCGGGCCGGTGCGCAGTGCGTCAAGCTCGAGGGTGGCGCCGTCCGCGCCCCGATGATCGAGGCCCTCGTGGCCGCCGAGATCCCGGTCATGGGTCACATCGGGCTCACCCCGCAGTCGGTGAACGCCTTCGGCGGGTTCCGGGTCCAGGCGCGCGACGACGAGGCGGCACGCCGGCTCGTGGCGGGGGCGCGTTCGGTGGAGTCGGCGGGAGCGTTCGCCGTGGTGGTCGAGGGCGTCCCCGAGAAGGTCGGCGCGGCGGTCACCGATGCGCTCGACGTGCCCACGATCGGGATCGGGGCCGGCCCGCACTGCGACGGACAGGTGCTCGTCCTCCACGACCTGCTGGGCGTCACCCCCCGGACGGCCAAGTTCGTCCGGCGCTACGCCTCCCTGGCCGAGGACGCCACGGCGGCGGTCGCCGCCTTCGCCGCCGACGTCCGTTCGGGGGACTTCCCGGCCGACGCGGAGGCCTACCACTGAGCGTCGGCTAGAGTGCTCAGGCTGTTCCGGTCACCACGCAGCACCCACAGGTGGCCGTCCATGTTCCGACCTGCCCCACGTCGTGGGGCTCGGGTGCAGCGCATCCGGTCCAGAGGGAGGTGAGCCGTACATGCGGCCCTACGAAACGATGGTCATCTTCGACACCGGAGCCGATGAGGCTGCGGTCAACGGAGTCCTCGACCGGGCCCTGGCCGCCCTCAAGGCCAAGGGGGGGAACCCCGGTCGCGTCGAGCGCTGGGGACGGCGGACGTTCGCCTACGAGCTCCAGCACAAGCGCGAGGGCTACTACGTGGTCATCGAACTGAACGCCGAGCCTCCGGCCGTCGCCGACATGGAGCGGGTCTTCGTGCTCGCCGACGAGGTGCTGCGTCACAAGGTCATCCGGCTCCCGGACAAGGTCGCCGGACGCCGTGCCGCCGCCGCGGCCGCCGCCGGCGGGGAGGGCTGACCATGGCCGGCAACGCAGTGACGCTGGTGGGGAACATCACGCGTGATCCGGAGCTCCGGTTCACCAACACCGGGCAGGCCACGGCCAGCTTCGGCCTCGCCGTCAACCGCCGGTGGCAGAACCGCCAGACCCAGGAGTGGGAGGAGGCGACCTCCTTCTTCGACGTGGTGTGCTGGCGCGAGATGGCGGAGAACGCCGCCGAGTCGCTCACCCGCGGGTCGCGGGTCATCGTCACCGGCCGCCTCGAACAGCGCAGCTGGGAGACGCCCGACGGGGACAAGCGGTCCAAGGTCGAGGTGGTCGCCGACGAGATCGGGCCGAGCATCCGGTGGGCCACGGCCCAGGTGACGAAGAACGAGCGCCGGGCCCCGGGTGACGGGCCGTCCGGTGGCGGCGGACGCAGTGGGGGCGGCGCACCGGCCGACTCCGGGTACGGATACAGCGAGGAGCCTTTCTAGTCATGGCCAGGAACAACGATCGTGGAGGCAGCGCGGCACGCCGTGCGCCCAAGGACGCCGGCCGGCGCGTCAAGAAGAAGCCGTGTGCGCTCTGCAAGGACCGGGTGGAGTGGGTCGACTACAAGGACGTCGCCATGCTCCGCAAGTACATGAGCGACCGGGGCAAGATCCGGGCGCGGCGCGTCTCGGGCAACTGCACCCAGCACCAGCGCGACGTGGCGATCGCCATCAAGACGGCGCGTGAGCTGGTGCTGCTCCCGTACACGCAGCGCACCACCACCGAGCGGCCCGGCGGCCGTGGCGGCCGTGGCGGCCGCGACGGCGGATTCGGTGGCGGCGGTCGTCGCGGGCGGGACGAGGAGCGGACGCTGGGCGAGGACGGCGCGTCGACGGCCATCCCCGACGGCACGCCCCCGCCCGACGGTGCCGAGGCACCGGTCGAGGTGGTGGAGGTCGCCGTCGTGGAGCTGGAGGACGGCGAGGAGCTCGCCGTCGTCGAGGTCCCCGGGGCGGGTGAGCAGTGATGAAGGTCCTCCTCCGCAGCGACGTGGACGGTGTGGGCAAGCGAGGCGACATCATCGACGTCGCCGGCGGCTTCGCCCGCAACCACCTCCTGCCCGCCGGCAAGGCGATCCCCGCCTCCGGCGGGGTCGAGGCCCAGGCCGCGGCCATGCGCACCTCCCGTGACCTGCGGGACGCCCGGGACCGCGAGGGCTCGGAGACGGTGGCCAAGACCCTGGTGGGCAACACCATCACCATCGCCGCCCGGGCCGCCAACGACCGGCTCTTCGGTTCGGTCGGCGCCGCCGACATCGTGCGACACGTCGAGGAGCAGACCGGCGCGGTCATCGACCGCCACGACCTGGTGCTCGAGGAGCCGATCAAGTCGGTGGGCGAGCACAACGTGCGGGTGGAGCTGGTCGGCGGTGTCGTCTTCGAGCTGACCGTCGACGTGGTGGCCGAGGTCTGATCCCGGGCCGGCCCCGCCCCCGGGGCCGCCCGACCCGTCGCCAGCAGGTGCCCCGGCCGGTGCCGGGGCACCTGCGCGCCGCGGCCCTTCGTCCACCACCGGTGTCACACCCTGTGCGCATGATGGGGCGATGCCGTGTGCCGCCCGCCCGACGCACCCCGACGCCGACCCCCGGTCCCCAGGCCGGTCGCGGTTGTCCACCTCGCGTCCACAGGCCCGACCTCCGCTTTCCCCAGGAAGATGTCCTTCCGTTCCACAGGCCTGATGGGCGAGGGTTGACGGACCATGGTCCAGGCGTTCGACGACACGCGACCCCGACGGCTGCTTACCCCCCGGTCGGGTGGGGCGGGCACGGCCGGGCGGGTACCCCCCCACAACCTCGAGGCGGAGGAGTCCGTCCTCGGGGCGATGCTCCTCTCCCGCGACGCCATCGCCGCGGCCATGGAGAACTGCAAGGCCGAGGACTTCTACAAGACCTCGCACGGCTACATCTTCGAGGCGATCACCTCGCTGTACCAGCGGGGGGAGCCGGCCGACTGGGTGACGGTCACCGAGGAGCTCCGCCGCCGCGAACTGCTGGAGTCGATCGGCGACACCTCGGTGTTCGTCACCCTCCAGGCCAACACCCCCTCGATCGGCAACGCCGAGTACTACGCCAAGATCGTGGAGGAGCTGGCCCTGCTGCGACGCCTCGTGGCCGTGGCCGGCGAGATCTCCGAGCTCGGCTACAGCGTTCCCGAGGACGTCTCGGAGGTCCTGGACCGGGCGGAGAGCCTCGTCTTCGACGTGGCACAGCGCCGGGTGGTGGACACGATGACGCCGCTCGAGGAGCTGCTCGGCGCCACGCTCGACCACCTGGAACAGCTCTTCAGCCGAAGTGAGACCGTCACCGGACTCGCCACCGGCTACACCGACCTCGACGAGCAGCTGGCCGGGCTGCAGCCCTCCAACCTGGTCGTCGTCGGCGCCCGTCCCGCCATGGGCAAGACGGCCTTCGCCCTCGGCATGGTGGCCAACGCCGGGGTGAAGCTCAAGAAGCCGGTCCTCCTGTTCTCGCTCGAGATGAGCCACATGGAGCTCACCCAGCGCCTGCTGAGCTCCGAGGCTCGGGTCGACGCCAGCAGGATGCGCACCGGCAAGCTGCGCGAGGCCGACTGGCCGAAGATCGGGAACGCCATCAGCCGGATGAGCGAGGCGCCGATCTACATCGACGACAACCCCAATCTGACGGTCATGGACATCCGGGCCCGGGCCCGACGCCTGAAGAGCCGGGAGGGGCTCAGCCTGGTGGTCATCGACTACCTCCAGCTCATGACCGGGCGCCACGGGTCGGAGAACCGCCAGGTCGAGGTGTCCGAGATCAGCCGCGGCCTCAAGATCCTGGCCCGCGAGCTCGAGGTCCCGGTCGTGGCCCTGTCGCAGCTGTCGCGGTCGCTCGAGAGCCGCCCCGACAAGCGACCGATGCTGGCGGACCTGCGCGAGTCCGGCTCGATCGAGCAGGACGCCGACGTCGTCCTCTTCCTCTACCGCGACGAGGTGTACAACCCCGACGCGACCGAGACCCAGGGGACCGCCGAGGTCATCGTGGCCAAGCACCGGAACGGCCCGACGGGGACGACGCGGCTCGCGTTCATCGGGCACCATGCCCGGTTCGACAACATGGCGAGGGTCTGACCCGACGACGGACCGGCGGCGGCCCGCGGTGGTAGTACGGAGGTCCATGGACACCCGCCGCATCGGTTCGCTCGAGGTCTCGGTCATCGGACTGGGCACCAACAACTTCGGATTCTTCATGGAGGAAGGTGCCGTGGCCCCCGTGGTGGACGCCGCGCTCGAGGCCGGCATCACCTTCTTCGACACGGCCGACTCCTACCTGCAGAGCGAGGCGCGGCTGGGCGCGGCACTCGGTCGCCGGCGCGACCAGGTCGTGCTCGCCACGAAGTTCGGGAGTCCCGTGGACGGCAGTCCGGGAGGTGCGGCCCCCGGGTACGTGCGGAACGCCGTCGAGCGCAGCCTGTCGCAGCTCGGGACCGACCGGATCGACCTCTACCAGCTCCACCGGCCCGATCCCGGGACGCCGATCGCCGACACGCTTGGCGTGCTCGACGACCTCGTCCGCGAGGGCAAGGTGCGCGAGATCGGCTGCTCCAACTTCTCGGCGGCCCAGCTCGGCGAGGCGGACGCGGCGGCGCGACGCGACGGCGCCCACTTCGTCTCGGTGCAGAACCAGTGGAGCCTCGTGCACCGTGACGACGAGTCCGACGCGGTGCCGGAGTGCCGGCGCCTCGGCATCGGCTACCTCCCCTACTACCCGCTCGCCAGCGGTCTGCTGTCCGGCAAGTACACCCGGGGCCGGGACGCCCCGACGGGCACCCGGCTGGTGCACTTCGGGGCGGACGGCGGCGGTCTGCTGTCCGACGCCAACTTCGACGTCGTCGAGGCCGCGGCACGCTGGGCGGCGGAGCGCGGCCACACCGTGCTCGAGCTGGCGATGGCGTGGCTCGCGGCCAAACCGGTCGTCTCCTCGGTCATCGCCGGGGCCACCACGCCCGACCAGGTCCGGGCCAACGCCGCCGCCGCGGACTGGGTGCTCACCGCCGACGAGGTGGCCGAGGTCGACGTACTGGCGCCCGTCACCGGCTGACCGGCGCACGTGGGGCCGCCCCGTCCGGCACCGCCGTCGGGTGGCGGCCACGGGCCGCTTGGTACCCTGGGGTCCACAGCGAGCCCGGGGGGGACCATGGCCGGCCTGAACTTCGCCGACATCTTCGAGACCGTCGTGGACACCACGCCCGACGCGCCGGCGCTGGTGGTCCGGTCGACGTCCGGTGACGAGGTCCGGCTGACCTTCGCCGAGCTCGACGCCCGGGTCAACCGACTGGCCCACGCCCTCCTGTCGCTGGGGATCCGGCCGGGCGACCACATCGGGTGCCACCTCTACGACGGCAACCAGTACGTCGAGCTGACACTGGCGGCGTTCAAGGTCCGGGCCGTGCCGGTCAACGTCAACTTCCGCTACGTCGACGAGGAACTCGAGTACCTCGTGGACAACGCCGACCTCGTCCTGGTGGTGACGGAGCCGGACCTCGAGGACCGCGCCGTCCGTGCCGCGAAACGCCTCGACCGGCCCTGCACGGTCGTGGTCGCCGACCACCGGTACGAGGAACTGCTGGACGGGCATCCGGACCACCGACCCCCCGCCGACGGGCGGGGTCCCGACGATCTCTACGGCCTGTGGACCGGGGGGACGACCGGGATGCCGAAGGGCGTGATGTGGCGTCACGAGGACATCTACCTGTCGGCCGTGGGCGGCGGCGGCAACCCGGCGCTCGGCGTCGCCCCGGTGTCCGACCTCGACGACGTGGCCGCCCGGGCCGCCGGGGGCTACCCGCTGAAGGGGACGCTGACCCTGTGTCCGCTCATGCACGGCGGCGGGTGGTGGGTCGGGTTCAGCGCGCTGCTCTCGGGGGCCACCCACGTGCTCATCCGCGACCTCGGGTTCGACCCCGGATTCGCGCTGCGGGTCGTCGCCGAGGAGAAGGTCGACGTGGTCATGACCATCGGCGACGCCTACGCCCGCCCCATCGTCGACCACCTCGAGGCCCGCGGCACCGACGAGCACGACCTGTCGTCCCTGATCGTCTACGGGTCGGGCGGGGCGATCCTGTCGCCGTCGGTCAAGGAGTCGTTGACCACCCTCCTCCCCAACCTGCTGGTACTCGACGCCTTCGGCGCGTCCGAGACCGGGGGACAGGGGGCGCTGGTCGGCCAGAGCGACGACGGCGCGCCGGTGTTCGCCATGGACCCGACGAACGTGGTCATCGCCGACGACGGCACCCTGTGCGCCCCGGGAGACGGTCGTGTCGGGATGCTCGCCACCAGCGGCCACATCCCCCTCCGGTACCACAAGGACGAGGCGAAGACCGCGGCCACGTTCCCGGTCGTGGACGGCGTCCGCTACGCGGTGCCCGGCGACATGGCCACGGTGCTGGCCGACGGGACCATCGCCGTGTACGGCCGGGGCTCGGTGTCGATCAACACCGGGGGCGAGAAGGTCTTCCCCGAGGAGGTCGAGAAGGCGTTGAAGAGCCATCCCGCCGTGTTCGACGCCATCGTGGTCGGCACGCCGAGCGAACGGTGGGGTTCCCAGGTGACCGCCGTGGTCCAACTGCGCCCCGGACTCGAGTCGCCGCCCGATCTCGGCGAGCTGCGCCGCCACGGTCGCACCCATCTGGCCGGCTACAAGCTGCCCCGCGAGGTGGTCTTCGTCGATGCCGTCCGGCGCTCGCCGTCGGGCAAGCCCGACTACCGCTGGGCGAAGGACGTCGCCGTGGCCGCCCTGGAGGGATCGCTCACGACGGGCTGACCGGGGACGGACCGTCGGCCCCGGACGACCCGCCCGCACCGCCGTGCGGGACGCCACTCGCTCCGGCCGTGCCGGGCGCGCCGGTCACCAGGGCGAGGATCCGCTCGATGGCCGCATCCTGGGCCTCGAGGTGGGACTGGATCTGGAGGGCCTCGTGCAGCACGGCGTCGGCGTCCTCGTAGGTGGCCTCCGCCCGCTTGTCCGCCGCTTCGGCCTGCACGTTCTGGCCGACGATGATGATGGGCAGGAGTACGAGCTGGAGGAACGTCTGGGCGATCCAGGCGATGAGCGCGATCAGGCTGGCCTTGACCAGGAACGACGGGAACACGCCACCGAAGGGGCCGCCGAGGCCGGCCAGGACGGCCGGGAGCGACAGGAAGGCCAGCACGCAGAACAGGTAGGCACTGGTCATGGTGCCGACGTTCGAGGTGATCGACACGGCCAGCCTCTTGTTGAACCGCTGGTAGGGGGTGTCCGCCCGGTGCTGCTCGGCGACCTTGGCCGGTGCCTCGGCGCGGCGCTGCTCGATCCGGGGGTGCGGGTGGTGTTCGAAGAGCGGGGACATGCCCCGATGGTGGCACCGCCGCGCCGCCGGATCGGTGATGATGGATCGGTGACCGAGTACGTCCTGCCCCGGATACCCGCCTCCGCGGGTGCGCTCCTGCACGACGGGCGCGGCCGGATCCTCGTCCTCAAGCCGACCTACAAGGCGGGCTGGACGGTACCCGGCGGCCAGGTCGAGGAGGACGGCGAGTCCCCGTGGGCGGCGTGCCGGCGCGAGGTGGCCGAGGAGACCGGGCTGACCGTCGCCTCCGGCCGGCTGGCGTGCGTGGACTTCCTCCACCCCCGGCCGGGTCGCCCGGGCGGGATGCGGTTCCTGTTCGACTGCGGGGTCGTCGACGCGCCCGACCGGGAGCGGATCGTGGTCCAGGAGGCGGAGATCGAGGAGTTCCGGTGGGCCGGCCCCGACGAGGCGGCGCGCCTGCTCAGCGGTCCGGTCCGCCGGCGGGTGGCGCGGGCGGTCGGTTCGTCCGGCACCCGCTACCTCGAGGACGGCCGACCGGTCGACGGCGTACCCGGCTGACCGGCCTCAGCCGGCACCCGGCAGGGTCAGCGCCTCGGTGAACCGGAGGACGCGGGGGCGGACCAGGTCGGCCTCGCGGGTGGAGGCGAACCAGGGTTCGGGCGGTACCAGGTCCGCCACCGGGAACACCTCGACCAGGGTGCCGTCGGACAGGCCGTCCGCGCAGGCGTAGCCCGGCAGGAGGCTGGTCCCGATGCCCCGGGCGACCGCTCCGGCGACCGAGCGGAGGTCGGGCGCCACCAGCCGGAGGTCGCCGGCGAAGGCCCGGCCCAGCGTGGCCTGCCAGAACCGGCGCGTCCGGGGCAGCTCGGCGCTGTAGGCGACCCACGGGGTGCCGGCCAGGTCCCCGCCCAGGGCCGCCAGGGTCCCGGTGACCTCGGGCCGGTGGTCCGGCGCGGCCACCAGCACGAACCGGGTGGACCCGAGCGGCCGGCCGGCGAGCCCGCGGCGTCCGGGGTCGGACGTGGTGACGGCCACGTCCAGTTCGCCGTGACGGAGGAGGTCGAGCAGCTCGGCGTCGGACCCGAACCGGACGGTGAGGGGTTCCGCCCCCGGGACCGTCCGGGGGACGACGGCGTAGCCGCAGTACTCCGGTGACGAGCCGAAGCGCAACGCGGGGGCGTCCGGCCGGAGGGTGCCCCCGTCCAGGCCGGCGAGCACCGGCTCGAGCCGGTCGAGCGGGTCGGCCACGTCCACGTAGAGGTCGCGCCCGCGTCGCGTGGGCTCGACCCCGTGGGGCGTCCGCACGAACAGGGGCGCGCCGACCGAGCGCTCGAGGGAACGCAGCTGCTGGCTGGCGGCGGGCTGCGACAGGCTGCGCAGCGCGGCCCCCTCGGTCACCGACCCGCTCCGGTAGATGGCCAGGAAGGTGCGGAGCCACTCGGCCGATGACATAGGCGGAGCTTATGTCCGGGCTTCGGTTTCGTGCTTTGCAACTGGGACCGCGTGGACGCATGCTGGGCGGGTGCCCGACACCACCTACTCCCACGGCCACGGCGAGGGCGTCCTGCGCTCCCACCGGTGGCGCACCGCCGACAACTCCGCCGCCTACCTGCTCCCGCACCTGGCGCCCGGGACGGACCTGCTCGACGTGGGGTGCGGGCCCGGAACCGTCACCGCGGACCTGGCTCGGGTCGTGGCCCCCGGGCGGGTGGTCGGGGTCGACGCGGCCGGCCCCGTGATCGCCGAGGCGCGGGCCGGTGCCGCGGCCGCGGGGATCGACAACGTCGCCTTCGAGGTGGCCGACCTGTTCGCGCTGCCCTACGCCGACGGCACCTTCGACGTCGTCCACGCCCACCAGGTGCTCCAGCACGTGGCCGACCCCGTCGGGGCCCTGGTGGAGCTGCGCCGGGTGTGCCGGCCCGGTGGCATCGTCGCCGCCCGCGACTCGGTGTACCCGGCGTTCACCTTCGCCCCGGCGGAGCCCGACCTCGACCGGGCGATCGCCGCCTACGGGGAGCTCACCCGGGTGAACCGTGCCCACTGGGACGCGGGCTGGCTCCTGCCCGGCTGGGCCCGCTCGGCGGGGTTCACCCGGGTGGTGGCGTCGGCATCGGTATGGTGCTTCGCCACCGACGAGGAGCGGGCGTGGTGGGGCGGCCTGTGGGCCGAACGCTTCACCGACTCGGCGATGGCCGACCAGCTGCTCGGGAACGGCATCGCCGGCCGGGACGACCTCGACGCGTTCGCCGCCGGCTGGCGGCGGTGGGCGGCGTCGCCCGACGGTTGGTTCGCCGTGCTCCACGGCGAGGTCCTGGCCACCGCCTGAGCCTCCGCGGGCGCCGGCCCGGGGTCATCCCGCGCGACCGACCGCCTCGAGGAACCGGTCCGGGGCCTCGAGCATCGGGTAGTGCCCCACCCCGTCGAGGCGCACCACGCGTGCGTCGGGCCGGGCCGCGGCCAGGCGGTCGGCCATGGCGGGCACGGCGATCGGATCGGCGGTCCCCCACACGACGGCGAGGGGCGACGGGTGGTCGACGATCGGCGGGGTGAACCGTGGCTCGAACCGGCGTCGCTCCTCGATGTACCGGGCCAGGCGGGGCAGCAGGCGCTCGCCGTCCTCGCCCGAGATCAGCGTCCAGGCGGCGTCGAGCTCGTCGGGCGCGACGGTGGACGACGGGCCGAAGGTCGCCGCCAGGCCACCGACCACGCCGTCCCGGTCGAGGACTCCGGGCGGGAGCCGCTCGTCGGGGAGCGCCTCGAGCAGGCGCTGGCCGTCGCTCAGGTGCACCAGGTCCATGAAGACCGTCCCGTTGGTGAGCACGCGGTCGGTGATCTCGACGTCCCAGCCGCCCTCGAGGTTGCGGGCCAGCAGCTCGCCGCCGACGGTGTCGCCGATGTCGTGGGTGAGGAGCCCCAGCCGGTCGACGCCCAGGTCGGCGACGAGTGCGACGGCCAGGTCGGCCTGGTCGACGAGGCGGTAGGGGCGGTCGGGCTTCGCCGACAGTCCGAAGCCCAGGTAGTCGAAGAGGATCACCCGCCGCCGACGGGCCAGCCCGTCGACCACGCGGTGGAAGTCGAACGAGGACGTGGGGAACCCGTGGAGGACCAGCAGCGGCGGTTCCGACGTCGCCCCGGACGCCGGGACGTCGACGGTGAAGATGCGCCGACCCCCGAGCGTGCGATGGCGTCCGCGGGACCGCCACGCGTCCACCAGGGGGTTCACGGCGCCGGTCTCATGCCAGCAGTCGGGTCCGGAAGAGGTCCAGCACCTGGTCCAGCGCCTCCCGCGTGGGGGTGCCGGGACGGTCGTCGAGATCCTCGGTCAGCACCGAGTGGGCACCCCGGCGGTGCCCGTACGGATTGCCGGGGGAGGAGTCGAGCTCGACGCCGACGAAGCCGTCGCCGAGCAGCTCGCGCAGGGTGGCGAACCGCTCGGGAGGCGACGCCTTGTCCCCGGTGAAGCGCAGGCCGAGTACGCAGACCCCCGACGCCACCCGGTCCACGACGCGCTCGACGTCGGCGTCGCTGATCCCGAGCGCCCGGCGTCGTGAGCGGCCGATCGGGAACGGCAGGGACGGCTGGCTCAGGACCGGGGCGACCACGGCGTCGTCGACCATCATGGCCAGGGCGAAGCCGCCGGTGAAGCACATGCCGACGACTCCGACCCCGGGGCCGCCGCACCGTTCGTGCTCGGCACGGGCCAGGGTCCGCAGCCAGGTGGTGACCGGGCTGGTCCGGTGGAGGGCCAGGACCGTGAACTCCCGCGAGACGCAACCCCGGGCGATCGAGGCGAGTGCGTAGGGCACCGAGGGATCCCGGCCGTCGTCGCCGAAGAGGTGCGGCAGGACGGCGGTGCAGCCGATGCCGGCCACCTGGCGGGCGAACCGGGCGACGTTGGGTGTGATGCCGGGGATCTCGCTGATCACGATCACGGCCGGACCCGAACCGGTGCGGTAGACGGCGCGGGTCGTGCCCTGGGCCGTGAAGTCCGAGCGTTCGAAGTCGTCCAGGGGATCGGGCATGGCACGACGCTAACCCCTGCGCACCGCCGCGGGCGTCCGGCACCCGGGGCGACGGGCGCCGGTCGGACGGTCCGGTCAGGGCGTGGCCAGCGTGACCACCACCGGGCGGTGGTCCGAGCCGGACGCGGCCGCCACCCGGGCGTCGACCATGCGGACCGCGGGGGTGACGAGGACGTGGTCGAGCTGACTGTGGGGACGGCGGGACGGCCACGTCCGGCCGATGACCGCTCGTCGCCATCCGCTGAAGAACGACGAGGCCGGGGGTCCCCACATGTTCATGTCGCCGGCCAGGAGGGCCGGTGTGTCGAGCGGTGGGAGCAGTCGGGCCAGGCGCCGGTACTGCGCCGGCGACAGGTGGGTGATGTGGGACATGTGGGTGCCGTGGACGACGAGCCCACGGTCGCCGAGGTCGACGGTGCACCGCAGGACGGCCCGGCGTGCCGGGTCCCGCCGGAGCTTGCCCAGGTCGAGCACGCGCGCGTCGCGGCACGGCACCCGGGACAGGAGGGCCACCCCCCAGCGGCCGTGCCGGGCGGCCCGCCCGGGGGGACCGGCCGCCACCTTCCACCGCTCCTCGTCGAGGCGCAGCGTCTTGCGCACCTGCCCGAGCGCCGGTCCCCACCGGCGGCTGGACGTGGCGACCGGCTCGTACAGGCGGGCCGAGGCGAGGTGGGCCTCGGCGACCACGTGGTATCCCAGGCGCTCGGAGATCCGCATGGCGGTGCCCGGGGAACCGTCGTCCGGGGTCCAGGCCTCCTGCAGGACGAGCACGTCGGCGTCGAGCGCCCCGCACTCCGCGACGACGTCGAAGGGCCGCCCCCAGCCGTCGACGCCCATGTGGACGTTGAAGCTGGCGACCCGCACGACCGGCCGGTGGCCGTCCGCGCCGGCACCCGCCGGCCCGTGACCGGTCACCGGGTCAGCGCCGGCCGAGGTCGGCCGCCCGGGCCCGCAGCTCGCCGCGGAAGTCGGGATGGGCGATCTCGGCCAGGGCCGAGGCACGCTCCCGGACGGTGCGCCCGGACAGGTCCGCCGACCCGTATTCGGTGACGACGACGCCGGTGTGGTGGCGCGGTGTCGACACGACCGAGCCCTCCGGAAGCACCGGCACGATCCGCGACCGTGTGACCCCGTTCGAGACCGCCGTCGAGCGCAGGCAGACCAGCGAGTGGTCGTCGATGCGCATCTCGGCACCGGCCACGAAGTCCTCGTGGCCCCCCACGCCCGAGATCTGCCGCCCCTCGATGTTGTCGGCCACGACCTGGCCGTACAGGTCGACGCTGAGGGCGCCGTTGATCGAGACGAACGCGTGGTTGCGGGCGATCACCGTGGGATCGTTGACCACCTGGACCGGTACGAAGGCCACGTCGGCGTTGCCGTCCAGCCACCGGTAGAGCTCGGCGGAGCCGAGGGCGAAGGTGGTGATCGACACCCCGTTGAAGAGCGACTTGGCGTCGTTGGTGACCTTTCCGGACTGGTGGAGCAGCATGAGGCCGTCGGTGAACATCTCGGAGTGGACGCCGTAGCCGCCACCGGGACCCTCGGCGAGTTTGGAGGCCACCATGTTCGGCACCGCGCCGATCCCGATCTGGAGCGTGGCACCGTCGGTGACGAACGAACGGGCCACCTCGGCGATGGCCTCGTCGATCTCGTCGGGGGCCGGCTGGGGGAGCGTGAACGGCGTCCCGGACGCCTCCACCACCACGTCGACGATGTCGAGCGGCAGCGTGTTCGTGAACTCCGGGTCCAACGAGCGGGTCCGGGGCAGTCCGGGGTTGACCTCGACGACGAGGAGCCGATCGGGATCCCGCCCGGCGAGCTGCAGCTCCTCGTACGTGGCCCCCAGGTGGAGGGAGAGGTTGACGAGGCCGTCCTCGGGGGGCGCCGCCTGGACGGTCATGACCCGTGGGTTGTAGCGACGCAGGATCGGCGCGAACTGCCGGAACCCGCCGGGGACGAGCTCGATGTTCGCCCCGGCGGCCAGCATCATCCGCTCGGCCGGTCCGAAGAAGCCGCACCGGTAGTTCACGCCGGGGTGCGCCAGCACCGGGTAGTAGCCCAGCAGCAGTGCCCCCCCGACCGTGAGGTCGACCCAGTCGTCCCGGCCGCCGAGGGCGGTCAGGAAGGCGTCCGGGTTGGCCGGACCGAGGCCGAACCCGATGCTGTCGGTCGTGCCGATCAGGCGGGCGGCTTCGTCGGGCGTGCAGGTCCTGGGGGCCATGGCCCCCAGCATGGCACCGGCCGCCACCGCCGTTGAGGGCACAAGGTCCCGACTCCGGGTCCGCCGTTGCGGCAGGACCGCCCGGGGGGTGGGAGCATGTCCCGATGCGCTTCGACACCCAGCTGGCCGGACTCGAGGACGCGCCGGCCCACGCCCGCCGCCTCGAGGCGATCGGCGTCGACGGGGCCTTCACCTTCGAGGGTCCCCACGACGTCTTCACGCCGCTGGTCCTGGCCGCCGGCGCCTCGTCCACGCTGGAGCTGGCCACCAACGTCGCCATCGCCTTCCCCCGCAACCCGGTGCAGCTGGCCCACCAGGCCTGGGACCTCCAGCTCCTGTCGAAGGGACGCTTCACGCTCGGTCTGGGCAGCCAGATCCGGGCCCAGGTGGAGAAGCGGTACGGGGCCGGCTTCGACCGCCCGATCGCCCGGATGCGCGAGCTGGTGGCGGCCCTCCGGGCGATCTTCGCCACCTGGGAGACGGGCGACCGGCTCGACTTCCGCGGCGAGTTCACCTCGCACACGCTGATGCCCCCCATGTTCAACCCCGGACCCCACCCCTACGGACTGCCGCCGATCGCCCTGGGGGGCCTCGGTCCCCAGATGGTGTCGCTCGCCGCCGAGGTGGCCGACGGGCTGCTCGTGATGCCGTTCAATTCGGCGGCGCACTTCCGCCGGCGGACACTGCCGGCGGTGGCCGAGGGACTGGCCCGCGCCGGCCGGTCCCGGGAGGAGCTGACGGTCTCGGGAGAGGTCATCGTGTGCTGCGGCCGCGACGAGGCCGAACTCGAGACGGCGCGGCTGGCCGGCCGGTGGCTGCTCTCGTTCTACGCCTCCACCCCGGCCTACCGCCCCGTCCTCGAGGTCGAGGGGTGGGAGGACCTCCAGCCCGAGCTGAACGCCCTGTCCAAGTCCGGGCGATGGGACGAGATGCCGGGCCGCATCGACGACACCATGCTCTCGACACTGGCGGCCGTGGGCTCACCGGTCGAGGTGGCCGACGACGTCGTCGCCCGCTTCGGGGGCCTCGCCGACCGGGTCGGGTTCTACACCCCGTACCTCGTCGCCGACGAGACCCTCGGGGAGCTGGTGGATGCGCTCCGCCGTGCCGACGGGTCCCGGGGCCCCACGACCGACTCCCTGTCCACCACCGAGGAGCACCCATGAGCGATCCGATGCCCGCTGCCTACGACGAGTTCTCGCTCTTCCACGAGAACGCCGAGGAGGCCGGTCTGCCCTACGACCGCCCCCCGGTCGTCCGCCGCGAGTGGCACGAGGTGTCGCCCGGGCGGCGCGTGAGTGCCCTCGTGTGGGGCGAGGACCCACCGGACCTGGTGCTCCTCCACGGCGGCGGGCAGAACGCCCACACCTGGGACACCGTCGCCCTGGCGCTCGACCGGCCGCTCCTGGCGGTGGACCTGCCCGGGCACGGGCACTCCGACTGGCCGACCGACTCCGCCTGGCTCGATCCGGCGTCGATGGCCGACGACGTGGCGCAGGTCGTCGCCGAGCTGGCGCCCCGGGCCCGTGCGGTGGTCGGGATGTCGCTCGGAGGCGCGACCGCCATCGCCCTGGCCACCCGCCACCCGCACCTGGTCCCCCGCCTGCTCCTGGTGGACATCACCCCGGGGGTCACCGGTGACAAGACGTCCGACATCGCCGCCTTCCTGTCGGGGCCCGAGACCTTCGCCACCTTCGACGAGATCCTCGAGCGGACCATCGAGTTCAACCCGACTCGGTCCGTGTCGTCGCTCCGACGCGGCGTCCTGCACAACTCGGTCCAGCTCCCGGACGGCTCCTGGACCTGGCGGCACCAGCTCGGCCGGCCGGCCATGGAGCCCGGGCTGCACGTCGAGCGGACGGACAACCTCCTCCACTGGGACGCACTGGAGCGCATCGCCGTGCCGGTGCTGCTGGTGCGCGGGAGCCGGTCCCCCGTGGTGGACGACGAGGACGAGGCGGAGTTCCGCCGGCGCCGGCCGACGGACACCGTGCTCGTCGTCGAGGACGCCGGTCACAGCATCCAGGGCGACCAGCCGCTGGTGCTGGCGCGGATCATCGAGGAATTCGTCCGGCCGGAAGCGGGCTGACGGCGGGCCGCCCCGGGGGGCGGTTCCGGGCCGGCGGGGTGAGTTCATCGAGTGTGCATCGCACGTTTGGTGGACGTTCATCGCAGGTTTGCCTACCGTTCACCTTCCCTGGATACGGTCGTCCTGTCCGACCCCCCGACCGCCGGGTGCGGCACCGGGCAGCTCGCCACACCCATCCCAACGGAGGTCCAACCACCAGTGTCCGTCCCCCCGAGTCACCAACCTGTCCGCACCGCGTCCCGGAACCGGAGGCGGCTGCTCGTCACCGGCGTGCTGTCGGCCGGCCTCCTGCTCGCCGCCTGCAGCTCCAATTCGTCCTCGTCCACGACCACGACCGGCGGCTCGTCGGGTGCCACGGCCAAGTCCGCCGATCCGTACCTGGCCGCCGACCTGAAGGCCGGTGCGGCCCAGCTGACCGGCGCCGGGTCGACCTTCGTCCAGCCCGTGTTCACCAAGGCCTTCTACGCCTACTCGGCGCTCAACCAGGCCGTCACCGTGAACTACCAGGCCGTCGGCAGTGGTGCCGGCATCACGGCCTTCCAGGGTGGCACCGTCAACTTCGGCGCCTCCGATGTCCCCATGACCGCCGCGGACATCGCCAAGGTGCCGGCATCCTACGGCGGCGTGCTGCAGGTGCCCGACACCCTGGGCGGCGTGACCCTCTCCTACAACCTGCCCGGCGTGAAGACCGGGCTGCACCTGGACGGACCGACGATCTCGGCCATCTTCCTCGGGACGATCGCCAAGTGGAACGACCCGGCCATCGCCAAGCTGAACCCCGGTGTCTCCCTCCCCGACCAGCCGATCACCACCGTGCACCGGTCCGACGGAAGCGGCACCAACTACATCTTCACCGACTACCTGTCGACGGTCTCCCCGGCGTGGGCGTCGGGCCCGGGCAAGGGCAAGTCGGTGACCTGGCCGGCCTCCAGCGTCGGCTCGTCCGGGAACTCGGGGGTGGCGGCGAGCGTCAAGTCGACGCCGTACTCGATCGGCTACGTCGAACTGGCCTACGCCCTGCAGAACAACTTCACGTTCGCCGCGGTCAAGAACGCGGCGGGGGTCTACGTGCTGCCCACCCTGGCCTCGGTGGCCGCGGACGCCTCCCAGGACCCCAACGTGACGTCGACCAACTTCTCGATCGTCAACCAGCCCGGGACGGCGAGCTACCCGATCGCCGGATACAGTTGGGCGCTCATCGCCATGAAGCAGCCCAACGACACGAGCGGCAAGACCCTGGTCCAGGTGCTCGACTGGATGACGCACACCGGCGGTGGCCAGGACCAGGCACCCAGCCTGGGCTACGTCCCGCTCCCGGCGAACATCCAGGCACTGGCCCGCACGACCCTGCTCCAGGTCACGGGCCCGAACGGCGCCGTCCTGCTGACCAAGTAGCCGGTCGGTCCTGTTGCCCGAACCTGGCCCGGCATCCGGAGGGACGGTGAGCCGCCGACGGCGGTTCACCGTCCCCGACCGGGCCTACCGGCGAGCGCTGGCCGCCGCCGCCGTCCTGTTCGCGGCGCTGCTGGTGGCCTTCGTGGTGGCCATGGCCGTCCAGGCCGTCCCCGCATTCTCGTCCCTCGGGTTCTCGTTCCTGTGGGGGACGACCTGGGACCCGTACCACGGCGCGTACGGACTCCTGTCGTTCATCGTCGGGACCGTCGAGACCACGGCCATCGCCCTGTTCCTGGCCGTGCCGATCGGGATCGGCACGGCCCTCGCCCTCGCCTACCTGGTGCCGGACCGGATGCGGGCGCCCCTGTCGACCACCGTGGAGCTCCTGGCCGCGGTGCCGAGCGTGGTCTACGGGCTGTGGGGCCTGGTCGTCGTGGCCCCGTACTTCGCCACCCACGTCGAGCCGTTCCTGACCTCGGCGTTCGGGTGGACCGGCCTGTTCGCCGGTCCGAACCAGGGGGTCGGCCTGCTGCTGGCCGGAGTCATCCTCTTCATCATGGTGCTGCCGACCCTGGTGGCGATCTCGCGCGACGTGCTGGCCGCCGTCCCCCGCGAGCAGGTGGAGGGCGCCATGGCCGTGGGCGCCACCCGGTGGCAGGTGCTGTGGCGGGTCGTGGTGCCCGGCGCCCGGACCGGCCTGCTCGGTGCCTTCACGCTGGCCACCGGGCGGGCCCTCGGGGAGACGGTGGCCGTGGCGCTGGTGATCGGCAACTCGCCGCACCTGGCCACCTCCCTCAAGTCGAACGCGGCGACGATCCCGTCGCTCATCGTCAGCGCCTTCGGCGAGGCGACGGGGACCCAGCGCAGTGTGCTGTTCGCCGCCGCGCTGGTGCTGCTCGTCGTCGGGATCGCCGTCAACTTCCTGGGCCGGTTCTTCGTCCGGTCGGTCAAGCGCAGCGGTGCGGCCTCGGTGGCGGTGGCATGAGCGTCACGCTCCTCGACCCGCCGGCGGACCCCGCCCGGGCCCGTCGCGCCGCCATCCAGGCGGCGGCGGCGTCGTCGCTGCGGCGGCGCAAGGTCTATTCGGGCATCGGCATCGGCGTGTGCCGGGTGTTCCTGCTGATCGCCGTCATCCCCCTCTTCGGCGTGATCGTGTACGTCGTCTCCAAGGGCCTGCCGGCGTGGAACGTGGACTTCTTCACCCAGGTGACCAAGCCCGAGGGCATCCCCAACGGGGGGATCTACAACGCCATCGTGGGCTCGCTGATCATCGACGGCATCGCCGTCGCCGTCAGCGTGCCCTTCGGCGTGGTGGCGGGACTCTTCCTGGCGGAGTCCGACGGCCGGATCGGCGGGACGGTGCGGCTCATGGCCGACGTCCTGACGGGTGTGCCGTCCATCACGATCAGCATCTTCGTGTACATCATCTGGGTGGAGAAGGTGGGGAGCTACAGCGGGCTGGCCGGGGCGTTCGCCATCAGCATCGTCATGATCCCGGTGATCACGCGGGCCGCCGAGACCGCCCTGCGGGGCGTGCCGGGCACCCTGAGCGAGGCGGCGCTGTCGCTCGGAGCCCGCAAGTTCACCGTGGCCCGTCGCGTGGTGGTCCCGGCCGCCCTGCCGGGGCTGATCACCGGCGTCCTGCTGGCCGTGGCCCGGGGCGCGGGCGAGACGGCACCGCTCCTGTTCACCGCCTTCGGCAACCAGTTCCTCCAGACCAACCCCACCAAGCCGATGGAGACGATGCCCCACACCATCTACACCTACAGCCAGCTGCCGTACCCCGATCTGCTCCAGATCGCCTGGGGCACGGCGCTGCTCCTGATGCTGGTCATCCTGGTCCTCAACGTCGGGAGCAGGGTGGTTGCGGCCAGACTGGGACGCGAGCGACGATGAACGATCCGATCGTGGCGTCCACCGGGTACCGGGACGCTCCGCCGACCATGCAGGAGGCCCCCGTGGAGCCCGGTGTCGACGCACCCATCGTCATGCGGCTCGACGACGTCTCGGTCACCTTCGACGGGCGCCCGGCCGTGCGCGGGGTGAGCCTGGACATCCGTCGGGGCGAGGTGACCGCGCTCATCGGGCCGTCGGGATCGGGCAAGACCACGCTGCTCCGCGCCCTCAACCGGATGCACGACACGGAGCGCTCGGCCGAGGTGACCGGACGGGTCCTGCTGGGGGACACGGACGTCTACGCCCGCTCGACCGATCCCACGCTGATCCGCGCCCGGGTCGGCATGGTCTTCCAGCGCCCGAACCCGTTCCCCACCATGAGCATCTACGAGAACGTCGTCTCCGGCCTCCGCTTCAGCGGCGTCCGGAACCGCGGCCTGCTCCAGGAGTCGGCGGAGTCGGCCCTGATCGCCGCCGCCCTGTGGGACAGCGTCAAGGACCGGATGAAGGCGCACGCCAGCACGCTGTCGGGCGGTGAGCAGCAACGCCTGTGCATCGCCCGGGCCCTGGCCGTCGAGCCGGAGGTCCTCCTCATGGACGAGCCCACCTCGGCGCTGGACCCGATCGCCACCAAGCGCATCGAGGAGCTCGTGGTGGAGCTGAAGGACCGGGTGACGATCGTCATCGTCACCCACAACATGCAGCAGGCCATGCGGGTGTCCGACCGGTGCGCCTTCCTCCTGATGGGGGAGGACAAGGCGGGCGAGCTGATCGAGTACGGGCCGACGGCGACGCTGTTCAGCGAGCCGACCGACCCGAGGACCCTCGACTACGTCAACGGCCGGTTCGGCTGAGCCCTCTGGCCGGGCCGGCGGGATCAGGGTCGGGACGTCCCGTGCGGGTCGATGCGGAACCCCACGCCGCGCACGGTCCGGATGTACCGGGGCTCGGTCGGGTCGGGCTCGAGCTTGGCCCGCAGACGGTGGATGTGGGTGTCGAGCGTCCGCGAGTCGGACAGGTAGGCGTCGGGCCACAGGAGGTCGATGAGCTCGTCGCGTGAGCGCAACCGCTCCACGGGGCTCACCAGCGCCGCCAGCAGGTCGAACTCCTTGCGCGACAGGTGGACCGGGACCCCGTCGACCGTGACCTCCCGGCGGACGTGGTCGACGACGACCGACCCGAAGGCCGGGTCGTCCGCGGGGGTGCCCGGTCGCGCGGTGTGGTGGTCGGCTCCGGCGGGGCCGTCGACGGGGGAGCCACCGGCGGCCACCGGGGTGCGCTCCGGCACGCGGCGCAGGATGGCGTGGATGCGCGCCACCAGCTCGCGGAGGCGGAACGGCTTGGTCACGTAGCCGGAGGCGCCGAGTTCCAGGCCGAGCACCACGTCGAGTTCGGTGTCGACGGCGCTCACCATGAGGATGGGGACCGACGACACGGACCGGATGCGGCGGCACACGTCGATGCCGTGCATTCCGGGGAGCAGCATGTCGAGCAGGACGATGTCCGGCGGCTGCCGGCCCAGGAGGCGCAGGCCGTCGGGTCCGTCGGCGGCCTGCACGACCTCGAACCCCTCGTGGCCGAGGCCGGACGCCAGTGCCTCGCGGTAGGACTCCTCGTCCTCGATGACCAGGACCCGGGTGGGCCCGGGTCCGATGTTCTCCTGTCGGTCGGCCACCGGCGCTTCCTCCCCGGGGCAGCGTAGGGAGGGGAGGTGAACGGCGGCCCACCTCCGGGTGATCGTTCCGTGAACGTCGGGTGGCGTCCGCCGGCGGGCCGGCTCAGAGGCCGTGTCCGACGAGCAGGCCGACGGCGGCCGCGCCCAGTCCGAGGACGAGGCTCGCCGCCAGGTTGACCGCCGCCGCACGCGGCCGGGCGTGCTCGACGAGCCCCACGGTGTCCACGCTGAAGGTGGAGAACGTCGTGTAGGCGCCGAGCAGGCCGGTCCCCACGACGGTCACGACCGACGCGGGCACGCCCCGGTGGGCGGCCGACCCGACGAGGACGCCGAGCGCGAACGCCCCGGACACGTTGATGACGAGTGTCCCGTAGGGGAAGTCGGGGCCGAGCCGGCGGCGCACGGCGAGCTCCACCTCGTAGCGGAGCAGCGCGCCGAGTGCCCCGGCGACGACCAGGAGGGCCAGGGTCACGGGGCTCCTCCGGTCCCGGGCGGCCCGGCGTCCCCGTCGTCGCCGGCCAGCAGGTCGGGATCCGGGAGCTCCGTGCCCGGGGCCGGCAGGAGCCGGCCCCGGGCCAGGGTGATCCCCGCCAGGGCCGCGCCCGCCCCGGCCGCGAGCGTCGCCACCAGGTAGGCGAGGGCCAGCGCGCCCCGACCGTGCTGGACCCGCTGGTCGATCTCGACGGCCAGGGTGGAGAAGGTGGTGAACCCCCCGCAGAAGCCGACGGCGACCAGTGGGCGGAGGTACCGGTCACCGGGCCACCGCTCGACCACCAGCGTCACCACGGCGCCCAGCACGAACGATCCGAGCACGTTCACGGTCCACGTGGCCCAGGGGAAGCCGAGCGGCGCGGGCACCACGGCCCGCTCGATCCCGTAACGGGCCAGGGTCCCCAGGGCACCGCCCACGGCGATGGCGGCGAGGGGCCCGGGACCGTGGTGTGCGGCAGCCGGATGCTGCGGCCGTCCGCTCGTCCCCGTCGACTCCGGCACCGCTGCGCTCCTTCCGGGGTGGCGACGCGTGCCCCGGACGGGTGGCCGGGCGTCTCGTCCACGGACCGCCACCGGTTCCGTCGGCAGGGCGCAGTCTACGGCAGGGCGGCACCGCCGCCCGGGAACCGGGGGGCCGGAATCGCCCACGGCGCACCGGCGCACCGGTGTGCCTCAACCCGTAGGAGCCCGCCCGTGCACCGCGCGACGACCCGTGGGGGAGGGAGTGGGCGACATCGATGTCGGGCGGGCTCCTACGGCTTGAAGCGGTATCCCACCCCCCGGACGGTCAGGAGGTGGGTGGGCTCTGCCGGATTGACCTCGATCTTCTTGCGGAGGCGCTTGACGTGGGTGTCGAGCGTCCTGCTCTCGCCCTTCCTGCGCTCGCCCCAGATCCGGTCCATGCACTGGGCCCGGGTCACGACGTGGCCCCCCTCGGACACCAGGAGGGCCAGGAGGTCGAACTCCTTGCGCGACAGTTCGACGTCGCGGCCGTGCAGCTTCGCCTCCCGCCGGGACACGTCGACGACCACCGGCCCGAAGGCGTAGGCACCGGTCGGGGTGCCGCGGTCCCCAGGCCGGGGACCGGACCCGACCCGGCGCAGGACGGCCCGGATCCGGGCGGTCAGCTCGCGGGGGCGCGGGGGCTTGGCCAGGTGGTCGGCGGCGCCCGCCTCGAGCGCCAGGACGGCGTCGAGTTCGTCGCCCTCCTCGGTGATCATGATGACCGGGAGCATCGGGGCCTTGGCCGTGATGCTCCGGAACACGGAGAAGCCCTCGGAGTCGCCGATCCGGGTGTCGAGGAGGACGAGGGCGGGAGCGGCCAACTCCAGTCGGGCGACGCCCTCCGGGCCGGTCGCCACGGCGACCACGTCGAACCCCTCGACGGAGAGTGTGGCGGCGAGGGCATCGCGGCTGCGGTCGTCGTCGTCGATGATCAGGATGACGGGTGCCGCTCCGTCGGCGGGCACCCGTCGATCGACTTCGCGGAACGTCAGGGTCATGGGGAACCGGTGACGTTCCGGAGCAGCGTGCACGCGGACGAGCCGCGGTGACGGCGTCGGCGCGCGTTGGCTCCGCTGCTGGACTGCCGGACGGGCGGTGCCGGATCCGGCGGGGTCGCCGTGAGAGGCGGCGGGGTCCACGACCCCGGACGGCTGGCATCGGCACGGGACGGGTCCGGCACGTGCCGCCGGGACGGGATCGGTCGGGGGCCATCCGCCCCGGGGTGCTCAGCCATCACCGGCGAGCGTAGGGATCCCGGGTGAACGGGACGCGACCGCTCTGTTATCGGCGGGTGATCATTCCGGAATTTCGTCGGACCACGCCGCTGCGGTGCCTAAGGTCGGGGCGAGCGGCGGCCAGGGGCCACCGACACGCCGACGGCACAGGTCCGGCCGGCAGGGAGGGGAACCACGATGCACGGCGACGAGTCCACGGCGGCAGCGCCGCCCGTCGATGTCCGGACGACGACCGAATGGCGTGACCTGGTCCGGCAGTTCGAGCGGGTGCGGGACCGCCACCTGCGCGAGCTGTTCGCCGACGAGCCCGAACGGGGCACGGAGATGGTGGCCACGGCCGCCGACCTGGTCCTCGACTACTCGAAGCACCGGGTGGACGGCGCCGCGCTCGCCGCACTCCTGGCCCTGGCCCGTCGTGCCGGCGTGGCCGAACGACGCGACGCCATGTTCGCGGGCGAGCGGATCAACACGACCGAGGACCGCGCCGTCCTCCACGTGGCCCTGCGCATGCCGCGTGGCTCGACGCTCGTCGTCGACGGACGCGACGTGGTGGCCGACGTCCACGCCGTGCTCGACGCCATGGGTGCCGTGGCCGAGCGCATCCGCTCGGGGGCGTGGACCGGCCACACCGGCCGCCGGATCCGTGCCGTCGTCAACATCGGCATCGGCGGGTCCGACCTCGGTCCGGCGATGGCCCACGAGGCGCTGCGCGACTACGCCGACCCGGCACTCGAGTGCCGGTTCGTCTCGAACGTCGACCCGGTCGACCTGTTCGCCAAGACCCACGATCTCGACCCCGCGGAGACGTTGTTCGTCATCTGCTCGAAGACGTTCACCACCCAGGAGACGCTCACCAACGCCCGGGCCGCCCGGGACTGGCTGCTCGAGGGCCTCGGCTGCGGTGACGAGGCCGTCGCCCGGCACTTCGTCGCCGTGTCGACCAACGAGGCCGGCGTGGCCGCCTTCGGGATCGACCCGGCCAACATGTTCGGCTTCTGGGACTGGGTCGGCGGGAGGTACTCGTACGACTCGGCCATCGGGTTCTCGCTGATGGTGGCCATCGGTCCCGCGGCGTTCGCGGACATGCTCGCCGGGTTCCACGCCGTGGACCGGCACTTCGCCGAGGCGCCGTTCGAGGACAACCTCCCGGTGATCCAGGGGATGCTGGGCGTCTGGTACACCGAGCTCTTCGGCGCCGAGACCCACGCGGTGCTGCCCTACAGCCAGCGGCTGGCGCGGTTTCCGGCCTACCTCCAGCAGCTGACGATGGAGTCGAACGGCAAGTCGGTCCGCCGCGACGGCTCACCGGTCGGGGGGGCGACGGGGGAGATCTACTGGGGAGAGCCGGGCACGAACGGACAGCACGCCTTCTACCAGCTCCTCCATCAGGGCACCCGGCTCGTCCCGGCCGACGTCATCGGTTTCGCCGTCTCCACGCACGAGGACGGCGACCGCCAGGACCTGCTCATGGCCAACTGCTTCGCGCAGACCCGGGCGCTCGCCTTCGGCAGGACGGCGGACGAGGTGGCGGCGGACGGGACGCCGGACGCCCTGGTCCCCCACAAGGTCATGCCGGGCAACCACCCCTCGTCGACGATCCTGGCACCGGAACTGACCCCGTCGACGCTCGGCCAGCTGGTGGCGCTCTACGAGCACACCGTCTTCGTCGAGGGGACGGTGTGGGGAATCGACTCCTTCGACCAGTGGGGCGTCGAACTCGGGAAGGTGATGGCCGGGCAGCTGGCTCCGGCACTGGGTTCGGACGGGCCTCCGGATCTGTCCGACCAGGACGGTTCGACGGCCGGCCTGGTACGCGCCTACCGGTCGATGCGGGGGCGGAAGGCCTGACGGGTCACCGGCCCGGAGCGTCCCCGGCCGAGGCGAGCGCCCGCCACAGGGCCCGGTAGCTCGGGTAGGTGATCCCGGTGGTGACGTAGCCGGCCCGCTGGAGCTCGGCGTGGAACCGGGGGAGGTTCCGCCAGGGCACACCCATGTCCACGTGGTGGGCGAGGTGCCAGCCGGTGTGGAAGGGCACGAACCAGAACCGGGCGAGCCAACCCTGGCGGACGTCGTGGGTGGTGGCGCGCCGGTCGGGGCTCGCCTCGAGGCCGCCGTGCTCGGCGATGGCGCGCAGGCGGTTGAGGACGCGCCACTGGGTCATCCACGGGAGCCACCACAGCAGCGGGTACGTCCACCACCGGCCCGTGGCCGCCCACATCGCCGTCCACAGTACGAGCTGGACACCGATGATCGAGAGCGAGGTGCGGCGGTACGCGGGGACCTTGAGGGATCGGAACAGCGGGACGAAGTTCTTCCACCCGGAGATGCCCACCGCGTCGCGCACGAGGCGCCGGGTGAGGGTCCGCCGGTCGCAGGGGTAGCCCCCGTAGAAGGCCAGGTCGGGTTCGTTGGGCCCGAACTCCTCCTTGTGATGGGCGAAGTGACCCCGCCGGTAGACGCCGATCGGGGTCCACGATGGGTAGGCGACGACCCAGGTCCCGACCCAGTCGTTCACCCGCTTGTCGGTGAACAGGAGCTTGTGCGCCGCCTCGTGCATGAGGATGGCGAAGCGCGCGTACATCGGTCCCATGAGCACGAAGGCGACGAGGTATGCCCACCAGCGGTCGATCCACGCGCTCCCCCCGATGATCACCGCCACCCAGAACCAGACGGAGGCGACGGTCAGCGCGTTGCGGCGGTCGTCGATCTTCCGCAGCCCGCTGCGCAGCTCGGGGCGGGCCATGCCGTTGGCCAGGAGCCGGTCGGTCGGGAGGACGTCGGGTCGGGCGGCCTCGTCGGCCACCATGGTGGTCGCCATCCGGGGTACATTACAGTGAAATGACAACTGGTGCAATCACGTAATGCCCGGATCCACGGTCCGGGGTGGAACCGGCGCGGCGACCGGCACCGGGGCACCGGCCGGCGGGGCCGAACCGCCCCTGACGGCCCGGTCGGTGCTGGCCAGCGCCCTGCTCGGGGAGGATCCGCCCGAGCTGCCGGTGGCCCATCTCGTGGCCCTCGCCGGCCTGTTCGGCATCAACGCCAACCGGGCCCGGGTGGCACTGAGCCGGATGGTGGCATCGGGGGAGGCGGTCACCGACGGCTCCGGCCGCTACCGGCTGGCCGGTCCGCTGCTCGAGCGGCGGGGGCGCCAGGAGGACAGCCGTCGGGGGCGGACCCGGGCGTGGGACGGGTCGTGGCGGCTGGCGGTGGTGACGACCGCCGGGAGCTCCGCCGAGCTGCGCGCCGCCCGCCGGCGCCGCCTGGCGCTGGCGCGGCTGGCCGAACAGCGCGAGGGGGTGTGGCTGCGGCCCGACAACCTCGACCTGCGACCCGACCCCCGGGACGACCCGGACCTGGTCGTCTACTCCGCCGTCCCGTCGTCCGACCCGGTCGCGCTGGCGGCCGGCCTGTGGGACCTCGACGGCTGGTCCGACCGCGCCGCGGTGCTGCGGGACCGGCTCGACCGCTGCGCCACGGTCGGCCCGGACGACCTCGCCCCCGGGTTCGCGCTGTCCGCCGCCGTCCTGCGCCATCTCCAGTCCGACCCGCTCCTGCCCGCCGAGCTGCTGCCGACGGACTGGCCCGGGCCGGCCCTGCGCGCCGCCTACACCGACTGGGACGGGCGCTACCGGGCCGTCCTGAGGGCCTGGGGCCGCGCCGCCCGCTCGGCGTAGGATCCCGGTCCGGGGCAGCGGCCCCGCGTGGACGCGGCCGGAGCGGTCGGGCACGACCGGACGGGGGAGGCACCATGTCGGAGCACGCAGCGTCGGGACCGTCGACGGACGGGCAGTTCGCCGGCCGTGTGGCCGTGATCACCGGCGGCGCCCGCGGCCAGGGTCGCAGCCACGCCGTGGAACTGGCCCGGCAGGGTGCCGACATCGCCCTCGTCGACCGCTGCGCCGACCTCGGCACGGTGACCTACCCGCTGGCCACGCCCGAGGACCTGGCCGAGACGGCCCGACGGGTGGAGGCCGAGGGCCGCCGCTGTGTCGTGGCGACGGCCGACGTCCGGGAGCTGGCCGCCATGCTCGCCTTCGTCGACGGGGTGGTCGCCGACCTCGGGTCGGTCGACATCCTCGTCGCCAACGCCGGCGTGTCGACCCTGGGGTCCATCTTCGACCTCGACGCCGCCGGATGGTCCGAGACGGTGGACACCAACCTGACGGGCGTCTTCAACGCCATGCGTGCCGTGGCACCGCACATGCGGCGCAACCGGTGGGGCCGGATCATCGGCATCTCGTCGATGATGGGCCGCTCGGCCAACCCGCTGATCCCCGCCTACTGCGCCTCGAAGTGGGGGGTCATCGGCCTCACCAAGTCGGTCGCCCACGAGATGGCCCACTTCGGCGTGACGGCCAACGTGGTCGCCCCCGGCAACATCTCCACCGACATGGTCCACAACGACATGCTGTACCGGCTCATGCGTCCCGACGTCGAGGAGCCGACCCGGGAGGACGTCGCCCCGGTGATGGCGTCGCTCCACGTCCAGCCGGTGCCGTGGCTCGAACCCGACGAGGTGACGGCCGCCGTGATCTTCCTCTGTTCGGAGGGGGCACGTCACATCACGGGTTCGGTGATCGACGTGGACGCGGGCGCCTCGGCCCGGTTCACGGCCTGAGCCCCGGTCGGGGGCGGCGCCGGCTACTGCCGGAACATGGCGGCGCGCTGGCGGGACCCGAGCACGTCGGGGGACTCCCCGTCCTTGTGGGCGACGGCGATGTCGACCCGGTGGAGGGTCCCCTCGAAGGGGAAGTGGCCGGTGTAGCGCTCGCTGACCGGGCTGCCGTGGTCGTAGCCGACGCTCGGTCCGACGCTCGAGATGATGTGCATGGCGAACGGGACCGTCATCGTGCCGCACGGCGCGCCGTCGACGAAGAGCCCGGCCGAGCCACCGGCGCCCTCGCGCCGGAACCGCACGCCCACGACCGACGGGCCGACGGGTACCTCGACGGAGGATTCCACGACGTGGTGGTCGTTGAAGCAGTTGTAGTCGAACACCAAGCGGTCGCCCTGCAAGAACACGCTGAGGCCCGAGTTCTCGGTGCCGGTGGCGAAGAGCACGCCCCCGGCACCGGGGGGACGGTCGATGGTGGCGGCCAGGTCGAAGCCGCGACCGCCCATGCTCGGTCCCACCTGGGCCGGCAGGGGTGCCATCGGAGGGTGGTAGGTGTACCGGCGGTCGGTGGGGTGGACCGACCGGTCGCGGTAGCGGGTGAAGAACAGCTCGATGGACCGGTCGTCGAGGGGGAGCACGCCCTGGTCCTCCGCCTCCTCCCACCAGCGCTCGACGAGCGACGCGAGCTTCTCGGGCATGGCGTCGGCGAGGTCGTCGCACTCCGAACGGTCGACGTCGTAGTGGTAGAGCTCCCACGTGTCCTCGTCGAACGGTGTGCCGGCCTGGTGCCGGGTCACCGCCTTCCAGCCGTCGGCCACGATCGCCCGGTGCCCGAACATCTCGTAGTACTGGACCCGCTTGGTGGTCGGGGCGTCGGGGTCGTCGAAGGTGTACCGCATCGACTGCCCGCTGACCGGGAGCTGGTCGAAGCCGCGGTAGACGTCGGGGGCGGTGATCCCGAGCAGGTCGTAGATGGTGGGTGCGACGTCGTCGACGTGGTGGAACTGGTCGCGGACGGCGCCGGCGTCGGTCACGCCGGCCGGCCAGTGGACGATGAGGGGGACGTGGACCCCACCCTCGTGCGTGTTCTGCTTGTACCACTTGAACGGGGTGTTGCCGGCCTGCGCCCAGCCCCAGGGGTAGTTGGCGTGGCTGTGCGGACCGCCGATGTCGTCGAGGCGCTCGACGGCCTCGTCGGGCGTCTCGACCAGCATGTTGAAGTACTTCATCTCGTGGAGGATGCCGAAGGGCCCACCCTCCTGACTGGCCCCGTTGTCGGACAGCACGACCAGCACGGTGTTGTCGAGCCGTCCCAGTCGCTCGAGGTCGGCGACCAGGCGACCGATCTGGGCGTCCGTGTGCTCGAGGAACGCGGCGAACGCCTCCTGCAGCCGCGCCGCCAGGCGCTTCTGGTTGTCGGGGAGCGAGTCCCAGGGTTCGACGCCGGGGTTGCGCGGGGCGAGCTGCGTGCCGGGCGGGAGCAGGCCCAGTTCGGCCTGGCGCGCGAACCACCGGTCGCGTGCGACGTCCCACCCCTCGTCGAACCGGCCCCGGTACTTCGCCAGGTAGGAGGCCGGCGCCTGATGGGGCGCGTGCATGGCGCCGAAGGCGAGGTAGGTGAAGAAGGGCCGGTCGGGCCGGATGGAGACCGAGTCGTGGATGAACGAGATGGCGTGGTCGACCAGGTCCTCGCTCAGGTGGTAGCCCTCCTCGGGGGAGGCGGGGGGCTCGATCCGATGGTTGTCGTAGACGAGGTCTGGCGAGAACTGGTCCGTCTCGCCCTCGAGGAACCCGTAGAACCGGTCGAATCCCCGCTGGCACGGCCACTGGTCGTAGGGTCCCGCGGCCGAGGCGTTCTCCATGGCGCACAGGTGCCACTTGCCGACGGCGAAGGTGGCGTACCCCTCGTCGCGGAGCACCTCGGCCATGGTCGTGGCGTGGTTGGTGATGTGCCCCCGCATGTGCGGGTACCCGCTGTCGAAGTTGGAGATGGCCCGCATGCCCACCGCGTGGTGGTTGCGGCCGGTGAGGAGGGACGCACGGGTGGGCGAGCACAACGGCGTGACGTGGAAGTTCGAGTAGCGCAGTCCCCCGGCGGCGAGCGCGTCGATGTTGGGCGTTGCCAGGTCCGATCCGTAGCAGCCGAAGTGGGAGAACCCGGTGTCGTCGAGGAGGATCACGACCACGTCGGGCGCAGCGTCCCCCGGATGCGGCGGGACGGGCCACCACGGCTCCGACTCCGCCTGGGTCCGTGCGATCACGCCGTGGAACGGCTCGAACTGCTGCATGGGGACGTCCTCGCCTCGTGGGGGATCCGGGCGACGCTCCGCGGCCGCTGCCGCGAATCATCTGTCAATACGACTGACGATAGATACCCGGCCAGGCGCTGTCCACTGTCGGACCGGCCCACCGCCTCCGGGCGCGCCCGTCTCCGTCCGACGGGAGCGGGACGGTCCCCGCCCGGCGTGTCGCCGCGGGCGGCGCGCCGTCCCGGGGCGCCGCACGGCGCCGCACGGGTCGCGGGCATCCGGTGGTGAACCGGACGCCCGCCGCACCCGCTGGTACCTCCCCGGAGGCCGCCGAACCCCGGGGCGGTCGATCCGCCACCCAATGCGGACAGTGTGAACGCCGGCCCCACCTTTTGCAACTCTAGGTCGCAACAACTGTTGCGTCCCCGGGTCCGGCCACCGCCCGACCGTCCCCGGTGTCGGCGGTCTGGAACGATGGGAGCGTGCGAGAGCCCCCACCGTCCGGCCGACCGGCCCGCCGCTCCCGCGACGAGATCCGGGAACTGATGCTCGAGGCCGGGTTGGCCATCCTGGTGGAGCAGGGGTTCGGGGTCGGCGCCGAGGAGCTCACCTTCAAGAAGGTGTTCGACCGGGTCGAGTCCTCGTCCGGGGTGCGGCTGACGAACGCGTCGGTGATCCGGCGGGTATGGGAGAACCAGGCCGAATTCCAGGACGACGTCCTCCTCGCGGTGGCTCGGGCCGGCGACGCCGGCGGGGAGATGGGCGACACCGTCACCGCGCTCGTGCCGCTGTTCGGGGAGATCGACCTGTCGTCGCCGGCGGGACGGCTCCGGGGCCTGTCGGAGATGTGCCGTGTCGGGGGAGCGGCGAGCCTGCGGACCCTCGTCGACTCGCGCACCTGGTCGCTCTGGGTCGGGGTGTGGGTCCTCGCCGCGGTGGGGCCGCCGTCCGAGCGGGGCGGGCGGATCCGTCAGGCGCTGATCGACGGGTACGAGACGACCACCGACGCCTGGACGGAGCTCTACGCCTCCACGGCCTCGTACCTCGGGCTCCGGGTGCGGACACCGCTCACCCTGCGCCAGTTCACCGCGTCGGTGGGCGCACTGGTGGAGGGCTGCGCGCTGCGCGAGGGTGCCGAGCGGGACACCGCGGCGATCCTGCGCCCCACCGGCCCCGGCGGTGGGCTCCAGGAGTGGACCCTGTTCGGGGTCGGGCTGGAGGCGCTCGCACTGCAGTACCTCGAGCCGGATCCGGACTGGACGGGCCCGGTCACGACCCCCTGATGCCACCCCGTCCCCACCTCTGCGACGATGGAGCGATGGCGCAGGCCCGGGAGACGCGACGGACGAGGCGCAGCCGCGACGAGCTGCGCGGGCTGCTCCTCGGGGCCGGCCGGGCGATCCTCGAGGAGGAGGGTCTGGCCGTCGGGGCCGGCGAGCTCACGTTCCGGCGGGTCTTCGACCATCTCGCCGCGACCACGGGAGTGCGCCTCACCAACGCGTCGGTCATCCGCAGGGTCTGGGAGAACCAGGAGGAGTTCCGGGCGGACGTGCTCGAGTCGATCGCCGCGAAGGCGGACGCGTCGGGCGAGCTGGACCGCACGCTCGGTGCGCTCGCCCCACTGCTCGACGCGTGCGACCGGACGTCACCGGAGGCCCGGCTGCGGTCGCTGCGCGAGCTGACACGGGTGGGGGGTGAGGCGAGCATGCGGGCGCGGCTCGAGACCCGGGACTGGTCGCTGTGGGTGGGCGTGTGGGTGCTCGCGCTCACCACCGCCCCGACCGGCCACCGGAGGAGGATCCGGGACGCGCTCACCACCGGGCTCGACGCGACGGCCGACGTGTGGGAGCAGCTCTTCGCCGGCATCTGCGGCCATCTGGGTCTCCGGGTCCGGGCCCCGCTGACCCTGCACCAGTTCACGCTGGCGGTGAGCGCCATGGTCGAGGGCACCGCCCTCCGCCAGGGTGGCGATCCCGGACTCGCCCTGATCGAGCGGCCCACCGGTCCGGACGGTGCGCTACAGGAATGGACCCTGTTCGGAGTGTGCATGGAGGCCCTCTGCCTCCGGTTCCTCGAGATCGACCCCGACTGGACCCGTGCCGCGGCCGCGGCCCGAACCCGTCGCGGGCCCGGAGGGCGCGGTGACCGAGGGCGGACGGCCGCGGTCCCGTCCCGACCTCGTCTGCGTCGGCGACGTCGCCGTCGACGTCTACCTGACGGTGTCCGAGCACAACGCCCTCGTCGAGTCGGGACCGGCCGGGCGCCGGCTGGTGCTGCCCTTCGGCGCGAAGGTGGCCTGTGACGTCACCGCCACGGTGGCCGCCGGCGGGAACTCGGCCAACGTGGCCGTGGCGTGCGCCCGCCTGGGCCTCGGGGTGGCCCTCGTGGCCTACGCGGGGACCGACGGGGCCGGACGCGACGCCATCGACGCCCTGCGCGCCGAAGCGGTGGACGCCTCCCTGGTGCGCCTGGACCCGACGGTGCCGACCAACCGGAACTTCGTGCTCCGGGTGGGTCACGAGCGCACCATCCTCGTCCATCACGAGCAGCACGACTGCCACTGGTCCCCGTTGCGGCCGACCGAGATCCCCGGGTGGCTCTTCCTCTCGTCGGTCGGACGGGACGCCCACGCCTACGAGGGCCAGATCGTGGACTGGCTGGAGGCCCACCCCGAGGTGTCCCTCGCCTTCGAGCCGGGCACGCTCCAGATCGCACGGGGGGCACGGGCCCTGGACCGGCTGCTCCGCCGGTCCGGACTGGTCGTCTGCAACCGCGAGGAGGCCGCCAGCCTCGTGGGGAGTCCGCCCGAGGAGGCGCCGGCCGTGCTCCTGGACCGGATGCTGCGTCTCGGCCCGGCCCGGGTGGTGGTCACCGACGGCTCGGCCGGTGCCTACGGGACGGACGGGAACCGGTACCTCGAGGTACCGGTGTTCCCCGACGATGCGCCCGTGATCGACCGGACCGGCGCCGGCGACGCCTTCGCCGCGACCCTGGTGGCCGCGGTCGCCTCGGGCCGCACCCTCTCCGAGGCGATGGCCCGTGCCCCGATCAACTCGATGCGCGTGGTCCAGGAGGTCGGCACCCAGGCCGGTCTGCTCGACCGGGACGAACTCGAGCGGCTCCTGGCCGCGGCACCGGCCGGCTTCGCGGTCCGGGAGCTCACCCGCTGAGGGGTCCGCCCGGGCCGGACGGCCCGGCCGCTACGGTGCCCACCCGTGCCCCGGCCCCCCCTGCTGCTCCTGCCCCCGTCGGAGGGGAAGGCCGCGGGTGGCCGCCCACCGGCGCGTCCCGGATCCTTCGACGAGGCACTGGCCCACCCCCGGGCCCAGGTGCTCGAGGAGCTCGGGCAGCTGCTCCGGTCCCCCGGCCCCGCCCTGCAGGCCCGGGTACTCGGCGTCCGGGGCGAACTGCTCGACCGGGCCGTGGCGGCCACCCACGCGCTGGTGGCCGGCGGCGCGCCCGTCCTGCCGGCCTGGAGGCGCTACACCGGCGTGGTCTGGGCCGCCCTCGACCCGGGCACGCTCACCGCGGGCGACCGGCGGCGCCTGCTGGTGCCCTCGGGACTGTACGGGATCACGTCGGCCGCCGATCCGGTGGCCGACTACCGGCTGAAGCTCCTCGTGTCGCTCGGCCGGCTCGGCCGGCTGTCCGCCTTCTGGCGGCCCGAGGTCACGACCGCCCTGGCCGCACGGGCCCGGGGACGCGTGGTCGTCGACCTGCTGCCGGCCGAACACGCCCACGCCGTCGACCTGGGTGCGCTCGCCGGGGTCGCTCGGGTCGTCCGGGCCCGTTTCGTCAGCGCAGACGGAACCCGGGCCGTCGGCCACGACGCCAAGTGGGCGAAGGGCCGCCTGGCCCGGACACTGCTCGACCAGGGTCTGGACGGGGCTCCGGGATTCCGGGCCGGGGGATGGCGCGCCACCGTGGACGGGGACACGGTGACCGTGGTGGCGCCGGGGCGGTGACCCTCCCGTCGCGGGGTCCCCGATTCCTTACGCAATTCCTATGTTCCGCTCAACCTGGCTTTACGGACGGGCGTTCGAATGGTCCGGTGACCGCGACAGGCAAGGTCTTCCACACCGAAGGTAGGACGAGATGAACGAGCACCCGGACCCGCAGCAGGTACCCGACGAGACGGCCTCCGGCGTCCCCGGCGCGTCCTCCACGGACCCGACCGGCGGGACCCCGGCGTCGACCACCGACCGGCCGCCGGTGTCCACGGACCCGGCGCCGACCCGGCAGCACCCGCTGACCCAGCCCGTCCCGCAGGTGCAGGCCCCGGCGGACCCCCCGGCGCCGTGGCAGCCGGTCGCCCCCACCGGCGCACCGCCGGCCTCCGAGCCGACGTGGGCCCCGGCGCCCGCTCCCGGCAGCTGGGGCGTCGCCGCCGCGCCGGGATGGGACCCGTCCGGGCCGCCGCCCGTGCCCGCTCCCGGCGGCTGGGGCGCCGGATCCGGCGGGGGGCTCCCGCCGACCACCTGGCCGCCGTCCCCGTACGGCTACTACCCCGCGCCCCCGGCACCCGCAGCCGGGCCCCGCAACCACAAGGGCCAGCTGGCGGTCATCGCCTCGCTGGTGGCCGTGCTCGCCCTGGCGCTCGGCGCGGGCATCGGACACGCCGCATGGCCGACGGACACCACCTCGGCCACGGCCTCGAACCCGGCGGGCGGCAGCGGCACGGGATCCGGCAGCAGCAACTTCCCCTTCGGATCCGGGTCCTCGGGCTTCGGCGGTTCGGGCAACGGCCAGTCGGGCGGGTCCGCCACCGGGGCCGGAGCGCCGGCCAACACCAGCGCCATCGCCGCCAAGATCTCGCCGGCCCTGGTCGACATCAACACCAACCTGAGCTACCAGAACGAGCAGGCGGCGGGCACCGGGATCGTCCTGACCTCGAACGGTGAGGTCCTCACCAACAACCACGTCATCGACGGTGCCACGAGCATCAGCGCCACCGACATCGGCAACGGCCAGACCTACAAGGCGAACGTCGTCGGCTACGACCGGACCGGCGACATCGCCGTGATCCAGCTGGTCGGCGCCAGCGGCCTGCCGACGGCGCCGATCGCCCGCGGCTCGGCCACGGTGGGCCAGGGTGTGGTGGGCGTGGGCAATGCCGGCGGCGCCGGGGGGACCCCGAGCTCGGCCGGCGGCTCGGTCACGGCCCTCAACCAGGCGATCACCGCCAGCGACCAGGGCGGGGGCAACTCCGAGAACCTGACGGGGCTCATCGAGACGAACTGCAACATCCAGCCGGGTGACTCGGGAGGGGCCCTGGTCAACACCTCCGGCGAGGTCCTCGGCATGGACACCGCCGCTTCGACCGGCTCGTCCGTCGTGGCCGGCGTCTCGCAGGCGTATGCCATCCCGATCTCCACGGCGCTCTCGGTGGCCCAGGACATCGAGGCCGGCCGGGCCAGCTCGACGATCCACATCGGCGCCACCGGGTTCCTCGGGATCCAGGTCCAGGACTCGAGCCTCGCCTCGGGCGGTGCGGTGTCGGGAGGTGCCACCGGTGCCGTCGTCGTCGGCACGCTGCCGGGCTCGCCCGGCGCCGGTGCGGGCCTCGTCCAGGGCGACACCATCACCGGCGTGGACGCCACGACCGTCAACACCTCGACGGACCTGAGCAACGCCCTCGAGTCGCACCACCCCGGCGACGTCATCCACCTCCGGTGGACCGACCAGTCGGGTTCCACGCACACGTCGTCGGTCACCCTGGCCGTCGGACCCCCCGCCTGACCCCCCTCGGGCGGCCCGGTCACCCCCCCACCGGTGCCGCCCGGCGCAACCCCCACGGACCCCGCCCCCGGGCGGGGTCCGGCGCGTCTCAGGCCAGGACGTGGGGCCAACCGCCTCCGGCGGGGGCCACGAACACCGTGGCGAGCGCCATGCTGGCGTGGAGCCAGCGGCCGTCGACCCGGGCGTAGGTGTCGTCCTCGTGGCCGCACATCCACAGCGCCGTGCCGTCGGGGCGCGTGCACGGGCACAGCAGGTCCCAGCGCCCCGTCGCCCGGTCGCCGTCGACGGCGAGCCGGGGCTGCACGAAGAGGTGCCGGGAGAACACGAGGGTGGGCTCGGCCAACCGCGCCGCGATCTCGTGGCGGCCGCGGGCCACCCCGAGTGTCGGGCCGCCGTCCCACACCCCGTCCTCCGTGAACAGCTCGGCCGCCGCCGCCGCCACCTCGTCGAGACGCGCCCGACCGACGACCGCACCGCGGGCGAAGCGTGCGTCCACCAGTTCGGCGTAGCGCGCCTTCAGATCGTGCAGGGCGAGGACCGACTCGGCGGCGTCGACCCGCCGGGCCAGTGCGTCGACCCGACCGGCCAGCTCCTCGTTCGTCCCCACGGTCCCCCTCCGGTGGTCAGGCGCGGACGGTGGCGGCCCGGGTCAGGTAGGCCCACGCCTTGGGTCCGGCTCCGTACTTCTGTTCGACCTCCTCGACGGTGAATCCGGCCGCCGTCACCAGGGCGACCGGGTCACGGGTCAGGTGGCAGCCGTCGGCGATCCGGCGCTGGACGGGCTCGAACCGGCGCTGGAACGACGCCACCCGGGCGTCCGGGGCCAACCCGTGCTCGAGCAGGTGGAACCGTCCGCCGGGTCGCAGGACGCGACGTACCTCTGCCAGCGCCGTCACGGGGTCGGGGATCGTGCACAGCGCGAACGTGCAGATCGCCCCGTCGCAGCTGCCGTCCTCGAGCGGGAGCGCCTGCCCGTCCAGGCCCACCTGCTCCACCGGGACGGGGGACGCCCCGACCCGTCGCGACGCCATCCGCCATGCCGTGGACGAGGGCTCGACGGCAAGGACCCGGTCGATCTCGGCGGGGAGGTGCGGCAGGTTGTGGCCCGACCCGAACCCGATCTCCACCACGCGGCCGGACAGGCCCGCCGCGGTGCGCGCCCGGAGCCCCGACAGGGCGGACGCGCCGCAGGTGACGGCGACGAGGCGGGGGACGACCTGCTCCTTGTAGAACGGCACCCGGTCAGGCTACGACACCGACCGCCCTGCGGCGGCCCGTCCGGCGGCCGGCGTATTCCTGTCATAGTCTCTGTCAGTACCATGGCGGCCGAGACCGAGGAGTCGAGGACATGCAAGTGATCACCCTGGGGACCGGGAGCCCGATCCCCGCTCCCGACCGGGCCGGGCCCTCGACGCTGGTCCGCACCTCCGCGGGCGACCTGCTGTTCGATGCCGGCCGGGGCGTGCTGCTCCGGGCGGCGGCGGTGCAGTCGGGCGCCGTCGCCCTGTCGGGGGTGTTCCTCACCCACCTCCACAGCGACCACACCACGGACCTCAACGACCTCGTCACCACCCGGTGGGCGATGTCGTTCGTCCCGAACCCGCTCACCGTGGTGGGCCCCGTCGGCACGGCGGGGCTGGTCTCGGCGACCGAGGCCATGCTCGAGCTCGACATGGGCTACCGCCTGGCCCACCACGACGACCTGGAGTGGCGGCCGGACACCGTCGTCACCGAGGTCACCGAGGGCATCGCCTTCGAGGCGGGCGACGTGCGGGTCCTGGCCGCCCCCACCGACCACGCGCCGGTCCACCCGACCGTCGGCTACCGGGTCGAGGACCAGGGGCGCACGGTGGTCATCGCCGGGGACACCGTCCCGTGCGAGGGGCTCGACCGCCTGGCGGCCGGCGCCGACGTCCTGGTCCACACCGTCGTCCGGCGCGACCAGATCGAGGCGCTCGGCCTCCCGAGGCTCCTCGACGTGCTCGACTACCACTCGGCGGTGCCCGATGCCGCGGCCACCGCCGAGCGGGCCGGCGTCGGCACGCTGGTGCTGACCCACATGGTCCCGCCCGTCCAGCCCGGGGCCGAGCAGGAGTGGATCGACCAGGCCGCGGGGGCCTTCGGTGGCGAGGTCGTCCTGGCCGAGGACCTGACCACGGTCGAGCTGACCGCCGGGGGGTCGACCGGTCGGTGACGTTCTCCTCTACCGCCGCTGGTCGGAACCCCGCAGGATGGATCCGAGGAGGTGGTCCGGATGAGGACGGTGATCATCTACGAGACACTGTTCGGCAACACACAGCGGGTGGCCGAGGAGCTGGCCCGCGTGGCGCGTGAGCACGGCGAGGTCGACATGGTCCCCGTCGAGGAGGCGCCGCCCGGGATCGCCGACGCCGCCGACCTCGTGCTCATCGGGGGGCCGACCCATGTCCACGGCATGTCGTGGAAGGCGACCCGCCAGAACGGGGCGGCGGATGCCGCCGGAGACGGCGGCCGGCCGGCCGGGGCGGATGCCGCCGGTCCGGGGCTGCGGGACTGGTTCCACCGGATCGGTCGGGTCGAGGGGACGCCGGCCGCCGCGTTCGACACCCGGATGGACGGGCCCGAGGTGCTGACGGGCCGGGCCTCGCTGGGCATCAGCCGGCGGCTGCGCCACCACGGGTTCACCGAGGTGGCCGCGCCCAAGAGCTTCGTGGTCGACAAGGGGAACGCGCTGGTCGACGGCGAGGTGGCGCGCGCCCACGAGTGGGCCACCGCCGTCCTGGAATCGCTGCTCGCCGACGCCGCGCACTGAGGGGGCGGCCCGGCGCCCGTCAGGCGGCCGACTTCTCCAGGATGTGCACGCCGCAGGCGGATCCGAGGCCGATGACGTGGGTGAGTCCGACCTTCGCCCCCTCGATCTGGCGCGGGCCGGCCTCGCCCCGCAGGTGGGTCGAGACCTCCCAGACGTTGGCGATGCCGGTGGCGCCGATCGGGTGGCCCTTGGACTCGAGCCCGCCCGAGACGTTGACGGGGAGCGCGCCGTCGCGCCAGGTGGCCCCGGACTCGAAGAAGTCGACGGCGCCCCCCTGCTCGCACAGCAGGAGGTTGTCGTAGTGGACGAGCTCGGCGGTGGCGAAGCAGTCGTGCAGCTCGACCAGGTCGAGATCGGAGGGCCCGACGCCCGCCTGCTCGTAGGCGAGCACGGCCGCGTTCCGGGTGAGCGTGTTCACGTCGGGGAGGATCTGGCAGGACTCCTCCCACGGGTCCGTGGTGAGGACGGACGCGCTGATCTTGACCGCCCGCCGCTGCTGCTCGAGCGACAGCGTGCGCAGCTTGGCCCCGCTGACCACCACGGCGGCCGCGGCGCCGTCGCAGTTGGCCGAGCACATGGGCCGGGTGTTGGGATAGGCGACCATGAAGTCGCCCATGATCTCCTCGAGCGTCATCCGCTTGGAGTACGCGGCCAACGGGTTGAGCGTCGAGTGGGCATGGTTCTTCTCGCTGATGCGGGCGAACAGCTCGAAGCTGGTGCCGCCGTAGCGGTGCCCGTACTCCATGCCGATCTGGGCGAACACGCCCGGCATGATCTCGGTCCCGATGCGCCCGTCGATCGGGGCGACCGCACCGTAGCGGCCGGACGGGGAGAAGACCCCCGAGTCGTCCTTTCGGCTGCCTCCGGTCAGCAGGCCGGCACCCGCCAGCTTCTCGACGCCGAAGGCCAGGCCCATGTCGGCCTCGCCGGCCTTGATGGCGAGCAGCGCCACCCGCAGGGCGGTCGCACCCGTGGCGCACGCGTTGGCCACGTTGTAGACGGGGACCCCGGTCTGGCCGAGCTGCTTCTGCAGCTGCTGGCCGATGCCGGCGCTGGCGGCCATGAGGCTGCCGGCGGCGATCACCCCCATGTCGGACATGGCCACGCCGCCGTCGGCAAGGGCGCCGAGGACGGCCTCGGAGGCCAGGTCGACCATGTCCCTGTCGGGGTGCTTGCCGAATTTGGTCATGTGGATCCCGAGGATCCACAGGTCGTCCGATGCCATCGTCATCCCTCCCTGGGTTCGAACCCGAACCCGATCGCCTCGGTGCCCTCGTCGTCCGTCCCCACGACCTCGGTGGTCAGCCGGACCGGCATCCCGAGCGAGACGTGCTCGGGATCCGGTGGGACGTTGACCAGGTTGGCCCGGACGCTCGTCCCCCCGCAGTCGACCATCGCCGCCACGAAGGGCGTCGGGATGCCCGGGGCGGCGAACGCCACGATGGTGAAGGCACGCACCTCGCCGTCGGTGGGGATGTCCACCGGGGCGAAGTCGGTCCGCCCGCACGAGGCGCACGCGTTGCGCCGGTCGAAGTACCGGGCACCGCAGGAGGTGCACTCGTGCGCCACCAGGTGCGGGCGGTCGCCGAGCACCAGGTAGTCCACCAACGGGATCTGCTTCGCCATCTGCCTTCTTCCGGTCGCCGGAGTGTGTCGACACCGTAGTGGGCACCGTCGTGCGGCCGCTAACCCCGGCCGGCCGGTGCGGTACGTTCTCCCCGGGGCGCCGCCGCGCCGGATCGGGGGAGCGCAGTGATCGAGCACGTCGTCAGCCAGTGGCACCGCCACCTCCGGGGCGAGCTGCCCGGCGGTCTCGACGCCCTCCTCGACGAGGACGTCGTCTTCTACTCGCCGATCGTCTACACGCCCCAGCGCGGCAAGGCCATCACCACGCGGTACCTCGAGGCCGCCGCCCAGACCCTGCCCGGCGACCCGGTTGCCGGCGTCGGGGCCGACCGTGGCCCGACCGGCGCGGACGCTCCGGACGGTGTGCCGTCGGGGTTCCGGTACACGAAACAGGTGCTCGCCGGCGACACGGCCGTCCTCGAGTTCGAGACGACCGTCGAGGGCAAGTACGTCAACGGGGTCGACATCATCCGGTGCAACGACGACGGCCGCATCGTCGAGTTCCGGGTCATGATCCGGCCGCTGCAGGCCGTCGATCTTGTCCACCGGCAGATGGCCCGGACGCTGGAACGGATGCAGCCGGACACCTGAACGGGTTCCCCCGGCGCCCCCCGGGGTCCGGTGACCCCACGGGTCACGTGGCCAGCAGGTAGACGCTGTCGACGACCAGCCAGAGGCCCAGGACGAGGGAGATGATGATGATCACCTGGTCCGTGTGGGCGGCGATCCACGCCCGCAGCGACGCGATGAGCTCCTGGGTGCGTTCGGGCCGGGCGAGCGCGTAGATCTCGACGGCCAGATACGTCCCGGCCGAGAGCAGCAGGTAGTAGACGAAGGCGAGCGCACTCTGCCACGAGTCGAGCTTGGCGTCCACGATGACCGCCGCCCCCGCGGCGATCAGGCCCCACGGCTGCACGAGCGGTCCCAGTACGAAGGCGAAGACGGGGGACATGGAGTCGATGCTGGCCTGCCACTTCGGCGGGTCCTTCTGCTTCTTCGGACGGCCCATCGTCCGCCGGCGGTGGAGGGCGATGAACAGGAGCACCACGCCGATGGCGATCCGGACCGCCAGGCCGGTCTCCGAGGGCACCGATCCGGAACTCGGTGGGTCGTTGCCGGTGGCCGCCAGGGTGAGTGCGATGACCGCCGCCAGGGACAGGATCCAACCGGCGATGAAGAAGGCCGCCTTGTGGGCGCCACGTTCGGAGGCCAGGACGAGCGCGAACGCGGTGAAGGGGATCGGCTCCAGGGTGATGGCGAGTCCGATGAGGGTGAGCTGGAGGACGAGCATCAGCCGGCCCGGGCCCTCGGTTGGGGGTTCTGCATCGCCGCTCCTGTCGCCGGGCTCTCCCGGATGGTAGGCGGATCTCCGCGCGACGCCGCGGACGCCGACCGGGCCACGGGTACGGTGGGCGCCATGGCCGATGAGCTGAGCGTCACGACCGAGATCCACGCCCCGGCGGAGCAGGTGTGGGCCATGGTGGCCGACCTGCCCCGGATGAAGGAGTGGTCCCCCGAGAACGACGGTGCCGTCTGGACGAAGGGGTCGACCGCCGCAGTGCCCGGCGCGACGTTCTCCGGTACCAATTCGCAGGGGAAGAAGTCGTGGGAGACGACGGGGCGGATCGTCGAGGCGGAGCCCGGTCGGGTCCTCTCCTTCCGGATCACCGCCGTGGGGATGAAGGTGGCCCTGTGGACCTACCGGTTCGAACCCACGCAGGCGGGCTGTCGTGTCACCGAGTCGTGGTCCGACGAGCGCAACGCACTGGTCAAGGCCCTCGGGAAGCCGGTGAGCGGCGTGGCCGACCGGGCCGCCCACAACCGGGCCGGCATGGAGCAGACGCTGGCGAACCTGAAGGCCGCGGCCGAGGCCTGAGGGCCGGTCGGGCCGGGCCGACCGGCACGTGCCGGCCGCCCCGTGCGGCGCAGGGCGGGGGCGCGTAGGTTGGGGTGCCATGCGCCGCTCCGCCACGTTCGCCACCGGCCTCGTGCTGGCGGCCTCGGTTCCAGCCGCCCTCGGCGCGGGCCTGGCGGTGGACCGTCCGGCGTCGGCCGCTCCGTCGGCCCAGACGGCGGTCTGCGGCGCGGGGGCGACGTCCGCCTCACCGGACCACCTGGCCGGGGGCACCTACAGCTCGCTCGAGGTGATCGGCTTCTGCCGCGTCGACCAGGGCCAGGTGACGGTCCTCGGGAACGCGGTCGTCGACGCGGGCGCGTCGCTCGTCGCCGCCTACGGCCTGGACGGTGGGACGGCCGGCACGTCCTCGGGCCTGACCGTCGGCGGCGACGTGACCGCCGCCGCCGGTGCCTCCGTCGTCCTCGGCTGCGACCCGGTCCACCTCCCGTGCCTCGACGGCCCGACGGGCGCCTCCACGACCGTGGTCCACGGGAGCCTCGTGGCCACTGACCCGTTGGGCGTCGTGCTGCACGACTCCACGATCGACGGCGACATCGTCTCGTCCGGTGGCGGTGGCGGCGCGTCCTGCGCGTCGGCGCCCGGCACCGTCTTCATGAGCCTCCCCGAGTACGGCAAGGTCTACAGCGACTTCGAGAACCTCACGGTGGGCGGCAACCTGCGGGTCACCGGGCTAGCGTCGTGCTGGCTCGGCGCGCTGCGCATGACCGTCGGAGGCAGCGCGACGTTCGCGGGCAACACGTTCGCCGACCCGGACGCGGACGAGATCCTCGACAACACCATCGGCGGGAACCTCCTGTGCACCGGCCTCGTGCCGCCGGTGCACTTCGGCGACGCCGGCCAGCCGGCCAGCACCGTCGGCGGCTACGGCACGGGGGACTGCGCGTTCAGCCGGCGGATCCCCTTCCCGGGCTCGAACCCTGTGGTCGACGCTCCCGTCGCCACCCACTCGACGGCCGCTCCCGGCTACTGGCTGGCGGCCAGCGACGGCGGGATCTTCAGCTTCGCCGTCCCCTTCGCCGGCTCGGCGTCCGGGCAGCCGCAGGCCGTCGGCGCGTTCGCCGCGTCCCCGGGGGGCATCGGCTACCAGTTGGCCTCGGGCTCGGGCTCGCTCTTCCCCTACGGTGCCCACCCGGCCTGCACCGGTTCCGTCGCCAGTCCCAACCGTCCCATGGTGGGCATGGCCGTAGCGCCCGCCGGCGACGGCTGCTGGATGGTGGCGGCCGACGGCGGCATCTTCAGCTTCGGGTCGGGCGCCGCCTTCTACGGTTCGACCGGGGGGATCCGGCTCAACCAGCCGGTGGTGGGCATGGCGCCCACACCGGACGGGGACGGCTACTACCTGGTGGCCGCCGACGGCGGCATCTTCTCCTTCGGGCCCGGGTCCGCGTTCCAGGGGTCGATGGGCGGCCAGCGCCTCAACCAGCCCATCGTGGGCATGGCCGTGGACCCGTCGACCGGGGGGTACTGGCTGGTGGCCGCCGACGGCGGCATCTTCAGCTTCGGCGCACCGTTCCTGGGCTCGCTCGGTGCCGTCCACCTGAACCGGCCCATCGTGGGGATGACCGCGGCGCCGGACGGGAACGGCTACTACCTCGTCGCCTCGGACGGAGGGGTCTTCGCCTTCGGCAGCGCCACGTTCCAGGGCTCGACGGGGAACCTCACGCTCAACCGACCGATCATCGGGATGGGCCTGGGCTGATCCCGGGCGCCGGGGCGCCGCAGGATGACGGCAACATGGGACGATGTCGCACGCTGACGACGAACCTTCGGAGCCGGCCGACTACACCGACTCCAACCGCCGCACCTATGACCGCCTCGCACGTCGATATGCGGACCGTCAAGCGCGACTTGCTTCGGAGACGGAGTATCCGTTCGCCAGTCTGGAGAGCGCCTTTGCCGCCCGATTACCTCGTGGGGGCATCGCCGCGGACTTGGGATGCGGCCCGGGGTACGACGGTCTCCGCCTCGCCGGCGAGGGATTCCGGGTCGTTGGGCTCGATCTCTCGACGGGAATGCTCCGAGTCGCTGCAGAACGTCTCGGGGGCCGCCTGGTCCAAGGTGATCTGCGCGCACTGCCCCTCGCCTCAGGATGCCTTGACGGGATCTGGAGCGTCGCTTCGATGCTGCACGTACCCGAACGGGACACTCCTGCAGTGCTCCACGAGTTCAGACGGGTGATGAAGCTCTCCGGACTGCTCCTCCTCGTCACCGCCCTCGGCGCCGGCACAGCGCACGAGACGGTTCCCTATGCTCCCGAGGAGAGCCGCTGGTTCGTCTACCGAAGCCGTGCATCCTTGACGACCCAGATGGGTGAAGCAGGATTCGCGGTCCAGACAGCGGACGTGATGCAAGGGAGCAGACGTTGGCTGAGTGTTCTCGCTTCCCCGCTCTGATCACCCTGTCGACCGGGTGCCGGGGCCACAGTGGGAAGCATGGACCGGACGTCCACAACGAGGGCTCAGGGCACGTCGGGGGCACGCGGCCGGATCTCCAGCGTCCACCCGATCGCCTGATCGACAAGAAACCACCCCTGATCAGGGACCATCCGCAGAGAGCACTCGGCACATGTCGCTCACGCTGGTCCTCTGCCCCAGGTTGATGATGTACGGCTACAGGATTCATGTGCCTTGGTTACAGAGCTGACTACATCCCTGCTCAGTGGCCCTGTCGGGAGACCCGCGGGCAACACCTCCATGTGACTCTCGCCGGGTCCAGGGCCGCCAGCTTGTCTGCAGCCCGGCGCGCCTGGACGGCTGCGATTCGCCCTGGAGTACGTTCGGGAGAGTGGTAAGAAAGCGCTCCAGTGCAGGTGGACGCCCTGATCCCTCGTCAAATCGCGCACGTGTGCGTATGCAACGACAACAGCGCCGGGATACACAACCGGAACTGGCCTTGAGATCGGAACTCTGGAGGAGGGGCCTTCGGTTTCGGGTCGACTTCTCCGTCGTCAATCCACGACGCAGAGCGGACGTTGTCTTTACTCGGGCACGTTTGGCGATCTTCGTTGACGGTTGCTTCTGGCACAGATGCCCTGTTCATGGCTCAACGCCGAAATCGAATGCTGAGTGGTGGATCGCGAAGCTCGATGCCAATGTGGCGCGGGATCGAGAGACCGACGCTCAAATGGCCGATGCGGGCTGGGAGGTCATTCGCGTTTGGGAGCACGAGGACCCCATATCCGTGGCAGCGTCCATCGAATCCCTGGTGAGAAACGGATCGACCCTTCGTGGTGGGCAGTAGCGATCAGTCAGCAGTGACCCGAGCCAGACTTCCCGGCGGAAGCTGACCCCTAGGTCTCCAGCGAAGTCTGATGGTCGCCAGCAGGTCCCTCGTGGACTTGCCGTCGGAGCGCAACGAGGAGATCAGGTAGTTGCGGAACTACGCGAATCCGATGGCAGCCCGACCGCTCGATGAGGTCTTTGGCGGCCTCGGTCGGTGCGTCGTTCACTTGAGATAGGTGTGCTGGCCGTTTCTTCTGGGTGGAGGATGTCAGAGGTACGCGGGATTGCAGGCGTGCTCGACGCCGGATACGAGCGACCGTCAGGTCGTACGAGAGTTACGTCGTTGCCAGGCTGGAATGCTCCATCCGAACCGGATCTCTTCTAGCTGCGACGGCGTTGAGCACAGCGGCAAGGCTCGGGGCCACTTGCTGCCTCCAGGGGCCACCTGACGGCGAGGGGAAGCCGACTGAAGCCACGGCCACTTCCGTCATGCTCCCAGGTACGTTGATGGAAGACCAAGTCTCCGGAAGAGATGGGGGTTCTCCGCAGGGTGCTGCAAATACAAACACTGTGGGCTTTCCGGTGACGGCTGCATAGGCAAACTGCTGGTACTGATCGGCCATGGCCATAGTCCGAGGTGATGTCGGAACGGAGATTTTGTTCTTGGCGTCGACGACGGCCACACAGTTTTCGAGCGTGTGAGCGGGACCCATCTCGCTGTCGACTTGGATCAGATCGGGTCGCTTGCCGATTCCGCCGCCCTTGAGCAGGTAGATGGGCTCACGGTTCCGTTGAAGGCGATGCCGGCTTTCAGGTCCTAGTGCCTCAGCGAGCAGGCGCTCGAACATCAGGGCGGACGAGATGCGAATGCCAGTCGCTGCAGCCATCGTGTGGGTAGAGCGTCCGACGTAGCCGCCCGGGCTCTCGCGCTCGAGTATCGCAACTGCTAGGCGGGCTGCATTGGTGCTGTGACGGTTCTTCCCAAGGGCACCGGTGTCGAACCTCTGTCCCAGGAGGTCACTAGGTGACCTAAGTGTCACGTCGGCCAGACGGTTGTCGATGTTGCGACATCGGCGCACGCGATTCCGTCCGGGCCCGCGAGTTCCAGCTTCCGCCACGTCTCGGACTGCCACCTGTCGGACTGCCGATCGGATCAGTTGCTGCCACCAGTGGTCGTGGTCAATATCGGTGAACTCACATTCGAGGGTGTTGAAGCGCCCTGTGGCGATGTCCTGGCGTCCGCGGCGTGTGAGCGATCCTCTGATGAACGGCAGAGTGTCCGTTCGCGTCCGAAAGTCCGGTGTCCGGCGTCCAATCACCCTTTCGGTCTCGGAGAGGAAGAGCTCGCGCATCACTCTCTCTAGCGACGGCACGCGATCCACCAAGTGGGTTGCGAATACTGCGGGCGCGTCGATGGCCTCCCCTTCTGGGGTTCGGATCAGTTCGGACGCTCTGGTTTCTTCGATTCCCCTCCAGAAGGTCTCGACAAAGGTGAGATCACTTCGCGAGAGCTCCGTGGGCGGGTTGCCAGCTGCCTCGTGGCGATGTAACGCCGAAACAGCGACCTCCTCGAACAGGGGAGCCAGGCTTGACTTTGCAGCGCCCGGAGAGGCTTCGTCGGTCGAATCATCTTCCCTGAACCGCATTCCGACGAGTGCTTCGATGCACGCTGCAAGCCTCGAGTCGTCGGCCGATTCGACCGAGATGATCTCGCGTTCGGCCGCCCAGATGTGGATGCTCTTGCGCTCCCCACTGGCAGATCCGATATCGATTGCGATCGGATCACCTCGTCGACCCCACTGCTTGGGCAGGACGGAAATCGAGATCGCCGAGTCGTGATCAAGATGCAGGACCGCTAGACCGCAGCCGTTCCCGCGTGGGCTGGCGACCAGGTATCGGACGGCCAAGTTCAGACCCCGTCGACATCCAGAGTGCGGATGTACTCAGTGTCCGGCTCGGCCAAATCCACCGTGTCCTCACTCGCCCAGGCGGCGGGCGGGACCTCTGTCGTCAGTCGGAGAGCGTCATCCGAGACGTATTCATCGAGGCCCGACGTATCGCCTTGCCCTCGCTGGACCACCACGAAGACCATGTCCAGGCCCTCGCCCTTCTGTTCCACCCAGAAGCCACCCGTGTGTGACATTGACACAGTCGTGGCGCGTTCAAGGAGGGGAAGTAGATGGCCGGCGTCGAAAGTCCCGAGCACCTTGACGAGCAGTCGGAGAAGGTAGTCGTGCCAAAGGATCGTAGACAGGGCTTGGACGTCGTCCGCCTTACCGATGCGCTCCGCTGCGGCCGCGGCGTCGAAGAAGCCGGAGTACCCGAGGCAAGCGTCCGGAGAGACCAATGCGAGCACGTCGTTCAACGCACCCCATGCTTCCACTTCGGATTCCAGGGAAACGAACCGCTCGTCGAATCCCCTGAGCTTCTCGAGCAGATCCTTGGGCGAACCGGTTTCGAGCCGCCTCGGGACGAAACGACGCTCGAGCGCGACGTCCATGGTTCCGAGTGAGTGATCCGAAGTGTTTCTGGTAGCGAGGATGTACACGTTTTCGGGCACGCAGAAGAGCGCTCTGTACTGCGTGAACCGGCCTGGGTTTCCTGGAGGCTCCAAACCTTGGAAAGGTTGGAGTCATGGAACAACAGCACCCCGCATCGAAGCGGTACCCGCCTGAGCTGAAGGAGCGTGCCGTGCGTATGGTCCTCGACC
>Ga0209012_1000255_pt1 | contig 81732 bp, 74 predicted proteins | sample RS3BMetagenome_FD_184735 | JGI IMG/M metagenome (GOLD analysis project Ga0209012, IMG submission 184735) | Ferric oxide microbial mat and aquatic microbial communities from Rainbow Spring, Yellowstone National Park, USA - RS3B (SPAdes) (version 3) ... | reverse complement strand
CGCGCCGCCCTGGACCGCCTCGTCCGTCGCAGTGGCTTCCCACAGCGTGCCGTGCGGCTGATAGGGGATGACATCCGAGCTCTGCTTGAGGTTGCTCACAGTCCACGCCTGACCACCGATGTTGACCGGTGAACCCAGGGGTTGGGAATTGCTGCCAGGGACGGCCACATCGGCGAGGGCGACCGCTGCGCCGCCGAGGCACAGAGCTGCTGCCGCGGCGAGAGTTGCTGCTGAGGCTATTGCAGCGCCGGAGTTCTTGAACATGTTCTCTTCCTTATGTCGTCCGTATCGATGATTCTGCTGCCCGTATTCGGCGGCCTTCAGTTCACCCGCTGTAAATTAAGCGCGGGTGGACCGCGTTATTCGAAGACCCAGAATTCATAGCTGTATTTCTATCACGCCTTAAGAGGGGTATGTGGCGCCTTTTCAAGGCTGCTCGCTCCCGGGCCAAACCCGCGCGGCATCACGAGTGCGATGCCCACCAGCCGTACAACTGGTCGAGGTTGGGTCCAGGGGGGTCGGACTGCACACTGCCGAGCACCAGGGCGGCGTCATTGGTCCACACGACCGCCGCGGAACCATGCTGAAGTCCGCACATGAGCATCCCGCTGACCTGGGTCGGTGAGGCGACGCGATGCCAGGCACCGGGCGACTGGATACGGCCGGGACATTCGAGGACGGCTGACGTCTGCACGCTTTCATTGAATGCGGTTCGTAGCGTCGCCAGGTTTGGGTAGAGCGTATACAAGGCCGACGGCGGACCATCTGGATCGACGTTCTGCGCACAGGCCACCCGGGCGAACGCATGTGGTGGCGTCGTCACCGGATTGCAGGCGCCGGGCGGGTAGCCGGCAGGTATCGAGCCGAACAGGCGCGCCTGCGACTCGGCCGGCGGGGGAGTGGACACCGCGGGCGGCGGCGTGGTGGTTCGTTCGGCGACCGGCGGAGTTTTCCCCGCATCGGGACGTGGCGGGGACCCCGAAGACGCCGACCAGATCAGCAGTCCGATGACAACGACGACGGCGACGAGCGCGGCGACGACAACGGGTCCGCGCCCACGACGCGGCGGTCGCCGGTAGGGAGATATGGGTGGTGGGGGACGAAACTGTCCGGGCCACGTGCCGGCTGGCGGGAAGGAAGGGGGAGCCAGCGGTCCGTCCGGGCGCGGCGGTACCGGCTGGGGCGGGCCGGGCCAAGCTCCGGCGTACGACGGTGGCGACGCCGGCCCAGGCGGGTGTTCGTGCGGTGCCGGAACGCCGTCGGCCAACGGCGACGGCCCGTAGTCCGCCTCCGGCAGGGTGGCTTCCTCGCCGCGCTCGACGATCTCGTCGGCCCGATCTTGGTCCTGGGCACTGAGCGCGTCGGTCGCAGCCTGCGCCAGCTCACCGGCGCTGGCGTAGCGCATAGCCGGGTCCTTCGCCATACCGCGTGCGATCACGCGGTCGAACGCGGTCGAAATACCTGGGCGCACCTCGCTGGGCTGGGGAATCTCGTTCATCAAGTGCGCAGTGATCAACATCCCGGCGCTGTCGGCGCGGTACGGCGGTGCCCCGGTCAAACACTCGTGCAGCACACAGGCCAACGCGTAGACGTCGATGCTGTGAGTCACCTCGCCTTCGGTGAACCGTTCCGGCGCCGCGTATTTCCACGTTCCCACCGCGCTGCCGACTGATGTCAGCTTTTCGTCGGCGGTGGCGCTGGCGATGCCGAAATCGACCAGGTAGGCGAAATCGTCACTGGTGATGAGGATGTTCTCCGGCTTGATGTCGCGGTGGATCACACCGGCGGCATGCGCAGCGTCCAAGGCAGCGGCCGCTTGGCGCACGATCGCGACCGCTCGAGGCGGGGTCAGCACGCCCGACTCCTTCAACAAGGCCGACAAATCCTTGCCGTCGATCAGCCGCATCTCCAGGAAAAGCAGCCCGTCGATTTCGCCGTAGTCGTGTACCGGAACCACATGCGGCTCCAGAAGGCGGCCGGCGGTGCGGGCCTCACGCTGGAGCCGCTCACGGAAAACCGGATCTTGGCAGAGCACCGGCGAGAGCAACTTCAGTGCCACCAACCGCTCTTTGACGGTATCTTCGGCCTCGTAGACTTCACCCATGCCGCCGCGGCCGAGAAGTCGCTTGAGGTAGTAGCGACCGAAGTGTGACCCCACTCGCGAACTCTGCGTGGCGTCGCTCATCGCCGACTCCTTAAGCCAATTCGCGGCTCGGCGTGGTGGCGGCGCAATCCTGGTGACCTCGAAACGCGCCGTCCGCGAAGCCGGCGGGAATTAGCTACGACGGTAATTCTTCGCCTCTTTGGTCACATATTAACGGTAGCAGTCCGGGTGGTGCGCCCACTGCGATCTCGTTGTACACCACATGGCGGTTGGAATCGGTGGCAACCCGTGGGCGGCCCGATTCCACCCGCGGGTGTGCAGTCGGCCCCACAATTGACGTCCGGGGCACAGCCCACATCAGCGACAATTGCAGGTGCGTCGACACGACGTCCGGCGACGAGAGTGCGAGCGAGCGGAGCAAACCGATGGACCCAACAGCGACGGTTCTGGCCGAAAGGTCGGGGCCCATCCGCCAAGCACTGGAGCTGCCGCCCGCACGTGAGTTCCTCACCTCCGCGGGATTCGGCGGTGCATTGGCGCTGCTTGCCGTGCTGCTGCTGGCGCTGCTCGTGGTGGCCAACGGCTGGCGGGCCGCGAAACGCCACCGCGAAGCGCTCGAACAGCGAGAGCGGCACTACGAAGATGCGCGCGCAGAAAAAGAGCGCGCTGCCGATCTCGCCGTGTGCGAGCAGCGGTTCAAATGGGTGGTCGAAACCGCGGGCCTCGAGCCCGCGGTCAGCGAGAGCGCCACACTTGGCCTCGGCCCCGAACTCGCATTGGAAATGTTGTCCGGGTTGCACCGCGACGCCAAGCGTCTCGAGGACGAGACGTTGGTCAAAGCGATCGGGGTCTACCTGAACCAATTCGCTCTGGTGCTGGCGCAGCAGGGCGGCCCGCTGTCTCATCTCCGGACTGAGCGCAGCGGTGACAATGGTGACACGTCGCGCACCGCCGCATCACGCCGCCGGGCCGAGCCCGCGCCGGCCGACACGCCGACCGAGCAGTCCTCCATACCGGAGTCAGACGTCGAAGCCGCGGCATCCGGTAGTACCACTGGCAGACGTCGACGCCGATGAACACCACGTATCGGCGCATCGAAGACCTCCCGCCCGGCGACTGGGCGGCCCTGGCCAGGCGCGCAGCCCAAACCGCCGAGGAGGCGGCGGCTGACTCGGGCATAGCGACACCGCCCGAAGTGGCCGCTGTCGCCGGGATGAGCGAGCAGGAGCTGACCGCCCACCGGAAAAAGCACGGCCCTGGGCAGCGGCGGCTATCTGCCGCAATGCGGTTGGTTCAGGCAGACCAATTGCGCGCTACCGCAGAACACGTCGCGCTCACAGCGCGGCAAGACGAAGCTGACGCTCACTCGGCGGCTGCGATGGCCCGCGAAGAAGCCGCGCGTGCGGTGGGGGAGGCGGCGGCTGCTCGGGAGCGGGCCCGGGAGCTCGAAGCCGAATCGGCTCGCAAAGACCAGAGGCGCGCCGCCGAGCACGCGGCCGACCAGCGCATCATCGAATCTCTTCGGGCTGAGCTCGCCCAGACCCAAGCGGATGCGCAGGCCGAAATCGCCTCGGCGCGAGAGCAAGTTCGTGCGGCCGAGGCGCGTGCCGAGCAGAGGGTCGTCGAGCGCACTCAAGAACGCGCGGCGAGCGAGAGGACCGTCCAACAGCTGCGTGAGCAGATTGAGAAGTTGGCTGCCGACAGCTCCGCCGAACTCGCCGCGGCCGCCGCGCAGGTTCGCGCCGCAGACGCCCGCGCCGAGCAACGGAAATCGGAGCGAGCCACCGAACGTGAGGCTGCCGAGCGACACACCCAGGAAGCGCGCAGCGAACTCGAGCGGGTGCGTGCCGACGCGGCAGCCGCCGTAGCGGAGGCCAAGGGTAGGGCCAGCGGTGAGATCGCCGATGCGCGGGCAGCCACCGACGCCGACATCGCCCGGGTACGCGACGAGGCCGAAGTGGCCATCAGCGAAGCTCGGGGTCTGGCGGCCGCGGCAATCGCGGATGCCGAGGCCGAGGTCATCCGGACCCGCCAAGAGGCTCAAGACGCCATCGCCCTGGCGTGGGAACGCGCCGACGTAGAGGTTGCCCGTGCCCGTAAGGCCGCTCAGGAGGCCATCGACTGGGCGCAGGGCGAAGCGCAGCGGCTCGGCTCAGGCGGCGCGGATACCGCTGGGCCGATGCCCCGTTGGGAGACCGCCGAAGACGCCGCGTCGCGACCGGTGCAGATTCCAGTTCCACCGCGAGACATCCGCGCCGACACCGCCCCGATCGAGGACACCCTCGCGGTGATACGGCGGGTCGACGAGTTGTGCTGGCAACTTTTGCAAAACAGCGGTCCCGACGGAGTGCAGTACCAGGTCCGCGCCGAGCAAGCGCGTAGCCTGCTCAGAGCAGTCGAACAGCAGGCCCGCGATTTCTCGCGGCAACTGCAGAACCTGGCGTCGCGTTACCACGAACCGCGGGAGACCCAGCTGGCGCACAGCTATGCCCGCGACGCCGCTGAGGCCTACAGCGGATTCCTGCAACGCATCGCGGCCGCGGCAGACCGGCTGGGTCAAGCCGGCCCCAGTCCAGACGGCGATGTGGTCACGCTGATCAGCCAGATGCTCGACCAGCATCCCTGGGTCAGCCGTTGACGCGGGCTTGGCGCGGGGCGTGCGCGGCCACCAAACACAAAGGTCACGCCCTCTTTCGAGTTCGTGACCTTGTGCGCCTGAGTTCGTCGAACTGCTCTGTGTGGGCGAAGGGGGACTTGAACCCCCACGTCCCGAAGGACACTGGCACCTGAAGCCAGCGCGTCTGCCATTCCGCCACTCGCCCTAAAACAACCGGTGGAGCGTACCACCGTAGCGCCCAGCCCCAAATCGGATGGCCGCGGTTTGACCTGCCGCGACGGGATTCTCAGAGTTCCAGAGGTGCCGCTGCGCTGCGCTTGCCGGATAGCATCTGCGTACGACACGCGTCCACCGACACGCCGGAACGGCTTGGCTGTCCGGCACCACACCCTGAGGACCACAGACATGAGCAGCCGGCAAGGGCTAGTTCAACGTATCGAGCGCAAACTCGAGACCTCTGTCGGTGATGCCGCTGCCCGCGTCTTCGGCGGCTCGATCGTCTCGCAGGAGATCGAGGCCATGCTGCGACGGGAGGCCGCCGAGGGAATCCGTCGGGTCGCCGGCGGTCGCCTTTTGGCTCCGAACGCGTACATCATTACCCTCGGTATGCACGACTACCAGAATGTGGGTGCCGACCCAGGCCTCACTTCGGAAGCTTTCGCTCAGTATTTGGCTGGATACATCGGCGAACAGGGGTGGCAAACATATGGTGACGTGGTCGTCCGGTTCGAGCAGTCGGCGAACCTGCACACCGGCCAGTTCCGCACCCGCGGTGCTGTCAACCCCGATGTCGAACCCCGGCGCAGCGCCGGCGAGCTCACCCAGCCACAATCAGACCATGCGTTCGACGCAGAACCAGGAGTACCAGCGATGAGTGAGAATTCGAGCTACGGCGGTGGCCCGGAGCAGGGTCGGCCCGGGGACGAGTACTACAACGACCCCTACGCGTACCCGAAGGCGGATCCGCACGCCGCGCCGGACCCACGCGCCGGCTACCCCGACCAGGGCGGCTACGGCGCACCCGACCCACGCGCCGGCTACCCCGACCAGGGCGGCGGCTACGAGCAAGGCGGCTACGGCCAACAGCGCGGCGGCTACGAGCAAGGCGGCTACGGCGGATACCCCGACCAACGCGGCGGCTACGACCAGAGCGGCGGCTATGGCCAGCCCGGCGGCGGCCAGGGCTACGGCGAGTACGGCCGCGGGCCGGCCCGCCAGGACGGCGGGGGCTACGGCGCACCCGACCAGCGCGGCGGTTACCCCGACCAAGCCGGCTACCCCGACCAGAGCGGCGGCTACGACCCGGGCTTCGCCGGCGGTGGATACGGGCAGCAAGCCGACCAGGGCCGCCAGGACTACGGTCAGTCGTACGCAGCCCCGGCTGGCGGCTACGGCGAACCCGGCTACGGGCAGCCCGGCTACGGTGAACCAGGCTACGGCCAACCCGACTACGGCCAACCCGAGTACGGCCAGCCCGGCTACGGCCAACCCGACTACGGCCCACCTGCCGAACCCGGCGGCTACGGTCAGGGCGGTTACGGCCAGAGTGGCTACTCGTCCGCAGGTTCGGCGGTCACCTTGCAGCTCGATGACGGTAGTGGGCGCACCTACCAGCTACGTGAGGGCGCCAACGTCATCGGCCGTGGCCAGGATGCGCAGTTCCGGCTGCCGGACACCGGCGTGTCGCGTCGCCACTTGGAGATTCGGTGGGACGGCCGCGTCGCGCTGCTGTCCGACCTCAACTCCACCAACGGCACAACCGTCAACAACGCGCCGGTACAGGAGTGGCAGTTGGCCGACGGCGACGTGATCCGGCTGGGACACTCGGAGATCGTCGTCCGCGTCCATTGAGTCGTCGCACACCCATTCAGCTTCACCCCGCGCCGACCACCGTCGAAGTATCGTGACGTTGCTATATCCGGGCATGTGAGGCATACGGCACCAGGACGGAGAGGACGCCAGATGCAGGGACTCGTACTGCAACTGACGCGCGCCGGCTTCTTGATGCTGCTGTGGTTGTTCATCTGGTCGGTGCTGCGAATCCTGCGCACCGATATCTACGCGCCGACCGGCGCGGTGATGGTGCGGCGTGGCCTGGCGTTGCGCGGAACGCTGTTGCCCGCGCGGCAACGGGGGAATACGGCGCGCTATCTCGTTGTGACCGAGGGGGCGTTGTCCGGGGCGCGAATCACATTGAGCGGACAGCCGGTGCTGATCGGTCGAGCCGACGACTCGACGTTGGTTCTCAACGACGACTACGCGTCGACGCGGCACGCGCGGCTTTCCCAGCGCGGCACGGAATGGTACGTAGAAGATCTAGGATCGACCAACGGTACATACCTCGACAGGGCGAAAGTGACGACGGCAGTACGGGTTCCCATAGGCACGCCGGTGAGTATCGGCAAAACGGTGATTGAGTTACGTCCGTGACCTTGGTCTTGCGCTATGCAGCGCGCAGCGATGTCGGCTTGGTCCGATCCAACAATGAAGACTCGGTGTACGCCGGTGCGCGTCTGCTGGCGCTCGCCGACGGCATGGGCGGCCACGCCGCCGGTGAAATCGCCTCGCAGCTGGTGATTGCCGCGCTGGCCCATCTCGACGACGACGAGCCCGGCGGCGACCTGCTGGCCAGCCTCAACTCCGCCGTGCACTCCGGGAACTCGGCTATCGCCGCGCAGGTCGAGATGGAGCCCGATCTCGAGGGCATGGGCACCACACTGACCGCAATCCTGTTCGCCGGCAACCGTCTTGGATTGGTGAACGTCGGTGACTCGCGCTGCTACCTGCTGCGCGACGGCGAGCTGACCCAGATCACCAAGGACGACACCTTCGTCCAGACCTTGGTCGACGAAGGCCGAATCACCAAAGAAGAGGCGCACAGCCACCCGCAGCGGTCGTTGATCATGCGTGCGCTGACCGGCCACGAGGTCGAGCCCACCCTGACCATGCGTGAGGTCCGGCTCGGAGATCGTTATCTGCTGTGCTCCGATGGGCTTTCCGACCCGGTGACCGACGAGACGATACTGGAAGCCCTGAAGATTTCCGACGTCGCCGACAGTGCTGACCGGCTGATCGAACTGGCACTGCGCGGCGGTGGCCCCGACAACGTCACCGTGGTGGTCGCCGATGTCGTCGACGTCGACTACGGCTCCACCCAGCCGATCATCGCGGGCGCGGTGTCCGGCGAATCCGGCGACCGCGATCCGTTGACCCGGCCGAACACCGCGGCCGGCCGAGCTTCGGCCCTCACCCCGCGCAAAGAAGTCGCCAAACGGGTTCTGCCGCCGTTAGACAGCGCTCCGCGAGCGCGGCGATCGCGTCGGCGGATTCTGATCGGACTGGCGCTGGGGATTCTGCTGGTAATCGCGGCGCTCGCCGTCGGCCGAACCGTGATCCGCAGCTACTACTACGTCACCGCCTACGCCGGGTCGGTGTCGATCATGCAGGGCATCCCGGTGTCCATTCTGAGTGTGCCACTGCATCACCCGTATTCACAAGGTTGCCTGAGCAGCAGTAACCAGTTGTCGGTGATCCGCGTCGGGACCGCTGCCGCCAACCACGACTGCCGACCGCTGAAGCCGTCCGATCTGGCCGAGTCGGCTCGGGCGCAGGTGGTGGCGGGGCTTCCGGCCGGCACCCTGGATCAGGCCAATGCGCAGCTGCGCCGGTTGACAAGCGAATCGCTGTTGCCGCTGTGTCCGTTGGCCCGCGCCCAGGCGCCGGTGCGCGAACCGGGGGCGCAAACCTCTGTCCCGCAAGGACCTCCGGCAAGCCCATCGCCGACGACACCTGCCGCGCCTCCTGGCACAGCGTTATCGCCGCCGCCACCCCAGCCGGGCACCAACTGCCGGACTCCGGAATGACGACGCAGCCGCAGCCGCCCGTCACTGTCACACCCTCGTTGCCGAACCGGCGAAATGCCGAGTTGCTGCTGCTGTGCTTCGCCACGGTGATCACGGCCGCGGCCTTCGCCATTGTGCAAGCCAACCAGGAGCGAAAGCTCAGCTGGCAATTGCTGGACTACGCGGCGGGCTTCCTTGCGGTGTTCGCCGTCCCGCACCTGGCGATCAGACGCTATGCGCCGTACGCGGATCCGTTGCTGTTGCCGATCGTGGCGCTGCTCAACGGACTGGGCCTGGTGATGATTCACCGGCTCGATCTCGACGAGAGGCTGGCGGAGGGGAGTGGCCGCGCGGTCACCAGCCCGCAGATCCTGTGGACGCTGTTCGGTGTCGGCGCCTTTGCCGCGGTGGTGATCTCGCTGAAGGACCACCGCCAACTCGCGCGCTACGGCTACGTGAGCGGTCTGACCGGTCTTGTCATCCTGGCCATTCCGGCACTGCTGCCGAGATCGCTGTCCGAACAGAACGGCGCGAAGATCTGGATTCGATTGCCGGGCTTCTCGATTCAGCCCGCCGAGTTTTCTAAGATCCTGTTGTTGATCTTCTTCTCCGCGGTCCTGGTCGCCAAGCGCGGGCTGTTCACCGGCGCCGGCAAGCACGTACTGGGGATGGATCTGCCGCGTCCGCGTGATCTCGCTCCGCTGCTGGCCGCCTGGACAGCCTCGGTCGCCGTCATGGTGTTCGAAAAAGACTTGGGCACTTCGCTTTTGCTCTACGCATCATTTCTGGTCGTGGTGTACCTGGCCGCCCAGCGGTTTAGCTGGGTGGTGCTCGGACTGCTGTTGTTCTGCTTCGGCAGCGTGCTGGCGTACTTCGCTTTCGGCCACGTCCGGGTGCGCGTGCAGACCTGGCTGGATCCGTTTGCCGACCCCGACGGCGCCGGCTATCAAATCGTGCAGTCGTTGTTCAGCTTCGCCACCGGCGGCGTCTTCGGCACCGGGTTGGGTAACGGCCAACCCGACACGGTGCCGGCCGCGGCAACGGATTTCATCACCGCAGCGTTCGGGGAAGAGCTTGGCTTAGTGGGCCTGGCAGGCATTCTCATGCTTTACACCATCGTGATCATCCGCGGCATGCGGACCGCGATCGCGGTGCGGGACAGCTTCGGCAAGCTGTTGGCGGCGGGGCTGGCTTCGGCGTTGGCCCTCCAACTGTTCATCGTCGTCGGCGGCGTCACCAACCTCATTCCGCTGACCGGGCTGACCACACCGTGGCTGTCCTACGGTGGCTCGTCGCTGGTGGCCAACTACGTGTTGCTGGCGATCCTGGTGCGTATCTCGCATGCGGCCCGCCAGCCGTTCCGCCCCACACCGCGCAATACCTCTCCGATCGCCGGCGCCCAAACCGAGGTGATCGAGAAGGTATGAACACCTCGTTACGCCGGATCTCGATCACCGTGATGGCGCTGATCGTGCTGTTGCTGTTGAACGCCACGCTCACCCAGGTCTTCGCCGCCGACGCGCTGCGGTCCGATCCGCGCAACCAACGAGTCCTGATGGACGAATACTCCCGGCAGCGCGGCCAGATCACCGCGGGCGGCCAATTGCTGGCCTACTCGGTGGCCACCGACAGCCGCTTCCGGTTCCTGCGGGTGTACCCGAACGCCGCGGTGTACGCCCCGGTCACCGGCTTCTATTCGCTGCGTTACTCCAGCACCGGCCTCGAGCGCGCCGAGGACCCGTTGCTGAACGGATCCGACCAGCGACTGTTCGGCCGCCGGTTGGCCGACTTCTTCACCGGCCGCGATCCCCGCGGCGGAACCGTGGACACCACCATCCGCCCCCGCATCCAGCAGGCCGGCTGGGACGCGATGCAGCAGGGCTGCAATGGGCCGTGCCGCGGCGCGGTGGTGGCACTGGAACCGTCGACCGGGAAGGTCCTGGCGATGGTGTCCTCGCCGTCGTTCGACGCCAATCTGCTCGCCTCGCACGACCCGGAGAAACAGGCCAAGGCGTGGCAGCAACTGCGCGACGACCCGCACTCGCCGATGATCAACCGCGCGATCTCGCAGACCTACCCGCCCGGGTCCACGTTCAAGGTGATCACCACCGCGGCCGCCCTGCAAAACGGTGCGACGCTGGACGACGAGTTGACCGCGGCGTCGTCGATTCCGTTGCCCGACAGCACCGCCACCCTGGAGAACTACGGCGACCAGCCCTGCGTCAACGCCGAAACCGTCACGCTGCGTGAGGCATTCGCCCGGTCCTGCAACACCGCCTTCGTCCAGCTCGGTCTGCTCAACGGTACCGACGCGCTGCGCGGCATGGCCCGCTCGTTCGGGCTGGACGCGATGCCGGATCCGATACCACTCCAAGTGGCCGAATCGACCGTCGGGCCGATCGTCGACGCCGCGGCGCTGGGGATGTCGAGCATCGGCCAGAAGGACGTGGCGTTGACGCCTCTGGAGAACGCGGTCGTTGCGGCTACCATCGCCAATGCCGGCATCGCGATGCAGCCCCACCTGGTCGAGAGTCTGCAAGGGCCGGACCTGGCCAACATCAGCACGACAGCGCCGCGTCAGCAACGCCGTGCGGTGTCGCCGCAGGTCGCGGCTAAACTGACGGAGTTGATGGTCGGCGCCGAGAATGCCACACAGCAGAAAGGGGCGATCCCCGGCGTGCAGATCGCATCCAAGACCGGTACCGCAGAGCACGGCTCCGACCCGCGTCACACGCCACCGCACGCGTGGTACATCGGTTTTGCGCCCGCGAACGCTCCGAAGGTTGCCGTTGCGGTGCTCGTAGAGGGAACGGCAGACGGCGGCAGTCCATCGGCGACCGGAGGTTCGCTTGCCGCACCGATCGGGCGCGCCGTCATCGAGGCCGCGCTGCAGGGAGGACCATGAGCCCCCGGGTAGGTGTGACGCTGTCTGGCCGCTACCGCCTGCAGCGCCTGATCGCCACCGGCGGCATGGGTCAGGTGTGGGAAGCGGTCGACAATCGGCTGGGACGGCGGGTCGCGGTCAAAGTCCTCAAGGCCGAGTTCTCCCAAGACTCCGAGTTCATCGAGCGGTTCCGCTCCGAGGCGCGCATCACCGCGATGCTCAACCATCCCGGCATCGCCAGCGTGCACGACTACGGCGAGGCGCAGATGGAAGGCGAGGGCCGCACCGCCTACCTGGTGATGGAGTTGGTCAACGGCGAGCCGCTCAACTCGGTGCTCAAGCGGACCGGCCGACTGTCATTGCGGCACACCCTGGACATGCTCGAGCAGACCGGGCGGGCGCTGCAAGTCGCGCACGCCGCGGGTCTGGTCCACCGCGACGTCAAGCCGGGCAACATCCTGATCACCCCGACCGGTCAGGTGAAGATCACCGACTTCGGTATCGCCAAGGCCGTCGACGCCGCGCCGGTGACCCAGACCGGCATGGTGATGGGGACCGCCCAGTACATCGCCCCCGAGCAGGCGCTCGGGCATGACGCGACCCCGGCCAGCGATGTCTATTCGCTGGGAGTGGTTGGCTACGAAGCGGTTTCGGGCAAGCGTCCGTTCACCGGTGACGGCGCGCTGGCGGTGGCGATGAAGCACATCAAAGAGCCGCCGCCGCCGCTGCCGTCCGACCTGCCGCCCAATGTGCGCGAGCTGATCGAGATCACCCTGGTGAAGAACCCTGGCATGCGCTACCGCAGCGGGGGACCGTTCGCCGACGCGGTCGCCGCCGTGCGGGCAGGTCGGCGCCCACCGCGGCCCAACCAGGCCGCCGGCAGCGTGCGCGCCGCCCCGTCCGCCATCCCGTCGGGCCCGCAGACCCGGGCCGCCGCCGCCGTCACCACCCGGGCGCCCGCCGCGCGTCGTGCCCGGCCGACCACCGGCGGTCATCGCACCCCGCCGCCGCGGCGCACCTTTTCCTCCGGTCAGCGCGCGCTGCTGTGGGCCGCCGGAGTGCTGGGCGCCCTGGCGATCATCATCGCGATCCTGATCGTGGTGAACTCGCACAACAACAACTCGCAGCCGCAACCGTCGACACCCACCGTGACCGACACCGGAACGCCGCCCAGCAAGTCCGAGCCCAGCAAGTCCGAATCGGCTCCAGCGCATCCAACTAATTGGACGTATGGGGGAGTTACGGGTCATTCTGGAGGGCACTACACGCCCCCCACCCCCCTGCGGGCGTCGCCGCCGGTCTTGTCACACGCGGTGACGTCCCAACACGAGAAGTTGCAATGACGACCCCGCAACAACTGTCCGACCGCTATGAACTCGGCGAGATCCTCGGCTTCGGTGGCATGTCCGAGGTTCATCTGGCCCGGGATGTCCGGCTGCACCGCGACGTAGCGGTCAAGGTGCTGCGCGCCGACCTGGCCCGCGACCCCAGCTTCTATCTGCGGTTCCGCCGCGAGGCGCAGAATGCGGCGGCGCTCAACCACCCGGCGATCGTCGCGGTGTACGACACCGGTGAGGCCGAGACGCCCGGCGGGCCGCTGCCGTACATCGTGATGGAGTACGTCAACGGTGTGACGCTGCGCGACATCGTGCACACCGACGGACCGATGACGCCCACCCGGGCCATCGAGGTCATCGCCGACGCCTGCCAGGCGCTGAACTTCTCCCACCAGCACGGCATCATCCACCGCGACGTCAAACCGGCCAACATCATGATCTCCCACACCAACGCGGTCAAGGTGATGGACTTCGGCATCGCCCGCGCGCTCTCCGACGCCGGTAACAGCGTCACCCAGACCGCCGCGGTCATCGGCACCGCGCAATATCTTTCGCCCGAGCAGGCCCGCGGCGACGCCGTCGACGCCCGGTCCGACGTGTACTCGCTGGGCTGCGTGCTCTACGAAATGCTCACCGGCGAACCGCCCTTCGTCGGTGACTCGCCGGTCGCGGTGGCCTACCAGCACGTCCGCGAAGACCCGGTGCCGCCGTCGCGGCGCCACGAGGGCATCTCCGCCGACCTGGACGCCGTCGTGCTCAAGGCCTTGGCCAAAAACCCCGAGAACCGCTACCAGACCGCCGCCGAGATGCGTGCCGACCTGGTTCGGGTGCATAACGGCGAGCCGCCCGAGGCGCCCAAACTCTTCACCGACGCCGAGCGCTCGTCGCTGACCACCGCGCCGCATCCGTCGGATTCGAATGCGGCGCACACCAATCCGCTGCCGCGGCAGAAGCTCGAATTCGCGCGCGAGCGCACCGCCGGTGCGTTGAGCCGCTGGGTCATCGCGGTCGCCGCACTGGCCGTCCTGACCGTCATCGTGACCGTTCTGATCAACACCGTCGGCGGCGGCATGCGCAACGTCCAGGTCCCCGACGTCCGCGATCAGGCGTCGGCCGACGCGATTGCCGAGCTGCAGAACCACGGTTTCAAGACCCGGACCCAGCAGCAGCCCGACTCGACCGTCCCGCCTGATCATGTCATCGGCACCGACCCCGGCGCCAACACCAAAGTTGGAGCCGGCGAACTGATTACGGTCAACGTGTCGACCGGACCCGAGCAGCGTGAGGTGCCCGACGTCTCGTCGCTGAGCTATCCGGCGGCGGTGAAGAAGCTCAAGGCCGCCGGCTTCAGCCGCTTCAAGCAGGTCAACTCTCCGTCCACGCCGGAAACCAAAGGCAAAGTCATCGGCACCAACCCGCCGGCCAACCAGACGTCGGCGATCACCAACGAGATCGCGATCATCGTCGGATCCGGTCCGTCGAGCAAGCCGGTCCCCGACGTCGCCGGACAGACCGCCGAGGAGGCCCAGCAGAACTTGACGGTGTACGGCTTTTCCAAGTTCGCGCAGGCCGCGGTGGACAGCCCCCGACCGGCCGGTTCGGTTGTGGGCACGAATCCGCCTGCGGGGGCCAATGTTCCGGTCGACACGGTGATCGAGTTACAGGTGTCCAAGGGCAACCAGTTCGTGATGCCGGACATCACCGGAATGTATTGGACCGACGCCGAGCCGCGGCTACGCGCGCTGGGCTGGACCGGGGTGCTGGACCGGGGTCCCGACGTGGACGCCGGCGGCTCGCAGCACAATCGGGTGGTGTACCAAAGCCCGAGCCCCGGTCAGGGCGCGACCCGGGACGGCAGCATCACGCTGAAGTTCGGTCAATAGCGAGGCTGTCGACCAGCTCGCTTTCCAGCTTGCGGACCAACCCGTCGTCGCAGGCCTGCCCGCATTCGGCCAGCCAGTTGGCCAGCATCCGGTGCCCGCCTTCGGTGAGGATCGACTCCGGGTGAAACTGCACGCCGTGGATCGGTAACTGCTTGTGCCGGACCCCCATGATGACGCCGCTTTGGGTGCGGGCCGTCACCTCCAGCTCCGCTGGCAACGTCTCGGGCATGATCGTCAGCGAGTGGTACCGGGTTGCGCTGAATGGATCCGGAAGGCCTTGCAGCACACCGCTATTCGTGTGGTATACGCTGCTGGTTTTGCCGTGCAGCAGCTCGGGCGCCCGGTCCACGGTGGCCCCGAACGCCACGCCGATGGCCTGGTGGCCCAGGCACACGCCCAAAAGCGGGGTGCTCGAGGACGCGCAGGCCCGGACCAGGCCGATCGAGGCGCCGGCGCGCTCGGGAGTGCCCGGGCCGGGGCTCAACAGAATGCCGTCCACCTCAGCGGCGGTTGCTGCAGGGTCAGACAGCCGGGCGTCGTCGTTACGCCAGACCGTCGCTTCGACGCCCAACTGGCCCAGGTATTGCACCAGGTTGAACACGAAGCTGTCGTAGTTGTCGACGACCAAGATCTGCATCGTGTCAGGCTACTGAATCGCAGGTGGGCTCAGTAACTGACCGGGCCGGCGGGCTCGGCGAAGTGCATCCGAAGCGGCTCGGTATAGCCCACGACATGGGCATCGGGAACAGGGTGCTCGGTGTAGCCGAGACCGAAGCGCACCACGTATTGCTTATAGAGGACCACCAGGGGAGCGGCGGCCAGGGCCGCCTGCATGGCCGCGGCATCGCCGATCGCGGTCACCGTGTACGGCGGGCTGTAGGTCCGCCCGTTGAGCAGTAGCGTGTTGCCCACACAGCGGGCCACCGAGGTGGCGATGATCCGCTGGTCCTGGATCTGAACGGCCTCTGCGCCGGCGCTCCACACCGCGTTGAGGACGGCCTGGATGTCCTGCTGGTGCACGACCAGGTCGTCGGGGGAGGCATCGCGGGGAAAGCGGCCGTTGGCATCGCGCTGGGCATCGTTGAGTGTGACAGTCAGGCCCGGGCCGTGCACCGGTTGCATCCCGGCCTCGGCGGCCAACTGCGCCGCCCGCCGCAGCATCGCCGCCAGCGCGGCGTCGGCGGATCTGCCGTGGGTGGAATCGATGGTGTTGGCCAGTCGATCCCGCTCGGTGGTCAGCCGGCCGACAGCGGACTGTTCGCTGCGCACGAGGTCGACCAGCCGGGGAGCGTCGCTGCGCCTGATCTCGCCACCACGGGACACCCCGTGGGTGGCTCCGACCATCAGGCCGGCCAGCAGACACACCACCGGAACCCCCACCCGCCACGGTGACCGCGTCGCCGCCGGGTCAGTCGGGCGTCGCTCGGTGCGGTGGTGGCGCGCGAGGGACGGCCACACGATGCGTGCCATCTGCTCTCCGTCCGCTGCTGGTTGAGTGCGTTACGCTCGTCGTTGCACCTGCCCTGCCTACCGTAGCTCCGAGTTAGACCCGAGGTAGAAATGCCCAAGTCCAAAGTCCGCAAGAAGACCGACTTCACCGCGCGCGCGGTGAGCCGCACGCCGGTCAAGGTCAAAGCCGGCCCATCCAGCGTGTGGTTCGTGGTGTTGTTCTGCGGCTTGATGCTGATCGGGTTGATCTGGCTGATGGTGTTCCAGTTGGCCGCGACGGGCCCTGACGCGCCCGCGGCGCTGGACTGGATGGCCAATCTGGGTCCGTGGAACTACGCTGTCGCGTTCGCTTTCATGATCAGCGGATTGTTGCTCACGATGCGGTGGCGGTAAGCCCGGCACTGCTCTTGTTGCGCCGGTTCCAGACCAGGGCCGTTGCCGATTCGGCGCCAAGTGAGAGCCTAGATCACACGCGTGTTATTCATCCCCATTGTGGATAGCGCCTGTGGATAACTTCATCGGCAGTGCTAGGAGTTTTCGTGCAGCAAACACAATGGGTGCCCTCGACAGCCGGGATTGCGGCGTGCGGACTCGCCGGCATTATGTTGGCCAGCGCCGCTGTGACGGTGGTCACAGACGCACCCGGGCGTCTGCTGTTGGCTGTTTGCGGGGCCGGGTTGCTGGTGTTTGCCGGCGGAACGTGGCGTGCCCGGCCAAAGCTGGCCATCATCGACGACGGCCTGCAGGTCGGCGGCTGGATCCGCCCGCAGCTTCTACGACGACCCGACATCAAGATCATCCGAATCACCGAGTTCCGCCGGATCGGGCGCAAGACACGGCTGCTCGAGATCGATGCCGACGACGGTCGGCTGTTCGTCTTTTCCCGTTGGGACCTGGGCACCGATCCGCTCGATGTGCTCGATGCGCTGACGGCCGCCGGCTACGCGGGGTCTTGAGTCGTCTTCAGGAGATGGTGATCGACTCGACGACGACCGGTTCGATCGGACGGTCACCCGGGCCGGTGGCCGTGTTGGCGATGGCGTCCACCACACCCTGGGAATCCGCGTCGACGACCTCGCCGAAGATGGTGTGCTTGCGGTTCAGGTGCGGCGTCTTGCCCACCGTGATGAAGAACTGCGAGCCATTGGTGCCCGGCCCCGCGTTGGCCATCGCGAGCAGGTACGGCTTGTCGAACTGCAACTCGGGGTGGAACTCGTCGGCGAACTTGTAGCCCGCGTCGCCACGACCGGTTCCGGTCGGATCGCCGCCCTGGATCATGAAGCCGCTGATCACGCGGTGGAAGATCACGCCGTCATAGAACGGTCCCGAGCTTCCGCCGGAGGCGTTCTCGGTCGAGTACTCCTTGGTGCCCTGAGCCAGGCCCACGAAGTTGGCGACGGTCTTGGGAGCGTGGTTTCCGAACAACGCGATCTTGATGTCGCCGCGGTTGGTGTGCAGGGTGGCAGTGGCGGTCTGAATCGGGCTGGTAGTCACAGGAACACAGTCTGCCATCACCGTCGGCTCCGCAGGACATCCGGTGCCGGTAGCCTTTCGAACGTATTCCCAGGGCGGTCAAACGAGAGGGCGAGACATGGGCGCGGAGAAGCACATCCGACTGACCCCGCGGGAGCGGCTGAGCCGCGGCCTGACCTACACGGCGGTCGGCCCGGTCGATGTGACGCGCGGTGTGGTGGGCTTGACTGCGCATTCGGCCCGCGCCGGCGCCTCCAACTTGCGCCGCCGCTACCACGAAGGCCGGCTGGCCCACGACATCCAGCACGCTCAGCAGGCGCTGGTCCAGGAATTGGCGGCCGCCCAGGAAGTGGTCACCGGCCTGCCCCAAGCTCTCGCCCAGGCCCGCCGCTCGAAGCGACGCAAGCCGCGGCCGTGGGTGCTGGCCGGGGCCGCCGTGGTGGTGCTCGCCGCCGGCGCTGCAGCGTTCTCGATCGTCCGGCGCTCGTCGCCGCCCGAACCGTCGCCGCTGCCGCCCAGCGTCGACGTCGACCACCGCCTCTGACCGGGCCGTGGGCTGGCATCGCTACCAGGGCAGGGCGCTCGCAGACGCTGCCCTGACCGGCGAAGCGCGGGATACCGAGCTGGAAGCCTTTATCCGGCTGGATCACTCGCACCTGTGCGACGTGCGGCTGGAGAGCGCCACCGAGACCGGCAGTTACCAGAAGTCGAGGCGGTGGTACCTGGTGACCTATTTGGCCGACGACGGCGCCGGCGGCGGGGCCGGCTCAAACTGTGGAGCCTAGGAGATTCGAACTCCTGACATCTGCCTTGCAAAGGCAGCGCTCTACCAACTGAGCTAAGGCCCCTGATGTTAACCAGCGGGGTGCCGGCCATCGATCTGGTCGGCGGCCACATGCCAGACCTCGACGCTGCGTCGAGACTGGATCACCCGAGCCAGCAACGCTATTGCTGCCAGCGGCAACACCAGTCTCACGAAACGTCTTGTCGAACACATGGTTGTGGGCCTAGGAGGACTCGAACCTCCGACCTCTTCGTTATCAGCGAAGCGCTCTAACCACCTGAGCTATAGGCCCGCACACGGACGAGCGACGAGATTACCGCACCCGGGCGTCTGCACCCAAAACGCTAGTCCCGGTCGGCCAACGTCACCTCGACACCGCCGATCAAGTCGGTCGTCAGGTTGTAGATGAAAGCACCGATGGTGGCCGCGGCAGTGAGCAGGACGATGTTCACCAGACCGATCAGCACCGCACCGCCGAAGATCGTGCCGGCCGACACCAACTCGGCGCTACCGCTGGTGTTGTTCAGCAGATCGCCGACGTTGCTGTTGAGCTTGCTCCAGACACCCATACCGCCCAGGACCAGGTAGAGGAACGCCACCGCGATCATCCAGACGAAGAACAACGCCACCGACAACACCAGCGACACCTTCAGGGTGCTCCACGGGTCCACCCGCCGGATCTGCATGCTGGCGCGCACCGGCCCGGGCGTCCGCGCCGGCGCCACCTGGACGCCGCCTCCCGACCGCCCCGACGCCGTCCCGCCGGCATCTCGCTCGACCGCTGACTTCCGTTGTGCTGCACGGGGAATCGGGCCGGACAGGTTGGGTAGTTCACTGGCGTAAGCATCGCTTTCCCGGCTCTCGTTCGGTGCGGGCACCGGCTCGGCGTCAGGCGGTGGAATTTTCGCGGCGCCCGGTGCAGCGGAGCCGGCGATGAACCGATTCAGCCGTGCCTCGGCATTGGCTGCCTCGGCCCCGCGCCCGGGCGTGCGCTGTTGCGCCGGCGACGGACGGGACGGCTGCCGCGTGCGCGGCGTCGCGGCGGTGTTGGCGCCTGTCCCGTTCGGGTTGTCGCCCGGTCCGGAATGGCCCGGCTCGTTCGGTGACGTCACCACAGCTCCTAACTGTGCACCCGGTCGCCTGCGCGGCCGGCGATCGGTTGCGCCTCGGCCCAGCCTAATCGCCCGCTAGGCGTCCGCCTCCTCGTCGGGAGCCTCGGCCTCTTCGGCGTTGCGTGCAATAGCCAACAGTGTGTCGCCCTCGCCCAAGTTCATCAATCGAACACCCTTGGTCTGCCGTCCGGCCTTACGGACCTGCTTGGCCTTCGTCCGGATCACCCCACCGCCGGAGGTGATCGCGTAGACCTCACTGTCGTCGTCGACAATCAGCGCCCCTACCAACCTGCCGCGGCGGGTGTCGTACTGGATCGTCAGAATGCCCTTACCGCCGCGGCCCTGTGCGGTGTACTCCTCGATCGCGGTGCGCTTGGCGTACCCGCCGGAGGTTGCCACCAGCAGGAATGTGCCCTCGCGGACCACGTTGAGCGACAGCAGGTAGTCGTCGGTGTTGAACCGCATGCCCTGCACACCCGAAGTCGCCCGGCCCATCGGCCGTAGCGCCTCGTCGGTCGCCGAGAACCGGATCGACTGGCCAAGGGCCGACACCAGCAACAGGTCGTCGTCGGCCGAGCACAGCATCGCGCCGACCAGCTCGTCGCCGTCGCGCAGGTTGACTGCGACGATGCCGCCCGACCGGTTCGAGTCGAAGTCGGTCAGCTTGGTTTTTTTGACCAGCCCGTTGCGGGTGGCCAACACCAGGTAGGGCGCATCCTCGTAGCTCTTGATCTGGATGACCTGGGCGATCCGCTCCTCGGGCTGGAACGCCAGCAGGTTCGCGACGTGCTGGCCGCGCGCGGTCCGCGACGCCTCCGGCAGGTCGTAGGCCTTGGCCCGATAAACCCGGCCTTGGGTGGTGAAGAACAGGATCCAGTCGTGCGTCGAGCACACGAAGAAGTGCCGCACGATGTCGTCCTGCTTCAGCCCAGCGCCCTGGACGCCCTTGCCGCCGCGCTTCTGGCTGCGATACAGGTCGGTCTTGGTGCGCTTGGCGTAGCCGGTTTCGGTGATGGTGACGACGACGTCCTCGCGGGCGATCAGATCCTCGTCGGCGACGTCGCCGTCGGCGGCGATGATCCGGGTGCGCCGGTCGTCGCCGTGCTTCTCGACGATCTCGGCGAGCTCATCGTGCACGATGGCGCGCTGCCGCTCCGGCTTGGCCAGGATGTCTTCCAGGTCGGCGATCTCGGCCTCGATCTTGGCCAGGTCGTCGACGATGCGCTGGCGCTCCAACGCAGCCAGGCGCCGCAGCTGCATGTCCAAGATGGCCTGGGCCTGGATCTCGTCGACGTCGAGCAGTTCGATCAGGCCGGTCCTGGCGATATCGACGGTCTGCGATGCGCGGATCAACGCGATCACCTCGTCGAGTGCGTCAAGCGCCTTCACCAAACCGCGCAAGATATGCGCGCGCTCGTTGGCCTTGCGTAGGCGGTAGGTGGTGCGCCGGATGATGACGTCGAGTTGGTGCGCCACGTAGTGCCGGATCATCTGGTCGATCCGCAGGGTGCGCGGCACCCCGTCGACGATCGACAGCATGTTGGCACCGAAGCTGGTTTGCAGCTGGGTGTGCTTGTAGAGGTTGTTGAGCACCACCTTGGCCACTGCGTCGCGCTTGATCTCGACGACGATGCGCAGGCCGACCCGGTCGCTGCTCTGGTCCTCGATATTGGAAATGCCGGCCAGCTTGCCGTCCCGGACCTGCTCGGCGATCGAGGTGATGAAGTTGTCGTGGTTGACCTGGTACGGCAATTCGGTGATCACCAGGCCGGTGCGGCCGCGCGAATCCTCTTCTACCTCAACGACTCCGCGCATCCGGATAGACCCGCGGCCGGTGGTGTATGCGTCGTGGATGCCTTGGGATCCGACGATCAGACCGCGGGTGGGGAAGTCGGGGCCTTTGACCCGCTCGCAGACCGCGGCCAGGGTGGCCTCCTCGTCGGCCTGGTGGTTGTCCAGGCACCAGTAGACGGCCTCGGCCAACTCCCGCAGGTTGTGCGGCGGGATATTGGTCGCCATGCCGACCGCGATACCGCCCGAGCCGTTGGCCAGCAGGTTGGGAAACCGGCTCGGAAGAACCGTCGGCTCCTGCACTCGGCCGTCGTAGTTGGGAATGAAATCGACTGTCTCCTCGTCGATCTCACGAAGCATTTCCATAGCGAGCGGGGTCAGCCGCGCTTCGGTGTATCGCATGGCTGCCGCCGGATCGTTTCCCGGTGAGCCGAAGTTGCCCTGCCCGTCGACCAACGGGTAGCGCAGCGACCACGGCTGCGCCATCCGGACCAGGGTGTCGTAGATCGACGCGTCCCCGTGCGGGTGGTAGTTACCCATCGTCTCGGCCACCGATCGCGCCGACTTCGCGTGCCCGCGATCCGGCCGGAAGCCGGAGTCGTACATCGCATAGAGCACCCGGCGGTGCACCGGCTTGAGCCCGTCTCGCACTTCGGGCAACGCGCGGCCGACGATGACGCTCATCGCGTAGTCGATGTAGCTGCGCTGCATCTCCTGCTGGATGTCGACCGGTTCGATACGGTCGGCTGCTTCGCCGCCGGGCGGCAGCGTGGTGTCTGTCATCTGTTCCTCATCCGAGAGATTTCAGTGGGGTAGAAGCCTGGTCGGTCGTCAGACATCAAGGAATCGAACGTCTTTCGCGTTCCGGGTGATGAAGCTGCGACGCGCCTCGACGTCCTCGCCCATCAGGATCGAGAACAATTCGTCGGCCGCGGCGGCATCGTCCAGGGTGACCTGGCGCAGCAACCGAACCGTCGGGTCCATCGTGGTCTCCCACAACTCTTTGGCGTCCATCTCGCCGAGACCCTTGTAGCGCTGGATGCCGTCGTCCACGTTGATCTTGCGGCCGGCTTTCTTGCCCGTCTCGAGCAGACCGTCGCGCTCGCGGTCGGAGTAGGCGAATTCGGGTTCGCTGCGTTGCCACTTCAACTTGTACAGCGGCGGCTGGGCGAGGAACACGTGGCCGTTCTCGATCAGCGGACGCATGAACCGGAACAGCAGCGTCAGCAGCAGCGTCGAGATGTGCTGGCCGTCGACGTCGGCGTCGGCCATCAGCACGATCTTGTGATAGCGCAGCTTGGTGAGGTCGAACTCGTCGTGGATACCGGTGCCCAGCGCGGTGATGATTGCCTGGACTTCGGTGTTCTTCAGCACCCGGTCGATGCGAGCTTTCTCGACGTTGATGATCTTGCCGCGCAACGGCAGGATCGCCTGGAACATCGAGTCGCGGCCGCTCTTGGCCGAGCCGCCGGCCGAATCGCCCTCCACCACATATAGTTCCGATCGCCGTGGGTCACTCGAGCGGCAGTCGGCCAGCTTTCCCGGCAACCCGCCCAGGTCGGTCGCGCTCTTGCGGCGCACCAACTCCCGGGCCTTGCGCGCCGCGATCCGGGCCTGCGCCGAGGACACCGCTTTGTTCACTACCGTTTTGGCCTCGGCAGGGTTGGCGTCGAACCAGTGTTGCAGTTCTTCGTTGCAGATTTTCTGTACGAACGACTTGACCTCAGTGTTGCCCAACTTCGTTTTGGTCTGTCCCTCGAACTGCGGTTCGCCGACCTTGACCGAGATGACGGCCGCCAGGCCCTCGCGGATGTCGTCGCCGGTGAGGTTGGGATCCTTGTCTTTGAGCAGCTTTTTGTCTTTGGCGTACTTGTTCACCACCGTCGTCAAGGCGCTGCGGAAACCCTCTTCGTGGGTACCGCCCTCGTGGGTGTTGATCGTGTTGGCGAAGGTGTGCACCGACTCCGAATAGCCGCCGTTCCACTGCATGGCGATCTCGACCTCGTGGCCGGGGCCCTTGCCGTCGAAGTCGATGATGCTGGCGTGGATCGCGCTCTTGGTCCGGTTGATGTGCTTGACGAAGTCGACCAGCCCGCCCGGATAGTGGAACGTTCGGTGCTTGACCTTATGCGGCGCAACTGATTCCGCTGATTTTTCCTCTGCGGATTTGGGCGCTTCGGCGGTGTCGCTGACGATCTCGTCGACGACTTCCTCTCTGGTGACCCGCTCGTCGGAGAGGTTGATGGTCAGGCCCTTGTTCAGGAAGGCCATCTCCTGCAACCGGCGGGCCACCGTCTCGAAGTCGTAGTTGGTGGTCTCGAAGATGTTCGGGTCGGCCCAGAACCGGATCGTGGTGCCGGTCTTCTTGGTCTTGTCGCCCTTCTTCAGGGTGCCCGGGATGGAGTGGTCGTAGGTCTGGAACCACTCGAAGCCGTCGCGCCTGATGTCGGCTTCCAGCCGGCTGGACAGCGCGTTCACCACCGAGACACCCACCCCGTGCAAGCCGCCGGACACCGTGTAGGCGCCATCCTCGAATTTCCCGCCGGCATGCAGCACGGTCATGACGACGTCGACGGTGGGGATCCCGGTGTCGTGCATCTCCACCGGAATGCCACGGCCGTTGTCGGTGACCTCCACACCGCCGTCCTCCAGGATCCGGACGTCTACCGTGGTCGCGAACCCGGCCATCGCCTCGTCTACGGCGTTGTCCACCACCTCCCAGACGAGGTGGTGCAGGCCGCGCTCACCGGTGGAACCGATGTACATACCCGGGCGCTTGCGGACCGCTTCGAGTCCTTCGAGGACTTTGATGGAATCCTTGCCGTACTGATTTTGGGCAGGCACGTTGGATGGGTCTCCTTGGGTGTTTCTCGGGGGCTCGAAGGCCTGGGACCGGCGGCCCCGCGCGGATCACACCTAGTCTAGCGCCAAGGCCGCCCCGGACCGATTCTGCAAGGGCGTTTCTACACAGCTATCTGCGCCGTGTGCGGAATTTCTCGGTCCGTCCTGCGTCCTGACGCTTGACACGGGGCTTTTACGCTTTGTGACGGCCCTCAGCGCAACGGCGTCGGCTGACTCATCCGTAGGTGTCGCGTGGTCCTCGACCGGCGATGTGCAACGGGCCCTTGCGCCACGACGGGGCGGTCGGGCCGGTGATCCGCAAGCTGGTGACCACGCCGTGGCCCACCTCCGCCGCAATCTTGGCCAGCACCTGGTTCTGGACGAGACGTAGCTGGGTGGCCCACGCCGTCGACTCCGCCGTGACGCTGAGCACCCCGTCGCGCAGACCGGTCGGGGTCGAGTGTTCGGCGATGTGGGAGCCGACGACTTTCGGCCACTGACCGAATACCGCGCCCTCGGCAACCTTCGACGACCAACCGTTTTTCTTCGCGACGTCACGGGTGGCGCTGGCGAAAGGCTGCGGGTCGCGCGCATCGGGGCCGGGGCCGGACCAGCGCCGGCGACTCGCGCCGGCAACCCGCCGAGTCGGGGGCAACCGCCGACCGCGGCCGACGTCTTTGCCTTGGGTGCGGGCCGCGCCGCGGGCTTCTTCCAACACCCGTCGCACCAGGTCCATCCCCGGCATTCCGGTCAAAGGTTCGGGCGGTACAGCACCCGCCGTCTCGTCGTCATTCATCCCGTCACCACCGATATCGCTCCGTTGTCGTCGTCGTTCATCGCGATGTGCACCCAGTTGGCATCCCAGTCGCGCGGAATGTCGTCGGGTACCGCCGCAGTCACCAGCACCTGCTCCGCGGATCGGGCCACCGCGGCCAGCGCTGCGCGACGGGCCGAATCGAGTTCGGCGAATACGTCGTCGAGTAGCAGCACCGGGTCACTTCCCTCGGCACGAAGTAATTCATAGCCAGCCAGCCGCAGCGCCAGTGCCACCGACCACGATTCCCCGTGGCTGGCAAAGCCTTTCGCCGGTTGTTCACCCAGCAGCAGCTCGAGATCATCGCGGTGCGGGCCCACCAGACACACACCTCGCTCGAGTTCGGCGGTGCGTCGCGCCGCCATTTTTTCCAGCAGGGCCGCCTGCAGAGTCTCGACGTCCAACCGGTCGGGTTCGACCTCGATGCCAGTGCGGTAGGCGATCGTGACCGGCCGCGACGCCGGTGCCAGCAACTGGTAGCTCTTTTGCACTTCTGGCGCCAGCTCGTTGACCAGAGTCATTCGGGCGGACATTAATTCCGCGCCGTGCGCAGCCAGCTGCCGGTCCCACACATCGAGGGTGTCCAGCGCGCCTCGGTCGCCGCGAAGTCGCGCGCCGGACGCCGACTTCAACAGCGCCGTGCGCTGCCGCAGCGCCTTGTCGTAGTCGGCCCGGATTGCGGCCACCCGCGGACGCCGCAGCGCGGCCAGATCGTCGAGATATCGTCGGCGATCGCCCGGGTCGCCGCGGACCAATGCGAGATCCTCCGGTGCGAACAACACCGCCCGCAGCACGCCGACGACTTCGCGCGGACTGCGCACCGGCGAGCGATTCAGCCGCGCCTTGTTGGCCCGGCCTGCGGTGATCTCCAGGTCGACCGCGCATTCCCGGCCTTCGTTGACGACGATCGTCGACACCACCGCCCGTGCCGCACCGATCCGGACCAGCGGCGCGTCGGTGGCGACCCGGTGCGATCCCAAGGTCGACGAATACCACAAGGCCTCAACAAGATTCGTCTTACCGAAGCCGTTGGGGCCGACGAAGACGGTCCGCCCCGGTGGCAGCTCTAGCTCGACGTTCGCCCAGGACCGAAAGTCACGTAAGCCGAGCCGGCGGACATACACCTGAGGACTACCCGGGCAGACGAACCGGCATCAGCAAGTAGACGTAGTCCGTCTCAAGCGCCGGGAAGGGTCCGCTGCCAGTGGGTTGGACGTGGTCGCCGGCCGGTCGTAACACCGCTGGGCGGCTCGGCGTGGTGAACCCGAACGACACCCGATCCGAATGCAGTGAGCCCAAGCCGTCGGTGAGATACGTCGGGTTGAACGCGATGGTCAACGGTTCACCGGCGAACTGCGCCGCAACGGATTCCTCGGCGCGACCGACATCGTCGGCTCCGGCCGACAGCCGAAGCGTGTCGTCGTCGAATTCCATTCGGATCTGGGCGCCGCGGTCAGATACCAGAGCCACCCGCTTGATGGCCTCGATCAACTCGGCGACCACCACGGTCGCGACGGCGGTGTGTTCGACGGGCAGCAGTTGGCGGAATTTCGGAAAGTCCGCATCGAGTAGCCGGGTGGTGCTGCGCTTACCATTTCCGCTGATACCGAGCAACCCGTCTTTGCCGACGGCCGAGCCGGCACCCAACGACAGGTGCACGTCGGCCCCGTCGGTCCCGCTCTTGGCCACCTCAGACAGCGTCTTGGCCGGCACCAACACCGCGGCCTCGACGTCGGGGGCGGCCGCCGACCAGGTGAGCTCGCGGACAGCCAGCCGGAACCGGTCGGTGGCGGCCAGCACCACCGACTGGCCGGAGATCTCGACCCTGATGCCGGTCAGCATCGGCAACGTGTCATCGCGGCCGGCGGCAACCGCGACCTGGCCGATGGCCTCGGCGAACACCTCCACCGACAGCGCACCGGTCTCCTCGGGCAGCGTCGGCAGCGTCGGGTAATCCTCGACGGCCATCGTCGGCAACGAGAATTTCGCGTTGCCGCAGTTCAGCGAGACTCTGGTGCCCTCGACCGCCACCTCGACCGGCTTGTTCGGCAGCGCGCGGGTGATGTCAGAGAGCAACCGTCCTGACACCAAAGCTTTTCCCGGAGAACCTATTTCAGCCGCCAGGCGGACTTCGGCGGACACCTCGTAGTCGAATCCGGAAATTGTCAAGCCGTCATCGGAGCCGGTCAGCAGCACGCCGGCCAGCACCGGCACCGTCGGCCGGGACGGCAGGGTGCGCGCCACCCATGCCACTGCGTCCGCGAAATCGTCACGCACCAGGCGGAACTTCAAGTCGGTCAGGCCGACGGCGGTCGTCGCCACGTCCATTGCGTCCCTTCAATCACCTCGAACAGCACGGCTGACTTCAGCGGCTGCGGCCAGTCGCAGGCCAGTTGTCTACCGCCGACGGACGGCTGTGCCCGTAGTCGTTGCGACCACCGAACCGGCTGCCGAACCACAACCGTAGAGCGTCGGAGGCCATCTTGAAAGCTAAACGCAAGCGGGGACAGGCGGGTCTTGCCAGGCTCGCGACCGGGCTGTGCAGTGGTTCGTCCCCAACACCTTTTTCTGAAGAACAAATTAGTGAGAGATCTCAATAACAGTAATAAGGCCTGTGCAGCTTGTGCACAGCATGGTGTCTGGGCTGCTGGAAGTGCGGGGCGGGCTGTGCATGACATGGGGACGGTTCGGGGGTTTTGTGTGTACCGGTTGGGGGAGTGGCCGCGGTTGTGCATGGATCCGGGGTTCGCACGCCAGGTGTGGGCAGGTTGCGCACAGCCGCGTGCACAGGCTGGTGCTGTGGCTGGTGGTGCCGACGGTGCCGAAGTTTTTTGAAATTTCACGTGAAAAACGCCGGGTAGGGCGACAATACGTGTCCGACTAGCGACGCGACGCTCAGGTGGTCGCGACCGATCAGCGCTTGGAGCGCTGACGAATCCGGGTGGTGAGTTCTTTGACGTGATCGAAGACTTCACGGCGCTCAGCCATTTCGGACAGGATCTTCTTCTGGGCGTACATCACCGTGGTGTGATCGCGGCCGAACGCCTGCCCGATCTTGGGTAGGGAAAGATCGGTCAGTTCGCGGCACAGATACATGGCGATCTGCCGCGACTGGGCCAGCGCCCGGGTCTTGCCGGGTCCACGTAGTTCTTCCACCGTGGTGTCGAAGTACTCCGCGGTGGCGGCCATGATCGTGGCGGCGCTGATCTGCATGGTGCTGGCGTCGGCGATAAGGTCACGCAACACGATCTCGGCCAGGGACTTGTCGATCGGCGCCTTGTTCAGCGAGGCGAATGCGGTGACGCGAATCAACGCGCCCTCGAGTTCGCGGATGTTGCGCTGGATGTTGCTGGCAATCAGCTCGAGCACATCGTCGGGCACGTTGAGTCGCTCCATCTGCGCCTTCTTGCGCAAAATGGCGATGCGGGTTTCCAATTCCGGCGGCTGAACGTCGGTGATCAGCCCCCACTCGAACCGGGTTCGCAGCCGATCCTCAAGTGTCGCAAGCTGTTTGGGCGGACGATCGGAGGATATGACGATCTGCTTGTTGGTGTTGTGCAGAGTATTGAAGGTGTGGAAGAACTCCTCTTGGATCCCTTCCTTGCCTTCGATGAACTGGATGTCGTCGACGAGCAGCACGTCGACGTCGCGGTAGCTGCGCTTGAAGGCGACCTTGCGGTCGTCACGCAGCGAGTTGATGAAGTCGTTGGTGAATTCCTCGGTTGAGACGTACTTGACCCGCATTCCGGGGAAGAGTCGTTGCGCGTAGTTACCGGCGGCATGCAGCAGGTGCGTCTTGCCCAGACCCGACTCGCCCCAGATGAAGAGTGGGTTGTAGGCACGGGCCGGTGCTTCGGCGATCGCCAGCGCCGCGGCATGGGCGAACCGATTGGAGGCGCCGATGACGAAGGTGTCAAAGGTGTAGCGCCGGTTCAAGCTCAGGCCGGCTGCGGCGTCGGCGGCTTGGCTGTGAGGGCGCTCGGAGAAATACGACGGCCAACTCTGGTGTGCGCTGGCGAGAGCCTCGCCGTCTTCGTCGATCTCGTCGATCTCGTCGGTGTCTTCGAATGCCGGGTTGGCCCGGTCGTCGGAATCCTTAACGGCCAAGGGGGAGATGCGGACACCGAGTTCGATCTGGTGTCCGAGCCGTCGGCTCAGCGCATCGGTGATCTGGGGACGCAGGTGTCGTTCGATTTCGTTCTGCACGAAACTGCTCGGCACCGAGAGCAGGGCGAAACCTTCGGCGATGGTCAGGGGCTGCACCAGATTGAGCCACGCCCGCTGCTGCGGTGTCAGTGGCGACACGTACGGTGCGCCGACGGTTGCGGTGCCGTCGGTGGGGAGCTCACCGTTGAGTTCGGCGACCACCGCACTCCAGATCGTCGCGAAGTTGGATCCGGGGTCCTCGGTCAACGACGGGCCCCCCTGAACTGACGTGAAAGTTCGACCGATGGTTGCGACGACGAACTGTCCACACCGTTATCCACAGGTGTGGACAGGCCAGCGAGCAACGAGGCACAACACACCTCGGATAGCCCGCGGGATCGGCGCTCGAGACGTCCAGTGAATTGCAGCTGGCTAGGAGGCCGACCCGCCACCCTTACTTCGTTGTCCAGCGCCGCTTCGGTATGAAACAGCACCGACCGAAGCTAACAGCTTTGGCCGCTCGCAGCCAACCGTTCTGCAACATTTGAAACGGGTCGACGAAGATTGCCCGGCGGACCGCGGCGGCGGTCGATGGTTCACCGCGTCCAGACGCGCGCTTGGCGTAGTTTGACCGGGCGAACGCCGGTCAGTACCCTCAAACAGTCGTCCCGGAAGTGGGCGATGCGGCTGCGATCCGGACGATCGGTCCGGAGTGCGCGTCGGCTACCAGCAAGGCATGAAGCTTATCGAGACGTCGTGGGGACACGTGTGACCCACCGGCACGGGGGACCGGGTCGGGCGCGACGCCAGAGGCAGCAAGGAGAGAGTCGTGGCAAAGGGCAAGCGGACCTTCCAGCCGAACAACCGGCGCCGTGCCCGCGTGCACGGATTCCGGCTGCGCATGCGGACCCGCGCCGGCCGGGCCATCGTGTCGAGTCGGCGCAGCAAGGGCCGTAGTTCGCTGACTGCCTGATCTTTCGGTGCAACGGCGGTGCTTTCCGCGCGTAACCGCATGAGGCGGTCGACCGATTTCGACGCAACGGTCAAGCGGGGAAGGAAAGCCGTTCAACCGGACATGGTCATCTACATGCGGCGTGCAACCGGCGATCCCAAATTCGGGCTGATCGTTTCGCGATCGGTCGGTTCGGCTGTCGAACGACACCGGTTGTCCCGTCGGCTGCGTCACGTCGCGCGCGACCTGCTGGCCGATCTCAACGGTTCCGAGCACGTGGTGATTCGTGCGCTTCCCAGTAGTCGCGGTGTCGGGTCGGCCCGCTTGGGCGAGGAGCTGCGAGCCGGTCTGCGTCGTATCGCAGCGGCAGGGCGTACCCGGTGAACGGCATAGCGTCAGGGTTGCGCGGCGCGCAGTCTGCTGTCGTCCGCGGCGCCATCTTCGTCATCCAGCTGTACCGGCACACAGTGTCTCCCTTGCGATTGCCGACGTGTCGCTTCACCCCGACGTGCAGTCAGTACGCAGTCGACGCGTTGGCCGAGTACGGGTTGATTCGGGGGAGTTGGCTGGCGACCGTCCGGCTGGCGAAGTGCGGTCCGTGGCATCGGGGAGGATGGGATCCGATACCGGAGCGCCAGCGAGCCACGGTCCGAGACCGGGAGAACCCAGCAACGCCAGGGGCCCGTCGTTGCTAAGGAAGAGTGATTCTGTTGTCTTTTGATCCGTTCAGCCTGGACTACTTCTATTACCCGGTCTCGGCGATCATGTGGCTCTGGTACAAGGCCTTCGCCTCGGTGCTGGGAGCGACGAACTTCTTGGCCTGGACGCTGTCGGTGGTGTTTTTGGTCTTCACCCTCCGGGCGATTCTGTACAACCCTTTCGTTCGGCAGATCCGGACCACGCGGCAGATGCAGGAGTTGCAGCCACAGATCAAGGCGCTGCAGAAGAAGTACGGCAAGGACCGGCAGCGGATGGCGTTGGAGATGCAGAAGCTGCAACGCGAGCACGGGTTCAATCCGATTCTCGGCTGCCTGCCGATGCTGGTTCAGGTGCCGGTTTTCCTCGGGCTCTATCACGTGTTGCGCTGCTTCAACCGGACCTCGAGCGGTATCGGCCAGCTGGGTTTGTCGCCCGAGCACAACCGGTCACTCGGCAACTACGTCTTCAGCGCGCAGGACGTCGGGTACTTCTTGGACGCCAACCTGTTCGGTGCGCCGCTGGGCGCGAGCATGACGCAGAGGGGTGCAAGCCTGGCGGCATTCCAGGGTTTTGACTTCAGCCGCCCCGCGGTCGTGGCGGTGGGCACCCCGGTGATGATCCTGGCCGGCATCGCGACCTACTTCAACAGCCGCGCGTCGGTGGCCCGGCAGAGCGTGGAGGCCGCGGCCAACCCGCAGACCGCGATGATGAACAAGCTGGCGCTCTACGTATTTCCCCTCGGCGTGGTGGTCGGTGGACCGTTCCTGCCGCTGGCGATCATCTTCTACTGGTTTGCGAACAACATCTGGACCTTCGGTCAACAGCACTACGTGTTCAGGATGATCGAACGGGAAGAAGAAGAGAAGAAGCGCGAGGAGATCGAACGGCGGGCTGCGAATGCACCGGTGCCGGGGGCAAAGCCGAAGCGGTCGGCGGCCAAGGCGGCGGTGAGCGGCGACGGCGAGGATCCCGCCACCGAGTCGCCGCAGCCCGACAGCGCTAACCGCACGCCGCGGCCGGGCGCCAAGCCGAAGAAGCGCGGGCGCTAAAACACCACTGCCGGATTATCGAATCGGAAAGCAGACTTCACCGGGTGAGGCCCGGCACGGGAAGGGAAGCAGGCACGAGATGACAGACACCGAAACAGCGTCCAACGGACCTGGCGCGTACGACGCGCCGGCCCAGGACGAGTTGGAAGGCGCTTCCAACGGCGCCGCGCCGGCCGAGGACGACGGCGAGGCTGTGGTCGAGGGCGATCAGGAAGAGCGATTGGTCGCCGAGGGAGAGATCGCCGGCGACTACTTGGAGGAACTCCTCGACCTCCTCGACTTCGACGGCGATATCGACCTGGATGTCGAGGGCAGCCGCGCGATCGTGAGCATCGACGGTAGTGACGACCTGACCAAGTTGGTCGGCCGCAAGGGTGAGGTGCTCGACGCGCTGCAGGAGTTGACCCGACTGGCCGTGCACCACAAAACGGGTGTACGCAGTCGGCTGATGCTCGACATCGCGAGCTGGCGTCGGCGCCGTCGCGAGGAGCTGGCCGCGTTGGGGGACAAGGTCGCCAAGCGTGTACTCGAAAGTGGCGAACGCGAAGAACTCGCACCGATGACACCGTTTGAGCGCAAGATCGTCCACGATGCCGTCGCCGCCGTCGATGGGGTGCACAGCGAAAGTGAGGGCGTCGAGCCGGCGCGCCGCGTCGTTGTCCTAGCCGACTGATACCAAGCGCATAGTTACACCCATGTAGTTCGGGTTCGCCTCACCAGCGGGTACGGACGGGAGGAATGTTTCACGTGAAACATGTCGATTCCCGCGACCGCGAGGGTCCGCTCCTGCCGGTGCCGGATACGGCAGCACCGATATTCGGCGATCGGCTGAACCTCGCCGAACGCTACGCACAATTGCTCGCGACGGTAGGCGTGGAGTGGGGTCTGCTGGGTCCACGCGAGGTCGACCGCATCTGGGACCGACATCTGTTGAACTGCGCGGCCGTTGCCGAGCTCGTCGAGCCGGGCGAACGGATTGTCGACATTGGTAGTGGCGCCGGGCTACCGGGACTCCCGATGGCGATCGCAAAACCCGGCCTGCGGGTCGTGCTGGTCGAGTCGTTGTTGCGGCGCACTGAATTCCTCCGGATGGTGATCGACGAACTCGGCCTCGACGTCGAGGTGGTCCGCGGCCGGGCCGAGGATTCCGAGGTCCGAACGCGGGTCTGCGGCGCCGACGCCGTGACGTCGAGGGCCGTGGCATCGCTCGACAAGCTGGCTCGCTGGAGCCTGCCGTTAGTACGCCAAGGCGGCCAGCTGCTGGCGATCAAAGGGGAGCGTGCCGCCGATGAGCTGCGTGAGCATCGGCGTGTGCTGGGCAAGTTAGGTGCCGCGGACGCCAGGGTGGTGGAATGTGGCGTGAGTCTTTTATCCCCGCCGACAACGGTGGTGGTGGCTCGGCGGGAGAAGCCGGAACCGCTCCGGAATCCGCCGCGCCGACGATCGAGCAGGGAGAGCCAATGAGCGCGCCATACAACCCCTTCGGCCCAGGCGCCGGCGCGGTTTCACGTGAAACATCGTTGTTGGACACACCGATCGGAGCCGCCGCCGAGCGGGCGATGCAGGTGCTCTCCAAATCCTGCGCACCGCTGAGCCGCCCACCGCAGCGCCGCCTCTTCACCATCGCCAATCAGAAGGGCGGCGTCGGGAAGACGACGACGGCAGTCAATCTTGCGGCCGCCCTGGCCGTCCAAGGACTGCGGACTCTCGTCGTCGATCTCGATCCGCAGGGCAATGCGAGCACCGCGCTGGGCATCGAGGACCGGCACTCCGGAACCCCGTCGTCGTACGAAGTGCTTCTCGGTGAGATACCGCTCAAGGATGCGATGCGGAAGAGCCCGCACAGCGACCGGCTTTTCTGCGTACCGTCCACCATCGACTTGGCCGGCGCCGAGATCGAGTTGGTCAGCATGGTGGCCCGCGAAAATCGGTTGCGCACCGCACTCGCCGAACTCGACCGGCTCGATCCGGCAGCCCCCTTCGACTACGTCTTCATCGACTGCCCGCCGTCGCTGGGGCTGCTGACCATCAACGCATTAGTCGCCGCACCGGAGGTGCTGATCCCGATCCAGTGCGAGTACTACGCGCTGGAGGGAGTATCGCAGTTGATGAACAACATCAACCTGGTCAAGGCGCACCTGAATCCCGGTCTGAACGTCACCACCGTCATCCTCACCATGTACGACGGGCGGACCAAGCTGGCCGACCAAGTGGCCGACGAAGTCCGCCGCTTCTTCGGTCCCAAGGTCCTCAAGACCGTGATCCCGCGCAGCGTCAAAGTCTCCGAAGCGCCGGGCTACGGCATGACGATCATCGATTACGATCCAGGTTCCCGCGGCGCGCTGAGTTACCTCGACGCCAGCCGCGAGATCGCCGAGCGGGGTCTGACGACAGCTGATGGAGGGGACCAACGATGACTCCACCGACGCGCAAGAAGGGCGGCTTGGGCCGGGGGCTCGCCGCATTGATTCCCACCGGGCCGCCCGACGGGGAGAGTGACCCGGCGCACCGCGGGGGTCCCCGTATCGGCGACGCGGCCGCCGACATTCTGATGGGGGGCCCTCCGGCCGCGCCCGGGTCGGATGTCGGCGCGGTGTATCGCGAAATCGACCCGATTCAGATCGAGCCGAATCCGCGTCAGCCGCGGCAGGTCTTCGACGAAGAAGCGCTCTCCGAACTCGTGCACTCCATCCGCGAGTTCGGGCTCATGCAGCCGATCGTGGTCCGCGACCTCGGTGCGCCGTCCAGCCCGCGCTACCAACTCGTGATGGGGGAGCGGCGGTGGCGCGCGGCCCAGACCGCCGGTTTGACGGCGATCCCTGCGATCGTGCGGGAGACCGCCGACGACAACCTGCTACGCGACGCCCTCCTAGAGAACATCCACCGGGCACAGCTGAATCCATTGGAGGAAGCGGCGGCATACCAGCAACTGCTCGACGAGTTCGACGTCACCCACGACGAATTGGCGGCCCGGATCGGCCGGTCCCGTCCGGTGATCTCCAACATGATCCGGTTGCTGCGGTTGCCGATTGCCGTCCAGCGCCGAGTGGCCGCGGGCGTACTGTCGGCCGGCCATGCCCGGGCGCTGCTGTCGCTCGAAGCCGGAGCGGAGGCACAGGAGGCGCTCGCCGCACGGATCGTCGCCGAAGGGCTGTCGGTCCGGGCGACCGAGGAGGCGGTCACGGTCGCCAACCGCAGCGAGCCCAGCAAGCCGTCGTCGCCGAAACGCAAGCCGATCCACATGCCCGGACTGCAAGATATCGCCGAACAACTGTCGGGCGCCTTCGACACCCGTGTCACGGTCAGCCTGGGCAAGCGCAAGGGCAAGATCGTAGTCGAGTTCGGCTCGGTGGACGATTTACAACGCATTGTCGACCTGATGAGCCCGTCCTAGAGCTACCGGGCCGTTACGTCACTGTGACACTCCGCCCGACCCGGCCGCGCTGATATGTCGAGAACTGTCGAATCTACCTGTGCGCTAAGCGATTTCGCCATAAGCACTCGGCCCGACCGAAAGCACCGGAGAACGGACTTGACACCTCGCATCCGCCGGAATCAGGACGGGGTCCGCCTGGGTTCCGTGGCCGTCGGCAGCGGGGTACGCTCATCTGCGGGGTGGGGGACCACCCGCGCGCGGGGAAGACGGACCGCAATGGACCGCCCCCACGGAGGCCCAGGAGTCTAGTGACCGCTCGAATCACACCGCTGCGACTCGAAGCCTTCGAGCAGCTTCCAAAGCATGCGCGCCGCTGCGTCTATTGGGAAGTCGACCCCGCGACGCTCGATCAACAACATCAGCTCGCCGACCCCGAATTCGAAAAGGAAGCGTGGCTGTCGATGGTCATGCTGGAGTGGGGATCGTGCGGTCAGGTTGCCTTCGCGCCCGCCACCGACTGCGCCGAACCGGAATCGGCGTGCCTGGGCTACGCCTTCTACGCTCCGCCGCGTACCGTCCCGCGAGCCCGCCGATTTCCGACGGCGCCGGTATCACCCGACGCCGTCCTGTTGACCTCGATGCGGGTCGAGCCCGGTCCCGGCGCGGACCAATTGCCCTACAGTCTCGTCGCGCAGGTGGTCGAGGAGTTGGTCAGGCGCGGCGTGCGCGCGCTGGAAGCATTCGGCCGAACCGAGGGCGTCGCCGATTTGGCGAGCGCGCCGGACGTCGATCCCGAGCTGCTGCCGGTGCTCGAAGTGCTGGGGGACTGCTCGGCCGAGCAATGCGTGATCGATGCCGAGTTCTTGCTCAACGCGGGATTCGTTGTGGTGGCTCCACATCCGTACTTCCCGCGGTTGCGGCTGGAGTTGGACAAGGGCCTGGGCTGGAAAGCGGAAGTCGAGGCGGCACTGGAGCGGCTGCTGGAGAGCGCGTCGTTGCAACAACCGGTCGCAGCGGGAGCGCGCAGCGGCGCTTCGGCGTCTGCTAAGAACCGCTGGCCCGGCCGGTCTGCTCGACCGCCAGTTCGTGGGCCAGCAGCTCGGCGAACGTGAATGTGCCTGTGGGCCGGTCGTTCTTGCCGAGCAGGTAGAGCCGTTTGACGGCCGCCAGAATTCCCTCGGCGATCGCGTCGCGGGTCTGCGTAGTGGTCAGCATCGCGCGGTCCCGCGGGTTGGTGATGTAGCCGACGTCGACCTGCACGGTGGGCATCCGGGTCAGCCGCAGCAGATCCCAGGTCCGCCCGTGGCTGCGGCAATCCCGTAAACCGGTGCGCGCCACCACTTCTCGCTGGACAAAGTCGGCAAGACTGCGGCCAATGGTGGAGACCGAACCGTGTGAGTTGCCGAAATGAAACGAGGCGACCCCGCCGGCCGAGGGGCTGGGCTGGGATTCACACCGCAGGCTGATCATCAAGTCGGCGCCGACGGCGTTCGCCGTCGCGGCGCGCTCGTGGTCCGACGGGCTGCGATTGGTGGGCCGCGACAGGAAGGTCTCCATGCCGATCGCGGTCATCCGACCTTCGAGGCGACTTGCCAAGTCCCACAAGATGTCCGCTTCGCTGATCGGACCCTCCGGCCCGTGGGCGATCAGACCGTGATCGGTGCCGCCGCGACCGGGATCGATGATGATCCGCTTGCCCGATAACCGCGGGCCCGATCGGCGCACCAACTCCTCTTCGCGAATCGCATGCAGTGAGCCGCCGGTGACTCGCGAACTGAGAAAATACAACGACCGCAACGTCTCCGGGCCGCAGATGCCGTCGGCGTACAGGCCGTACTCGCGCTGGTAGGACATCAGACCGCTATGGGTCTGCAAGCCGAAGTACCCGTCGACCAAGCCGGTGTAGAAGCCGAGATCCTGCAGCCGGGCCTGCAGCGTCGCCACGTCGTCGCCGTACATCGGCGCACCGAACTGGTGGTGCAGGGTCCGAGCGCCCAATCGATAGGACGCTTCACGCAACGCACGGTGGGTGGCTTCGCCGACGATACCGTCGACCAGCAGGCCGCGATGCTGCTGAAACGCCCGAACCGCATGGTCGAGATCGGCGTCGAAGACATCGGCTGCGACGTGACATCCGGTGCGCAGGTCCGTGTCCGCGTCGCCAAGATGACCGAGCGCGATCAGCGCGGCGCGGATCTCGGCGACCGAAGCGCTACGGTCGCCACGGCGCAGCTGATCGCCGTCGCCGCGGTGCGGTCTTGACATTGCAAGGCCTCCGGTGAGCCGTGTGCGCCGCCCTGCCGCTTTTTGACAGGCTTGGCGGTATTGTCTCAGACGCTCGGCGATTTAGGGAAACGCCAGGCTGATCGCGCCGAGCTAGCCGAGGCCCGGCACAGCGTCGGAAAGCTCACGCAACAGCGCCGCTTTGCCCTTGGCGCCGACGATCCGTTTGACCGGCTGGCCGTCCTGGAACAGGATCAGCGTCGGGATCGAGACGACGTCGAAGTTGCGAGCGGTCTCGGGATTGGCGTCGACGTCCAGTTTGGCGACGGTCAAGTGGCCGGCGGCGTCCGCCGCAATCTCGGCCAGCACCGGCGCGACCATCTTGCACGGCCCGCACCAGGTAGCCCAAAAGTCGACCAGCACAGGTCTTTTGCTGGACAACACGTCGCTGTGGAACGAAGCGTCGGTAACGTCCACGGGTGTTCCGGCCGACTCGGTCTGTGTCATTGCGGGTACTCCAATCAAAGGGTTGCTGTCGCCGGTTCTCCGGCGGCCTTGGTCTGGGTGCGCTCACCCGGGTCCGCTTGCTCGGCCAGCCAACGCTCGGCGTCGATGGCGGCCGAGCACCCGGTGCCGGCGGCGGTGACGGCCTGCCGGTAGGTGCGGTCGACCACGTCGCCGGCGGCAAACACACCGGCGGCGGAAGTGTAGGTCGTGTGGCCCCGGACCAGCACGTAGCCGTCCTCGTCGAGGTCGACCTGGCCGCGCACCAGCTCTGAGCGCGGGTCGTGGCCGATGGCGACGAACACCCCGGTCACCGGCAGGGTCGATGCCTTGCCGGTCACCGTGTCGCGCAGTTCCAGGCCGGTCACGGTGTTCTCGCCCTGGACGGACACCACGGCGCTGTTGGTCAGGAACGCGATCTTGTCGTTCGCGCGCGCGCGGTCGAGCATGATCTTCGAAGCCCGAAACTCGTCGCGGCGGTGCACCAGGGTGACGCTGCGCGCGAACTTCGTCAGGAACGTCGCCTCTTCCATGGCCGAGTCACCACCGCCGACCACGGCAATGTCCTGGTCCTTGAAGAAGAACCCGTCGCACGTCGCACAGGAGCTCACACCGCGGCCGAGCAGCTCCTGCTCACCTGGTACGTGCAGGTAGCGGGCCGCGGCACCCATGGCCAGAATCACGGCACGAGCGTGCAGGGTTTCACCCTCGGATGTCGTGACAGATTTCACCGGGCCGTCCAGCGACACCGACTCGACATCCTCCATGCGCAAGTCGGCGCCGAAGCGCAGCGCCTGCTCGCGCATCTGGTCCATCAACTCGGGACCTTGGATGCCCTCCCGGAAACCCGGGAAGTTCTCCACCTCGGTTGTCGTCATCAGCGCCCCGCCGAACGCGGTTCCCTCGAAGACCACCGGAACCAGTTGTGCACGAGCCGCGTAGAGCGCCGCGGTGTAGCCGGCAGGCCCGGAGCCGACGACGATCACGTCATGAACGGTTGAGGAACTCATTGCACCCTTTCCGATACTTGAAACCCGTGTCACTGGAACGTCAGGGTAGGCGGTGCTGTTCCCGCGGAACATTACGGACGGTGCACGAGCCTGTCAGCCGACAGGCCGGTGTTGACTGAACTACAGGTCGGCGCCACCGCGAGCGCGGCCAGGGCGCCGTCGCCGGGCAACACCAGCAGGACGGCCGGATGACCGCCGATGTCGATCGGACGGGCACCGAGCACCGGGGCGTTCGCCGGGTAGCCCAGGCCGGCCAGGCAGGACGCGCGACGGCGCGGATCGGTCAGCGGCCCGAGGTCCGGGGCGCGGTCCAGCAGCGCGAGAATCTGCTGATCCGACAGCGGAATCGTCTGCGGCGGCCGCGACACCGTGATGTGTTCGATGGTGGTGGGCCGGCTCGGCAGCGGTGCCGGCGCGGTGATCAGCGCGCGGGTGCCGAGCCACGCCGCGACGGCCACCGCGGCCAGGCCTGTCGCAGCCACTGTCATCCGCGCCGCGGGAGGTAGCCGCCCGCGTTGCACCGAATGCGCCGCGCGCAGGCCGGCGCCGATGCCGTCGACAACCTCGGGGTCGACCGGTGGCGCCGAGGACGCGTCGGAGCCCAACGCGGCGACCTCGCGCCGCACCCGGTTCAACGCCGCCATTCTCTGGCGGGCGTCCGGGTCGGCCCGGATTCGCCGGCGCAGCCGTGCCGCGGCGTCGTCGTCGAGCAGGCCGGCCTGCAGGGCCGCCAGCGAAGCGGCACTCGGCGCATCGTCACGTCCGTCGGGATCCATCTCCGTCAGTGTCCTCGACCTCGTCGCGGCCATGAAGGGCCGGACCCGGACCAAGATTATCTGCGCAGCCACCCGGCGTGCAGTTCGAGGCGACATGGGCGGCGTCGCTACCACACCCCGGCGTGCGGCTAGTCGGCCGAACGCTGCGGGGCGGGGTCGACCTGCAAGTAGCCGAGGATCGTGGCGAGCCGGACCCGGGCGCGGGCACAGCGACTCTTCACCGTGCCCTCGGCCACCCCTAACAGGCGGGCGGTGTCGGCGATCGAGTAGCCGTGCATGTCGACCGCGACCACCGCGGCGCGCTGCTCGACGGGCAGACGCATCAGCGCCCGCTGCACCGCGACCGCCGTGTCGACCTGCGCGGTTCTATCCGGGACGGGGTAGCTGTCGTCGAGGACGGTGGTCGGTTGAGTCTTGTTGCGCCGCAACCTATCCAGACAGGCGTTGACGACGATGCGATGCAGCCAGCTGCTCACCGCGGCATCGTGCCGAAACGACCCGGCGCCGCGGTGCGCAGACGCCATCGCTTCCTGCAGTGCGTCCTCGGCGTCCTCGGTGCAACGGCTTGTCAGCCGCGCGACTCGGTGCAGTTGCCGATGGTGGCGGTAGAACAGTTCCTCGAAGGCGAAGCGGTCTCCCGCGACATGCGCTGCCAGCAGTTCAGCATCGCTGCGTTGTCCGGGGCGTTGCCGGCGAACCTTCGTGGAGCCCACCGCCGGACAGTAACCAATCGACCGCTGCCCGGCACTTCACCCGATCAGGCCGGTCAGGACTTGGCTTGGACGGTGATGTCGGAGATGCTGGCGCGGCTGGCCCCGTTCTCGGTTCCGAGCGTCGAGATCCACACCAGCACATACTGCGTCGGCGAGGACGCATTGACCGGAATGGTGTTGTGCCCCGGGTGCATCGCGGTCGGCCGGGACAGCACCGCGGTGTCTTCGAGCGCGCCCGGGGTGGCCGTCGCCGACGAGCGGATCTGGATCGCCGTCCCGTTGCTGGCCAGGTCGACGTTGACGGCACCGACCACGGTCGGTCGCGGCAGCTTCAGCAGCAGGCCCACGCCGCTCTTGAAGCCGGGGAACGGCGCCGGGTCGTGGTAGATGTCGGTCTGCCATGCGGTGCCCGGGTTGCCGTCGATCGCGAGCGAAGCCGAGGCGGGGTTGTCGGCCTCACCGCCGGGGGAGTACACCGTCGCGCTGATCGGCTTGATGATGCTGCCCGCTGCCGCAGCGGAACTCGAACTGGTCGAGGGCCCGTTGAGGCCCAGCTGGTCCTTGTCGAGGCCGCCGACGTTGCTGAACATCTTGCTCAGCACCGACGCCAGGACCAGCAGCGCGACCACGATCACCGTCGCGGCGGCAGCTACCCCGATGGTGACGGCCCGGCGCCGGCGGAGGCGTACCTGCTCCGCGTCCGCGGAACCTGCGCGCTCGGTTCGGGAGGGCCCTGGTGGCGGACTGCCCTCGTCGATCGGGGTCAGCAGCTCGGTCCGGTCGGCCACCACGGTGGCTTGCTGCAGCAGGTTCACAAGCGTTGCCGCGCTGCGTATCCCGCCGTCCAATTGGATCGAGTGGAGGGCCGCCGCGGAAATCTGGAAGGGGATGTCCTCGTTGATCGCACTCGGGTCCAGGGCGTTACCGGCCGAATCGCACGGTGCCGGAGCCATCCCGCTGGGCTCGCCGCGTTCCGGTAGCGGCCACCGGTTGACCAGCAGCGCATACAACGCGGCGCCAATCCCGCGGATGTCGTCCTCGGGGCTGATGTCGGGCATCGTCGCCGGGAAGGCCAGCACCACGTCGCCCTCGATGCTGACCCGCACCCGGCTGGGATGATCGATCGACAGGGCGAGGCCGGCGCGGTGGGCGGCCTCGGCCGCAGCGGCCAGGGTCTGCATCGCGCGCGCCGCGCCGGCGGCCGATGGCGAGGTGTCGGCGACCTCGTGCAACGAGCCACCCCGGACCCATTCGGCGACGACGAGCCCGCCGGTTCCGGTGTGCACGACGTCGAGGATGCGGGCGATCCCCAGCTTGTCGAGACGGCTCAACTTCATAGTGCGCGCGAGGATCTCGTGGATCTGCTCGTCGGGCAGCTCCCCGTCGGGGTCCACGAAGGTCAGCGCCACCTGCCGATTCAGCGCGGTGTCCAGCGCCTGCCAGAACTGCAGGTGCGGCGCGCCGCCGTGGAAGACCAGCAACCGATAACGCCCGCGGGCGATGCCGGCGCCCGGCACCAGGTGCTGTTCGCCGGAGCGCGCGGCCGACTCGGCGTCATCGGGCAGCGGCCCTGCGGCGCTGAACGCGGTGGTCTCGAGGTCCGGCTCGGACGGTTCGGCCGGGCCGGCGGGCGACGAGGATGAGTCGGAGACGACGTTTGCCACGGCGCCATCCGACGAGCCGTCGTTCATCTCCGCTCCTCTCCCCAGCCCCTCCCTGATCGACCGTCCCGGGTGCCTGGCCCGGAGAGACTCCGTTGCGGGGTACCCCGCCACCGCAGTCGGAATCCTGCGCTCAGGGTACGTGACGATGCCGGGGCGCAACAGCGGATCTCGGCCCTCGACTTTCCGCGACGAGACGTCGGCTGACCTGCCAGAAGGCGGCAGCGGAGGGGCTTCGCCGTCGGGCGCCCCGGCGCCGATCCAGCCGCGGACCTTGGCCAGCGCGGCCTGTGCCTCGGGCACCTGGGCGCGGACCATGACCACGGCCACGATCGGCGCCATGATCACCGCGAGCACGAACAACCGCAGCACCGAGCCGGCGCCGCCGCCGTAGGCGGTCAGCCGTTGCATACCCAGCAGCACGTCCACCACGTAGGCGACCAACCCGGCCAGCAGTGACGCGGTCGCGGTGACCAGGATCGTCCGGACCTCTTCGACACCGAGGAGGTGTCCGCCCGCTGCCCGCAACGCGTTGCGCAGCAGGACGTAGCCGGCGACCGCGCCGGCCAGGAAGCCCAGCCCGTTGGCCAGCCCCAGGTAGCCGGCGACCAGGTCGGGGTTGGCGGTGAGGTGCGGCGCGACCAGCGACGCCGCGATCTTGACGATCGTGATGACCACGATGATCGCGATCGGAATCCAGGGCTGCTCGCGGGCGTAGAACACCCGCAGCATCAGCAGCACCACGGCGTACGGGAGCAGCGTGAACGCCGACAATGCGATCGCGGTGCCCAGGTAGCCGGCGTCGACGTCGCCGAAACGGCCGTAGGCGAACAACGCGCTGCCCATCGCCGACCCGCCGACCGTCATGAACGCCACCGTCGGGATCAGCGTGATCATCGTCAGTCGGGTGGCCAGCGACAGGTCGGCGAGTACGGCACCGGTGTCGTCGGCGGCGGCGTTGCGGCTCAGCCGCGGCATCACCACCGTCAGCACGGTCACGCCGATCATCCCGTAGGGCAGCATCAGCACCAGCCAGGTGTAGTTGTAGATGGCCGGCCCGGACGCGGCTGCGGTGCTTGCGATCTGGTTGGTGACGACCAGTCCGACCTGACTGATCAGCACGTAGAACACCATCGCGGCGGCCATCGCGCCGAAGCGCTTGAGCCGGTCGTCGATGCCCCACAGCGGGCGCAGGCTGATGCGGCGACGTCGGACGGCCACCACCAGCACGGCCGTCTGCGCGAAAACGCCCAGCGTGGTGCCGATGCCGAGGATCAGCAGCTTGGCGTTGCCCATTTCCACCGGATCGACCGACAGCTGTCCCGGTGCCGCCAGGTAGGCGCCCAGGGTGGCGATCGCGACCACATTGTTGAGTACCGGCGCCCAGGCCGGCGCTCCGAACACGTTGCGGGTGTTCAGGATTGCCATGAAGACCGAGGACAGCCCGTAGCAGATCACCTGCGGCAGCAGCAGGTAGGCGAACGCGACGGTCAGCGGCTCGTTCACCTGCGGGTCGCGGCCCAGCATCAGCCGCACCAGCAGCGGCGCGGCCAGCACCGCCAGCACCGTCGTGCCGAGCAGCACCGTGGTGGCCAACGTCACCAGGCGGCGCACGAACGCCGCCCCGCCGTCGGCATCGTCCTTTTCGGCGCGGGCCAGCACCGGCACGAAGATCGCGGTGAATGTCGCTTCCAGCACCAGCGCGGCGACCAGGTTCGGCAGCTGGTTGGCCACGGTGAAGGCGCTGGACAACGCGGCGCCCAGGATCGCGGCCAGCAGCACGATCCGGGCGAAGCCGGTGACCCGGCTGACCAGGGTCGCCAGCGCCATTGCCCACGACCGGGACACCAGCGCGGCGTCGGAGAGCTCAGGGCGGGCGGGCGGTCCCGACGTGCGGTGGTGGCGCTGCGGCCCCGGCACGGCCCGGCTCATCCGTTCTGCCCGTCGGCATCGTCATCGTCGTCGACGGCGTCCGGCGGGTCGGGTGGGTCCCGGGGACGGTCAAGGTCGGCGCGGTCCGGCTGACCGCGGAAGCGGTGCCACAGCCGTCGTCCCGCCAGCGCCACCAGCACCGCGGCCGCGCTCATCGTGATCGCGAACAGCACCTTGCCGTAGGCGTTCGAATGCACCGAGAGCCGCACCGGCTCACCCAGCGGCACCCCGCCGGGAGTGTGCAACGCGGCGTCGATCGCGACGCGCTGGGTGAAGTTGACTTCGATCGGCACCCGCATCGGCAGGTAGCCCGGTGGCAGTTCGATCTCGCCGGGATCGGTCACGCTCATCCCGGGCGGCACGTCGAGGTGCAGCCGCACCCGGATCGGCACCGCCAGGCCGTTGTGTAGCGCCAGCGGCAGCGGGCTGTGTTCGGTGGCCAGCGTGTAGGAGCCCGTCGGGGTGACGATGGTGACCGCCCCGAACAGGTCGTCGAGCGCGTGGCCGACCACGTCCAGCCGTTGGGCGGCCAGCCCGTTGCGGGTGTCGGGTGGGTCGGCCTGGCTGAGCGAACGCAGCATGTCTTCGCGCAGCGGCGCGGTGTAGCTCACGCCGGTCAACCCGGTGCGGGCGTCGGCGGTCAGGGCCGCGGTGAGGCCGGCCAGCCGGGTCATCTCGGCGGAGATCTTGGCGACGACGGCGTCGCTGAACCGGCCACGTGCACCGGCGTCGGGTTGCGGAGTTCCGTTGCCGGCCGCACCGGTGGACGCCTCGCTGATCAGCGCGGGCAGTGGGCGCGGTACCGCCAGGCCGGAGTGGATCGCCGTCGCCAACGCGGCGAGGATCGCGCCGGCGTCGTCGGGCCGCAGATTCCAATTGCTCGGCGGCAGGAAGATCTGGGTGCGCGGGTCGACCTTCGGCTGCAGCGCGCGCCACAGCATCGAGCCCACCGCATCTTGGCGACGAGCGACGTCGGAGTCGTGCCGAAGCCGAATCTGCAAGGCGGAGTTGAGGTAGCTGGGGGTGACGGGATCGGGCCCGGCGGCCGCCAAGGCGGCGCCGACGGCGGGATCGAATGGTGCGAGCACCACGTGCTGCGACAGCCGTTGCACAGCGGTGTCCGGGTTCGGCGGCAGCGAGGCTTCGGAGTCGCCGACGGCGGAGTCGGCCGGGGCGATCACGACGGTGTTGCCGACGGAGCCGAGCAGCTCGACGCCGCGGCGGGTCAGCGAGCCGTCCGGCAGCAGGGTGGCGCCACGGACCGCGGCGACCCCGAGGATCTGGTCGACGATGTCACCGGCTCCGCTGGTGGCGGTCACGCCGAGGCCGGGTTCGCCGGTCCGCTGGACGGCGTCGAGGTCGGCCAGCGCGTAGGGCAGCGGTGCGACGCACATCCGGTGCGCCAAATCCCGCAGCCGGTTCAACCAGCTGGTCGCCGCGGCCTGCCCGATCCCGGGGTGGGTCGGGGTGCCGGGCTCCTGCGCGGGGCCGGCGGCGGAGTCGGAGACGACGTAACCGGCGGTCATGGCGTTGACGGTGACCAGCAGGTCGGGGTCGACGGCCAGGCATACTGACCGGCCCACGGCGCCGTCCGGATCGACGGCACGGCTGGTGGCGAACTCGGCAGCCCCCAGCAGCACGTCCAGCCGACCGCCGCCGGCCAGCGACGTCGCGAGCTCGTCGTCCATCAAACGCACCGGAATCGTCCCGCCGGGTACGCCGGGCGCCAGGCGCGGCCGGTCGGCCAGCGGCCACAGCATGGTGATCGACACGGGTTTGGCGGTGTCCGGCGCGACCACGGCATTCAGCGCGTCCCCTGAGGTGTCCAGCGGATCCGCCGGTACACCCAGCACGGGCAGCAGGAAGCGGGCGTTGTCGAGGCGGGCCGGCTCGCCGTAGTCGGGGGTGCCGTTGACGTTGACCAGCAACGGGTAGACGCCCGGTGCGCTGATCTCGAGGGAGTGCTTGGTCGCCGAGCGCATCGGCGCGGTCAGCGTGAACGCCGTCTTCTGGCCGCGGGGCAGCTCGTGGGAGACCGTCTGGAAGTCCATCGCAGCCTCGTACTGGTCGGTGTCGCCGTCGAGGTTGGTGCGCAGGCCCAGCGACGTGGGCACCGCCGGCGCATGCTCCAGCCGAAGCATCACGTCGTGGACCGGCCGGTCGCCGATGTTGGTGACGGTGCCGACGACGGTCACCACCGGCTCGCTGGTGGTGGTGGCGACCTGCGGGGTGACCTGCTCGATACGGACCTGGACGAACGGGTTGGCGCCGGGCTCACCCGCCGCGGCGGTCGGGACGACGCCGACGCCCAGCAGCCCGGCCACTGCCACAAGACGTGCCCACAGGCCCCACCGGCGTCGCGGCGCCGTCGACCCGCGGGTCGTCCGCGCACCCGGGTGGCGCCCCCACCTCACATTGCTCTGCATCGTCATCGGCGGCTACGGCCCGGGACCGCGACCGTTCTTCCGGCCCCGGACGGGCTCGTCGGCCCGGCGGGTGCGGGTGCGTGAATGGGTCTGCGGACGTCGACGGGGGGTGCTGTGCGGCAGCGGCGGAAGAGCGGCCTCGCCGTCGCTCTGCAGCTTGTCGATCAGCTCGTCGGCCACTTCGGCCAGCTTGCGCTCGTCGGCGTAGGCCAGCCGGGACGGCAGCTCGGGGATCGGCACCCACGCCACCTCGGTGACTTCGACGTCCTCATCGCACAGTTCGCCGCCGGAGAAACGCATCAGATAATGATGAACGGTCTTGTGTACCCGCCGGCCGTCGGTGACGAACCAGTAGTCGATGCGGCCCAGCGCCGCCAGCACGCTGCCCTGGATCCCGGTCTCCTCGGCGACCTCCCGGATGGCGGTCTGTTCGGCCGTCTCACCGAGTTCGATGTGGCCCTTGGGTAGTGACCACAGCATCCGGCCACGTCGATCCACCCGACCGATCAGCGCGGCGAGCTGCTCTTCCCTCGGACGGTCGATGTTGTCGATGACCAATCCGCCGGCCGACGTCTCGTGCACGGTCCGCAGCCGTTCGGGTCCGCGGCGCCCCGGGCGACGATGCCCGGCCTTCGCGGTGTCGGACGGCGTGGTGGCGGCGGCCGGCGTGTCGTTGCCGGATTTCGCTTCGCCTGACCCCGCCGAGCGCCGACCGCGGCGCCTCCCCCGACGCCGACGCGGTTGCGTATTTTCGCCGTCGGACACCCAAGCGATAGTAGCTGGCATGCTCGGACGCTCTGGGCACACTCGCCGGGAGTGAGCTGCGGCATCGGGCGGTCAGCCAGGATTGCCGTGCTCCTCGGCGGCGGCGAGCCGCCGGTGCGCCGCCCGACTAGTCTGCTTCCCGTGCCCGAGGATGCCCAGGATGTCGAGCTGCTGGCCGCCGCCGCTGTTGCGTTGAACAGCCACGCCGCCGTCCTGCGCGGGCTCGGCGCGTTGTTCGCCGGTGCCGGGCACCAGCTGTACCTGGTCGGCGGGTCGGTGCGGGACGCCGTGCTGGGGCGGCTGAGCAACGATCTGGACTTCGCCACCGACGCGCGCCCCGAGCAGCTGCAGAAGTTGCTGCGTTCCTGGGCCGACGCGCTGTGGGACACCGGCATCGAATTCGGCACCATCGGCGCCGAGAAGAACGGTCAGCGCCTGGAGATCACCACGTTTCGGGCCGACCGCTACGACGGGGTGTCGCGCAACCCGGAGGTCCGCTTCGGCGACTCGCTGGACGACGACCTGGTGCGCCGCGACTTCACCGTGAACGCGATGGCGGTACGCGTGACCGCCTCTGGCGCAGCTGAATTCGTCGATCCGCTGAACGGTTTGGCGGCGCTGCGGGCGCGGGTGCTGGACACTCCGGCGCCGCCCGCGGTGTCGTTCGACGACGACCCGTTGCGGATGCTGCGCGCCGCGAGGTTCGTCTCGCAACTGGGTTTCAGCGTCGCGCCGCGGGTGCTGGAGGCGATCCTCGACATGGCTCCGCAACTCGGCCGGATCACCGCCGAGCGGGTGGCCGCCGAACTGGACAAGCTGTTGCTGGGCGCCGATCCGGTGGCCGGCATCGACCTCATGGTGCAAACCGGGATGGGCGATGTGGTGCTGCCCGACGTCGGCGCCATGCGGATGGCCATCGACGAGCATCACCAGCACAAGGACGTCTACCAGCATTCGCTGACCGTGCTGCGGCAGGCCATCGCGCTGGAAGACCCCCTTCCAGACGGAGGGCCGGATCTGGTGCTTCGCTGGGCGGCGCTGCTGCACGACATCGGCAAGCCCGCCACCCGTAAGCACGAAACCGACGGCGGGGTCAGCTTCCACCACCATGAGGTGGTCGGCGCCAAGATGGCCCGAAAACGTCTGCGCGCGTTGAAATATTCGAAGCAGCTTGTCGACGACGTCGCGCAGTTGGTCTACCTGCACCTGCGGTTCCACGGGTACGGCGGCGGCACCTGGACTGACTCGGCGGTGCGGCGCTATGTCACCGACGCGGGTCCGTTGTTGACGCGGCTGCACAAGCTGGTGCGCGCCGACTGCACTACCCGCAACAAGCGACGGGCGGCCCGGCTGCAGGCCAACTACGACGACCTGGAGGCACGGATCGCCGAGCTGGCCGCCAAGGAAGACCTGCAGCGGGTGCGTCCTGACCTGGACGGCAACGAGATCATGGAGCTGCTCGGCATCCCGGCGGGTCCCCAGGTGGGGGAGGCCTGGCGCTATCTCAAGGAGCTGCGCCTGGACCGTGGGCCGCTGACCCACCAGGAGGCGGAGGACGAGCTGACGTCCTGGTGGGCAGCGCGCGGGAACCGATAGCCGTCGGCGCCCGTCGGATCAGCTATGGAGTACTGCCTGAGCGCCGGTGACGGCGCGGCGAACATGTGGGACCGTGGACCGGATCTCGACCTGGACGGCGACGGCCGCCTCGACGCGGTCGGCCTCGACGTCGATCACGACGGTCTGGCCGACGACGCGCTGGTCGACCTGGACGGCGACGGCATCGCCGAGCACGCCGTGCTCGACGTGAACGGCACCGCAGAACGCTATGTCACCGACGACGGCACCGGAACCTGGGCGGTCGCCGCCGAGCGGCCGCCGCGATCGGGCTCCGGCCTGCGTTGGTTCGGCCTCGACGGTGTCGAGCACACCGGTGCACCGTTGACCGAGTTCGGCGCCGAAGGTGTCCGCTTGCTGGACAGCGACGGCGACGGCCTGGCCGACCGCGCGCTGATCTCCGGGGCCGACGGCGTCACCGGCTACGTCGACACCGACGGCGACGGGCGATGGGACGTCAAACTGATCGACACCGACGGGGACGGCGCCGCCGACGCCGCCAGCGCGCTGTCGCCCGAAACGTAGGCTCCTGCCGCCGCCGACTGCCCGGTGCTGTGACGGCCCATGACATCCGACCTGTCGCGCCCGGAGTCAGCGAGCGCCGCCCTGACCGAGATCCTGCGTGACGACCTCAACATCGATGTCACCCGGGTGACGCGAGAGTCTCGGCTGGTCGACGACGTGGGCCTGGACTCGGTGGCGTTCGCGGTCGGCATGGTCGCGATCGAGGACAAGCTCGGCGTCATGGTCAACGAGCAGGAGCTGCTGGGCTGTGACACCGTCGGCGACCTCGAGCGCGTCATCCGGGCGAAGGCCCCGGCCGACCGGTGAGCGTGCTGGCCACCGCCCTGTCCACGGCGATGCGCACCTCAGCTCACGACCTGGTGGTGTTCGACAAGCACGCCGACGGCTGGCTGCGGCGGCCCTGGCCGCAGGTGTGCGCCCGCGCCGAAGGCATCGCCGCGCGGATCCTCGACCAGCCGCAGCTCGGCGCGGTCGGACTGGTCGGCGAGCCGACCGCCGACTTCGTCGCGGCCATCCTCGCCAGCTGGCTGGCCGGCCAGAGCGTGTCGATCCTGCCCGGCCCGGTCCGGGGCGCCGATCCGCAGCGGTGGGCGCAGGTGACGCTGGCCCGGTTCGCCGGCCTCGGCGTCCGGACGGTCCTCAGCCACGGAGCCGAGTTCGCGCTGCTGGCCGGCCGCGCCAGCCCGACGACCGTCCTGGACCTGACCGCGGTCGCGGACGAACCGTCAGGCACCTTCACGCCCGTCGAGTCCGCGCCCGGGACACCGGCGATCCTGCAGGGAACCGCGGGGTCCACCGGCGTTCCGCGCACCGCGCAGCTGTCGGCGGAGGCGGTACTGAACAACGTCAACGGCCTGCTGGCCCACATCGGTGTCGACCCGGCCGTCGACGGCGGATGCACCTGGCTGCCGCTGTATCACGACATGGGTCTGACGTTTCTGCTCAGCGGCGCGCTGGGGATGACGCCGGTCTGGCTGGCACCCACCTCGGCGTTCACCGCGTCGCCGTTCCGCTGGCTGCGCTGGCTCAGCGAGAGCGGGATGTCGCTGACCGCCGCGCCGAACATGGCCTACAGCATGATCGGCAAGTACGCCCGGCTGGTCTCCGACGTCGACCTCGGCCGGGTGCGGTTCGCCATCAACGGCGGCGAGCCGGTCGACTGCGCCGGCCTGGAGCGGTTCGCGAATGCGTTGCGGCCCTTCGGTTTCGACGCGGGCGCGCTGGCGCCGTCCTACGGCCTGGCCGAAGCCGTCTGCGCGGTCACCGCCCCGCCCCCGGGCCGGGGCCTACGGTATGACCACATCGACATCGGCACAGCCGAACCGCGGCGCTACGCCTGCCTGGGCGAGCCGATCCCCGGCATGGAGCTTCGCGTCAGCGAAGCCGGCGAGCGGTCCGCCGAAGTGCCGGGCCGCGCCGTCGGCGAGATCGAGATCCGCGGCACCTCGGTGATGTCGGGCTACCTCGGCGAACCCGCGCTTGCGCCCGGCGCCTGGTTCCCGACCGGCGACCTGGGCTACCTCACCGACGACGGACTGGTGGTCTGCGGGCGGGCCAAGGAGATCATCACCGTCGCCGGCCGCAACGTCTTTCCCGCCGAGATCGAACGGGTGGCGGCCGACATCCGCGGTGTCCGGGAGGGTGCCGTCGTTGCCGTCGGCACCGACGACCACGCCACCCGGCCCGGACTGGTCATCACCGCGGAGTTCCGCGGCCCCGACGAAGCCGGTGCCCGCAGCGAACTGGTCGCCAGGGTGGCCTCCGAGTGCGGCATCGTGCCCGCCGACGTGGTGTTCGTCCGGCCTGGAACGCTGCCGCGCACCTCGTCGGGCAAGCTTCGGCGTCTCGAGGTCAAACGCCACCTGGCGGCGGCGTCGAGATGACCGACGAGCTGGGCATCGGCGAATACCGCGCGCTACTCGACGAGGTGTTGGGCGGCGACGTCGTCAAGTGGACCGCGGAAGCCGAAGAAAGCGAACGGTTTCCACGAAAGCTGATCGAGCATCTGGGTGAGCGCGGCGTGTTCGCGCAGAAGTGGCGCAACGGCCAGCACCCCGACTTGGCCAAACTCGTCGCGCTGGCGATCGCGCTGGGCAAGCTCGGCTCGGCGGGTATCGGCGTCGGCGTCAGCCTGCACGACTCGGCGGTGGCCGTCCTGCGCCGCTTCGCCCGCTCGGACTACCTCAAGGACATCTGCGAGCAGGCGATCCGCGGCGAGGCGGTGCTGTGCATCGGCGCGTCCGAGGAGTCGGGTGGCTCGGATCTGCAGATCGTGCAGACCGAAGTGCGTTCTGCGCGAGGTGGATTCGAAGTTCGCGGGATCAAGAAGTACGTGTCGCTCTCACCGGTGGCCGACTACATCATGGTGGTCGGGCGGGGCATGGACGATGACTCGAACAGCCGGCACGGCAACGTGCTGGTGATCGCGGTGCCGTTGGCGCAGACCGAAATTCAAACGCCCTACCGCAAGGTCGGCGCCGGACCGCTGGACACCGCCGCGGTGCACATCGATACCTGGGTGCCGGCCGACGCGTTGGTCGCCCGACCCGGAACGGGTTTGGCAGCCATCTCCTGGGGGCTGGCACATGAGCGGCTGTCGATCGCGGGCCAGGTCGCAGGCGGCTGCCAGCGGGTGCTGGGCATCACCCATGCCCGGATGGTGGAGCGGCGACAGTTCGGCGCGACGCTGTTCGAGCACCAGGCGCTGCGGTTGCGCATCGCCGATCTGCAGGCGCGCGTCGACCTGCTCCGGTACGGACTCCACGGAATTGCCGCCGACGGCAGGCTCGATCTACGGGCCGCGGCCGCCGTCAAGGTCACCGCCGCCCGGCTCGGCGAAGAGGTGCTGTCGGAGTGCATGCACATCTTCGGGGGCTCCGGCTATCTGGTCGACGAGACGCCGCTGGGTCGGTGGTGGCGCGACATGAAGCTGGCCCGGGTCGGCGGCGGCACCGATGAGGTGTTGTGGGAATTGGTGGCTGCGGCAATGAAACCCGACTACGACGGCTACCACGAGCTCGGTCGCTAGAGCGCATGGATCGGGCGGCCGGGATTTGTCGGTGGTGGCTGCAATGATCGCGGTATGTCTTTGATCGCATCCGCTGGCACTGTGGTGGTGAGTTCCGCCGAGCGTCTTGAGGTGCTGTTCGATGAGCTGGCGGAGTTGACCGGTCAGCGCAACGTGATCGATGGCCGCATCGTGGAGGTCGTCGCCGAGATCGATCGCGACGAACTCTGGGGTGCCACCGGGGCGCGGTCGGTGCCGGCGTTGGTGGCCTGGAAGACGGGCTGCTCGACGGCGAACGCTCACACGATCGCCACAGTCGCGAGCCGGCTGACGGAGTTCCCGCGCTGCGCGCAAGGCATGCGAGAAGGCCGCTTATCCCTGGATCAGGTCGGCGTCATCGCCGCACGCGCGGGTGCGGGCTCTGATGAGCATTACGCGCAGCTGGCCAGCGTCGCCACGGTCAATCAGCTGCGCACCGCGCTCCGATTGGAGCCGCGGCCCGAACCCGAACCTCGGCCAGCGCCCGAGCGCTCGATCACCGCGACCAGCACCGAGCAGGGCAGCTGCTACCGCATCACACTCGACCACCATGACGCCGCGAAGTTCGACGCCGCCTTGGCCTCTCACCGTGACGCGCTGATCGCCCAGTGGAAGCACGATCACGGCACAGGTGCGGGCGACCCAGATCAGCGCCCCCCGTTACCCAACACCGGCGATGCGTTCATGCGCCTGGTCGAGGCCGGCTGGGACGCCGACGCGGTGCGACGCCCACACGGTCAGCACACCACCGTGGTGCTCCACGTCGACGTCGAGCAGCGTGCCGCGGCACTGCATCTGGGTCCGCTGCTGTCCGACGCCGAACGCCAATACCTGACCTGTGATGCCACCTGCGAAGTGTGGTTCCAGCGTGATGGCCAACCCATCGGCGCCGGCCGGACCACCCGGCTGATCAACCGGCGGCTGCGCCGCGCCCTGGAGCACCGCGACCGCACGTGCGCAGTACCCGGCTGCGGAGCCACCCGCGGGCTGCACGCCCACCACATCCGCCATTGGGAAGACGGCGGCGCCACCGAACTGGCCAACCTGGTCCTGCTCTGCCCCTACCACCACCGGCTGCACCACCGCGGCGCCATCACCATCACCGGACCCGCGGACGCCCTAACGGTCATCGACAGCGACGGTCAGCCACTACGCGCGGGATCGCTGGCGCGCCCACCAACCCAACCCCCACCCGCGGTGGCACCCTGCCCAGGACCCACCGGCGAACGCGCCGACTGGTGGTGGTACCAGCCCTACCAACCCCAACCACCACCACCATCGAACAACTAGCCAGCGCCGCCGGGCCTACGCCGCAGTGGTGTGTCTCGCAAATAGATAGCGTGTCGTTCGGCATTCAGGTGTGATGAATGCACCAGCTGCGGCGTTGCCTTTGTCCGACGGTGAGCGCGAGACATTGGAGAGGTTGGCGCGGGCGCAGGCGGTGCCCCATCGGCAGTCTTTGCAGGCTCGGGTGTTGTTGATGGCCGCCGATGGTGATCGCCGACGCGGTGATCGCCGACGAGGTCAGGGTGACGCCGATGATGTTGCGGGCGTGGGGTACCCGGTTCGGCGAGGAGGGTTTGGCTGGACTGGGGAAGATCCGCGAAGGTCGGGGCCGCAAACCTTCGATCAGCGAGGAGACTGTCGCCGAGATCGTCCACGACCACCACACCGCTGAGGGCCACGCACTGGTCGTGCCGCCCGATGGCTAAGCGGGTAGGGGCCAGTTCAGCTACGGTGCAAAGGATTTGGTCGGCATCGCCAAAGCGAGTTCATCAGATTCCTCAATAACATCGACCGGGAGGTACCCACCGGGTTGCAGGTGCATCTGATCCCGGACAGCTACAGCACAAATGAGCATTTTGAAGTCGACCGGTGGCTGAAGCGGCACAAGTGTTTTCACCTGCACTTCACGCCAACGTCGTTGTGGCTCGACCAGGTTGAACGCTGGTTCCGCGACCTGACCGACAAGAACCTGCGCCGCGGAATATTTGGCAGCGTGCCCGATCTGATCGCCGGTATCGAGGCCTACCTCGACGCGCACAACGCCGATCCCAAACCCTACGTCTGGACAGCAACCGCCGAATCCATCCTCGCCAAAGCCCAACGCGAACGCACCAAACTCGAACAAGTAGTTACCCAGACTGCGATGGACCGCTAGAGCGCTGCGGGGACGTCGCCCGGTGTGCGCGGCAACGCGTACAACGCCATCCTGCGGTTGCTCATGTCGTGCTCGCCCAGGAACGTGCAGCCGGCGTACTCGCACAGCCGGCGCGCCGAGGCGTTGCGGTGATCGGGGTCGAACATGATTCGGCGGCAACGGGGTTCGACCTCGAAGACGCTGGCGACGATGCGCGGCAGCAGAAACGGCCCGAGCCCTTTGTTCACGATCGACAGCTCGGCGATGGCCGCGTGCAGCCCGACGTCATACGGGTCGGCCGCATAGCGGGTGGCGATGGAATCCTTTGCGGCGCGGTACACCTCGACGTAGCCGCTGTCTTCGCCGTTCATGCAACCGATGAAGGGACGGGAGTAGTCGCCTGCACACTGAGCTTGCAGATAGTCACGCCACCGCGGCACCGGCCAGTCGGATTCCCACGCCTCGACCAGGTGCGGCAGGTTCATCCAGCGCGAGATCATCTCGGCGTCGGCGTCCGGGTCGACCGGTCGCAGGGCATAGGGGTCAGTGAGCACCGGGGCCGGCGGCGGGGGAGCGGCGCGGACGTCGTTGCTGATCTCGGTCAGCTCCCGCGGCAGGACGAAGGATGCGCTCATAACGAACGGCGCGCGTACGCGCTCATCGACCGCCGCCGGGCGGCCCGGCGAAGGCCTGCGCGATCGTCAGCCAGCGCGCGGCGTCGTCGCCGCAGGCGGCCACGTCCAGATCCCGCAGCGGGCGTCGCTGAGTGACCAGGCAACAGAAGTCCTCGGCCGACCCGGTGACCCGTTGCGCCGCCTCGGCAGGTCCCCACGTCCACACGCTGCCGTCGGGTGCACGCAGCTCCACCCGGAACGGCTCGCTCGGTGGCGCTAGGTCGTTGATAGCGAACGCGAAGTCGCGGGTGCGCACCCCGATGTGGGCGATGGAGCGCAGCCGGGCCGTCGCGGGCCGGGTCACGCCGAGCGCGTCGGCGACGTCCAGGCCGTGTGCCCAGGTCTCCATCAACCGGGCGGTCGCCATCGACGGCCCACTCATCGGTGGGCCGAACCACGGCAGCTTGCGCCCGTCGTCGACCGTGAGCAGCGCCTCGTGCAGTTGGCCTCGCGTCGCCCGCCAGTCGGCGAGCAACTCGGCCGGCGGCACGGCGGCCAGCTCGTCGGCGGCGGCGTTGACGAACCCGGTCGGGTCCGCGAGCGCGGCCGCCACCACATCGGCGAACGCGTCGGGGTCGGTGACCGCCACCAGCGCGCCGCGGTCGGTCCAGAGCAGGTGACCGATCTGGTGGGCGATGGTCCAGCCCGCCGCCGGCGTCGGAGCGCTCCAGCGGTCATCGGCCAGCGGCTCGACCAGCGCATCGAGCTCGTCGCTTTCGGCACGTAGATCGTCGACGATCTGCCCGAGGTCGGTCATGGGGGTACCTTAACGATTCGCCGTGCGGTCGATGACGACGTGTGCGGCCAAGCCGCAGAGGTAGACGACGCTGCCGGCCGCGATCAGCGCCGGCGCGCGCCCGTCGTCGGGTATGACGAAGGCCGCCACCGTGACCGCGGCCAGGAACGACACCCAGAACAGCGAGTCCTGCACCGCGAACACGTGCCCGCGCAGCGCGTCGTCCACGTCGACCTGGATCGCGGTGTCGGCGCACAGCTTGACCACCTGGCCCAGCCCGCCGAGCAGGAAGCCACCCGCCACCAGCACCCACAGCTGCAGACCGACGCCGACAACCTCGACCGCGGCGGCAATCGCCAGGGCGCCGTTGGCGGCGGCGAAACGCCCGAATCGGCGCACCGCCACCGGTGTGACCAGGTTGGCCAGAAATGATCCGGCGCCGGCCGCGGCGACGAACAGCAGCGCGCTGCCCAGCGGGGTGACCGGTCCCGGGTCGCGGCTGCGCACCAACAGCAGCACCAGCAGCGAGTTGATGCCGAACGCCATCCTGTGCGCGGCGAGCCCGGACAGCGTGGCCGCGACGGTGGGACGGTCCAGCACGGTCCGGACACCGTGCAGCCAACCCGTGATGACGGCATAGACGACCGACCCGTGGATCGCGCGCTGGGTGTCGTCGGGTCCCAGCACGTGGTCGGCGAACCGCAGCGAGAACCGCAGCGCGATCAGCAGCGGCACGATGACCAAAAAAATGGTCGCCGCGGCGCCGGCGTTGCCGGACCCGATCAGCCCGCGTGGCACCAGCATGAAGTTCGCGCCGAGGAACGCCCCGACCGCGCCGACCGCTGACGCGGTCGAGTTCATCGCGACGACCTGCTCGGCCGGCACCACGTGCGGTAGCGCGGCCGACATGCCCGACGAGACGAACCTGGCCAGGCCGTTGACCACCAGCGCACCGCACAGCACCAGCACGTCGCGGGCCCCCACCGCAAGGCAGATTCCCACCAGCGCCACCGACAGCACCCGGCCGATGTTGGCGGACACCAGCACCAGTCGGCGGTCCCAGCGGTCCATCAACGCGCCGGCGAACGGGCCAAGCAGCGAGTAGGGCAGGAACAGCACCGCGAATGCGCCCGCGATGGCCGGCGGGCTCGAGGCCCGCTCGGGGTTGAACAGCAGTGCTCCGGCCAGCCCGGCCTGGAAGAGACCGTCGGCGAATTGACTCGCCAGCCGCAGTTCCAGTAGCCGCCAGAAGTCAGGCAGCGCCCGCACCGAGCGCCAGGCAGCCACCGGCGCGCGCGGATGAGTCACGGAACCTGCTTCCCAGTGCCCTGGCGGTGTCCGGGGCGCCTGTTACAACACTACAAATTCTGGTCCGGCGGACCACGTGATGACCCTGGTCGCCGGGCTTGGATGCCATGATGGGGGAGTGGCGCAGTCCGAGGACCCAGAGGATTTCATCGCCCCTGCCGCACACCGAGTGCGGGCGGGCACCTTGCTCCTGGCGAATACGGATCTGCTCGAGCCGACGTTCCGCCGCAGCGTGATCTACATCGTCGAGCACAACGACGGCGGCACGCTGGGTGTGGTGCTCAACCGCCCCAGTGAGACCGCGGTGTACAACGTGTTGCCGCAGTGGGCCAAGCTGGCGTCGAAGCCGAAGACGATGTTCATCGGCGGACCGGTCAAACGTGACGCGGCGCTCTGCCTGGCGGTGTTGCGCATCGGCTCCCCTCCGGACGAGGTGCCTGGCCTGCGCCACGTGGCCGGCCGGATGGCGATGGTCGACCTGGACGCCGACCCCGAGCTGATCGCCCCGGCGGTGGAAGGTGTCCGCATCTTCGCCGGATACTCCGGCTGGACGATCGGCCAGCTAGAGGGTGAGATCGAGCGCGACGACTGGATTGTGTTGTCGGCGTTGCCTTCTGACATCCTCGTCGAGCCGCGGGTGGACCTGTGGGGCCGGGTGCTGCGGCGCCAGCCACAGCCGCTGTCGATGCTGGCCACTCACCCGATCGACGTCAGCCGCAACTAGGGCCGTGACGGTCGAGTAATTCGAGCCGCAACCGCCCACCGCCGTCGCCGTGTCCTGGCTGTCACTTCGGCAGGTACGCAGGGCCGGTGCCACTGCCCACCCGCTGAAAGTTTGCCAAGGTAAGTCGGCACCCGCGTCCGAGAACAACCTAGAACCTTTCACTCGACAGTCTGGTGCTCTCGCCTCTGGCGGACGATCACGGCCACGTCGTTGGCAGCCATCACGAAGAGCAAAGAGACCGCCGCACCAACGGCGGGGCCGTGCGCCGTACACATCAGCCAGATTGGGACCGTGACCAGTGCAAGTGCCCGCAGGGCCAATTTCGTCACTTCCCGCATTTCGGTGGCTCGCTGTCTGTCGCGCCCTCTAAGAATGCCTCGATCCCGCCACCCGCACCGCCGATAATCATGCCGGGAATCACGCCGACCCCGCCCTCAGGTAGACCCAATGCCCCACCCATAGCGATACCGGCCCCGCCGAGTGCCCCAGGAACGGCACCGATGCCATCCACCAACGCCCCGACAGCTGCGCCAGCAATGGCGTCGGTGATGACGTCATTCCAGAACTTGCGCTCGAAATTGCCGCCGCCCTGATTCGGGTCATAGTCCGTCGTGTAGTCGGTGAACTGAATCTTCCCCTCGCCGGCGGTGGCCGTTTGCAGCCGTGCGCCCACCCGCGCATCGGCATCGGTCAATTCCGTCGCCTTGAAGCGTAAGTCGGCGGTGTGCTCAACAGCCTGCTGTTGTCGCGCCCCGGTGGTCAGTGCGAGGGAGTTGTAGTTCCATTACCCCCTACGCATGGATCTTGTCGCCCACCTCGCGGCGGTCAACGATGATCGTCCTCACGTCATTGCACGCCATGCCGAACAGGGTTGCCGCCGCGATGACCGAGGCTAAATGGCCGCTGCAATAGAGCAGCGAGTAGAAGACCCAACCGGCGATGAAAACCAAAGTGGCAGCGCGGATTCCGAGTTTCACTCGCATTTGGGTCCATCTCCTGCGATTTCGAGAGCAATTTCACCGAGGAAACCCGCAAATGCGGTTCCGACGCCGCCGACAATCATGGCAGGCGGTCCTCCCGGTATTCCAACGGCGGCACCGGCCATGCCGCCTCCGATGGTCGCCGCCGCGATCCGCCTTGCGATCCCGTCCTCGTAGTCGGGGTCGTCGCAGACAGGCCCGCCGTCGGCCTTAAAGTCGGTGAACTGAATCTTGCCCTCGCCGGCGGTGGCCGTTTGCAGCCGTGCGCCCACCCGCGCATCGGCATCGGTCAATTCCGTCGCCTTGAACCGCAAGTCGGCGGTGTGCTCAACAGCCTGCTGTTGTCGCGCCAGGTGTTCGTCGAGGCTGCGCGTGGGCCGGTCGTTGAGGACCGTGTAATCCTCGCCCACAACAAAGCCGTCGTTTCGGACATCGTCAAGGTTGTCGCGCAGGCGGCGGTGCAGGCTGTGGAGATCACCGGCGCTGCTACGGGCGATCCCGGCGGCGTCGCGTAGATCCTCGGCACTGAATTTCGCCTTCTGAAAGTCCCAATCGACGTGGTCGTGCATGGCGTCGGCCCCGTCGCCGGTCCAGTCGAGGCCATGCGCCCGGTTGCGGACATCGGCGTAAGTCGACTCGCGATGATCGGCCACCTTGGTCCAATGCTCCGCGGCGGAGTCGAGGTGGTCCACGTTGTAGGCGAGCGCCTCCGATAGCGGCATCACAGCACGCCGCCCCCTTCGCCGATGCCGGCCGCCTGATCTTCGTCGGTGGACACATAGCCGATCGCCGCTCTTTGAACGTGAGCGGCGGTCTCGGCAAGTCTTTGGCCGAACATGGCGTGGCTTTCGGCTACCCGGGCGTGGATCGCGGCGACCGCCGCCGCCGACGCCGACACCGAGGCCACCGCGCGCGGCGCGGCCACGCCCGCGAACGCCGCGGCCTTGGCTGTCCAGTCGGCGTGCGTCGTCAACAGCTCCGGTGCGGCGACCCGAAGGTTCGCCATGCCTCCCTACCTCCCTGTGAGCAGCAACAGCCTTAATCTACTACGCCACACTGCCTGAGTGCTCGAGAACGTCAGAGGCGAGAGCACCACGCTGTCGAGTGAAGGTGCCCACCGTCCGGCGGACCGGCCAGCGGCGACGGGATCAAGCGCAGATTAAGCGGTCCATTCGACATACCACTCCGAACTTCTAAAACACTAGTGCTCCCGGCAGGATTTGACCCCGCCCAGTTGGTCGGCAGCGTTCAGGCAAGCAGCGGCGAGCTGGCGAAGCTGGACAGCCGATAGTTCAGCCTCGCCCGAGATATAGCCCTAGCGCCGAGGGGCGGGACTGAAGGCGCTCGGGGAAGCGGACGGCAAGGAGGTGGCCGGCCAGGCCGGCAAGATCGGGAAAGATCTGCACGGGCTGAGCGCCTTGTCCCAGTGCGGGAGGCCTTTTCGCTTTCCACAGCCGATCCACGATGACCGACCTTCCACGGATTCAGGCTAGATCGAGGCCGCGGCGGCTTCGTCGCTGTGGGCGAGCCGGCTGGCGATCACCGAGCACACCAGCAGCTGGATCTGGTGAAAGATCATCAGCGGCAACATGATCACACCGACCGTCGCGGCGGGAAAGAACACCAGCGCCATCGGCAGCCCGGACGCCAGGCTCTTCTTCGAGCCGCAGAACAGCAACACGATGCGATCGCCGCGGTCCAGGCCGATCAGCCGGCCGAGGAGTCCGGTGAAGCCCAGCACCACCGCCAGCAGGACGGTGTTGACGACTGCGACGATCGCCAGTTGCCACGGGTCGACGCCGGCCCAGATGTGTTCCACCACGCCCATCGAGAACGCTGTGTAGACGACCAACAGGATCGAACCGCGGTCGACGACCTTGGTCAACACCGGGTGCCGCATCACCCATTCGGCAATCCACGGCCGCATCAGTTGGCCCGCCACAAACGGCAGCAGCAGTTGCACCAGGACGTCGCGGATCGCGGTGGCGTCCATCCGGGCCCCGCCGCCGGTGTCCATCAGCAGCACAACCAGCAGCGGGGTCAGCGCGACGCCGACGATGTTGGACAGCGATGCGCTGACCATCGCGGCCGAGACATTGCCCCGCGCAATCGAGGTGAACGCGATCGAGGACTGCACCGTCGACGGCACCAGGCACAAGAACAGCAGCCCGGCGTACAGGTCGGGCTTGAGCAACCAGGGCACCAGGCCACCGGCGGCCAGGCCGAGCAGCGGAAAGATGACGAAGGTGGTGGCAAGCACCAGAAGGTGCAACTGCCAGCGCTTGACGCCCTGCCAGGCCTGCTGCGGGGAGAGTCGGCTGCCGTAGAGCCAAAAAAGCAGTGCGATCACCACTTTCGCAGCCACCGACATGGCGCCGGCGGCGGCTCCGCGGGCCGGGAACATGGCCGCCAGCGCGACGGTGGCGGCCATGGCCAGCAGGAACGTGTCGATCGGCAGCCCCGACAGCTTCTTCAGCACAGGGAGGTGCCGGTCAGCGGCAGGACAGCGTGCAGGCCGCGCAGGTTCCGGCGCAACTGCCCGCGGCCTCTTCCCGACGCAGTGCGAACCGCGCGGTCTGATACGACCCGGCGGCAACGGTGCCCAGCGCGCCGACGATACAGACGCAGACGACGGTCAGCGCGGTGGCCGCCGGCGCGGCCAGGGCCACCGCTCCGGCGACTGCCAGCATGGTTGCGGCGGCCAGTTGCGGGGGCGCGACAGAGCGCAGCACCAGTTCGGCGGTGCCGGTGCCGGCGGGACGAGCCAGCGACCGCAGCCCGAGAACGGCCAAGACCACCGCCGCGCCGACGCACAGTACTCCCGCGATGAGCATGGGGACACCATACGAGGCGTCCGGGGCCGGTGCGGCGCCGGTGTTAGTGCGCCAAGGCTTGCGGTGGTGCAACCGGTGCAACGGGTGCAACCGGTGCGGCGACTGCCGGGGGTGGCGGCGCGGGCTGGTTGGATCCCGGCGCCCCGGCCCGAAATCCGTTGACGATGCCGTCGGTGGCCTGCGCCTCGCCGACGCCACCGCCGGCCTCGGTGGTCACGGCCAGCGACACCAGGTACTTGTCCGGGCCGGACGTGACAATCACGTGCCGCCGCGAGGTGTTGAGCATCATCTCGTTCTGCCGGTAGACGCCTTCGATGAGCGACGACGGGGAGCCGTAGTAGTCGACCAGCGAGGCGTCGGTGTCACGCCAGGCGGGCAACTGCCGGCTGTCAATGTAGCCGTGGCTGATCGCCTCGTGCGGATCGAAGTCGCCGACCAGCCGGTACACCACGAGCTGGGCGTTGGGCGTGTAGAGGCTGGGGCTGCGGCGGTTGGCGATCACCACGAACGCGTCGGGCACATTGGGGTCGGGAACCTGAGTCCAGCCTTGCGGCATCGGTAAGACGATGTCGAGCGCGGTGAAGCCGGCGGCTTTCTGCGGCTCCATCTTCACGCCCTTGCTGTTGAAGAAGTCGCGCAGCGTCCCAGCGGTGGCCGGCACCAGCGCCGGCGGCGCGGCAGCGTCCGGCGCGGGCAGCGGCGCAGCGGCGGCCGGGGCGACGGCGGCGGGTAGTGCGGCCGCGGGCCCGGGCTGGGCGGCCTGCGGCGCCAGACCCGGCATCGGGTTGCCCAGCGCGCCGGGGTTGCCCAGCGCACCGGGGTTGCCCAGCGCACCGGGAGCGGCTTGCGGTGCGGGTGCCGGGGCGGGGATCGGTGCGGGCGCGGGCCGAGGCGGGAACACCGGATCGGCCGACGCGGTGGGGCCGGCAGCGCCCAACACACCGGCGGCGCCGACGGCAAGCCCCGCAACCGTTACTCGCCAGCTACGGGACAGGTGCTTCATCAGGGTCGGTCCTTCCGAGATTGCCCGAGGTACTTCCAAAGCGCAGAAATCGACTGTAACCAGGGACAAGCGTGGCATCCAGCGTCGCAACCGACCCTTGACACACCTGGAATGAACCCCTCACCGGTCTGCAATCCAACCGAGACCGCCGCCGGTCGGCGGGTCGCTCGACGCCGCCCTTATAACCTGTTGGACGTGACCGACACCGACCCCGACGCGCCGCGGTACCGCTACACCGCGGACCTGGCCGGCCGCATCGAACAGACCTGGCAGCACCACTGGACCCGGCAGGGGACCTTCAACGTGCCCAACCCGGTCGGCTCGCTGGAGCCGACAGACGGCACCGACCCCTTCCAGGACCCTGACGCGAAGATGTTTGTCCAGGACATGTTCCCCTACCCGTCGGGCGAGGGATTGCACGTCGGCCACCCGCTCGGCTACATCGCCACCGATGTCTATGCCCGCTATTTTCGGATGCGGGGCCGTAACGTGTTGCACGCGTTAGGCTTCGACGCTTTCGGGTTGCCGGCCGAGCAGTACGCCGTGCAGACCGGCACCCACCCGCGAACCCGTACCGAAGCCAATATCGCCAACTTCCGGCGGCAATTGGACCGGCTGGGTTTCGGCCACGACAACCGGCGCAGCTTCTCCACCACCGACGTGGCCTTCTACAAGTGGACGCAGTGGATCTTCCTGCAGATCTACCACGCGTGGTTCGATGTCGCCGTCGGCAAAGCCCGGCCGATCTCCGAGCTGATCGCCGAGTTCTCCTCCGGTACCCGCCAATTGGACGATGCTCGGGAGTGGTCGACATTGTCGGCGGGTGAGCGTGCCGACGTGATCGACAGCCACCGGCTGGTCTACCAGTCGGACTCGATGGTGAACTGGTGCCCGGGCCTGGGCACCGTGTTGGCCAACGAAGAGGTCACCGCCGACGGTCGCAGCGAGCGGGGCAATTTCCCGGTGTTCCGTAAGCGGCTGCGGCAGTGGATGATGCGGATCACCGCCTACTCCGATCGACTGCTCGACGACCTCGACGTGCTGGACTGGCCGGAGAAGGTCAAGACCATGCAGCGCAACTGGATCGGGCGATCCACCGGCGCGGCGGTGCTGTTCTCGTCGCCGGCGGGCGACCTGGAGGTGTTCACCACCCGGCCGGACACCCTCTTCGGCGCAACGTATCTGGTGCTGGCGCCCGAACACCAGCTGGTCGACAGCTTGGTCGGGGCGCAGTGGCCGGACGGTGTCGACCCGCACTGGACCTACGGCGAAGCGACCCCGGCACAGGCGGTGGCCGCCTACCGAAAGGCGATCGCCGCAAAGTCTGACCTCGAGCGGCAGGAGAACAAGGACAAGACAGGCGTCTTCCTGGGTGCCTACGCGACCAACCCGGCCAACGGCGAGCAGGTGCCGGTCTTCATCGCCGACTACGTGCTGGCCGGGTACGGCACCGGTGCGATCATGGCCGTCCCCGGACACGACCAGCGCGACTGGGAGTTCGCCGGCGAGTTCGGCCTAGCTATTGTGGAAGTCATTGCCGGCGGAGATGTTTCGCACGCGGCCTATACCGGCGACGGCGTCCTGGTGAACTCCGACTACCTCAACGGGTTTGATGTCGCAGCGGCCAAGGAGGCCATCATCGCGCGGCTCGAGGCCGACGGCCACGGCCGGGGCCGCATCGAGTACAAGCTGCGCGACTGGCTTTTCGCGCGGCAACGCTATTGGGGCGAGCCGTTTCCGATCGTCTACGACAGCGACGGGCGCGCCCACGCGCTGGACGACGCGACGTTGCCGGTCGAACTGCCGGACGTGCCGGACTACTCCCCGGTGCTGTTCGACCCCGACGACGCCGACAGCGAGCCGTCGCCTCCACTCGGTAAGGCAATCGACTGGGTCAACGTCGAACTCGACCTCGGCGACGGGCTGAAGCCTTACACCCGCGACACCAACGTCATGCCGCAGTGGGCCGGCAGCTCCTGGTACGAGCTGCGTTACACCGATCCGGACAATCCAGACCGTATCTGCGACAAGGAGAACGAGGCCTATTGGATGGGACCGCGGCCGGCCCAGCACGGACCGGACGACCCGGGTGGCGTCGACCTCTACGTCGGCGGCGCCGAGCATGCGGTGCTGCACCTGCTGTACTCGCGGTTCTGGCACCAGGTGCTCTACGACCTCGGCCACGTCAGCTCCCGCGAACCCTACCGGCGACTGATCAACCAGGGCTACATCCAGGCCTTCGCCTACACCGATTCCCGCGGTGCTTACGTGCCGGCGGACGACGTCGTCGAGCGTGAGGGCAAGTTCTTCTATTCCGGACCGGACGGCGAGATCGAGGTCTTCCAGGAATTCGGCAAAATGGGTAAGAGCCTGAAGAACTCGATCTCACCGGACGAGATGTGCGACGACTACGGTGCCGACACCCTGCGGGTGTACGAGATGTCGATGGGCCCGATCGAGGCATCGCGCCCGTGGGCCACCAAGGATGTGATTGGGGCACAACGTTTTCTGCAGCGGGTGTGGCGACTGGTGGTTGACGAGAACTTCGGCGAGGCCCGGGTGACTGATCGCTGCGAGCTGGACACCGCGACGCTGCGGCTACTGCACCGCACCATCGCCGGTGTTACCGAAGACTATGCGGCCCTGCGCAACAATACTGCGGTGGCCAAGCTGATCGAGTACACCAACCACCTGACCAAGCAGCACCGCGACGCAGCGCCGCGGGCCGCGGTCGAGCCGCTGGTGTTGATGCTGGCACCGGTGGCGCCGCATCTGGCCGAGGAGTTGTGGCAGCGGCTCGGACACCCGAATTCGCTTGCGCGCGGGCCATTCCCGGTCGCCGATCCCGAGTATCTGGTCGAGGACACGGTGGAGTATCCCGTGCAGGTCAACGGCAAGGTGCGCGGCCGAATCACGGTGTCGGCCAGCGCGGATGCCGATGCGGTGGAGGCTGCGGCGCTGTCCGACGAGAAAGTGCAGGCGTTTTTGGCCGGCGGCACGCCGAAAAAGGTGATCGTGGTCGCCGGAAAGATGGTCAACCTGGTGGTCTAGCCGCGTGGCCGCAGGATGACCTCGTGCAGGTGGCCGTCGGCCGGAGTGTTGAGCGCCTGGACGACCGCGGCGGCGACGGTGTCCGGTCGCAGGAACTCCGCGGCGTCGTATTCGCGGCCCTCGAACGACACCAACTCGCGTTGCATGTCGGTGTCGGTGCGGCCAGGGTAGACGGTGGTGACCCGCAGCGCCGGTTCGCTCAGCCGCAACGAGTCGGCGACGGCGCGCAGCGCGAACTTGCTCGCCGAGTAGGAGGCCATGTTCTCCGACGCTCTACGGCCTGACCCGGAGTTGATGAACACCACCTGACCCGCGGCGCGTCGCAGCGCAGGCAGCAGTGCGAGTGTAACTGCCACGGCCCCGACGACATTGACCTCTAACGTGGTGCGCCACTGCTCGACGGTCGAGTCGGCGATGCGCCCGGGAATCGATACGCCGGCATTGTGCACCAGCACATCGAGCGCATCGACCGCGGCGGTGACGTCCGCGATGGTCTCGGTGTCGGTCACATCCAGCGGCAGCGCCGTGGCGCCGAGTCGCTCCGCGGTGGCCTGCAGGGCAGGGGAGGGCCGTCCGGCCAACAGCAGGCTGTGCGTCGGTGCTAGGGCGGTGGCGATCGAGGCCCCGATCCCGCGGCTGGCACCGGTGATGAGTGCTATCCGCATGCTTGCCAGCCTAGGGGAAGAAATTCAGCTGATCGCATCCCCGTTGGTGGCGGCTGTTGGACTGGTCACCGGCTCGCTGGCGGCCAGGTGTTCCAGCGGCCCCAGCGCCTTGGTCAGCGACTCCAGGTCGGGTCCACTGAGCTGGCTCAACAGCGTCACCAGGGCGCTGATCCGGTTACTCAGCGACTCACGGTGCACAGCCAGGCCGCGCGGGGTGATGTCGACCAGTACGGCGCGCAGGTCCGACGGATCCCGCGAGCGCTTGACCAGGCCAATCTTCTCCAGCCGGCGGATCGCCACCGTCGTGGTGGGCGTACGAACGCGTTCATGCGCGGCCAGGTCGGTCATCCGCATCGGGCCGCGGTCGAGTAACGTGACCAGAATCGACAGCTGGGCCAAGGTGAGGTCGCTGGCCGTCGCGGCGCCCGCGCTGGGATCGCCTCGGCGCAGAATCGCGAACAGCTTGGAAAGCGTACGGTGAAGTCCCTCCGCCAGCTCGGTGAGCTCCGGTAAGGTGGCTTCGGTGTCCGCCATAGTTCGTCAGTCTAACCTGTCGGCTGTGCAGGGGCCCACACTCGGCCTTTGCTGTCAGAGCACCTGAGACAAGAAGCGCTGCAGCCGCTCGGTTTCTGCGGCCTCGAAAATCTGCTCCGGTGGCCCGGTTTCCACCACCCGGCCATGGTCCATGAACACGACCGTGTCGGAAGTCGACCTGGCGAAAGCCATTTCGTGCGTGACTACCAGCATCGTCATCCCATCGGAGCCCAGATCGGCGATCAACGCCAGGATGCCCTTGACCAGTTCGGGGTCCAGCGCCGAGGTCGCCTCGTCGAAAAGCATCACCTGCGGCTCCATCGCCAACGCCCGCGCGATCGCCACGCGTTGCTGTTGCCCGCCGGACAGCGATCCCGGCCGGCTGTCGGCCTTGTGCATCATCCCGACCCGGTTCAATTGGGCCAGCGCCGATTCTCGGGCCGCGTCACCGGAGAGGCGCTTCAGCTTGCGGGGTGCGAGCATCACGTTGTCGAGCACGCTGCGATGCGGGAAGAGATTGAAATGCTGGAACACCATGCCGATGCGCTGACGCACCGCGTCGGGATCGTCGCGCAACACCGATTCACCGTCGAGCAGGATGTCGCCCCGGTCCGGCTCGTGCAACCGATTCAGCGTGCGCAGCAGGGTGGATTTCCCGGACCCCGACGGTCCGATCACCGCCACGGTGTTGCCGGCGGGGGCGGATATGTCGACGCCGCGCAGCACCGCGTTGTGCCCGAAGGCCAAGTGAATTCCTCTGCCTTCCAGGGACACTGAGCCGGTCATATGATCTCCTGACTGGTGGGCAGGGGCTGCGGACCGTCCGGTCTGCCGTGCCGAAGGCGATGGTCGACGACGTTGACCAGATGGGTCAGCGGGATGGTCAGAAGCAGGTAGAAGGCGCCGGCGGCGACCAGCGGCGAGAGGCTGCCGGTCTGCGCGTTGAGGTCGCGGCCGACCTGGAACAGCTCACGCTGGTCGGCGATCAAGCCGAGGAAGTACACCAGCGCAGACCCCTTGAGCAGTGCGATGAACTGGTTGACCAGCGCGGGCAGCACCCGTCGGATTCCCTGCGGAATCACGATCAGCCGCATCGACGCGCGGTAACTCAGCCCCAGCGCGCGGGCGGCGTCGAGTTGCCCGGACTCGACGCTCTGGATCCCGGCGCGGAAGATCTCGCCGACGTAGGCCGCCGCGGTCAGCCCGAGCGCTGCGATGCCCAGCGGATAGGGGTTGTTGTCGGTTATTCCGCCCACGATCGGGCCGATCCCGAGCCCAATCAGCAGGATGATCACCACCTCTGGCAGGCCGCGGAAGATGTCGGTGTACACCCGCGCCGGCCAACGCAGCCAACGGGTCCGCGATATCCCGGCGACCGCCAGCCCAATACCGACCGCCAACCCGATCACCCCGGAACTGACCGTCAGGAACACCGTGTTCGGCAGGCCGGTCGTCACCATCGCCGGGATGGCCTGCCTGTAGAGGTCCCAATCGAAGAACGAATCCCGCAACTGCGTCAGCGTCGACTTCGGCGGCGCGGCCTCGTCGATGGTGCGGTGATTGCGTTCGGCGATCGCCGCGAAGTCCGGAAGATGCGGCGTCATCGCCGATTTCGACCCCGGTTGCCAGCCGCGCGGCAACGGTCGCGGGACCCAGTCGGTATACAGCTGCGACCAGGTTCCGTCGGCGATCACCGCGTCCAGGCCGGCGTTCAGCGCCGCGATCAGCGGTTGGTTGTCCTTCGACACCGCGTACGCCACGAAGTTGCCCAGCCCGAACGTGTAGCCGGCCACGGAGGCCGTGTCGCCGGGCCGCATGACGTCGGCCGCTTCCATGGCGGGCGCCACCCAGGCGTCGACCTGATGGGTCTTCACGCTGGTGTAGACGGTGGTGAAATCGGGGAACTTCACCGGCTCGATGTGCAAGGTGTCGACGACGTAGGCCTCCTCGACGGTGCCTTGGACGACGCCGATTCGCTGCCCGGGCCCCAGATCGTCGAAGCCGTCGATCGGCGAGCCGGACGGCACGATCAGCGACAGGTAGCCGAAGTCGTAGCCGTTGGTGAAACCGACTGTGCGACGGCGCGCTTCGGTGGCCATGATCGACGCCGAGCCGACGTCGAAGCGGCGCGACGCGACCTGAGCGAGCAGGCTGGAGAATTCGGTGCCGGCGAAGACGACCTGCAGACCGAGCTTGGCGGCGATCGCCCGCAGCAGCTCGTTGTCGTAGCCGGTGTAGCGTCCGGCGCCGTCCAGGCAGCTGGTCGGCGGGCCGCCCGGTTGGGTGCCCACGACGAGCGTCCCGGGTGTGCGCAGGCCCAGCGCGTTGATGTCCACCGAACTCAACGGCTCCACGTCAGAGGTTCGGTACTTGTCCTCTCGCGGCCGGTTGGCGGTGGCCAGTTTGCGCGGCAGCGCGACCGCGCCCTCTTTGCCCACCGGCTTGCACAGGTTGTTGTCCGCGATGGCGGGTGCGATCGGGGCCAGGGTGTAGGTCAGCAGGACAACGGCCAGCAGCGCAACAAGTTTTGATGCGCCGGCGTTCACTGACCCCACGGTAGGCGTGTGCCCCGACTAGTGCGCGAGCACGCCGCGCAGGATCGCGGTCAGTGCCTTCGGCTGGTCGCTCTGCACGGAGTGACCAGAATTCTGCACGGTGCGGACGCCCTGGAATTGCCGTGCACGCCGGGCCAGTTCGTCGGCGTCCTCGTCGGTGACGAAACCTGAGGTGCCGCCACGCACCAGCCAGACCGGCACCGACAAGCCCGCAACGTCGTCCCAGAGGCTGTCGAAGTCGGGAAATTCCCGGATGGTGTCCCAGCGCCAGGTCCAGTTACCGTTGTCGAGCTGGCGGGTGTTGTGAAAAACGCCGCGCCGCAGCGATTTCGGGTCGCGATGTGGCGCAGCGGCGGTGGTGATCTCGAGAATCGACTCGAAACTGGGAAATTCCCGTTCACCCTGCATCAGCGCGACGGTGCCCTGCTGTTCCTTGGTCATGTCGGAGACCCGCTTCATCGCCGAGGGCGTGACATCGATCAGCACGAGTTCGCGCACCAGTTGCGGCGCGACCGCGCCCAACCCGATCGCGGTCAGCCCGCCCAGTGACATGCCGACGACAAGCTCGGCATCCGGGGCGAGGTCGTCGACGACCGGTGCGATGGCGGCGGCGTTGTTCTGCGGCGAGTAGTCGCCGTCTTCGCGCCACGCCGAATGCCCGTGACCGGGCAGGTCGACCGCCAGCGCGGGTACCCCCAGACCGACGACCACGGTGTCCCAGGTGTGCGCGTTCTGACCGCCGCCGTGCAAGAACACCACCCGCGGCGACTCCTCGCCCCACCGCAGCGCGCTGATGCCGCCGGCCCCGACCCGTCGCACCGACGGCAGTGCACCGGTGACACCGGCCTGCTCGGCGTTCTCGGCCAGCAGCCCGAATTCGGACAACCCCAGTAGTGCGTTGTCGGCCATGTCAGTCACGACTCTCGACACTAAAGGACGTAGCGACTACGAAGCGTGCTCGTCCCGTTAGGCACCACAAGTCGGGGTGTGCTTTCTGCCCACCTTCGAGCGAATACTGTCGGCGTACGCCCCGAATTCGCTACTAGGTGGGCACATCGGCAGATGCCCCAGAACCGGCCTCACCACGAAGGCGCTACCGGAATCGAAGGCACGACCTCGGTACTCAGCCCTCGATGATGAACTCTTCGAGCTGGGTCCGGGCGATGTCGTCGGGCAGCTGCTGCGGCGGGCTTTTCATCAGATACGCCGACGCGGCGACAACCGGTCCACCGATGCCGCGGTCCTTGGCGATCTTGGCCGCGCGCACCGCGTCGATGATGACGCCGGCCGAGTTCGGCGAGTCCCACACCTCGAGCTTGTACTCCAGGTTCAGCGGCACGTCACCGAAGGCGCGGCCCTCGAGACGGACGTAGGCCCACTTGCGGTCGTCGAGCCAGCCGACGTGATCGGACGGGCCGATGTGCACGTCCTTGGTCTTGAACTCACGCTGCAGGTTCGACGTGACGGCCTGGGTCTTGGAGATCTTCTTGGACTCCAAGCGCTCGCGCTCGAGCATGTTGAGGAAGTCCATGTTGCCGCCGACGTTGAGCTGCATGGTGCGGTCGAGCTGCACACCGCGGTCCTCGAACAGCTTGGCCATCACGCGGTGCGTGATGGTGGCGCCGACCTGGCTCTTGATGTCGTCACCGACGATCGGCACGCCGGCATCGGTGAACTTCTTGGCCCACACCGGGTCGGAGGCGATGAACACCGGCAGCGCGTTGACGAAGGCCACGCCGGCGTCGATCGCGCACTGGGCGTAGAACTTGTCGGCCTGTTCCGAACCCACCGGCAGGTAGGACACCATGACGTCGACGTCCGCGTCCTTGAGCGTCTTCACCACGTCGACAGCCGCGGCATCGGAGATCTCGATCGTCTCCGCGTAGTACTTGCCGATGCCGTCGAGGGTCGGGCCGCGCTGCACCGTCACGTTGGTCGGCGGTACGTCGGCGATCTTGATGGTGTTGTTCTCCGACGCGAAGATGGCCTCGGACAAATCGAAGCCGACCTTTTTGGCGTCCACATCGAACGCGGCGACGAACTTGACGTCGCGGACGTGGTACTGGCCGAACTTCACGTGCATCAGACCGGGTACGACGCTGTTCTCGTCGGCGTCGTGGTAGTACTGGACGCCCTGTACCAGCGAGGACGCGCAGTTGCCGACACCGACAATGGCGACTCGGACATCGGTCTGCGCTTCTGGCGCGTGTAGCGCCTTGTGCTCACTCATACGGCGTTCTCCTTGACTGTTTCTAGGGGATTCATCGGCGCTATGCCTGTTCTGCGCCGCGTTGCGCAACTCTTTCGGCCGCGATCAGCTCGTTGAGCCAGTTGACCTCGCGCTCACTGGACTCCAGCCCGAGTTGGTGCAGCTGGCGGGTGTAGCGGTCCAATGAGTTAGTGGCCCGCGCGATTGCTTCACGCAAGCCTTCTCGTCGTTCCTCGACCTGGCGGCGACGGCCCTCCAGGATGCGCATCCGCGCTGCGGCCGGCGTGCGGTTGAAAAATGCCAAGTGCACGCCGAATCCGTCGTCGGTGTAGTTGTGCGGCCCGGTGTCAGCCACCAGCTCGGTGAAGCGCTGTCGGCCCGCGTCGGTCATTTCGTACACCCGCCGGGCCCGACGCACCGGCGTTCCGGCCGGGGCGGCGTTCTCGGCGATCAACCCGTCGGCTTGCATCCGCCGCAGTGCGGGATAGAGCGACCCGTAGGAGAAAGCCCTGAACGCCCCGAGCAGACCGGTCAACCGTTTCCGCAGCTCGTAGCCATGCATCGGTGACTCGAGCAGAAGTCCCAGGATTGCGAGCTCAAGCACCGAGGCACCTCCTTTGCTCGATTGAGTGCGATGCTGCTATGTCATGCAACAGTCTCGCGCAATAGTATCGGGCCGATATATTCGGCGCTACCTCGGGATTCCAGCTGCCGTTCTCGCGCCGTTCAACCACTGGCCGCCAGAGCGCCAATCGGATTGGAATCAGCGTGTTGGCCAGCCTGTTGACGACGGATCCTCCCGGGCGCAGCTGCGGCAGGCGCGTCGCGGCTCGGAAACGTGACCGACCTACCGCTCCGAACCGGCCGCGCGGACGTACTCTGGTCCTCGTGCGGTTGCAGCGACAGGTGGTGGACTATGCGCTTCGGCGTCGGTCGCTGCTTGCTGAGGTCTACTCCGGCCGCACCGGCGTCTCGGAGGTCTGCGACGCTAACCCCTACTTGCTGCGCGCGGCGAAATTTCACGGCAAGGTCAGCTCGGTCATGTGCCCGATCTGCCGCAAGGAGCAGCTGACGCTGGTGTCGTGGGTGTTCGGCGACCACCTCGGCGCGGTGTCGGGCTCTGCGCGGACGGCCGAAGAGTTGGTGTTGCTGGCGTCGCGGTTCAACGAGTTTTCCGTACATGTGGTGGAGGTATGCCGAACCTGCAGCTGGAATCACCTGGTCAAGTCGTATGTGCTCGGCGTGACACCCGCGGCTCGTCCGGCGCGCAAGTCACGCAGCACCCGGACGGCCCGCGACGGTGCCCGCACGGCCAGTGAATAGCGAAGGGCAGCAAGACCACTCAGCCGCTGACAACCCGCCAGGTTCAGGGGCTGATCGCGGGTCTGAACAGCCGCGACGGGGCTCGTCGTCCCGGCCGCAGGTTCCCCCGGACGACCGGCTGACCACGATCCTCCCGCCGGTCACCGACGATGCCCCGGACCGTTTCAAAGACCCGATCGACGCCGTGAAGGCCGCCATGGACAGCCGGCCGACAACGCGGTCCAGCCGGCGTGACCCGTTGGAGATGGCCTCGGCGGCCCTGGACGGGAAATCGCCGCCGAGCGGTGCGAAAGAGCGCCCCGCAGGCCCGCCGCGCAAGAAGCCACCGCGCCCGCCGTGGGCGCGGCACGTCAACTCGACGTGGGTCCGGCGGGGGATCTACCTCAGCGCAGTCGTGATCCTGCTGCTGCCGATCGTCACCTTCGCGATGGCCTACGCAATCGTCGACATCCCCAAGCCGGGTGACATCCGCACCAACCAGGTCTCCACGATCCTGGCCAGCGACGGTACGGAGTTGGCCAAAATCGTTCCACCTGAAGGCAACCGGGTCGACGTCAACATCGACCAGGTGCCGGTGCACGTCCGCCAGGCGGTGATCGCCGCCGAGGACCGCAACTTCTACTCCAATCCTGGCTTCTCGTTCACCGGGTTCGCCCGAGCGTTCAAGAACAACATCTTCGGCGGCGACACCCAGGGTGGGTCGACGATCACCCAGCAGTACGTCAAGAACGCATTGGTGGGATCACAGCGGGCCGGAGTCGGCGGCCTGGTCCGCAAGGCCAAGGAACTCGTGATCGCGACCAAGATGTCCGGGGAGTGGTCCAAAGACGAGGTGCTGCAGGCATATCTGAACATCATCTACTTCGGCCGCGGCGCCTACGGCATCTCGGCGGCGTCCCGGGCCTACTTCGACAAGCCCGTCGAGCAACTCACCGTCGCCGACGGCGCACTGCTGGCCGCGCTGATCCAACGCCCGTCCACACTGGACCCGGCGATCAACCTGGCGGGCGCCCAGGAGCGGTGGAACTGGGTGCTTGACGGGATGGTCGACGACAACGCCTTGTCGGCCAAAGACCGCGCAGCCCAGCAGTTCCCGCCGACCGTGCCGCCCGAGCGAGCCCGCGAGCAGAACCAGACCACCGGACCCAACGGACTGATCCAGCGGCAGGTGACCAAAGAGTTGCTCGAGCTGTTCAACATCGACGAGCAGACGCTGAACACCCAGGGACTGCAGGTCACCACCACAATCGACCTGACGGCGCAGAAGGCCGCCGAGAACGCGGTGGCGAAATACCTGGCCGGCCAGAACGCCGACATGCGGGCCGCGGTCGTGTCGATCGACCCGCACAACGGCGCGGTGAAGGCCTACTACGGCGGCGACGATGCGCATGGATTCGACTTCGCGCAAGCCGGATTGCAGACCGGGTCGTCGTTCAAGGTGTTCGCGTTGATCGCCGCGCTCGAGCAAGGTATCGGCTTGGGCTACCCGGTGGACAGCTCGCCGCTGACGGTCAACGGCATCAAGATCACCAACGTCGAAGGCGAGGGCTGCGGGGTCTGCAACATCGCCGAGGCGCTGAAGCGATCGTTGAACACCTCCTACTACCGGCTGATGCTCAAGTTGAAGAACGGCCCGGAGGACGTGGCCGCAGCCGCGCACCGGGCCGGCATTGCCGGCAGCTTCCCGGGTGTCTCGCACACGCTGTCCGAGGACGGCAAGGGCGGCCCACCCAACAACGGAATTGTGCTGGGCCAGTATCAAACTCGTCCGATCGACATGGCATCGGCCTACGCGACGCTGGCCGACTCCGGCATCTACCACCGTCCGCACTTCGTGCAGAAGGTGGTCAACTCCGAGGGCAAGGTCCTCTTCGACGCCAGCAACTCAGCTGACTCCGGTGAGCAGCGGATTCCCAAGGACGTCGCCGACAACGTGACGTCGGCGATGCAGCCGATCGCGTCGTACTCGCGCGGACACGCCCTGGCCGGGGGCCGGCCGTCGGCGGCCAAGACCGGCACCACCCAGTTCGGTGACACCGACGCCGACAAGGACGCCTGGATGGTCGGCTACACCCCGTCGCTGTCGACGGCGGTCTGGGTGGGCACCGTGGGCGGCGACATTCCGCTGGTGACCAAGGGCGGCGCGGCGGTCTACGGTTCCGGCCTGCCGGCCGACATCTGGAAGGCGACCATGGACGGTGCCCTGAAGGGCACGAGCAACGAGACGTTTCCCAAACCCACCGAGATCGGCGGATTTGCCGGCGTTCCCGCCGCCCCACCGCCGCCACCCCAGCCACCACAGCTGACGGTCATCCAGCCCACACTGGAGATCGCGCCGGGTATCACCATCCCGATCGGCCCGCCGACCACTGTTCCGGTGGCGCCCGCAGCACCGGCGCCGCCGGGACCGCCCGAGCCGGGACCGCCGCCCCCGCCGTGACCGTCTCCGATCGCGCCGACATCTCACCTGGCCGGTTGGCCGGCGATCTGCGCTCCGCCGATGACCGGGATTGCCCAAGCCGCAACGATTTTCTCGGCGCAGCGTTGTCGAACGTCGTGGGCGGTCCGGTGGGCCGGCACGCGATCATCGGCCGCACCAGGTTCCTCACGCCGCTGCGGGTGATGTTCCTGATCGCGCTGGTGTTCCTGGCGCTGGGCTGGTCGACCAAGGCGCCGTGCCTGCAGACCGTCGGCACCGGGCCCGGTGACCAGCGCGTCGCCAACTGGCAGAACCAGCGGGCCTACTACGAGCTCTGCTATTCCGACACCGTGCCGCTCTACGGTGCAGAGCTGTTGAGCCAGGGCCGGTTTCCGTACAAGTCGAGCTGGATCGAGAAGGACGGCAGCGGCAATCCGCAAACCCGGTACGACGGCAAGCCGGCGCTGCGCTATATGGAGTATCCGGTGCTCACCGGGCTGTATCAATACGTGTCGATGTCGTTGGCCAAGACCTACACCGCGGTGAGCAGGATGGTCCCGTTGCCGGTGGTCGCCGAGGTGGTGGTGTTCTTCGACGTTTCCGCGTTCGGGTTGGCACTGGCCTGGCTGGCCACACTGTGGGCCACTGCCGGCCTGGCCGGGCGGCGGGTGTGGGACGCCGCGCTGGTGGGGGCCTCGCCGCTGGTGATCTTTCAGATATTCACCAACTTCGACGCGCTGGCAACGGCTTTGGCGCTCGGTGGACTGCTGGCCTGGGCGCGGCGGCGGCCGGTGCTGGCGGGGGTGCTGATCGGTCTGGGCGGAGCGGCGAAGTTGTATCCGCTGCTGCTGCTGGGCCCGTTGCTGGTGTTGAGCGTTCGGACCGGGCGGTTCCGCGAGCTGACCCGTACCGGGGCAGCGGCGGCGGTGACCTGGTTGCTGGTGAACCTGCCGGTGCTGGTGCTCTTTCCGCGCGGCTGGTCGGAATTTTTCCGGCTCAACGCCCGACGTGGCGACGACATGGATTCGATCTACAGCGTGGTCAAGTCGTTCACCGGCTGGCGGGGCTTCGACACTGACCTGGGTTTCTGGCAGCCGCCCAACAACCTGAACACGGTGGTGCTGGCGCTGTTCGGATTATCCTGTGCGGCGATCGGTTACATCGCGCTGACCGCGCCGCGCCGACCACGGCTGGCGCAGTTGGCGTTCTTGGCGGTGGCCGCCTTCTTGTTGACCAACAAAGTCTGGAGTCCGCAGTTCTCGCTGTGGCTGGTGCCGCTGGCGGTTCTCGCGTTGCCGCACCGGCGGATCCTGCTGGCCTGGATGACCATCGACGCTCTGGTCTGGGTTCCGCGGATGTACTACCTGTACAGCGTGCCCGATCGCGGGCTGCCTCAGCAGTGGTTCGCCACGACGGTGCTACTGCGCGACATCGCGGTGGTGCTGCTGTGCGCGCTGGTGATCCGGCAGATTTATCGGCCCGCCGACGATCTGGTCCATTGGGGTAGACGGCTGGACGATCCGGCCGGCGGGGTGTTCGACCGCGCCGCCGATGCGCCGCCGGGCTGGCTTCCCGGTTGGCTGCGACCCAGCGCGGTGACCCAGCGTGGCGCCCCAGCGGCGCAGGATTTCGCAAGCCCGGCCACCGTCCGGTAGCCTACGACGGTTGCCGACGCAGGCGACCCTCCTGCCGCGGAGAAATGAGCCGTGGCCGCAAACGACCATAGGAGGTGATGAGGTTCCCATGCGTCCATACGAAGTCATGGTCATCCTCGACCCCACTCTCGACGAGCGCACCGTTGCTCCGTCGCTGGAGACCTTTCTCAACGTCGTCCGTAAAGACGGCGGCTCGGTGGACAAGGTCGACATCTGGGGTCGACGCCGGCTGGCGTACGAGATCGCCAAGCACGCCGAGGGCATTTACGCGGTCATCGATCTGAAAGCCGCCCCCGCGACGGTCGCCGAGCTCGACCGTCAGCTCAGCCTGAACGAGTCGGTGCTGCGCACCAAGGTGATGCGCACCGACAAGCACTGATGATGCTGCCTGACTGCTCTCGGGCCGTAGCGGCCCGCAACGTCGTCAGGCCCGCCTGTTGGCGATTGACCGCGTCGCGTCGGACCTCTTGCGTAGGCTCAGCGTGAGCTTCGTAGCGCATTCGCCGATTCTGAGCTGACCCGTACGGACCTAGGAGGTCTCAGTGGCTGGTGACACTGTCATCACGGTTATCGGAAACCTGACCGCCGACCCCGAACTGCGTTTCACGCCGTCCGGCGCGGCCGTCGCGAACTTCACGGTGGCGTCGACCCCGCGGATGTTCGATCGTCAGACCAACGAGTGGAAGGACGGCGAAGCGCTGTTCCTCCGCTGCAACATTTGGCGAGAGGCCGCCGAGAACGTGGCCGAGAGCCTCACCCGTGGTTCGCGGGTGATCGTGAGCGGACGCCTCAAGCAGCGTTCGTTCGAAACCCGTGAGGGTGAGAAGCGCACCGTGGTTGAGCTCGAGGTCGACGAGATCGGCCCGAGCCTGAAGTACGCCACCGCCAAAGTGAACAAAGCCAGCCGTAGTGGTGGCGGCGGAGGTGGCTTCGGCGGCGGCGGGGGTTCTCGCGGCCAGGCACCCCAGAGTGGCGGCGGCAGCGCCGGCGGCGACGACCCGTGGGGCAGTGCCCCGGCATCGGGTTCGTTCGGCGGCGGCGACGACGAGCCCCCCTTCTGATTTTGTAAAGAACTTTCTGCACCCAACAGAACGAAAGAGAAAGACATGGCGAAGTCCACCAAGCGGCGTCCGGCACCGGAAAAACCGGTCAAGGCCCGCAAATGCGTGTTCTGCTCCAAAAAGGGCCAGGACATCGATTACAAGGACACCCAGTTGCTGCGGACCTACATCAGCGAGCGCGGCAAGATCCGTGCCCGCCGGGTTACCGGCAACTGCGTCCAGCACCAGCGCGACATCGCGATCGCGGTCAAAAATGCCCGCGAGGTCGCGTTGCTGCCCTTCATCTCGTCGACGCGGTAACCGCGGTACGCAGAACGGAATTAGCAGAAAATGAAGCTCATTTTGACTGCCGACGTCGACCACCTCGGTTCCGTCGGCGAGACCGTCGAGGTCAAGGACGGCTACGGCCGCAACTTCCTGCTGCCGCGTGGCCTGGCCATCGTCGCCTCGCGCGGCGCGCAGAAGCAGGCCGACGACATCCGCCGCGCTCGCGACAGCAAGCAGGTCCGTGACCTCGGGCACGCCAACGAGATCAAGGCCGCCATCGAGGGCCTGGGCCCGGTCTCGCTCGCGGTGAAGACCGCCGGCGACTCGGGCAAGCTGTTCGGCTCGGTCACCACGAGCGCTGTCGTCGCGGCCATCCGCAAAGCCGGCGGGCCGAACCTGGACAAGCGTGTGGTGAGGTTGCCGAAAAGCCACATCAAGGCCGTCGGCAGCCATCCGATCACCTTGCACGTGCACCCCGACGTCGACGTGACGGTCTCACTCGACGTCGTCGCGGAGGCCTGAGCGCCGCAATCCGTTACCCCGGTGGCAGCCCGAAACGGCAGCCTCCGGGGTTTCTGGCGTACGCCAGCGAACTCGTACCAGCCAGTAGCCGTCAGCGAACGTTACCGTCCGTTAACGTTGGTAACAATCCGGCGAAACACAACACGCCCGAAATGGCAACCCGCCCGACACGCCGATGGAATTCCCATCCACACACATCAGGTAGGCGTGTGGTCCGCTTACCTGCAGCGATGTCGCGACGGCGGATATTGCTCCACAAGTTCTCCACAACCCCTCAACACGGCCGAAGATGGATATGCACACGCCATGCACAGGTCTATGAACAACCGCGTTTGGTGTCCTCGTCAGCAACCCTTAACGTCTACCCGTCGTGAGGTGACGCTGGCGTTCGAAGATCAGATCGGCTACCCGGCCCGCGGTGGTGTCCCGCCGTTCGCGGGTCGAGTCGGTCACGAGGGCGAAGGCCGTCGATCCGCCCGAAGTGGGGTCCCCCCTGTTATGGGGGTGACGTCGGGCGGTCTGGCTGATGCGAGCGGTGTCGGTGGCGTGACCTAGCGTCGTTCCATCGACGTCGAATGTGCGTTCGAACGTCGCGGAGGAGGCGGGAGTTCAGTGGCTGTAGTAGACGATTTGGGTCGACCGGTTACCGAAGCGCCGAGCGAGGATTACGGCCGGCAGCCGCCCCAGGATCTAGCCGCCGAGCAGTCGGTGCTGGGCGGCATGCTGCTGAGCAAGGACGCGATCGCCGATGTGCTCGAGCGGCTGCGGCCCAGCGACTTCTACCGCCCCGCGCACCAGAATGTCTACGACGCGATCCTCGATCTGTACGGGCGCGGCGAGCCGGCTGACGCGGTCACGGTGGCCGCGGAGTTGGACCGCCGCGGGCTGCTGCGCCGGATCGGTGGAGCGCCCTATCTGCACACGCTGATCTCGACGGTGCCGACCGCGGCCAACGCGGGCTACTACGCGAGCATCGTCGCGGAGAAGGCCCTCCTGCGGCGGCTGGTGGAGGCCGGCACCCGGGTGGTGCAGTACGGCTACGCCGGCGCCGAAGGTGCCGACGTCGCCGAGGTCGTCGACCGCGCACAGGCCGAGATGTACGAGGTCACCGAGCGGCGGATGTCGGAGGACTTCGTTGCGCTGGAAGACCTGCTGCAGCCGACGATGGACGAGATCGACGCGATCGCTTCCAACGGCGGTATCGCGCGCGGCGTGCCGACGGGGTTCACCGAACTCGACGAGTTGACCAACGGTCTGCACGCGGGTCAGATGATCATCGTCGCGGCCAGGCCCGGTGTCGGGAAGGCGCTGGCGCTCGATACGCCGCTGCCGACGCCCGAGGGCTGGACGACAATGGGCGAGGTCGCGGTCGGCGACGAGTTGGTCGGCGCCGACGGCCAGCCGACCCGCGTGGTCGCCGCGACCGAGATCATGCTGGGCCGGCCGTGCTACGAGGTGGAGTTCTCCGACGGTACGGTGATCGTCGCCGACGCTGAGCATCAGTGGCCGACGGCTTACGGCACCCGCGCAACAGGCCAATTGCTGGGCGGTCTGGACACTATCTCCGCGGCGGGTTCCTTCGGGCGCTCGGTGTGCCCGGGCGGCACCACTTTGATGGCGCCGGTGCTGCAAGTCGACGCGGTGCGCGCGGTCGCCACCGTTCCGGTGCGCTGCGTCGAGGTCGATAACGGCTCACACCTGTATTTGGCCGGACGAGGCGGGGTGCCGACGCACAATTCCACGCTCGGCCTGGACTTCATGCGGTCGTGCTCGATCAAACACCGGATGGCCAGCGTCATCTTTTCGCTGGAAATGAGCAAGTCCGAGATCGTCATGCGGCTGCTGTCTGCTGAGGCGAAAATCAAGCTGGGCGACATGCGGTCCGGCCGGATGAGCGACGACGACTGGACCCGGTTGGCGCGGCGGATGAGCGAGATCAGCGAGGCGCCACTGTATATCGACGATTCACCGAACCTGACCATGATGGAGATCCGCGCCAAGGCACGGCGGCTCAAGCAGAAGGCCGACCTGCGCCTGGTCGTCGTCGACTACCTGCAGCTAATGACGTCGGGCAAGAAGGTCGAGTCCCGCCAGATCGAGGTGTCGGAATTCTCCAGGCATCTCAAGCTCTTGGCCAAGGAGCTCGAGGTTCCGGTGATCGCAATCAGCCAGCTGAACCGCGGTCCGGAGCAGCGCACCGACAAGAAGCCGATGCTGTCCGACCTTCGCGAAAGCGGCAGCCTGGAACAGGATGCGGACATGGTCATCCTGCTGAACCGGCCCGATGCATTCGACCGCGACGACCCTCGCGGCGGTGAGGCGGATTTGATTGTGGCCAAACACCGTAACGGTCCGACCAAGACGGTGACAGTTGCTCACCAGCTGCACCTTTCGCGCTTCGCGAATATGGCGCGGTAGTGAGGTGCCTCTGTAGGTTCTCAAGTTTGACTGCATTTTCTCAAGGGGTAAGTCCCCTGGGGTGGTGCCTCACGCATAGTGAGCGCGTGGGGGGCTTGCACTACTTCGCCTTGGCCAATCGGTTGATTGACGGTTGCAATGCTTGCAGGTCGAGGTGGCGCGCGGCGGCCAGGGCCTCGGTCTTGGCTTTGGCCAGGTCGAGCAGCTGCATCTGGATCGTGTTGATCTGGCGGGTCAGATCGGCCGGGTTGATGTCTTCGATTCGGGCGGCTACCTCTGAAAGCTGTTGTGCATCAAGGACACCCG